>SDBV01000445.1_pt1 | contig 59653 bp, 56 predicted proteins | sample 2277081 | NCBI WGS metagenome assembly SDBV01 (sample SAMN10402039, study PRJNA504765) | marine sediment metagenome | isolation source: marine sediment core GS10_PC15, 223 cmbsf | place: Arctic Ocean: Southern Knipovich Ridge | collected 2010
TCACTCAGGTATTCCGTCGAGGAGCCGCCGGGGAGGCGTATCGCTCCGGCTGGAGAAGCGTCGTAGCGGTACCGACCGGTCTGGTTCGGGCTGACGGCCGAGGCCTGAGGCAACCTTCAAGCCGGAGGCAGTTGTGTCCTTGGTGATGTCTTGGTGGCGCTCTAGTGGCGTTCTAGTGGTATCTTGGTGGCTGTCTGGTGAAGCGTTAGTCGACACCGAAGTGACCATCCTGATGGTAATCTGATGCGCCTTAGTCGCATCCATAAGGGCTCAGTATACACCGTGTAAACACATTCTCACGTTCATTCCCCCGTTCGCTGGCCAGACGGAGGGCTCTGGATGGCCGCATAGTGGTACTTACCGTCCGTAGCGGTCACTCTTGCAGCGCTGGGCTAGGCAAACGCAATCTGTATCCACTTCGCATCCCATTTGCATATACCAGCACAAAGAAGTGGCCGATTCATTGAGGCTGGTCTGCGATCTGGCAAATGATGCCCGGCCGATTCTAGAGCGGAGCTCAAACAGAGGAGCAACAAAGGTTCCCTTTTCCCATTGACAAACCCTCAGGGTCCGTTCTGGATTCCACGATTCTTGGCTAGGTCCCCAGCTTCCCCTTGCTTTCCAGTTCATCAGCTACTTTTCCCAGGCCCAGCGCCTCCAGCGTGCTCCTGGTGGGCCACCCTGTCTTCGTATCCCACCCTTCAAGCTGATAGTACAGCGTCTTCCAGTCTTCAAACTTGTCTCGGTCTATGTGTCTATCGACCACATTGGCGTAGGACCATTGTCCATCCGTGAACACAGGTGCCGGATACGCTCGTCCATCTGTGAATGGACCCCCACCCTGGCTTCTTATTGACGTCTCATAGTAGTAGTCGGCGAATTTCACCAGGTCCCTGTGCCTGCCCTGCAGCGCCCATATGGCATTCTGTATGTTCCACACCTTTCTTCCAGTTTCCATGCCGTCGAGGTAACTTATGTTCTTCCCGGTCACTGCGTTGTAGAACCTGGGTTCAGCCTCCGGGCTCATCCCCCTTGCGCCTGGCGCGTAGCTGTTTATGAAATCAGGAAAGAAGCAGTCGCAGAATCCTACCCCCTGCAGCCAGAACCTTGAGTAGTATCTCTGCCAGGCGACCAGCTTGGCGATATGCTCCGAGTACATATTCTCCGTGCTGTAGTCCAGCATATACGGGTCTCCCTCGAAGGGGAATAGCTTCTCAGCCCACCTCTCGGCAATCTCCTGCAGCGACATGGGGAAATCGCCTCTTTCCCAGTGCGCCAGCGGATAGTAGAATGCCGGAATATTGACGGCGTGCTCGTTGATATCCCTGTCACCCAGGATGCTGCCGTAACCCCATTCAATCGAGCCTCTTCCATCAAAACCGTGCTCGGGGTATCCCCAGTACGGAAACGCCAGTATGCCGGACTTCAAGTCCTCCTCCAGTCTTCCCCATTTCTCAGCCGCCCTGACAATTCCGTCACGCAGGTCCAACCCGATGTCTTCCCCCTTGATTATCTTCTCCAGGAGGATCTCGAGGAACCTTACAGACCCAAGCTCATCAAACGGCAAATCTGTATCTATTGCCTTGCCCGGACCCAGGACTCCCATCTCGTTGAGAGTAACCAGGTAACTCAGCATCATCCAGAGTGTGTAGACGTTGGCGCCGTATTTCTGCACGGTGTCGCTTGCCTTGTTCGTTTCCTCGGTGACTGAGCCGTACTTCTCTTTGACCCACCCTGAATAGAAGGAAGTCGTCACGCACATCTGCTCATTGCTTTCGCCGGTATCTTGTCTCCGCCGGCAGGCAAGTTGGCAACCCATACAGGCCTGAGGTCCCGCCGGTCTCGGCTTGCCTCCCCACCCGGCGCCGGGGGGATGGGTCCAGTGAATGAACACGCTTGGTCCGGAGATTTTGGGTGCTTCCGGACGAGGTCCGAATCCCTTCGCCCATAACCTCGTCTCCACCAGCGCCTGGGGGTCGGCAACCTCGATACTCCCCGTTCCGGTGACGCTGATCGCCTTCAGGTTCTTTGAACCCCAGACAGCGCCAAATCCTCCCTGTCCGGCGGCATTCCCCGCATCATGAATCAGGCAACCAAGGTCCTTGGCCTGGGCCTCTCCCATCGGACCAATGCACAGCACCGCCGATCTCTGGGTGGTTCGCCCGCCGTCTCTCTCGGGATCTATCTGGATCCAGTCGCCGTGGCCCTGACCGCCGCTTGCCTCCTCCCAGATCTTCTGCTGAGTTTTCCAGGTGTCCAGTCCCCACAGCCCGCTGGCATCCTCAAAGGTCACCCGGTCATTGACAACGTTGACCCACACCGGCGAATCCGACTTGCCTTCAATAACCAGGCCGTCCCAGCCGGCGTACTTCATCTCGCCGCCAAACCTGCCACCAAAGTTGCTCCTCGTGAACCAGCCGATGGGATATGCCTGCGGCCCAATCCCGTTCACCTCCGTCCTTCCGGCGGCGCTAAGACCCAGAGTTCCCGACAGCGGAGAGCCCATCACGGTAATGACGTTCCTGGGGTCAAAGGCATCAATCGACTTGTCCTCAACCAGGTCCCAGAAGACCGCCGTGCCTATTCCAATGCCGCCGCCATATTCCTCGTACTTACTCGTATCGATTACGCTCGTCGTATGGTTCGTGAGATTCAACCTCAGTATCTTGCCTGTAAACCCGCCGGCCATCTTCTAACCTCCTCGCCATCTCCGCCCGGACTCACTCTTTGTCCACTGACAATTGTATCAGCATCTACCTCTTCTTACCGATCGAAAAGGCTTTGGCCAGTAATCGGCCTATTCCGTAGTAGTTCTGTCCGACTTCGTCATAGACAAACGGTTGGACTTTGCTGATATCGGGTAGCCCGTCTTCACCAAGAATCTCTTCTTCCGCCCTGATATCCACTATTTCACCGATGAATTGTTGTATGTGTAATCCAATCTCACAACTATGAATAACTTTGCATTCCAATATGAACGGAAACTCCGCTATGTATGGAGCATTCACGGTCTGACTTCTGACAGGAGTAAGTCCCAGAGATTCGAACTTGTTCTCCTTCTTACCACTATAGATACCCACATAGTCCGTCTCCTCTACAAACGAGGTGGAGGGAATATTAACGGTGAAAGCCTGATTGTCCATAATGTTCTCATAAGTGCGCGCGCTCTTGGCCGGGGAGATTGCGACGCAGGGCGGCACACTGCAACAGATGCCTCCCCAAGCTACCGTCATGATGTTGGGTGTACCATTCTGGTCATAGCTGCCAATTACGAGAACAGGATTAGGTTGAATGAATGGCTTTGGTCCGATGGATACTTTCATCATTTACCTCCCTCTGCTTTCCAGCAGGATTATAGAATTGTAGCGGAGGTGCGTCAAGCTCCTGTCTAGCGCCGGGGCCATCACTATGAAAAATGGCACACCGGCGACTCAAGGCGTCTGCCCGAAATGTGGCACGAAGATGTTCCGAATCGGCAAGGGCTGAGATGACTGGTATTCCTGGGGCTGGAGAGGCCGGGTGTCGCTTGGTATCCGGCCTCTTCGTTTCGAGGAGTGATCGGCGGCCGCGAAAAAGGTCCGACAGACCTCACGCCTGGGCAGCAGGCGTCAGAATGTCAGTGAAGAAAGGAACCATTATTCCGATCTCGATACGCGTCCGGTCGATCCCCAATGTGCGCAAGATAATGGCCCTTATCTTTCCCTCTTCTGCTGGCGCACCCACACATGACTACCAAACGTGAGATGTATTTGGGGACTTGACTTCATGCCTCACGGGAGTCTTGTGCTTGCCGGGGTTCCCTCCGATCACCTTACCCCCAGCGGAGACTGTACTCACTGTCCTCATGCCTGCCTTCGGTGCAGTCAACGTCAGTGTCAGACCGACCTTCAGTTGGAGCGTGGTCAACGGAGCCACTGGTTACGAGTTCATTCTCGCCGTGGAGACCGGCGCGGACTACCCATTCTCCGTCGTCGACTACAACGGCAGCCTGGTGGTTACCCAGCGCGCAGAAGTGGCAGGCCTTACCCTGGGCGGCGGTGTAGCAGCCCCGGCTGATGATGATGTTGGACTGGATATCATCGGTGCAGATGATAACGTCCTCGACCGGGGTACCGTCGGCCAGCTTCCTATCGGCGGGCTGCCATGTCGCTGCACCCCGGAGCATCTTTCTTGCTCTTAGCGAGTTCAATTATCCAATCAGGGAATCCCCCGGCGGCGTCCGCCGTCGCCATTGCGAACAGCTCTTTCACAACCTCGGGATTCTCTGATGCTTCATTCTCCGCGAAGGGCTCGACCTTCTTCAGATCGTGCAGTAACACGCCGCTGCCGTCCGCCTTGCAGTTAAGCCACCAGCGGTCGGTTATTACCGTCGGCGTCGACCCCCAGCCAACCGTCACGTGGTCGCGCTCGCCTGCCTTGCCGGCAGCGGCGCTCTGGAGGAAGGAAATGCCCTCCATCTCCGCCGGTGGCGCAACACCGGCCGCTTCCAGTATCAGCGCCGTAATGTCATGGTGCTGGACGAACTGGTCGCTGCTGGTTCCGCCGTGCTCCGCCCCGGGAAAGCGAATCATCAGCGGTATGTCTAAGACCTCTGGTGCTGACGGGTACCCGCTCTTGCCCATGTAGTCCCGGTCGCCAATGGAATGCCCGTGGTCGGATGTCAGTATCACCATCGTATCATCGAGCCGCCCCTGCGCCTTCAGCGTATCCATGAAAACACCGAACCAGTGGTCGCACATCGTGACCAGCCCACTGTAGTTCGCCTGTGTTCGGGCCATGAGTTCAGGACTTAAAATGCCGACATCACCGTACAAGGACAGAACCTGCTCCTCGCCATCCTCCTCAAGATACATCTTGCGGTATTTCTCCGGCACCCGACGGTTCGTGCGGGTCAAACAATTCCATCGTCAGGAAGAACTTGTCCGCGTCATAGTTCTGCTCCAGCCACCGCGAAGCTTCCTGCATAATCCTCGGGGTAAAGTAGTCTTCCTCGCGGGTTCGGTCGCGCATCGTGGGTATGTATCTCTGCAGGAAGTACTCGTGAGCCCGTCCCACGCCGGGCGCATTTTTAATCATGTTCGGCAGCCAGTAATCCATCTCTTCCGGCGTCAGCCGGGGGCCGGAGCGGGCCCGGTCCGATTCCTGCCCGCGCAGAAACATCCACTGCTCAAAGCCCCGCCAATAGTTCTTCGACGGTTTGAACATGTGGGGAACATCGGCGATGAGGCAGGTACGGTAGGTGGCATTGGGGACGGGAGTAGAATCCCGCCACCAGTAGTCGCTGGCCCCCATCGGGCTCAGTAGCTCGGACAGCGTCTCTTGGTCTTCGGGAATCGGTCCCCAGCCGGGCGCCCCGATGAAGTCCCCCTTGAGCCGGAAGTCTCCGTTGTGGAACGGGTACACCCGGCGTCCCGTGTATAGCGCCCTCCGCGCCGGCAGGGTCGGCAGCGATTCCGGGAATGCTCGCGTCATCACTAGGGATTCCTCAGCGAAACGGTCGAAGTTGGGCGTATGTACTTTCCCCCACGGCGGGGCGCCGTAGACACCGGTACAGTCCTTGCGCCATGAGTCAAACACCACCAGTATTATGTTCATTGTGCTTCCTTTCTTTCCGGACTGCGATCAGGTATCCAAACCTGCCTCGCGCTCACCGTCAATTGTAGGGTATTCGTGACTGAAGCGTCAATCTCCCGGCAAACGGGCGCTCTTGCGGTGACAGGTCGGCTCGCTCCCAAACATGAGTAGAGGCCGGGTACTCTCACGAGTACCCGGCCTCTACAGTTCCTGAACTATCTGCTGGGTCAGCCCTTGCCGATGCGGAACATCTTGGTGCCGCAACTGGGGCAAACGCCCTGGGTGGCCGGTTTGCCATTCTTCATCGTGATGGCCTTGGCGTCCTTCATTTCCTTCTTGGACCGGCACTTCACGCAATAAGCGTCCATCATTCAGTTCCTTGTGTTATTCTCGTTCCGTATGTTGCTCAGCTAGAAATCCAGGCTGAGGAGGATTTCCAGCGCCATCTCCATTCCGCCCGGTATTAAACCGTAGGCGCTTTCATCTACAGCGAAGTTGATGACGGTGCCGTTGACTTCCAGCTCCATGGAGTAATAGGTCCCCGGATAGGCACCACCCGTCGTGTATTCGTATATGGTGACGCCGGTACCGTTGTTGAGGACTCCCTCGGTTTCTGAGACGATTTCAATGATATCGGCCGTTTCCGCCAGGAGGAAAGCGCGGCGGTCGCCGTCATAGTCAAGATACAATCCGGCGTCAGGTTCTTCATCGGGATGGATAGCGAGCGCCGGAAGGTTATAGGTTGCCGCATTACCGAGCCTCTCATAGGCACCATACAGCGCGCCGGATGTCCACACCTCGGGAATGAGGATGGTGAAGCTGTAGTCTTCATTTGCGTATTCGTTGCTGGCAAATGACACCGTGATGGGGGGCCTTCCCCCGGCGGCCTCAGCGGCAAGACGAGCTTCTTCTTCTTCGGCGAGGCGTATGGCTTCGGCGGCATCCAGGACGGCCTGTGCCTCTGCCGCCTCAAGGGCCATTACGGCGGCAGACGCAAGCAGTCCGGCGTCTCTCATGTCATCGTCAATCCACATAAAAGCGGCGATACCCCTCGGTGCATAGATATGGATGGTCTCTTCGCCGGAATAACCCCTCACCCAGGGCTGCCAGAAGTTGAACGCATTCGGTATGGGCATGAGAATGTTGTAGGCTTCATCCATGCCGATTAATTGTATCTCTGTGGCTAGCCTTTGCCGTTCCATCTCGTCGGCAGTCCGGTCTAAGGTAGCGCTGAGAGTATTAATCTCTGCGTTGAAGGTGTTGCCGATGTTGTACGGGGAAGGCGTATACTCTCCCGTCGCCGGGTGCTTGGTTTGGATCCACTGGAATCCCGTATCAAACTGCAGGCCGCCGTAGTCAAACAACAGGCCCGTCCAGTCGCGGCTGAACTTCATGGCAGCAATTGCCCCCGCTTCCGACAAGTCCAGTTCCGCCTCGACACCAATGACATCCCACATACTCACGACCAGGGACCAGTAGTCCCCGGAAAGGTTTGAAACATGTACGTCGACCTTGAAGCCATCGGGATAGCCGGCCTCGGCAAGGAGCTCTTTGGCTTTCTCCGGATTGTACTCGAAAAGTTCCCGACTTGAAGGCGGCAGATTCTCCAGTTCCAGTTCCTCGATTTCGTAGATAGGCGCCATGTAAGAGGGGCTTATCCAGGCATGGCCGTCATAGTAGCCCTCCACCATTCCCTCGCGGTCAACCGCCATGGATAACGCCCGCCGTACCTTGCGGGCGTCTTCACTGTCACTGGGGCCGAACGGTGGACCCTTCATGTCAAATACCAGTTTGACGGGCGTACCGGAACCCTTTTCTACCCAGCTCAGCTCCGGGTTCGTCTCCCAGAGGGACTCGGCATTCCCCCAGGAAACATTGCTGTAGCCGGAAATCATATCAATCTGGCCGGAGCGCAGGGCCGTCAGTGCCGTGGACGCGTCAAAGATTATCAGGACGTCGAAGCCGTCGATGTAGGGCAGACGCTCGCCGTCGGGGTCGGTAATATGCCAGTTGGGGTTGGCGTCATAGGAAATGACGGAACCGCTGACGTAGTCCGTGAGGGCGAAGGGGCCGGAGCCGGTGACGTTCCGCCAATCCGTCATATCCCCAAATTCCTCAATGACCTCCGGCGGTACCATGTCATACAGCTGGCCCAGGGCCAGTACCGGGTACCAGTAGCTTGGCCTGCTGTAGTGGAATTCAATGGTGTAATCGTCAATGGCAATTATTTCCGTTATCGCCTGCTCCGTATACTGGTTACCCAGCGCATGCGTGGGCGTATTTACCATCCGCCAGAAGTTGTAGATGATATCGTCGGCGACGACTTCCCGTGCATCCATGACGCCCGGCTTATCCTGCCACATCGCCCCTTTCTTGATGGTGTAGACGATTGATGTTTCGCTGAGCATTTCCCAGCTCTCGGCCAGGTCCCCATGAAGATGTTGGTGGGGGGCATGGCGCCGGGGTAAGCGAAATTCCACTCACCCGTACCAGCCGGGCCTTTCCACCAGTCGAACATAAGGAGACGACTGAGAACCGGCTCCGAAAACTCCGCCAGGCCGGTGGTGATCGGGTCCCAGCCGCTGGAATCGTAGCCCATCATCTTGAGTCTACCGCCGTAGGTCGGCGTTTCGCTACGGGCCAGGGCGGCTCTTTCCGGCGTGGTGTGCGGGGAGACAAAGGCCGGTTCGCCAGGTTCGGTGGTGTCGGTGGTGTCAGTGGTGTCCGTGGTATCGGTGGTGTCCCCGGTGTCTCCCCCGCAGGCGGACAGCACCAGTATTGCCGCCAGCAGCAGGCTCATCAGTAACCACGCTGTCTTCTTCATCATTCTTTCTCTCCTTTATTCTTCCTGTCTCATGCTCCGGAGAGTTGCGCTACTCCGTAGCAATAAATAGCTATGCGTAAAAACTACATACGCAAAAAGGCACCGGGCGCCACTATGCGGCGTTCCAGTGCCTTCGTACCATTTCTACCGTTCGTACTACCTGTGTACAGGAGATTATCCAAGTGACAAGTCAGGGGGGTTTCAGGCCAGGTTCAAGTGTCGTTAATGCTAAGTGGAAACACTGTGGTTTGTCAACCCACAGTATGAATCCGTGACTGTACCTGGACTATTAAGCTTAGGCAAAATCAGCTGCACCGGAGATAGGCTATCACATGGAGAATGACGCTGCTGATTATTCCGGATGTCTCCACGCAAATGCCGCCATCGATGGCGTTGCCTGCCCACTGACCGCGGCCCAGTAGTTTCCGAACCAGTAGGGTGTTGTGCTATCATCCCGGCAGGTACTAGCTGTGCAGGGAGAGAAGCAATGACATCAAGAGAAGAACTCAGTTCCCTGGTCTGTCAGGAAATCGACCGCCGAAGCGACGAGATCATCGCTGTTGCCAAAACGATTCTGGAGCACCCGGAACCAGGCTTCCGTGAGTTCAAGACAGCCCGGCTAGTTGCCGACAAGTTCTCCGAACTGGGCATCCCTCACAGAGACAATCTGGCCATCACCGGAGTGAAGGGGACGCTCTCCGGCAATAGCGACGGCCCGACAGTAGCCGTCCTCGGTGAACTCGATTCACTAGTAGTCCCTGGCCACGTCAAAGCCGACCCGAAGACCGGGGCCGCCCACGCCTGCGGCCATCACGCGCAGATCGCGATGCTGATCGGGGTCGCCGTCGGGCTCACCGGGGCCGATGTCCTCCGCCAGCTCTCCGGACGGGTCGTCTGCTTCGCCGTGCCCGCCGAGGAGTACATTGAGATCGAGCACCGCGATGATCTCCGCCGCCAAGGCAAGATTTCCTACCTCGGTGGAAAGCCGGAACTGGTCAAGCTTGGCGAGTTCGACGACATCAGCATGGCGATGATGACGCACACGGCGACAATGAAGGGCAACAAGGAAATGGGAATCGGCGGCACGAGCAACGGCTGTGTCGCCAAGCGGATACAATTCATCGGACGCGGATCCCACGCCGGTGTCGCCCCTCACGCCGGCATCAACGCCCTCAACGCGGCAATGGTCGCCATGACGGCGATTGGCGCCCAACGGGAGACGTTCAAGGACACCGACACCGTCCGTGTGCATCCGATCATCACCCGCGGCGGCGAGGCGGTCAATGTCGTCCCCGCCGATGTCCGCATGGAGACGTTCGTCCGCGGCAGGACGCTGGAAGCAATCAAGGATGCCAACGACAAGGTTGATCGGGCGCTGCGCGCCGGTGCCCTGGCGGTCGGCGGCAGCGTAAGAATCAACACCCTGCCCGGCTACCTGCCGCTGGGCAGCGACCGCAGGCTCCAGGCAACGATTCGGCGTAGCGCCGAAGCGCTTCTCGGCAAGAGAAAGGTGGTCCCGCCGGGAAGCCACGGCACCGGCTCCACCGACATGGGCGACATCAGCCAAATCATGCCGGCGGTCCACCCGTTCACGGCCGGCGCAACCGGCACCAGCCACGGGGACGACTACGTGATCGAGGACTACCACAAGGCCGTGATCAATCCCGCCAAGGTGATGGCGATGTCAGTGGTCGACCTCCTCGCCGACGGGGCTGCCAACGCCAGAGAGGTGATTGCCCGCCACAAGCCGAAGATGACCAAGCAGGAGTACCTGGACCTGATGGAGAGCCTGCGCAACGAAGAGCTATTCGAAGGCTAGGCGCTCGGCGGCACCTGCTCGGTGGCGTGCTCGACCGAGAATGGAAGGAGATCCCATGGACGACAAGGTCAAGATAGCCGGAGTACAGATGGACCCCGTTATCCATTAGAAGTCCGGTGCTCAGAATCTGACAGCGGCAATCACGAGACGCATCAGCGAATGACGATCCCTCACCGTTGCACGTGGCCCCCACTGTGGGTCTCACGCCAGCTTCAATGAATCGGTGGCTTCTTTGTGCTAGTATACGCAAATGGGATCCGAATTGGATAGAGATTGCGTTTGCCAGACCCAGGTGGGGCTACACATTGGGAATAGCGTGACGCCCTGACTTAGGTTCTGGGGGTCGTGTGCCAATGGGCTTGCGCGTTCCGCCGGCAACCTTTCGCTGTTCCCGCTTGTCGGAACCTGTGCCGTTCGATGCAAGTACCTGCCGCGACCTGATCCTGACCTTCACCAGCGCTTGCCCCGTGATTAGTGACGACATAGTGGATGTCCAGGGACTACAAAGTGTGGCCATGGTGACTACTTAGTGAGGCGTTAGTCGACACGTAGACGACCATCATCGTGCCAATATGAAGGCCGTTGGTCGTACTCATATAGCCTCAGTTTACACCGTGTAAACACATTCGATGGTTTCTTGGCCGACTCGGGGGGCTGGGGAGGGCCGAAAGACGGTACAAACTGCAAATAGCGGGCGCTTTCCTGTGGCCCGGTACGAACCGTAGCATCCGAAGTGTGAAAACCCCAGATCATCAAACAGAATCACTACCACGTTGGGACTGTCCTTGACGGTCCTTTTCGGTTCCGGCCACCAGGGGGTAGATTCCTCGACCGTCCGCCCGATTACGCCTTCAAATCTCTCACGATGACTCATTTTGGGACTCCTCCGCAGCCGTTTGCCTGATGGAATCAACGATGACGCGCGCCAGGTCCTCGCCCAATCAGGACCAGCCGGCAAGCCCGTCGCTTGCTCCTCGCGCAGATGCTCGATCGGGGCGCGCAAGGTGGCAGGTCAACCATGGCAGTGCTTGAACTTGCGACCACTTCCGCAGGGGCAAGGATCATTCCTCTTCGCCATCGCCAGTTGCCTCTGGAGATCAGCATCCTGTCTAGCTGCGGCAATCATGACGTTAGCCGGGGGGCGACCAGCAGCCAGTTCCCCGGCCATGAATCGCATCTGTGGAGCGATATGCCCGAAGAACGCCTGGTAGCCCTCGCACAGATAATTGAGTCCTGGTTCACCATCTGGGGTGCGACTGACACGATTCTTGGGACAGCCTCCGTTGCAGGCAAAACGGACCCGACACTGCTCGCAGTATCCTGGCAAGCTATCTCTCTTGGCCAGCCCGAACTGACTTTGCCGCACAGAGCCGACCAGTTCGTTCAGATCAGTCTCAACAAGATTGCCCAGGAGGTAGTCTGGCTCAACGAAGTGGTCACATGAGTAGAGGTCACCGTTGTGTTCGAGCAGCATCGCCGCACCACAGGTCTCAGCAAATACGCACACACCCGGCGGCTCTCCCACCCAGGCCGCCAGAGCAGCATCGAATGTCTGCACAAAGACCCGTCCCACATCATGGCGCACCCATTCGTCAAAGACGGTCTCGAGGAAATGACCGTACTGCCTTCCATCGACCGAGTGCTCTCTGACGTTGTCTCCCTGCTGCGACCCGGTATCATTGTCCCTCGACACAACGGGGATGAACTGGATGAAGCCGGATTGGACATCATCGCGGAGGAAACGGTACACCTCCGATGGGCAGTCGGCATTGCCGGCGTGCACACAGGTCAGTGTATTGAACTCGACCTCGTGCTTCCTCAGTAGTTTCACCCCTCTCATCACTCGCTCGAATGTGGGATGGTTCGCCCGGTCAACACGGTAGAGGTCGTGAAGGTGGCCGGGTCCATCGATGCTGATGCCAATCAGGAAGCTATGCTCTCGGAAGAAACGGCACCATTCGTCGCTGATCAGAATCCCGTTGGTCTGCAGGGTGTTGCTGATGGTGAGACCGCGGCGCTGATAGCGCTTCTGCAGTTCCACGGCCCGCTCGAAGAAGTCGAGGCCCATCAACAGCGGTTCGCCGCCCTGCCAGGCGAAGGTCACCTCGGGGACATCCTGTGCTTCGATGTATTGGCGGGTGAAGGTCTCGAGGACCCCATCCGACATGCGGAAGTCGCTACCGGGGTAGAGATGCTCCTTGGGCAGGTAGTAGCAGTACTGACAGCGGCAGTTGCATATCGCCCCGTGCGGCTTCACCATGATATGGAAGGCTGACGAGTCCATCACTGAAACGATTCCTCTGGCCCAGCCGACGGCCTGGTGGTCAGGATCAGAGACCCTTTAGCTTCTCGGCAGCCGCCTCGATCCTGGCCACGGTTTCCGGACGATCCTCCCAGCAACGGAAGAGCTCCGGGGTAATCTCCAGAGTCCGAGCCTCGTCGCCCCATATCGCGTATGCGCCGCCGATGACGCATTCCTGATGGCGACCGCAGCGATAGCACGGGGGGATTCTCGAGTAGTAGCTGACCGCATCGACAATGCTGACGGCGAACGGTCTGAGCGCCCGGCGGAAGTTCTCTTCTGAGGTATCGCTCTGTCTCATCCCGCCCCCAGAGAGTGCCAGGACGAACGGCTTGCCGCGGATGGGTATGCTGGCGTGGCGATATCCCCACAGCCGGGAGACGAAAGCCAGCATGGCGGCGCTGACACTCCTGAAATGGATCGGGCTGCCCAGGACCACCGCATCGGCCTCTTGCACCTTGGGAAGGTAGGGGAAAGCAGGTCATCCTCAAGCTGACAGACCTGGGGTCCGGCGCACAGCCAGACGCAGCCCTTACAGGCAGAATAGCTGAGGTCGGTGAGCTTGACGAACTCCGACTCGCCGCCGGTCCTCTCCATGATGGCCTCGACCATCCGATCCACATTGGAATCGCGGCCCACGACACCCGCGCTGAACCCGATAACCTTCATCACCTACCTCCTTCACTCTCGCCGGCCCGGTTCGCCACGAACTCGCAGTAGATCCCTTCTTGCCCGGCAGTCCGGGCATTCCACGAGGGATACCCTCCAGCCCGCATCAACCTCCACAGCCCCCGAGCGTGAGCAAGGATCAGGCCGGGCCGGGCCCGAACATGCGCCCCAGATCCTCGGCATGTGCGGTGAGCTTGGTCTCGTCCATACTGCTGAGGAGCCGGCTGAGGTGTTGCTCAAGTAGCTCCCTTCGGACACGCGCCAGCGCGGGGTCGTCAACCCGGTTGTGCAGCTCGTTCGGATCTTCCGACATGTCGTATAGATCGACTGGTTGCCGTGTCCTCGCATCGACCGACATCTTGTAGCGCTCGGTCCGAACCATGGACACCCCAAAGACCTCGCTGAAGACCGCTTCCTTGCCAATCTGCGCCCCTTCGGCGGCTGGCCCAGCGATAACCTGCGGCACCAGGGAACGGCCACCGCCCACGGTCAGTGGCGCCGCGCCGGCGATGTCGAGTATCGACGCCGCAGTGTCGATCTGGTCCGTCAGGGCATCAGACTGCCATCCTGCCATCCCGCCGGGTGGTCTGACAATGCAAGGTATCCGCAGAGCCCCTTCGTAGAAGACCATCTTGTGGTTCAGGCGGTGGTCTCCCAGCATTTCTCCGTGGTCGGAAGAGTAGATGATCCAGGTGTCGCCCAGCCTGCCTGCCTTCTCAAGGGCCTGAACGACCTGCCCGATGCCGTCATCCACCAGCGTGACCTTTCCAAAGTAGTAGCTTCTCATCACGCGGTTCTGGATCTCGCCCATGTCTCCCAGGTGGCTCATGCCCAGCAACTGGCTCACCAGCGGCGATATTGGTGGTTCCGGAACATCCATGATGCCGGGCGGCACGTTGTCCGGATTGTACATCGCCCGGTACTCAGCCGGCGAGTCAAACGGGTCATGGGGACCGGGGAAGCAGACCTGAAGGTAGAACGGACGGTCGTCCTGATAGCCCTCTATCCACTCAGCGGCCTTGCGTGCCGTGTACACGTCAATGTGGTCCTCCGTGGGCAGGAGGCACGGTGACTCCTCCCAAGGATGACCATAACCCCGGGCGAGCCCTCGCAAGTAGACCCGAAGGCTCTCTCTATGGACGTTCAGCAGTCGCTTCTCCTCAAGATAGTCCGTATACGGCGAATTGACGCGGGCGCTGGCCAGAGGCCCGGTCACCTCGTGGATGTCCTCGTAGCCCCAGTCGTGTAGTTCCTGAACGTGGTCGTCGGTGTGCTCTGAGCCCTGATGCAGATAGAGATGGGTCTTGCCGACGACAGCGGTGCGGTATCCGGCGTCACGCACATTGCGGACATGGCTGGGACCAGACCGGTCGGCAACGGTCCGGTTATCCCAGACCCCATGCTGATTGACGTGCTGACCCGTTATCAGAGAAGCGCGCGCGGGCATGCACAGCGGCGAGTTGGTGCTGCATTGCCGGAAGACCACACCCGCTGACGCCAGGCTGTCCAGGTTCGGGGTGCGTACCACCGAATGCCCAACGCAACCCATGGTATCCCCGCGATGCTGGTCCGAGAAGATCAACACAATATTGGGACGGTTTGCCATCTTATCACTCCTGCACGGTGTCAGTCTGCTACATGCCTGGCACGCAAGGCGCAAGCTGTGGAATCCGGCGTGACGGCACGGCGGACGTGGTCAACCATCGGCCACCCGACAAAGTGCTGCCGCGCGCAGTCACAGCGTTCGTGGACGGATCAACCGCTAAGATGCGGCTCAAGGTAGGTTCCGACGATTTCATTTTGGACTGATTCGTACGCCGGATCGTTCACTAGGTTGCTCAGCTCGTCCGGGTCCTCCTGGAGATCGAATAGCTCGCACGGAGTTGCACTGTTCCGCTCGAGCGTCATCCTGTACCTCTCGGTGGCCACCATGACAAAGTAGTTGCCGCTTCCCCCCATGTCCTCGATGGCGCTGAAGGCGGCTTCCCGAGGTGAGCCGGCACCATCGAGGGCAGGCAGGAGAGACCGGCCGTCCGACGCGGCCAACGGCTGGGCGCCGGCGATGTCCAGTACGGTGGCCGTCAGGTCTATCGACTCGATCGGGCCATCGACGACACGTGCGTCAATGGGACGAGGCGGCGCTACGATCGCCGGCACGAGTACCGAGGACTTGTAGAAGCTCATTTTGGCCATCAGGTTGTGGTCGCCGAGCATCTCGCCATGGTCCGCGGAATACAGGAACCACGTGTTGTCGCTGAGGCCCAGGTCCTCAATGGTCCGAACGATATCGCCGATCCGCTGATCGATCAGGGAGACCATACCGTAGTAGTGCCTGGCGGCGTTCAGGACGTACTCATCGGTCAGCAGGTAGGAGTTGGAGTGCCTGGCGAGCATGTTCACCAGATAGTCGCCCCAGACCTCGTTAGGGACTTGCGGAGAACCACGCGGTCCTGGAGGAATGTCCGTATCCTTGTAGTATTCGGCCCAGACAGGATCATCCATCAAAGGCACATGGGGCTGAACGAAGGAGACCATAAGGAAGAAAGGCCTGTCGTCACGGCGGCTCCGGAGCCAGTCAATTGACCGGTCAGCCAGGAATGAGGTGAGGTCATCTTCCTGCGGTAGAACGCTGGTCAAACCGTCCCAGTGATGCGGCGTCAGCCGCCAGATGGAGCTGACCTGTTCCTGATAACGCTTGAGCAGACCCTTGCCGCGAAGATACTCCGTGTACGGCGTTGTTGCGCGCACACGGCGGTTGGCGTGCACGTAGCGGTCGAACTCCTCCAGCGCAAAGTCAAACCCAAACGAGCGGACGAAGTCGCTATGTTCCCGCAGGTCTACCTCGAACACATTCCCGACGCGCTTCATGTTCTCCCGGCGGTGGCTATAGAAATGTGTCTTGCCCACGAGGGCAGTCGTGTAGCCGACCTTCTGGAGTTGCTTCATCATGGTCGGCCATTCCGGATCCAGATCATCGGCCTGGTTCCGCGCTACGCCATGCTGATGTGCATACAGTCCGGTGATGACGGACGCGCGGGACGGCTGGCAGATGGGGCTCTGGCAGTAGGTGCGGCTGAAGCGAACACCTCTGGAGGCCAATTCGTCAAGATTGGGAGTCCGGATCACACTGTTGCCGGCACACCCCATGGCATCGTGCCGGTGCTGATCAGAGAACAGGTACACGATGTTGGGCCGATCACTGATCGCCATTCACCCTCCTCGGTGGACGTGCTTCCCGGTACTCACACTCGCGGTGTGGCAGCCCTCCAATCCAAGGTCGAGGTGCCTACGCAGGTGCGACGGCATCGGACAGGCGTACCGAGTCCCCGGTTGCCGCATCCTGGATGGGATCCTGGGTGGTGGCGATCAGTAGCTGTCCAGCTAGTCCCGCCGATCGGTGTATGCCGAACTCCCGAACCTCCGGCGACGTGGCTATCTCTACGAAGGTCTCCTTGGACGGATACTCGACTATGGCGACGGCGTCCCATTCCTCTTCCACGAAGCCGATGATCAAACGCGCCACCGCTCCGGCAAACAGAAACCGGCATCCCCTGCACTCACAGAACTCACGCATCCGCGCTCCCTACAGACCGTAGGCCTCCTTTCCGGATAGGTTGGACTCACGCCCGTCTGCGTATTCGGCGTGCTGCTTGAACTTAAGGAGATTCACCATGCAGACCTGGCCGCTCAAGTCGCTGGCGAGGAATGCCCGAATCTGATCCGGTGACGGCGTGACCGCGTTCGATACCTTCACCGGGACCTCCTTGGGGTCAGCATCTCCCATGCTCACGCGGGGCCAACGCAGAACCTGGCGCCTTCCGGATTCTCTGTCTGGCACTTCGGGCATATCAAGGCGAACGCCCCCGTGCTGACTCGGTGCTGACAGTCTAGTGACATCGGACGAGAGTGTCAAGGAATGGGAAGTGAGGCCGGAGAATGGAACCATTGTTGCCTACCACAATTAGCCGCTCACAGATTCGGGGGTGCTCGCCTAGCCAACCTGAGGGCACGCCTCACCGCCTCATGAGACGCGTCATAATGTCGAGCGAGTTCGCGTAGAGTCTTGGTCTGGCTATGCTCAATAAGCTCCGGCCAAGCTGACCGTGGGATCTTGAATCGTGAGCACGGCAGGCTTGATCTGCGGGCACAGTGCTGCGACATCGTAGGCCGTGTACAGCACTTCGGAACCTGACCCCCCTCGGGGTCGCCATTACTAGGCATAATCCCAGCCACAGGCTTGGCGAACGAGTAGAAGAACGTCAGTTCAGCACCCTCAACCTCGATCCGTTCGACAAAGTGCGCCAGCGTACCCTTCAGCTCTCCCGGATCGGTGTTTGTCAGCATGTAGGCGATCTTGGACAGCGCCGCATCCACCATGGCCTCAGTGACTGGTGGGATATTCATGGCGCGCTCCCGGTCCTTCTGGATCTCGGCAAGGCGCCCACCCGCTCTCTTGACCTTGGTATCAAGTTCGTTCATCGGCTCAGCCACGGCATCCGGGTGCACGCCCCCTAGGATGGCGTTCTGAAACAGGGCCAGGTCAGCTACTTTCCTCGTCCGGGGAGGTGGCCAGAGCCGCCTGGGCGGCAGCCAGCCGAGCTACGGGCACCCGGAAGGGCGATGCGCTGACGTAATTCAGACCGACCTGATGACAGAACTCTATGCTGGATGGGTCGCCTCCGTGCTCTCCACAAATGCCGATCTCCATCTCCGGGCGCGTCCTGCGTCCCATCTCTACCGCCATGCTGATGAGGGTACCCACGCCATTCCGGTCTATGACCTGGAAGGGGTTCTCCGGCAGAATACCGCGGTCGATGTACTGGAGCAGAAACTTCCCTTCGGCGTCGTCACGACTGAACCCGTAGGTGGTTTGGGTAAGATCGTTGGTGCCAAAGCTGAAGAACTGGGCATGTTGCGCTATCTGGTCGGCGGTGAGAGCAGCCCTGGGTAGCTCAATCATAGCTCCGATCTTGTACGGGACAGTGACACCCAATTCCTGCTGCACCGCCGAAGCTACCTGGTCGATGACCTCACATGCCAGGCGAAGCTCATTGGCGTGGCTCACCAGGGGAACCATGATCTCCGGGCGTGGGTCCAGGCCATTCTTCGCCAGAACACAGGCGGCTGTGAGGATAGCCCGGGCCTGCATCTCGTTGATGGCTCTGTACAGGAGGCCCAGGCGGCACCCCCGGAGGCCCAGCATGGGATTCGTCTCTCTAAGGTCTGCCACCGTATTCAACAAGTGTTCCTTCTCATGAAGCACCTCGGAGTCCCCGCGAGTCCGACGAAGCTCTGCCACCTCCAGCAGCAGGTCCTCGTAGCGGGGCAGGAACTCGTGCAAAGGAGGGTCCAGAAGACGGATGATTACCGGCTTGCCTGTCATGACTTCCAGGATGCTCTTGAAGTCGTCGATTTGGAAAGCAAGGAGCTTTTCCAGAGCCTCGTGGTAGCGCTGCACGTCCCGGGAGGCCTCGACCGCAGCTCGTTGGTCGCCTATCTGCTGCTCAATCCCTCTTCGTTGGTCGGCAGTGGCTCCTTCCAACTCCTTCTGCAGCTTCAGAAGCTTGTCTTCCAGATCGGTGGCCTTGCCGGCAGCCATGATCATCTGCTGAACAATGGGCAGGCGCTCGTCTGCAAAGAACATGTGTTCCGTACGGCAGAGGCCAATCCCTTCCGCGCCGTAATCCAGGGCTCGCTGAGCGTCCTCCGGGGTATCGGCGTTGGCCCAGACGCCCAGGCGTTTCACCTCGTTGGCCCAGCCCAGCAAGGCGGTGGTGTCCTGGTCTAAGGAGAAATCTGTCTCTATGGTGGGAAGGCGGCCAATGAACACCTCGCCCGTAGTGCCGTCAATGCTGATCTCATCTAGCTCCTTGACAACGCGGCCGTCCAGTGAACATGTGCGGGCCTGAAGATCCACCACCAGGGCTTCGCATCCAGAAACGCACGGCTTGCCCAATCCCCTGGCGACGACGGCGGCATGGCTGGTGGCGCCCCCGCGGGCTGTGAGCACACCCTTGGCTTTCAGCATTCCGTGGACATCGTCGGGACTGGTCTCCATCCGGATCAGGATTACGCTTTCTCCGTTGTTGCCCATTTCCGCCGCCCGGTCGGGATCGAAAACCGCCTTGCCGCTGGCTGCCCCCGGCGAAGCATTGAGTCCAGTGGCTGCAAGGGAGCCCCGGGCTTTGGCGCTTTCCTTGGCCTTGTCATCGAACCTTGGCAATAGCAGCTGGTCGATCTGCTGCGGGCCCACCCGTTGCAGCGCCTCTTCTTTCGTAATCAGCCCCTCTCTCGCCATGTCAACGGCTATCTTCACTGCTGCCTGGGCGGAGCGCAAGGCAGAGCGAGTCTGGAGCATGTACAGGACACCCCGCTCCACGGTGAATTCCATATCCTGGGCATCCCGGTAGTAGGCCTCCAAGCGATGGGAGATGTCTTCCAGTTGGCGATACAAGCCCGGCATAGCCTCTGCCATGCGGGAGATTTTTTGAGGGGTGCGTATGCCCGCCACTATATCCTCTCCCTGAGCGGTGGTGAGGTATTCGCCGTAGAGAGCCCTCTCTCCTGTAGACGGGTTTCGGCTGAAGACTACCCCGGTGCTGCTGCGCTCGTCCATGTTTCCGAAGACCATGGTCACTACGTTCACAGCCGTGCCCAAGTCATGGGGGATTCCGTAGAAGTTGCGGTAGTCAACTGCCCGGCGCCCGTTCCAGCTTGTCAGGACGGCGGCTATGGCTAGCCTGAGTTGCTCGTAGGGATCTTGCGGAAACTCGCTGCCCGTCTCTTCCCGAACCAGCGACTGGAACTGCTGGGCCATCTCCTTCCAGTCCTCAGTTGTCAGGTCCGAGTCGCCGGCGGTCCCAACCCTCTGTTTGTGTCGTTCCAGGGTGGCTTCGAAGGACTCCCCTGGGATACTCAGCACGATCCTGCCGAACATTTGGACAAAGCGCCGGTAGGAGTCGTACGCGAACTTTTCGCCTCCCGCGCTGCGGGCCAATCCATGAAGGGTCTTATCGTTCAGGCCCAGGTTCAGGACGGTGTCCATCATGCCAGGCATAGAGACGGGAGCGCCTGAGCGCACGGAGACCAGCAGGGGGTTGCTAGGGTCACCGAAGCTCTTCCCTGATTGCCGTTCAATGGCCTTCATGGCCTCTAATACCTGGCCCCACAGCCCTGGAGGAAGCTTCTCTCCCAGTTCGTAGTAGGTGCTGCAAGCCTCGGTAATGATGGTGAACCCTGGTGGTACGGGAAGTCCCGCTTGGGTCATCTCAGCGAGACCCGTGCCTTTTCCCCCCAGTTGGTCACGCATTTCCCTGCCGCCCTCTCCGAAGAGATAGACCCACTTCTTCTGTTTCTCCTTGTGTGCCATCTACCCGCCTTCTCCTTTGGTATCGAATGGGCAAAATGAAAATGCCTTTGGCAGCTCACTCCTTAGGCGGGGGGCCATACCATGATGTGAGTGCCTTGGCCTATGGGAAAGAAGTGTCGCCGGTGCTTTACTGCAGGACTACCCTCTTCGGTTGACTCCACACAAGCCAAACGGACATCGGTAGTCTACTCTTTCACCATAACCGGGATTTCCCATATCAACCCGCAAGGGAGCATCCCGGCCCTCATTGCGTCGTTGCCAATCATAAGCTCGCGGCACTTGGTTGTCAATCTCGCAATTAAGGAACCATTGTTTGAGGAGAATATTTGTAGCATTGGGCAGGATAGACTCGAAGAGAGGTGCAGCAAAACACCTGCATTGTGACTCAAACGCTGCCGTAGACTTACATCTGAGCTATTTTCCCAGATACTCGCTTAATCCCTCTGGAAGACTGTCTTGCCATCGACGATGGTTGTGACCACCTCAGTATCCTTGAGTTCCTCAGTGGGTACCGATAGGATATCCCTGTCGAGTACTATCATGTCAGCCAGCTTCCCAGTCTCGATGCTACCCTTTACATGCTCCTCTTTTGCCAGGTATGCCCCGTTCCACGTGTAGACCCTGATAGCATCCATAACGCTGATGGCTTCCCTGGGGCCAACGACCTGACCGGTCTCCGTCTTCCGGGTCACGGCGGTGTATATCTGTTTGAAAGGACTATAGAAGGTAATCGGACAGTCGTTATTACCGCCGGCAATTATCCCCATCTCCTGCATTGTCTTGTGGGGATGGAGCCACTGGCTCCGTTCTGGCCCGAAGTTCTCGGCATACTGGTCACCGATGCCATACATATAGCCGATACTGCTTGAAGGCGTAACCCCCAGTTCTTTGATCCGTTTGAGTTGTTTTGGAGTGCAACAACTATTGTGTTCGATTCGGTGACGCATATGTTTATCCGGTTCCTTCTTCTGTGCCTTCTCGATACAATCAAGGGCTATATCGATGCCACGGTCACCGATACTATGTATGCTGACCCTGATTCCAGCCTCATGTGCCTTCATCACAATCCTCTCCATATCTTCAGGGGCAGTTGTCATCAGACCCAAGCCTTTCGGACCCCGGTGCTGTGGAGTGTAAACCCCGCTTGTACCACCGGCACCTGAACCATCGCCCATGATCTTAAGAGACATAACCTTGAGCCAGTCGCTGCCGAAACCACTCTCGATTCCGAGTGATTTCAGGTGTTCCAGCGTATCTTCAGCACCGGAATCTAGCTTGACCATCAAGCCTATCCGCACCTTTCTGATTCCTTCGGAGAGAATTTGCTGGTACGTACGGATACCCAGGTTTTCACCGCTGGCATCGTGAGTGGAAGTAATGCCCCATCGTGAGAACTGACTGATAAGCCGTTTCATACACTCTTTCATTTGTGCCATGGTGTACTCCGGTATCTTTGCGGCAACGAGTTGGCTAGCCAGCTCATAAAGAAGCCCGGTAGCCTCTCCTCTGGTATCTCTATCAATCGTTCCACCAGCGGGATCAGGGGTATCTTTCGTGATATCTGCGATATCCAGTGCCCTGCTATTTACTACCGCTTGATGACCTGTGTCAGAAAGGATATATACAGGATTATTCGGGGTGACTGTATCAAGCTCCCAGCGTGTTATCTGTCTTTTCTCAACAAGCTTGGAATCGTTATAGTTACCAACGCGGACCCACGCTCCCTGCCCAATCTCTTTCGCCTTTATCAGGACGGCATCCTGAATATCCTTTACCCCCTTAATTTCAGGCGCCCGGCAGTCTATTTCCAAGAATCTTGTGGCAGCAACGGAGGGGTGCGTATGTGAATCGATGATGCCCGGAAGAACTAGTTTCCCCATAAGGTCAATGACTTCAGTGTTTTCTCCGGCAAATTGCTTCATCTCGGAGGACGACCCCGTACCGATAATCCTGCCGGCCCTTATGGCAACCGCCTCTTGAAGAGTGTCCTTTGAATCAACCGTCACTACCTTGCCGTGAAGAAGCACCATATCGGCACTGAGAGCCTCTGAGTTTAACAAGGTCATTCACAATCCTCCATTTTCAATTACCAATGCAAACCCAATAACTCTATTGAAAAGCCATTGATAATGCAACCACGCGGCCTACTTGAAGGAAGGAATTTCAGCTTCGAGACGAGCGGGAAGAGGCAAACCCCCTAGTCAAACAGCCGGCGTTTGCGGAATGGTGAGACCAGGAATCGCGACATCACCTTGCGTCTCGTCAGCCAGTTGATCGTCACTCCGTTCTTCCGATTGGCCAGCACTCTTTCCGTCAGCCACGGCGTCACCGTCTCGACCCGGTCTGCCAGGATGTTCAGAATCGGCTTGAAACGCTCCCATTCCTCTGGGCGGTTCTCGTAGCCTTTGGTGATAAGGTCAGTCAGCACCATACCCGGCCGCAGCCCGCCGACGATGACGGCGGTGCCCCTTGCCTCTGCCGCCAGCGACCGTGTCAGGTAGGCCAGAGCCGCCTTGGAAGTACCGTAGAGGGCCAACCCGCGCACCATTCGCCCGTCGCTGCCTAGCCCTTCCATGTTGTAGAGGGCGCCGAATCCTTGTTCAATCATGCCGCGAAGAGCGACGAGCGACCCGTACATGGCGCCGAGGACGTTGGTGTTGACGACCGCGGTCATCCGCTCCGGTTCCTGATGCTGGAAATCAGCCTGGGGATTGGAGACACCGGCATTGTTGACCCAGATGTCCACCTGCCCGAAACGTTCCTTGGCGCCTGCCCACAGCGCCCGCAACTGGGTAAGGTCAGTGACATCGCAGGCGAGGCCGAACAGTCGGCCGGGTTCGTGTTTGGCAGAGAGGGCGGCGACGGCGCTGTCAACCGCCTCGGCAGAGCGGCCGCTGATGGCGACGGCACAACCCCGGGCGAGGAACGAATCCGCCAGACCGTAGCCAATTCCCCGCGTGCTGCCGGTGATGACGACCGTCTTCATGGCTACGCCTACCTTTCCGGTGTCAGGACTTGGACTCCATTTCATCGACTATCTTGGTGCTGGAGCCGTAGATCCGGCCGATTTCGGCCATGGCGTCAAGCGTCCGGCCGGAGGCGGCGAGAATGTCAACCCGCGCCAGGTCGCCTTTGATGTCCGCTTTGCGCTCCTCGGGGACGGCTTCGGCGGTGATGGCGGCGAGCAGTCTTTTTTCCGCTACGCGGTCTTCGGCGAGGTAGGGAATCCGGTCGTACCAGAGTAGGCCTTCATCGTGATGCTTGAAGGGAACGCGCGCCTCCGCCATGTCGGCCATACGACGGCCCAGCTCCTCGGCTCTTTCGATTGATTGGGGCATGTCGAAACGAGTTACCGGCACCGGATCGAGGGCGCGCATCTGCATGATCTGAAAGAAATGGTAGACGGGGCGGAGGCCGGATATCAGGCCCGTACCACTGCCGCCGGCGATGGCGATGCCGAATGCCGGCAAGCCAGCCAGCGGCGCCGACATGGCGTAGACTCGAAACATCTTGAGAATCAGGTACTTGACCATCGCGCTGGTGTCCCACCAGTACACCGGCGTCCCCAGAACCAGCCCTCCACAATCGAGGATCTTCTGACTTAGTAGCTCGAAGCTCTCGTCTTCGTAAGTGCACTTCAGGTTGCGCAGGCACACCCAAGGCAGGCAGTCACGGCATGCCTTGACGACGTGCTCCGACATCTGGACGAGTTCGACGGCGGCGCCTGCCTGAGACGCGCCTTCCAGGGCTGCGCGGACCAGTTGGTTGGTGCGGCCTTCAGGGTTGGGGCTGCCTACCAGACCCAGTACCGTATTCCCACTCATGAAACCTCCTGGGATTTCCCATCTCAACTAATCTAGATGCTTTGCCACTTGAATGTCAACGCCTCATCAAGCACATGTGTGCCAAACATCAGATTGTTGAGTGTGAAAGAAGGGAACCCATCTTTGCCGGTAACCCGCCAATCATGTTTCCACTGCCCAGTTGGCCGACCACCTGCAGGATGAGTCCCGTTTTCATCCGACTTCCAGTGCTTCCATCGGCCCGGAAATGAAGCCAAACAGGTGGTACAATGACGTGGCAGGCCAATTAGCCAGAGTCCTGCATTCAGTTGTCGAAGGAGGCCATGAAGAATGGAGCTGGAAGTTATCAGATATGAGAAAGAGGTCGGCGTGGCTACTATTACGCTGAACCGCCCACGGCAATTGAACGCCGTCGACGGGCCGATGGGGGGAGAGCTTCAGCAAACGATTGAGGAAGCCAATTCGGATGACGGTGTGAAAGTACTCATTATCACCGGCGCCGGTAAGGGGTTCTGTTCCGGCGCTGACGTGACTGGGCTAGGCCCTCTGGGGAACAGGAACGATTCCGCATGGCGCCTGTCGGCGAAGTCCCCCGCCGCCGGCGGCATCCAGTCATTTGTCGTCCCCTTCTACAACTGCGAGAAACCGATCATCGCCGCGGTGAACGGTGTCGCCGCTGGGGGAGGCTTCTCGATTGCGCTGGCCTGCGACATCCGAATAGCCTCAGACAAGGCACGCTTCTCCCAGATCTTCAATCAGGAGGGGCCTTGTTCCCGACACCGGCTCCACATACTTCCTGCCTCGTGTGGTAGGCATATCCAAAGCTTGTGAGATGGTATTCACCGGAGAAGTCCTGGATGCTGCGGAGGCGAAGGACTGTGGCATCGTCAGCCGAGTAGTGCCCCATGACGAGCTGATGCCAGCGGCGCGAGAGATGGCGGCCAGGATTGCAGCTCTGCCACCCCTCGCCATGAAGCTAGCCAAGCGAGCCCTCTACAAGGGAGCGAGCACCGACTTCGCGTCAGCGCTGGAGTTCGAGGGCTACATGCAGGGCATTTGCTTCGCCACGGAGGATTTCAGAGAGGGTGTGGCCTCCTTCATCGAGAAGCGGGCTCCTGAGTTCAAGGGAAGGTAGCTTTGACCGGCCCCGAAGGTCGGCCTAGGTGAAATGCTAGCCGAGGCTGAGACAATGGAACCTTTGTTGCCGAGCGACACTTGCCAAAATGATTTCGCGGCTGGCTCGATTCGCGGATTGCTCTAGATTCGGAGACGCCGTAGCTGATTAGATTCGATGGTGCAACAATGGGGTTGTCTTGTTGCACCCGCATTTGAGTCAATCCGAGCCACCGCGAGAAACATTTCCACCACAACAATCCTTCCCTTGTTGCGACTGACGTGCCTCGCTCAGACGGCACCAGTTTTCGGGGCGCATGTCACTCGGATTGCCCCAGCAGGCACCTCATCATATCGCCACACCAGCTCCCGTGCTGCTGTTGCCTCAGTACCTTGAAGCCCAAGGGCAGGAAGGGTGCACTGTCGTGCCAGCCGTATTGAGGCTCGCCTTCGCCAATAGCTTCGAGCGCGGAATAACCTCTGCTCACGGCCCAATCCTTGACACCCTGTATCAGAGCGGATCCTATGCCACGACCTCGCTTGGCCTTGGCAACATGAAGACATCCGATCACCAGCGTCGTCTCCAGATCATCACTGCCTGGCAGTGTGTAAAACCCCAGGCGTCGGCCCGTCGTCTTTGGAAAGAAGGTAGTGAACCCCGCCACCTCATTCTCTTCCACTGCCACCAGACCGCAGGTACCGGACAAGTCGATGAGTTCCAGGTAGAGCGCCTGTCTGCGTTGCTCCAGGTCACGTTCATCTGGGTCTTCGTTCCAGTTGGCCTCGGGCAGCCTGCTGAGGCAGGCAACCCCGGCGCCCGTCATACCTTCAAGCACGTCGGTTTGAGTGATCGGCCTTGTCTCAACCATCGGCGTGCTCCCTGGCAGATGCAAAAGCCTTCTCGAAGCCTGGCCACCAGTCTACTTCCTCGCCGTCGATGAAGCAGGCGCCCGCGACGAACCCTTCCGCACCGCTTCTGACCAGTCCGATTTTCTGCCGAACATGAGGCGGCAACGACTGATCGCTGGCATCCAGATTCCATATGTCGTATTCGCGTATCTGGAAACCATGCTTCCTCGCCAACTTCCGTACTTGAGGAATCCCGTCGGGACAGAACGCGCTGTAGATAAGGTCCACCATAGGTTCAGACATTGTTGCTCAACTCCCTGCTATCCGGATTCGCCGCAATTGCCAGCCGATGTATCCTCTCGGCGGAGTTCAGAAGTCACGAATCCTGCCGTGGCTCCAACCCCTCATCCTTCACACCGTGAAGGATCCCTCTTCGTTCCAGCTCCTGCCATACGTCGTCCAGACCCAGCCCCTGCAATGTTTCGTTGGTGGGAATACCATCGCTGTTCCACCCTCTGAGTTCGTAGTATCTGTCAAGCCACTTGTTGAACACATCAGGGTCCAACTTCCTCTTTGGTAACGCTGAGGTCCCCTGGAAGAAGAGTTTGGACACCGTGTCGTCCTTTCTGCTCACTCCCGACCGCACATGCAAGGCGCGCGTGAGGTTCAATGTCCTCCTGGCTATCGCCGTTAGCTCAGCTTCGCTGGTATCCATTCCGGTGACAGACGCCACCAGGTCCGCCATCAGGGCGCGACTGTTTATGGGTGGATCACCCAGGAACGATGCCCAGAAGCTGCAGATTCCCGTCATGTCAAGGATGGTGTAAAGCTCATCGTCATAGGCAATGAACTGGCAGACTCTCTCATAGTCGGCACTGTCAAGACCGCCTTCAGCCAGAAAGTCTTTCTTGTACTCCTTGGGATATATCCAGTAAGGCGACTCCACGAATTCCTGCCTTTCCTTCAGAGAATAGTCAAACGTGCCATAGAGCGCCGCGCTCTGGTTGCGCGTCGAATCTACCTTATCGCTGACGGCCTGTAACAACGCCCCATAGGGCGAGAAGAAGGCGGTGGCCTCCCCGTAGTATTCCATCTTCTTTGTGTGATGAGCGAAGTCTTCAGCGCCCCGGCCGATCTGGCGAGCCGCTTCATAGACGCCATTTGCCAGTTTGTCGCCAATACCCTCTCTTCGACTGATCTTCTCCATCAGTGAAAAGACAACTTCCTTGTTCTCCCATTCCAGGTGCATTCCGTCGGTGTCCTGCTTCGTCAGAATGCCCCTCTCATACAGGTCGATGGCAAAGGCCATGCAGCGAGTGACCGAGAGGACGTCAAACCCATAGTCCTGGCATAATCTACCGCATTCCATGTCAAAGTCGAAATCGATTATCTTGAAGGCGATCTTGAACTGACACCATGACCCGCACTTCACGTAGTGATGTCCGCCACCGGGGAGTGCAAATCCCAGTCGGCACCTGATTCCACAACCATAACAGGATGCCGCTGTGTCTGCCTTGTCTGTCCAGTCCTTGATCCCCTCCTTCAGAGCATCGATCTCTTGCCTGAACTGCGAATCTGGAGACAGGTCTCGGTACATCTCATTCAGATTGCCATAATAGCCGGCAAGCCTTGTCAGTCCGTAGCCCACTCCCTTCGCAAACTCGTCCCTGTCCATCATTTCCTTGTGCGGGCCGGACCTGTCAAGAATCTGTTCACATAGTTCGGTAAGCTGGAGGGGCCTGGCAATGTTGACATCGCTGGTTCCGTATACGGCGATGGCCTTCAGGTTCTTGTCCCCCATGATGGCGCCAGGCCCGCCCCGGCTGGCACTGGCTGCAAAGCTGGCTTCTATGCTGGCCGCGTAACACCTGCTTTCACCGGCCGGACCGATGCAGGCAACCTCCACTTCGCTGTTGTCCAGCTCTTCTGCAATGGCCTTCCTTGTCTCGTAAGTGCCTTTCCCCCAGAGATGAGCCGCATCGCGTAGCTCCACTTTGTCGTCGTTGATCCACAAGTAGACCGGGGTCGGTGACTTGCCCCGAATGATTATGGAATGGTAGCCGGCGTGCTTTATTGCCGCCGGCCAGAATCCTCCCAGAGTGGAATGATAGTGCATTCCAAGTTGGGGGGACTTGAAGGTGATGACACCTCGATTAGCACTCGGAACCATCGTTCCGACGAGAACACCGGGGCTGATTATCAGCAGGTTATCCGGAGAGAAGGCGTCGACTTCCGGAGGCACCCTGTCCCAGAATATCTTGGCGTTGGTGCCCTTACCCCCCAGGTAAGTCCTGCTCAACTCGGGGTTAGTTTCTTTTCTCTCAATCGCCCCTGATGTGAGGTCGATTTCCAGAGTTGTTCCCATCCAGCTATCTGCCATTTCCCCGCTCCTGCTGGCTGCTCAGCTTCAAAGACTGTCGCGGTGATTCAGATTCATTCTACCTTCTGCCCCAGCCGTGGTCAACGCGCCCCTCAAACGGCACCAGTCTATGTGCTAGACTGGCAAACGAATAGAGATGGGGAGATATGGTCAAGAGGGCTTCCAAACCGGAGCAAGTCATAGGCAAGTTGCGCTGAGCAAGAATCCTTCCTTTGCTGCGAGATTGACAGCCGGCTCGTACATTCCTATCATTGGTAGCAAGGCATTGAGTGCCGGGTGCCTCATTGCGAGTTGATATGGGAAGCCCTGGTTCATTCCGCATAGCCGGTGTGATTGGAGATGTGACGAGCGATGGACCCCACCACCAGTGACTCCGCCTCCGCGCAGCAGACCTGGCGCGTCTGCCCGGTATGCAAGCGACCGAACCCGGCCGATGTCCTGCATTGCCAGCACTGCTGGGGGGCTTCGCTCTACCAGATTGCTCCCGTAGACTCCGATGAGCTTCTGAGAATCATGGAGCGTACCGAGCGTCGCTCTCGTCGTCGAAGACTGGCCAAGATCATCTCGGTCAGCGTGCTCGCCCCCGCGATGCTGATAGCCGCCGTCGTCCTCGCCCTCTACAGCTTCACCGACCTGATTGTGGCGCCGACGCCCGGGATGAACTCGGATTCGGCGTCGGGAGAGTGGGCGATGTTCCGCGGTGACCTCTCCCGGACCGGCCGTGTCGACGCCATCGGCCCGCAACCACGGGGCGAACTAAAGTGGAAGTTCCAGACCGGTGCCCCGGTCCGCTCCTCCCCGGCCCTTGCCTACGGCACCATCTACGTCGGCTCCCGGGACTTCAGTCTCTACGCCCTCGACGCCGAGACCGGCCAGAAGAAGTGGGAGTTCCAGACTGAGAACCGGGTCGAGTCCTCGCCCACCGTCGCCGGCGGCGTTGTCTACTTCGGCTCCAACGATGGTTATCTCTACGCAGTCGACGCTTTCACCGGTCAGGAGCGGTGGCGCTTCTACACCAGGTTCCCGATACAGTCCTCGGTGGCCGTCGCCGACGGCAAGGTCTACTTCGGCAGTAGCGACTATTCGGTTTATTCTCTCGACGCCGCCACCGGCGACAAGGTCTGGCAATTCGAGACGGGCAGCGTGGTTGCCTCTTCCCCGGTTGTTGCCGACGGCATTCTGTATGTTGGCTCGATGGACTTCTCTCTCTACGCGCTTCAGGCCGACAACGGCAGGCTTCGTCTCCGCATGCGCACTTGGGAGGTGTCGTCGTCGCCCGCCGTCCACGATGGCGTCGTCTATTTCAACAGCCGCGGTCGCCTCTACGCGATCGACGGCAGCGCAAGGAACTGGCCCGGCGAGCATAGATACCGTGGCTGGTGGTTCCAGCTCTACGCCTTCCGCCTCGCCCCACAACCGCCACCCGTATCGGGAGTCCTGTGGTCGCTGTCGATGCCGCCGCTCAACTTGCCGACGAGCGCGGGAGCAGATGCGTCGGCATTGAGCACCGTACCCGGTTGGTCGATCGCATCCAGCACCTCACCGGTTGTCTACGAAGGCATGGTCTACACCACTTTCGACAGCATGGTCTACGCGATTGACGCTGTCGAGAGGAAGCATGTCTGGACGTCCGTCACCGGCGCCACGATAAGCTCGTCGCCCGCCCTCGGTGACGGCGTCATCTACGTCGGCAGCGGCGACGGGAACCTCTACGCCCTGGATACTAGAGACGGCCACCAGCTGTGGGCTTTCCCCACCGGCGACGGCATAGCGTCGTCTCCTCTGCTCGCCAATGGCGTGGTCTACGTCGGATCACACGACGGCGCCATCTACGCTATCAAGTGATCAAGACTCGGAAACCGCAGGCACGTCACGCCCCGCTACAGTCACTCCGCGAACTCCCGTCTCGCCGGCGTGACGTGAAGACCGGCCCCCGGGACTCCGTCGTAGAGCTCCGGCCTTCGCCGCCATCGTTTCTGGACTACTCGCAGACGGACCAACGAGCGGCGCAAAGCGGCTTCGGCCCGTGACAGGTCCACGGCACCGAGTGACTCTCTTGATGTCCCTTATGAGGTTTCGTGTCTCCTGAGTCCTGACCTCAGCTTGCCAGGGTCTGTCCGACATCTCTTGAACCAAAGCTCGCTCCTTTCTGTAGACCCAACTCTACCGTCTCCAGAAAGCAGAGGCAAGCCCTGACGTGTCCGCTAGCTACTCTTTCCCAAGTGCCCAACTGTTGCTGGCGATACACACACTTGTGATGACATAGTCGACCTTTATCGACCACATAGTGTAGCCAATATAGCTGCCCAATGGGGCCTAGTCGATACAGAAGTGACCATCCCGGTGCTAGTATGATGCGCGTTTGGTTGTACTTATATAGCCTCATTATTCAGAAACGTACACACTTTCTCTCGTTCCACGGCCAGCCGGAGGGCTTGGGAGGGCCACACAACGGCAACTACCGGCACTGGCGGTCACTTTACCTGCACTTTGGCGCGTCAGTCCGTGCCGAGAGTCTTCATGTCCCCGCCGGCAGCAGACCCGACGAACGGTGCAACGAGAGGGAGGTCTTGTTGCCACACTGTCGCTGACCAGCCACTGGCGAATCACCGCGAATCGTACGTACTGCCGGATGCTCGCTGATGCACCCAAATGCTCTCGGATGTTGCACGGCATGAGTAGTGTGCGGTGTCAGAAGATGGTGGTTCGGTCGATGCGGCGAATCGGTAACAGGCAGCGTTGAGAGGCATTCACGGCAGTCGGACCCCTCGAAGACGGCGCAGAATGGGCGCACAATAGCCGATAAGTAAAGTAGAGCGTGGCTCACTCGGGACGAACCGCCCCTCGGGCCGGCTTCCCACCGGCCTCAACTTAGCTCATGAGAAGGAATCGGGGAGCTCGTAACGCCGGCCCCAATGTGGCCACCCCGTTCGGGGCGGTGCTACATTCTCACAAGGGATCGGCTGGCTCCTCACTGGGGTATACCACGCCTTGTCAAACCGGGCGGTCGGCGCCTCACAGCGCGGATTCCGCTGCCCGTCATCGCCGCGTTGACGGCCGCGGCCCGGCGCGACTATGCTTAAGTCGGTATGCAGACGGACGAATCACCCCTGGTGAGCTTTCTGCGGGAACTGATGCGGCGGCGAAGGTGCTCGGCATCCCGACTGGCCAGGGACATGGGATTCAGACACCCGACGATGTATCGGTGGCTGGCCGGCATGGATGTTCCGAGCACGAACTCGTGCCGGAAGATCGCCGAGTTCAGCCGTGTCCCCCTGATGAAGATACTCCTCTACGCTGGCCATGTGCCGGATGCTCGGGAGGCTTTTCCGGATTCGTGGCCCGCGTTTGGGGACTACCTTCGCGGCAAGTACCCGGACACACTTAGTGAGGACCTCATCTTCGTAATCGAAGGGCTGATCGAGGCTCGTCGCCACCGGAAACGGTCTTCGACACGCCGCTGGCGGAGCAGGCAGGGCGCCAGCAGCTAGCCCACCTCCTCCCTCCGGGCTGTACCGCAACGGGGACTGCGAAGAAGTGGTTCCGCGGAACTGACTAGCAGCCGGCTCAACCGGTTGGAGGCCTACGGGCGCATGCTGCACATCGGGTATCCGCGGTCCCCAGCGTGAACGTCAGTAGAACGTCACCATCGTGGTCGCCGATAGGGGCAGAGGGCTAGTAGACCGCCGCCCGTTGCTGCTCCTGTAGTTGCCTCCGCTGCTGCGCCGACAGGAACCCGCCGCCGGTTCCTGGGCGTGCGAAAGATGCTGGAGTGTGATAGCCTAGTGTCAACCGAGTGATGATGGCGAAAGACGTATCGACGAATGCGGAACCGTCTGCCGACCGATTATCAGTGACTGTGGCACTCCTGGAAATCGAAATGGCGAAGTCCCTGCTGGAAGATCTGCCACTAGTGACCACGGAATCTGCCCGCGCAATGTCTCTGGACGTTGGAGACGTGCGATGAAAGCGGTTGCCCGGTTGCGCAATGAACTGGTAGTGATCGCCGGGCTGACGCTGCTCCTGGTTGCCGTCATCTTGCTCTTTCCGTCAAACGCCCTGCGCGGCGTGCTGGCGGTTCCCTTTATGCTCTTCTTCCCCGGCTACACGCTTGTAGCCACCCTCTTTCCGGTGAAGAGCAGACTGAATAATGTGGAAAGAATGGCCCTCAGCTTTGGTGTCAGTCTGGCCGTCATCCCTCTGATTGGCGCAATAATGAGTTTCACTCCGTGGGGCGTCAGACTGGCGTCAGTCCTCTCCGCCATCTCCGTCTTTACGCTGGCCATGGCGGTAATCGCGCTATGGAGACGGAAGCGGCTTCCCGAAGAGGAACAAGCCGGATTCCGGTTCTAGCTGTTGTGGAGATATTGAGGCGCTTCCGCTCTCGTTACCTGTTGCTGGCACTCATACTGGGGCTGGCATTCTTTGCTACCTTCATACCTCACCTTGATTACGCCTACCCGCTGCACGTTGATGAATGGGTTCATCTGGCCGCGTCTAACCAAATAATTGAAGAAGCCAGCGTGACCGGCCTCTCCGGCCCATTCGCCGGTGGTGATGAGATCGTCCTGAACCAGACCTTCGAGGGCCTGTACCACCTGTACTGGGCAATCTTCCATGAAGTCAGCGGAATCCACTGGATGACAATCTTTCGATTCTTCCCCAGCGTAATCTTCATGATTACGGTGCTGGGGGTCTACGTGTTGGCCGAGAGAAGAGGCTTCGGTCTGGCGGCAGCCTTCTTCGCCAGCTTAACGCCAACAACCGTGGGGATACTCGGGCCGGCCTTCATGGTGCCCATGGCCCAGGCTATCACCCTTATCCCGCTGGCACTGTTCCTCGCATATCATTCTCGCGGTATTGCTTCGTACACGTTGCTCCTTATCTTCAGCGTCCTGCTGGCGGCGATGCACGTACCCACCCTGGCGGTGCTGCTGGTTCTTGTTCTGCCCTTCCTACTTCTTAGTATCAAGGGCGACTTCAAGCATGCGCTGGGGGTGGCGGCTGCGGTTGGCCTCCCCCTGCTGCTGGCCCTCCCCTTCGGTTGGGAAGAGGTCAGGCACATGGTCAGCATGTTGTTCTACGAGCAGGATGTAGTGTCGTATATCCAGTACCCCAGAGTCCTGTACCAGTTGGGCTCAGTTGTCATCACGCTGTTTCTGGTGGGCGCCTTCAGCATGATTCTGAAAGGCAAGAAGAGCGACTACGCCCTGGTTCTGGGCCTGCTGCTGCTGGCGGCGGCGCAAGCGATATATTACTCCCTGCAACACGGATTTATCGTGCTCTACTACCGGGGGTTGACGGTGACAATGCTGCTGGTAAGTACCATCGCCGGGGCCGGGCTGATGTGGCTGAAGAGACTGAATTTGCCCAACGCCATCCCGGCAAAAATAAAGAACTCCCCGCTGACAGAGCGAGCCAGGATAGCAGCTGTTGTAGTGGTTGTTATCATCGTCTTGGCCGTGGCGATTCCGATTCGCCTTGATATCGGGTACTACCACATGATTGATGAACGGGACTACGAAGCCTTTGTCTGGATTGCGGAGAATGTCGATGATAGCTACCAGAGGGCGGTGCTCGAGCCGTGGAAAGCTACCGCCTTCACCGCGATAACGGGGAAGTTCGTCTACACCCGGATACACGAGTTTCCGCTGGCCGACGACCAGAAGGCGCTGGACTTTCTGGACAACCGGTCCGCAGACACCAGCTTCTTAGTCGAGAACGGCATTTCCGTTGTGTACAGTCGCCAGCAGGTGGACAACCCTGACCTGATTGAGGTTGCCAGATTCGTGTATCTGCTCAGGAACACCGACGGCTCTGAGTAGCATCTGGAAGGCGTTCTGCCTTGACATCATTCGTGCCCGGCGGCTAGTATTTGACCAGGCGCTCGTCATTGGGCGGTCTTCACCTGTCGGCTCGGGTCGGGGCTCGGGAGAGGTCTTTAATGGGCAATGGCAATCCCAAGATCACGGTTCTCATTTGCGCTCTTGATGAAGAAGAGGGCCTCTCTTGCGTTCTTCCCAAGATACCCGATTGGGTGGATGAGGTCCTGCTGGTCGATGGACACTCCGGTGATAACACGGTGGAGACAGCGAAGCGGCTTCGTCCAGACATACGGGTTCTGCAGCAGCCCGGACGAGGCAAGGGCGATGCCTTGAAATGTGGCATTGAGGGATCTCAAGGCGACATCATCGTCACGTTGGATGCCGATGGTTCCACCAACCCGGACGACATGGCTCGGTTCGTTCGCCCCCTTTTGGAAGGTTACGACTACGCGAAGGGTTCTCGTTTTCTTGGGAGGCTCCCGAAGGGAAAGCCCGGGCATCGTATTCTTGGTAACTGGGTAATTGCACTGGTCTTCGACATCCTTTTCTTTCGCCGGTATACTGACCTGTGTTCTGGCTACAACTCGTTCTGGCGAACGGCGTTGGCGGGGGGAGGCTTTTGGTCAGCCGACGGCTTCGAGAACGAGCCGCTGATCAATTGCTGGGTGGCAAAGAGAGGGCTCAGGGTCAAGGAGGTCGGCCACACTGATACTGGCCGGATTCATGGTGAAATCAAAGAGCTTGCTTGGCGGCAGGGTGTGAAGGCTATCAAGAGTATACTCAGGGAGCGCTTTCGTGGCTAGTAAACCGCTTGTGTCGGTAGTGCTCACCTCGCACACGGCCGACCGGATCACAGATACACTGGAACTCCTCGCATGCCTTGGTTCACAGACATACCCACGGGTCGAGACGATTTTCGTCATTGAGCGCTGCGAGGAACTGCGCCAGCGAGTGCAGACACACATGCAGGACACTCACATGCTGGACTCGCGTGTTCTCACTAACGACGGCCAGCCCGGAGCTTCTGCTTCGCGGAACATCGGAATCCGGCACGCGGCGGGTGACATCATTGCCTTTCTCGATGTCGATGCTCTCCCGGAGGCGGACTGGGCGGAAGAGATGGCAAAGACGCACGAAGATAGCTCCGTCATCGGCGTAACCGGCCCGGCCGTGCCACTGTGGCACGTGGGATCGGTAGCCGACTGGTTCCCCGAGGAGTTCTATTGGATAGTCGGTGGCACCGCCTGGGGAGACTGGGATGGGATAAGCGACATACGCAACGTGTGGACGCAGAATGCTTCTTTCAAGAGAGAGGCTTTCGAACTGGCCGATCTCTTCGATACTAAGATCGGTCCGCATGGTGGCAGCATGGCAGGCAGAGCAATGGATATCAGCGAAGATGTCGAGATTTCGCTGAGGGTTAGGATGGCCACCGGCAAACGCATCGTGTACAATCCCCGTGTTCAGGTGAGGCACCGTGTCTACAAGGAAAGGTTGAGGCTCGGCTTCATCGCCCGATGGTCCTTCTGGGTCGGCTACTCTAAACACAAGTTGAAGAAGCTCTATCCGACGATTAGTGACAATCCATTGACGGAGGAGCATCGACTGCTGAAGCGGATTGTCTTCAGATTGCTACCCAGCATAGCGAAGATGTTCCTGACGCGGCCGGTAGCGGCCTGGCGAAAGCTCCAGCTCACGCTGGTCGTGATGCCGATTGTTGCACTTGGATACGGCTGTCATGTCGTCGCCTCACTTGTGTCACTGAAGAAAGAGGGGTACCAGAGATAGTAAGAGAGGAGTCCCCCCGTGTCACAGCAGACTAACCGCACGAAGTTCTTCGTCACTGGAGGCGCTGGTTTCATAGGCAGCCATCTCGTCGACAGGCTCCTCGACGAAGGAAACACTGTCACCGTTTACGACAACTTCGTTTCAGGCAAGAAACAAGATGTCCGACACCATCTGGATAAGCCAGGTTTCAGCCTGGTCGAGGCTGATCTCCTGGAGGCTGAGAAACTACGCGAGGCGATGCAAGGCCACGACGTAGTGTGGCATCTCGGCGCCAACACCGACATTCCGGGAGGAAACAGGGTTACCGATCTTGACCTCAATAATTGCACCATCGCCACCCGCAATGTCCTTGAGGCAATGAGAGCAAACCACATCAAGCGGATCCTGTTTGCCTCGACGGCCTGCGTCTACGGGGATGCTCCGCCGCAGTCCCTGTCGGAGACCTTTGGGCCGCTCCATCCGATCAACCTCTACGGGGCCGGTAAACTTGCCTGCGAGGGTCTCATCAGCGCCTACTGCCATCTCTTCGGCCTGCAGGCCTGGATGTTCCGCTTTGCCAACGTGGTCGGCACCCGGATGGGCCACGGCGTCATATTCGACTTCATCCACAAACTGAAGAAGAACTCTAGGGAGCTTGAGATTCTCGGCGACGGCAACCAGGAGAAGCCATTCTTCCTGGTGGAGGACTGCATCGGCGGAATGTTCCACGCTTTCCGCAACTCAAACGCCGAGTTCGACGTCTTCAATCTGGGTTGTGATTCCTACACGACCGTCAAGCGGATCGCTCAGATCGTGGCCGAGGAGATGGGACTGAGCGATGTTACCTTCAGGTACACCGGGGGCAGACGTGGCTGGCGTGGCGACGTCCCGGTGGTCCGCTTCAACGTGGACAAGATGAAGAAGCTCGGCTGGAGCGCGACACACGGCTCTGATGAGGCGGTCAGGATAGCGGCTCGGAGACTGCTCGGAAAAGCGTCATGAACACAGTCGTGACGGGAGGCGCTGGCTTCATCGGAAGCCACCTGGTCCGCAAGCTCGTGGAACAAGGACGAGAAGTGGTCGTCGCCGATGATTGCTCTCGGGGGAAGGAGTCCAACCTCACCGGTCTCGGCGTGAAGGTTGACTGCCAGCGTGTGGACTTGCGTGATCCTGCCGAGGCTCTGAGAGTCACTCGAGGAACGGAAACCGTCTTTCATCTGGCGGCACGGATTGGCAGCATCGACTATCTCCACGGTAGCGATCAGAGCGAGCTTGAAGCATTGCAGGCGAACCTCGTGATCGATGCCAACGTATTCCAGGCTTGCGTTGCCAACAGAGTCAAGCGACTGGTCTACGCATCAAGCGTCGCCGTCTACTCGATGGACTCGCAGTCCCGCGAGGATGTCGTCCTGGCGGAACACGAGATGGAGCTATTGGGTGCCTGTCCGAAAGGATTTCAACCCGATGGCGGCTATGGCTGGGCTAAGCTGATGGGTGAGATCCAGCTGAATTGGACCGATAGCTTGGACGTGAGCATAGCCCGGATCTTCAATACCTACGGCGAGAACCAGGACCTGGAACTTGCTGTCCACGTCGTGCCTTCCCTCATCAGGAAGGCGCTTCTCTACCCGGAGACCGACTTTGTGGTCTGGGGAGATGGCAGACAATCGCGGGACTTCCTCTACGTCGTCGACTGTGCTGATGCCCTTCTCAAGCTGGAAGAGCTGGCGGGGAGGCCGCCCCTCACGGTCAACATCGGTTCGGGAGTGACAACCAGCATCGCTGCGCTCGCCAAGGCGGTGGCTTCCATCTCGGAAAAGGGCATGACCGTGGTCTATGACCCGGACAGGCCGGTCGGCCCGATCTCACGTACCGCGGACATCACCAAGGCGAGGGAAGTCCTCGGCTGGCAGCCGTCAGTTAGCTTGGGGGACGGCCTCAGGCGCACCATGCGCTGGATGGACGGGCTTCTCCAGAGTGAGGGTAACCAAAGAGATCGTGGGGATTTCATCCAGGGGCCCGCAGCAGAGCCTCGATGGCATTGAGCCGTTCCCGCAAATCCCCATCAGATCGCACCAGCCTCAGTTCCCCATCTCCCTGGATGACATACTCCTCACCCTCGAAAAAGAGCCGGTCACCGGTAATGACAATCTCCTGATGCCGTTCCGCCGGTGTCACTGCGTACAATTCTACCGTGTTCATTGTTCACTCCTCAGAACAAGGTAGAGGTCCCTCAGGTAGTTCAAATCGGTAGCGACCGTCCCAAATACGGCGAGCGATAGGAGATTCAGGGACAGGACGTTTTGCCGATCGATTTGATAGCTATTCGTGCCCCAGGTGATCAACTTCGAGACAGTGCCACCAACGCCGTAACTCAAGACGGCAGTAGGGGTACCAGAGCCAACAAGGTCGCGCTGGTAGTTCCACGACACCCAGCCAGTGTGGTTCAGCTGAAGACAAACGGCGCTTTGCCACGCGGTGCTGGAGCTTCCTACCGCTTCCCATAGTTCAACGACGCTGATGACGGCGTTAACGGCCTGGTCTACCCAGAAGAAGAAGTAGAAGGTATGAGCCGCGCCGTCCCTCAGTAGATCGAATATGGTCTCTTTCGTGCCTACCAGTGTGTCCACGGTGGCCAACTTTGCCCCGGTGCTGTTCCAGCTTTCATCGAGAAGCCGGTGGTCAGCATCCTGGGCATCCACGTAGACGCGGCAGTAGAGAATGGTGGCCGTGTCAAAGCTGTCGATGGTGACTGCCAGCCTGGCCGCTATCCTCGCTACTGTCAGCCGGGCGTCGCTGGGGCTGGCCAGGGTGAGAGCCGTCGAGTAGTCTGCGTTTCCCACGCCGGACGCCTCCGTCGTCGCCGTGATAGTCTGGGTTCCCGCTTCAAGGTCTCCGGAGTCCTGGATGCCAGGGGCGTAGGTGAGAGCCTCGATCTTCTCCTGTGTGTCTGAATGAAACTTGTCCGCCATCTTCGTCTCTATGCCCCCTGCCCTTCGTAGTCCAGGGTATAGGTTGCGTTGCCGCTGCCGTCAATGACCTGCAGCGTCAGCCTGTGCCACTGCCTGTCGTAGTGAAACTCTGCGGTTTCTCCGGCCAGCAGGGTGGTCTCCGCGACGAGTTCCCTGGCGATGCCGTCCTTGGTGACGTAGCCCGTCAGCTTGTACGTCAGCGACAGGCTGCCGTCGGTATTCTTGAGCAAGATGGTCTTCTTGCCCAGCTCTGAGACCATCCAGTCCAGAGCCGTCGCGTAGGAAGCGGTTGTTGTCCCACTCGCCGAGCCTTTATCAATCTTCCACACCGTGCATTACCTCCAACTAGTGCATTCGTTCTACTCACAGAGTAAGTGCGGCTCTAGGTTATTGTCAATAGCGAAATGTCGCCAAAAGTTGCCGGGAAGTGAATCGAAACAGGCGCAGGAAGGTTTGACAGGGCAGGCGTGATTGTGACAGCATGGCGATACCATGAAGAGTTCAGTGCTGTTGGTCTATCCAGCCCATGCCAGAAGGGGAATTGCGCAATTCCCGTCTATGGGTTTGGCCTACCTTGCCTCATATATCATGGGAGAGAATCCTGAACTGCGTGTCAGGGTGATTGATTTCATGGTGGAGGAGTTCTCCCCGGAGCGACTGAAGCAGGAATTGGATGATTTTGCCCCTGATATTGTGGGCATAAGTGTCATCACCCTGAACTATTCCGGTGGTAAGCACGTAGCGAAATTGACCAGAGAATTCGCACCCAATTCCCTGGTGGTTATGGGTGGAGTCCATGCCACCATTGAAACTGACGATTGCCTCAACCACTGCGATATCGTAGTCCGTGGTGAGGGTGAGAAGACACTTAATGAGATCATTGAAGGAAATGAGCTCAGCAGCATAAAGGGGATTTCCTATCATCATGAGGGCACGGTAGTTCATAACGAGGCAAGAGAGTTGATAGAGGATCTGGACGAGGTGCCCTTTCCCGCCATTCACCTGTTTCAGATGGACAAGTACCAGGTATTTCCGAGTTGGGGAGTGATGGGTTCCCGTGGCTGCCCCTATAACTGTGCATTCTGTTCGTCTCCCTATATGTGGGGTCGCCGAATCAGATTCAGGAGCGTCAGCAATGTAGTCGATGAAATAGAGCTTCTGTACAATAACTATGGCGTCCGCAGCATCTCTTTCGAGGACGACGGCATCAACATGCCGCAGGACAGGGCATTCGAGCTGTGCGATGAGTTGATTAGGAGAGGTCTTCACAAGAAGCTGGAGTTCTTTTGCCAGTTGAGGGCGAACACGAAGCTGGTTTCGCTGGAAATGTTCCAGAAACTGCGGGAAGCCAATATTGTGCGCTTTAATCTTGGCGTTGAAAGTGCTTCGGCCAGGGTCTTGAAATCAATGGGGAAATCACTATCACCCGCCGAAAGCAAACGAGCCGTCAAGTTGGCCAGAAAGGCCGGTATGCCCAGGGTTGTGGGTAATTTCCTGATCGGCAATTGGGACGAGACAATCTGGGACGTGATGAAGACCTGGTGGTTTGTTATCTCGACCAACATAGAACCGCAGTTTGTCATTTGTACGCCCTATCCTGAGACGCAGTTCTGCCGGCGGCTGAAAGAGAACGGTTATCTGGGTGAAGATATTGATTGGGCCAGCTACAATCGTTTCACTGCCATCGCCAGAACAAACAAGATGTCAAAGCGCACAATCTTCCTGGTGTACGGTGTTTCTGTCATTATTCAGTTGATCTTTACATCTATCAGAGGAAGAGACCCGAAATATGCCAAGGCCTTGGTTGTCGGCATTGTGGCCAACCTGGCAGAAAAGGCAAAGATACGATTTAAGAGGGCCAAGAGCCCATCAACGATGCGTGAAGAGAAGTAGAGGGTTTGGCTACCCCGCCGCCTTGCCGCCGACAACCTCTTCATACACCCGGACGATGCCGCGGGCAACTACCTCCGGGGTATGGCGCTCCATGATGGTTCTTCGAGCCGCCTCTCCGGTGGCCCTTCGCAGTTCAGGGTCACGGAGAAGCGTGGTAATGGCGTTGGCGATGCCGTCGGCATCAAGGGGATCGACGAAGATGGCCCCGCCCTCATCACCTACCCCTTCGCGGTTCTGGGGAATATCCGAGATGACGACCGGCTTGCCGCAACTCATTGCCTCCAATGTCGTCTTTGGCAGGTTCCCCTCGGCCAAGGAGAGCAGCACGTAGATGCCGGCGAGACTGTAGTACCTTGGCAGGTCTGGATAGCGCTCGATGAAATCGGTGAAGGTCACATGGTCTTCGAGGGAGTTTGTCCGGATGAACTCCGTGATCTCGGAATAATGGTGATCTCTGGTGATTTCACCCACAAACAGGAATCTCGCCTCAGGGAATTCACCTATGATGGCCGGGATTGCCCTGACCAGTGAAAGCTGGTTCTTGTAGGGCGCAATCGGCGCCAGGCACAGCACGACCAGGCTGCGGTCGCCCAGGCCGAGTTCCGCTCGTAGCGCCGCGCAATCCACGTCCGGGTAGAACACGTCCGTCTCAGCGGCGATGAAGGGTGTCACCGTAATCTTGGCCGGATCGACTCCAGCCTGTCTGGTGACTACCTCCTTGAGTTGGCTACTGCTGGTGGTTAGTCTTGTCATGCCTCGGTAGACGCGTTTGTGCAGGGCGATACTGATTCGCCAGATTGTTGTCTTCCTGCTCTGCACGGCCCAGGTCAGTTCTGCCCCCGACACCGGCAGACCGCTGCTGAAGACGAACGGCGGCATGCCTTTCCCGGCAAATAGGAGGGCCAGGAACGACGGTGCCGGGTTCTCGAAGAAATGGACGACGTCGTAGTTGTTGCGGCGGCACAATCTGCGGAGTGCCATCCCCAGACGCAGGCTGAACCAGAGTTCGTGGAAATTCGGAAAGCTGGCGCCCCAACTCGGCCGCATCAGATTGCCGATCTCGATGATGTTGTATGCCTGCTTGGCCGGCCTACCGGACGGTGAGCAGACCACATCAATGCTGTGTCCCAGGAGGACAAGTTGCTGCGCGAGGGTGTGAAGATATATCGTTACGGGAACGTCGTCCTCGGGTGGTATTCTGGGTCGCGCCTTGCCAATCAGACAGATCCTCAAGTCCTGGCCCCCGCTTCCGGCACGGCATCAGGTTTCCTCACTTTTACAGCAATGTGTCCGGGATGTCCTCTGTCAACTCGACTCATTATCCGGGCCAGCGGTGTGGGGAGGGGAAGATACTCGCTGCCGATTGTCTTCTCCACCTGAAACCCATGATAGCTGAAGAGCTCCGCGAGGGCCCCCACCGTGAAGATCCTGCGGTGACTCGGCTGTTGCGTGATCGGGTCCAATGATTTCTCCCCGGGATACCACGTTCCCACGAGATACTCGTCACTCACGCTTACCGTTGGCGGTTGTTTGCCGACAAGCAGATACAGAATATTCTGAACTGCTGCCAGATTGGGAGTACTGACGACGGCGTAGCCCCCAGGCTTGAGGATCCGGAATATGTCTTTGATGAAAGCGTCGGTGTCGAAGAGGTGCTCGATTATCTGGTTTGCCAGTATCATGTCGAAACTGTCACCCTCGAAAGGCAATGGCTCATTGAGGTTGCATGGAAACACCTCTAGTCCCCTTGATCTGGCCTTGGCGATTCTCGGCTCCACGATCTCTACGTCGCTGACATGCGTTGTTCCGACCTTCTCGGCGACCGCCAGGGAAAAGTCGCCCATGCCACAGCCAAGGTCGAGAAGCCTGGCGTTCTCATTCTGCTCGACAACAGACAGGATTACCCGTCTGTGTTCCGTATCGGCCTGTTTGTTCAGATAGTCGAAAAGAGAACTGATAATTGACAATCAAAACCTCCAGAGCTTAGGGCGTACTATCTGGCCCTCTTCCTTGCGTAGACTATTACCCCCTCTCGGTGAACTTCGAATCCCCGCTGCTTCAACTGAGGAACGACAACTCTATGAGTTAACGGTCCCTCGGGAGAATAGTGTGTTTCGACTACCATCTTCACGTCACTATCCCTCAGGGTTGCCTCCATCCCCTTCAACGCTTCAATCTCGGCCGCTTCGATATCCATCTTGATGAAATCTACCCGGGGTATGCCTAGTTCTTGCAGGACGTTATCCAGGGCATCCACTTCAACCTCAGCGAACTCACTGCCGACTCCGTTTGTGGCGAAGCTGTGCTCCCCGGTGAACTCCGAAAGGTTGAACCTCAGCTTGTCTGGCTGGCTCCAGAGTCCCTTGGGAATAATAACCACATTCCCTAGATCATTCGCCTCGACGTTTCGGCGAAGGAAGTCCAGGTTCTTTGCCTCCGGCTCAAAGGCAATGACCTTGCCCTCCGTCCCGACCGTCCTGGCAGCCAGCACGGTGAAGGTGCCGATGTGCGCCCCGGCGTCAACAACGACATCCCCGCTCTTCAGCCGGTACTGCTTTTGGTGCATCTTCTGTATGAACTGTTCCTCCAGCATCCAGAACATCGGCCCGAAGTCAGTATAGCCCCGTATCTTGTCCAATTTCCGGGGGTGGCCGTACTCAAGCATCATGCTGGGGCGGCCGGCCTTGGGGCAGTAGAATACGGCACCGTCCTTGAACTCGACGCGAAGGACGTCATCCCCCAGTACTTCTACACCGCTCACCATGCTGTTCAGTTCATACAAAGGGTTGAACCAACGGCAGTAGATTCTGGCGGCAAGGTCTGTCAGGCGACCGCCTGGGAGGAGCCTGGATATGCTGGTGGCGAAGTCGGTTGTATTCAATCGTTCACACCTTAGTGGTCGGCATTCTTCTTGGCATAGACCATCTCCCCCTCTCGCCGTACCAAGAAACCCATCTCCTTCAATTGCGGCGCCACAAGATCGTAACCTCTTTCGCCGTCTATGATATGCTCAGCGCCAATGGCAAGCCTGATACCAGCATGCCCCATGACACCTCTCATCCCTTTCAGCGCCTCTACCTCCGCGCCCTCAACGTCCATCTTGATGAAGTCGACTCTGTCCACCTCGAGAGCACCCAGGATGTTGTCCAAAGTGTCAACATCAATGCCTTGCGTGGCATCGGCGTCTTTCGTTCCATAGTAGTTGTCTTGGAGAAGACTGTGGCCCACTGTCCAGGGGGATATATTCAGCTGCATCCTTGCAGGTGAACTCCAGAGTCCCTTGGGGACGACAATCACGTTCCGCAACCCGTTTGCCTCTAAGTTTGCCTCCAATAGACTAATGTTGGACATCTCTGGTTCGATGGCGATTACCATGCCTGTATCACCGACGATTCGGGAGGCTCTTACGGTGAAAGTTCCAATGTTCGCGCCTGCGTCTACGACGGTGTCTCCCGGGCGAATGCTATAGTGTCTTTCATACATGATGTCCACGTACTGATCGCACAGCGTTCTTAGGAATCCGCCATAATTCTCAAAGTTCTTGATCTTCTCCAGTCTTTGCAGGACATCTGGTCTCACGAAGTTGGGATTCACATCATAGTCGGGTCGCCCATAGAACCGGGTGCCATCGTCCATCTCCACAAGCAGCAGGCCGTTGTTTGCTAGTTCTGCCTTGATGACCATGCTGTTCAGCTTGAGAAAGGGATCAAGACGACCCCAGTAGCGGGCTCTTAGGAACTCTTTGAACCGGTTTTCGGGTATTGCTGCACTGATCAGAGCACCGCCGGAGGCAATCAGGGATGTCCAGCTATTCCTCACCACGTTTCTCCTCCCGGAGGGCCTGGTAGAGGTCAATGTAGCCCGTTGTCATTTGATCCCAGACGCGATTGGCTGTGGTGAATTGCAGGATACGGTCTCTCAAAGCTAGTCTTTCTTCATGGCTTTGCTGCAAGAAGGAGAGCAGCGCCTGCTGCAAAGAATACGCGTCCTCAGGCGTGAAAGTCAAACCCAAACCATGCTCCCTGACCATAGCCCCCAGCTGTCCGATGTCCGCCGCAATGGACGGCAAGCCATACTGGTAGGCATAGGAAAAGCTGCCGGGAAGGTCCAGTGGGGCATTCTTGTAGGCCAGGATGATGGCATCGGCAGCGGCGAAGTACCAGGGCATTTCGTCATCGGGAATGTAGGCATCTACGATAATGGTGCTCTCAACCATACCATATTCTCTTGCGAACCGCGGGGGGTCGTTTTGCCGGGTGGCTTCCGGCAGTATCTTCCCGGCGAAGAGCAGTTTGAAGTCACCCGGCAGGTCTCTGGCCGCCCGGAAGACGAGTTCGTAGTCCTTAATGACGTGATTCACGCCGAAGCAAAGAAGGATTGTTTCCTCCGGGTCGAGGTGCAGTTGTTGCCTGGCCTCGGTTCGTGTCATCGCCGGTGGTTCGGGCCGGGCGTCCGGTATGTGGACAATCCGGTCAAAAAACACCTTGTCCGCGTAGGTCTGCCGCGTTTCCTGGCTGAGGCAGGCGAAGGCGATCCGGTTCCGTCGGATAGCGCGTTTGTATAGGCGTGTCCTCACAGCATCAACGATACCCAGTGTGCCCAGCCTGACTGAAAGCAGGGAGAACCAGAGCATGTAGTCCCGGTTCTTCAGTGAGGCCCTGGTTCTTTGGCGCCAGTCCTTGGTCGCAGTTTCCTTGGCCGGGCCGTGAAGCGTCAGGGCCAGGTTGAGGTTCTTCGTCAGAGCGGCAACCAGCATAAAGAGAAGATTGCGTGTCGTAATATCTAGAATGTGAATCACATCGTAGCCGTGTTTCCGGTTGAGCCGGAGGGCCATCGATATTGCCCCGATTGCCTCCACGGCAAAGGCGAAGGGACGCAGCGGCAGCACCACCCAGAGAACCTTTCGCAGGAGGCGGAGCGGCCAGCCCCAGAAGCCCATCCGCGCTAGAACCGAAATGTGCTCCATCCGGGTGTCATTCTCCGTCCAGTTGCCGAGAACGTTGTCGAAAGTGACCAGGGCAACGGTTACACCGGCGCTTGCGAGCGCCTGGCTCACATACGCTGGGTACCCGGAGAAGTGACCCACGCGGTGGGCGAACGGTTCAACGAGCAAGATTCTCACATCGCTAACTCCTGGTAGTCCAAAGAAGGTCTAGACTATTTCCAGAGCATTACATTGACAACGATTTGAGTCCCTGCAAGCAATTCAAATAGGTCATCGAGACCCATCAACTCAACGTCACCCATTTCCTTGTAGTCTCCTGCTAGCTTGTTGAGCTTCGCGATAATCGGACGAATCTTCGCCTTGGAATTGAGCCATGTTTCGGGTAGATCATGTATCACGAGCGCATTGCTGTATTCTTTTGCTTTGAGGATGCCAAGCATGCTAGCCATCTGCTGGTTACTCATAATTGGAGCATGAATTTCTATCAAGAGTGTTGGACCAAGTGCAAGAGTATTATCCATGCCATTGATAATGGCATACTCATAGCCTTCAACATCCATACGAACCAGTTTGGGAGGGCTCTTACCCTTGAGGAATGCATCTATGGTAGCCATCTCCACTTCTTCCCTTCCATCAAATAGCTTATCAATCTTGAAGACCATTGAGGACCAGTTTCCCTTCTTGCTGACGTTGATATAACTAAGACCATTCTTGTCTCCGGCCGCTAGATTGTAGGTCATGATGTTCTTAGCGTTATTCAATCGGAGATTCTCCCCAAGAGTTTCGAAGTTCTTGCGCACAGGTTCCAGTGCATATACAATTCCATGTTCGCCAACAAGCCGCGATTCCATCAGTGCATAATAGCCTATGTTAGCTCCTATATCTAAGACAGCATCGCCTTCCGCAAGAAGACCGGAATTGACTAGATAGTCGGTAGTAGTAACTTCTCTCTTCCCGTACAAGAACAGATCTTTAGAAATGCCCAAGTCATTTCGTAGATTCAGTAGCATTCTTGAGTCATTTATCTCTCTGATTACATAGCCACGCATAGCTCTTTGGAACAGATAGCCCGGGTAGGAACTTGGCGGGAACCAACAAAGAAGAAGCCGAATTCCCCTATAGAGTGTCTTCCTAAACCCGTCCTTCTTCAGTGATTCCTTTGTTTTCCCTATTGTTGACATTCATTCTCCCCGCTTTGAATTCGCTGGTCTAGTTCACAGAAATGAGCACAACCACCCTTCTCCTAGCCTAATCAACCTGACGGATCGCAGTAGCTGCAAAGTGGAAGTGCTCCTACTGTCGCCATACTAGTGACCTCAGTGGAATCCCTGCCATTCTCAGTATCATTGGGCCCGTCATCATGGCTACGATCACTTGTGCCGAAAGGAAGGCTATACCGATACCGATAAGCCCCAGCCAAGTCATCAACAAGTAACTGCCGGCAAGAGTGAACACACTCGTGAACACCCAGAGATAGATCAATGCCTTTACCTTGTTTTGAACCCTAAGGATGGTTGCATAGAGCGCAAAAACGGCATAAGGCAGCCAGCTAATGGCAAACAGCCTTAGCAGCCAGAGAGAATTCTGGGCATAGTCCGCGCCGAATAGTGACAAGATCGGTTCGCCGAAGACTACTAGAATTATGATTCCGGGAACAATGAAGAGAAGCATGAACTTTGCTGCCTTGATGACCTGTCGGCGCAGGCTCGAAGGGTCGTGGGACCCCTCGGCCAGTAGTGAGAAACTGGTGCTACCGACAACCATGCCGAGGATACCGGCAATGGAGAATGGGATGTAGAAATATGCACTCGATTCTGTTGTCAGTACAGCAATGATGATCAGCGGCAGGACATGTTGAGGTAATGCGCCGAACATCCCGGCAAGATAGTTCCCAAGAGAGAAGCGAGCCATCTCGCGCAGCACAACTCTGTCGAGCATGGGACGTGGCCGATACTTTCGGTAGAGTAACGTAGTGAAGAGGAAACCAGTGACGACAGTCAGGCCCAAGGCCAACCCCTGGGCGGCAAAGATGCCCATTGCGCCGGCCCCTACCAGCAGAGCGACGAACAGCAGCTTCGATCCGCCCACAATGCTCAGTACAAGCGCAAAGTGCGCTGAGCGTGAGGCGGTAAACACCTGCCCCTGTAGCAGACTGACGGTGGCTGTACCGGCAGACAGGATAAACGCCAGTAGGTACACCCAGTTCTCTCGCATGAAGAGCAGCTTGGGTGACCAGATAGGCAGGCCAAGTATGAATACAGAAGCGGCCACGACTGAGAACAGGCCTGATACCGTCAGGCAGGAGTTTATCAGGGCCTGCTTGTTCTCTGAGTCCGGCAGGAGGCGAATGATACCGTAGTCAAAGCCCAATCTCGAGATTGTGACGAGCAGCATCACCGCTGAGATGAGCGCCGTCGCCAGGCCGACCTCCTCGCTTGAGTACGAGCGGGCGGCCAGCGCCCAGAACGCAAACCCGAAGAGAGCTGACAGCACGTTGGCCGCCATCAAGAAGAGGGCGTTGCGGTGCAGCGGGTCGGTAGCGTAGGTCTTCAGCCTCGCTATACTATGTAGGTAGTCCATTGCTGGCCTGGTCTCTTGCTCCCTTTCGGCTGTCTGGGGAACCTAGTCCGAGGTTGGCCGCGCGTAGATACGGACATAGTCATTTGAGAAGATGATGTTACCGTTATCTTCGCCAGCCAGTTGCCCCTTTATTTCTTGCCAGCGTGGATCGTCAGGCTGCACCCGGAGCACATTGTACCACAGCAGGGACGATCTCTCGGCGAAGATGAAGATACTATCCGGGCCGGAACGTCGATACTCCCTCAGCAGCCGGTCCATATCTTCGAAGAGAAGCTCTTCATTGGTAAGCCATGTGTAGTCATTGGGGCCGTAGGGAACTGCATTCGGGATATAGTATCTGGCGATATCGGAACCTGCATAGTGCAAGTTGTTGTAGGCATCCAATCCATTTCCTGTGCCGTAACGTTCCTGCATGAACTCGCCGGCTGCAACCTCCTGGGGAGAGACATTGTGTACGGAGATTGAACCCCCGGTTGACAAGAGGGAAGGGAAGGAGAGAGCGAAGATGAAGCCAAGAAGAAGGGTGATGGCGGTGTTCCTCTGCCACCCCTTGCTTCGGTTGAGGCAGAACCCCACGACCAGCGGTGCGAGAAAAGCGAAGGCATACATGAAATATCTGTAGAACTGGGAGCCTTTCATCGACAACATGGTGGCGAGTACAGTCAATCCCCCGAGGCCCATGACCGCACCGACGGCAGCAATCTGCTGCGGACTCAGCCGCCTCAGTCTGACAAGCCCCGAGAGGGCGAGGAGTGTGCCAAATCCATAGAGCACCATCCATTTGGCATAGCGGGTGAAGATTGTCCAGAGAGGCACCTCCGTTCCCAGTGCCGAGCTTACCGAGCCTCTTAGTGTGGAGAATATGTCAAACGACAGGATGCGGTCGATTACGCTTGGTAGATAGCTTGCCATGTTATGGAAAGACGCCACGGTCCAATACATCTGCCAGGCAACGATCGCTATCAGGGACAGGAGCACTATCGTGAATGGCATCGGTTTCTTGCGCCCCAGCCGCTGCGTCACGTATATGCCGAGCAGGACGAAGAAGAGTGCGGCAGCGTGCATGAAGTAGGTCATGACCAAGGCTGCCATGAAGATCATCATCATCAGGACATGGGGAAACCTCAGCAGCCGTCCGTATTCGCTCTTCGCGAGCACTACCAGGAAGCCGAATAGATACACATAGGCAAGAAGATCAGGACGGAAACTGGTGCGGAATCCGGTCACTGCTACCATCGCCAGCAGCACCGCCACTGCAGCGAACTTGACATTCATCCGAGAGCCGACGTAGATGCGGAAGAGCAAGGCTACCGACAGCACGGGAGCACTGATTCTGAGAAGGTACGCCGCCCCGAACGGTTCAAGCCCAGTCGCCTGAGAGAAGAAATTCGTAAACAGGAACATCCCCGGCCATTCAAAATAGTCAACGGGTATGTCGGGGAGTCTTCCCATGTCTTGAAGGTAGGGGATCAGGGCAAGCTGGCTCAGACTGTCTCCACCTTGGTCGTAAAAGGTCTTAATCGCCCAGAAGTCGACAAACACCAGTGCGAAGATGCACACCAGGGCCAGCTTCTCCCAATCATTTCCACCCCTTGCTTTCCAGAAGAGCAAGAACAGAAGAGTCCCCATCCAAGTGAGGAACAGGGCGGCAAACAGTGGGAAGTTGGCGAAGATGTTGAGTGACTGCACCGGTGAGGCGTCAAGTGTGATGTTCACCGGGAAGAGCAATATCGTGGCTGAGAGAACCAGAAGGACAGCCCAGAGAACGATGCGAAGCCGCCCGCTTCGTAAGGACAGTCCGGCGGCGGACGCGCCCGGTGGTTCCAGCAGCCGAATTGGCCTTTCTGATGCTTCACCAGTTTGCCCGCGCAGCCGCCACCAGCCAATTGCCGATACTGTGATTGTGAATGCGGAGACCCCGATGAGGGAAGGATAGAGGTCGAGTGCCCACACGTAGTTCAAAGCCAGCATGATCAGGGTCACGATGGCCGGCGAAAGGGCCAGGCTGAGGAGCAGTCTTCCCATGGCCCCAAGTCTGGCTGCTTCTGGGAAGAGAGCCGTCACTAGCGCGTAGCCAGGGAAGAAGAGGGCCACTGGTATGGCAAAGACAGTTCGCACTACAAGAGGAAGAGACATCGGCACCACAACGAAGAGCAGCAGGTTGAAGACGACTATGAAGAGGAGATGCACCCTGAGAGAACCCAGCATCTCTAGTGCCGCCAGGCAAGAAGAGCACGGCTCACTTGCCTGCCTTCCTTACCTTCACGGTTAGACTTGTCGCATGCATCTTGTCAATGCGGCACATGATTCTCGCTAGGGGGCGGAACAGCGGAAAGTATCCACTACCGATGCTTCTTTCTACCTGGAACCCATGGTGCTCCAATAGTTGTTCCAGCGCCCGCAAGGTGAATACCCTGCGATGCCCCGGCCCCTCGTCCGCTACCGGATGGCCTCTCTTGAGCGGCATCCAGGTCCCGGCAAGGATCTCATCACTGACCATTGCCACGTAAGGTTGTCTGCCCAGCAGGAGATACACGATATTGTAGAGAGCCGCCAGATTGGAGGTGGCGATGATGGCATAGCCGCCAACCTTCAGGACTCTACGCATCTCCCTGATGAAGGCGTCGGTGTCGTTGAGGTGTTCGATGACATGGTTGGCCAGCAGGACATCAAAGCTCTCGTCCTCAAACGGCAGAGGGTCATTGAGGTCGCCCAGCCGTGTATCAATCTCCAGTGCGTTAGCCGCTGCCAGTTTCTGCGGCACAACATCGATACCGAAGACCCGGCTAGTACCGATTGTCTTCGCCAGTTCCACGGTCAGCAGTCCGTCGCTGCAGCCGCAATCGAGTAGCTCTGCCTGGGGATCCTGTTCCAAGAGGGCGTGGATGATTCGTATCTTCTCGATGTCTGACTGGTCTACGGCGTAGTTGAGTATTCTTTGCATTTCCTGGTTTGCTCCTGTTACAGATGCGGTCGCCAGGCACTGTCAGCCCACCCCAAATCTTCTCCTTGCCCACCGGATGGGCCGATACTCAATTGGCCATGAGAGGAATTTGTGCTTCAGACGGAATCCTGCGATGCTGGCGTAGATTCTGAAGAGAACGGGAAAAACGCTTCTGAGCAACAGGTTCCCGATGCGGGCAGTGGCCACCTGCGCGGCGCTGGAATCCATGAAGTTGAGGCACTGCCTTGCCAGCAGCGTCCGTTCCACCTGCTTGTCCGTCACCCACGGCGTGGTCTTGAGTTCATGTATCCACTGGCCCCATCCCTCAAGTGTTGCGGGCGGCTGCAGGCCTAGTTCCAGACTCCTTTCGTACAGGGAATTCCCAGGGTATGGGGTAAAGACGTGAAGCTCAATGCTGGCCGCCCTGTCCAAAGACATGATCTGGGTGGACAGGTCAAGATTGAGGTCAAGCTCCTGACGCAACAGATCCGCGTTCTCTTTGGGATCCTTGCTCCAGGGCAATCCCCACACCAGGCAGAGGAACAATTTGACGGGATACCTGCGTACCTTCTCCACGAATCTGACCGTATCATCAACCTGAAAGTCCTTGGTCATGAAATCGAGGGCTTTCTGGAAGCCTGACTCGGCCCCCACGTTCAAGCTTCGCAGCCCGCCCTCGACCATCAGTTCCCACATGCCGTCGTCGTATTTCAGAAGCTGGTCTACTCTTCCCGACACGTGGCAGAACTTGACATCGAGCTTCCTGCGGATCACCTCTTCAAAGAACGACTTGACTCTCTTCTCGCTGATGAAGAAATCACTGTCGACCAAGTCAATGACGTTGATGCCGTGGTCGTTGACCAGGCTTTCTATCTCGTCCACCATCGAATCAGAAGCCAGGCCGCTCCATTTCCTGCCATGCACCTTGCGTTCGCAGCAGAAGCTGCATCTGTAGGGGCAGCCCCAACTTGAGACATACTCTATTGCCCTGTCGCCAAACGGACTGTTGGAGACCACCTTCTCAATATCAACGACATCGTAGAGCATGGCAGGGAAGTTGTTCGTATCTTCTAGAGGTCTGTCCGGATTGTGGATGATCCGGCCGTTCTTCTTGTGGGAAACCCCCAGCACGTCGTCCGGGAGTCTTCCCTCCGCCAGCACTCCCACAAGTTCTGCGAAAGTGCGTTCGCCCTGTCCTCGCACCACAATATCGGCGAAGTCGGATTCCATCGTCGTCTTCGGTTCCAGCGTAGGATGCCATCCTCCCCAGACAATCGGCAGCGCCGGGTGTTCCTCCCGGACCTTCCTCGCCAGGCGCAACCCGTCGATAATCTGGTATCCGGTGAAGGCGGTGATTCCCAGGCAGACAGCGTCGGCGCCGCTATCGAGCACCTCCCGGTCGGGGTCGGGGCTGAACGCGGCGCCGCTGATGCGGATGTCGTACTCTCTTCTGTCCAGCATCCGGCAGATGGCGAGCAGGGGCAGCGGCGCCCTGGCCACGTTCCGGGACTCCGGACTGGCGACCGGTTGGTAGAGGAGTATCTTTGGCTTACCGGTCATGCTCTATCTGGCGCCTCTAACGGAAAACCCGATCCGCCGGCCGGCTTCCTCGACGAGGGCCGGCAGATAGTAGTAACTACCCCAGAGTATGCTATTTGGGCAGGTTGGGCAATTCTTGGCGAACATTTTCCGCAAAGTCGCCTTGAATTGGGGCGAACGCACTATCTGGCGGAGGGGCGTTTCCCTGATGTCACCCACCGGCGGCAGCGCCCAGCATCCCGGGAACACCTTTCCGTGAGCGTTTACATATATTGCAGTGAAGCCGGCCACGCACGGAATATTGCTTCGTCGGGCGGCTGGAGTCTGCTCGGTCAAATAGCGAGACACCCTGTCGATGGCGACGTGGCCAATCATCGGTGATACGGCGCTGCCGCGCTTCAGGCGGCGGATTTCGGCGAAGGCCTGATGGAGCACCGCCGGGTCTTTCACCCGCAGGTCGGATCCCTCGATGTCCCTGAACTGGAATGAATCATTCTCAAAGACGCTCATCATCCAGCCTACGTTCAGCTTCTGACAAAGCCTGATCACGTCACCAGCTTTCTCAATGGTATGCAAAGTCAAAGTCGTTTCCAGCTCAATGTCGAGATTGGGGAACTCGTTGTCACGAAGCTCGGCCAGCATCTTGACCGCCGACAGAGTCTTCTCGTATGCTCCCTTTACGCCGCGCTGGAGGTCATGGCTCTCTCCGATTCCGTCTATCGAGATAGTAATCCGATTGAGACCATTCTCCAGGTACCTGCGAGCTTTGTCCCGCGTCAGCGAAAGCCCGTTGGTCGTGATCAGTATGAACCTGAACTGCAGCGAGTGGGCGTCATGAATCAAGTCCGCCAGATCCGACCTGAGAGTTGGCTCTCCTCCCGAGAAGCAGACACGCCTGACTCCGATCTCCTTCATCTGGACCATCACTCGATGGATCTCCTCAGCGGACAGTTCACCGGTTGATTTGTTTCTCCACATCGAGCAGATGAGGCACCGGCTGTTGCAGTTGTGCGTCACCATTATGTTGCCGGAAGCTGGCCGGTATGGGATAAGCCGAAAGAACCCGCCGACATGTTTGGTCAGTGTGATTGGCAGAAGCATTGGCCACAGTCTGAGGCCTTCCTTCAGCAAGAGGCTCGTCTTCATTCGCGTCTTCGTCCCGTCCTCTGTCACCCACGTGGATGTGGCAGATCATCGGTCAGGCGGTGGCCTCGTCGAATATCCTCCGCAGCTTCTCGTTTCGACGCGCCATCGAGAACTTGCCCTGTTCCAGCTCGTGTCTGCCAGCTCGACCCATCGCTCTTCGCAGTTCCGGATTCTCGATGAGCACGGCCAGCTTCTCTACGAGTCCTTGAACCAGCGATCGGTCAGGCGTCCTGAAAGTGTTCTCGTAGGCGGCGTGGTAGTAGGGCACCCAGTTGTGAATATACTGGGACGCCGCCGGGTAGTCGACTAGCAAGCCGGTCTTTCCGTCCTCCACAAGTTCGGGATTACCCCAGACGTCAGTGGTGACAATCGGGAGTTCGTAGCTCATCGCCTCCAGGAAGACCTTGGCGGGGGTGACCCTGCTGGGAAGGACGAAGATGTCGGCTGCCAGCCACTCTCTCTCCAGTTCTTCCCACTCGATTGGCTGGTTGATGATTCTTACGTTGCTCCTGTGCCGGTACTTCTCTACGACATCGTCCGGTACTCCGGACCTGATTACCAACTCGAGATTATCGTACCGGCGACAAAGCTCCGTGAAGGCCTCCAGAACTTCACTCCCGCCCTTTCGGTAGAAATGGTCCGTCGTGTTGATGTTCCCTGAGTTGACGAAGAGGAGTGTGATCTTGCTGTCGTCGTGGCTCTTCGTGAAGTCTCTACTGGGTGAACCCAAATGGATGACCTCTATCTTGTCTTCCAGTTCTTCACCTAACCAAGAGACCAGGGCCTTTCTGCCGGCGTCTACCCAGCAGACAATCCTCTTGCAGTTCGGGGCAGCCAACGCCTTTCGAACGCGCCCGCTGAACCTGTCAGGTTGTTCCCGCTTCCATCTGGTCCATAGCAGCAAGTGCGGTGGCTCGCACTGCATGTCCAGAATCCAGGGTTCTTTGCGAAGAACCAGATGGATGGTGGCATAGGTCAGGTCGGTGCCGGCTGGCGGTCGTTTCAGTCTCTCGAGGTAGGACTTGGCCAGAGCCAACGGCACCCTGGTTCCCACCTTGTGCTGCAGAGCATACACCCAGTCAAACTTGCTGGCTACCTCGAAGAGTGTTCTCTGCGCTCCCGAATCCAGTGTGAATTGATATCCTTCGGGAGGTGACTCTACCAGTTCTGTGGCCGACAGATTGTGCTTCCAACTGGGCTCTAGATGTATTGTCTTCATCACGCTCGTGCTGAGACCAGAGTCCTCAGACACGGCCTCAGCCAAGGTTCCTTCCCACTGAAACCAGCTCAACACCAGAGGGGACAACGTCAATCATGCGCCAGGGATCGATGACGACCGAACCGGGGGCAAAGTCGAATCGCTTGAACTGCTCCCACCTGGTGCCAACCAAGTACACCGAGGGAATCTTGGGGGGAAGCTCCGGCGCCGTGACGGGGTCGTGGAAGATGACCCTCTCACCGCGTTCCTTGAGGATGTTTGCCAGCAGTATGCTCGGGGAACCGGTGACGAGGTCAGTCTCCGGTTTGAAGGTTTCGCCGAGAATCACCTTGGGCAGATCGTGGGCACACATCAGGTCTGCCAGCCACTCCGTCTGCTTTTCCCGCACAGTCATCACGAAATCAAAGATGTTGTAGTCAAGCTTCAGCTTGTCGGACAGATAGCTCAGGGCGAGGTTGTCTCTGGGGTGGCAACCGCCGCCGTCTCCCATTCCGCCTCTCAAGTAGGTTCGGCTGATCAATCTGTCAGTGGCCTGACCGAGCGTGTCGGCTACCACATCGCAATCGGCTCCCGGCGAACCGTGACAGATCTGCATGATAGTGTTGGCGAACATGATCTTGAGACCGATGAACGTGTTGTAGCACATCTTCACCACTTCCGCGTTGTCCCAGGTCATTCTGAGTTTGGGTGAATCGTGCAGTGTTGCATAGAACTCCGCCAGCATCTCTCCCGAATTGGAGCCACGGTCCTCGGTCAAGCTCTGCCCGATCAGGCTGAATTCAGGGTTCAGATAATCCCTGACCGTCGTGCCCATGGCGATGAAGAACGGATTGTAGCACAGCCCCCAGCCCTGCCCGATGGGCCGATCAATGATCTCCTGCATCGCCGGGTAGACAAGTTGTCGAGTTGTTCCCGGGAGGACTGTACTGACGACTGCGACCACTTTGTGCTCGGCGGCGCTGCACCTGTTGATAGCCTCGGCAACCTCTCTTACCGCTGCGAGCAAGTATTCGTAGTTGAAGTCCTTCCGTACGTGATTATGCCTGATCGAGCCATCCAGTTCCGGAGGATGGGGTGTCTGAACCGCGACGAAGATTATCTTCGACCTGGTCACAACCTCTTCCACGGAATCATGGAAACTCATCTTTGGCAGAACCGCGCGCAGTTGGTCGTCCAGGCCGGGCTCATACAGATGGCTGATGCCTTTGCTGTAGCTTTCCAGGTATCCTCCATTGACATCAAAGCCGTGTACGGTGTGGCCTTTCTGTGCCATTGCGACGGCGCAGGGCAGCCCCAGTTTTCCCAGTCCGATCCATCCAATATCCACGCACCTCTCCTCGTAGGTTTCTGTGTTGTGCCTATGCCAACGCCTTACTCGACGCGTTCGCACCGTTCTCCGTGTGGAGCCGTCTGGTGTCGAGCACCTGATACCGCGGACGATTGTGACACGCACCACGCACAGGAAGATTCAAAGGTGCCCACATGGCGCCTATCCAACGAACACCTTGATAAAGCCGTAAGGGCTGGCCTGGCAATCCGCCTTCTCCGAGAACGTCCACATTTCTGCAACTGCTCCGAGCCGGTGATCCTTGATGAATTCGCCACTGCGTGTTGCCAGCCCCCCCAGCGAAAGCGAGGCCTACAGTAGGTACTCTCGTCCCGCCCTCCAACGGTGATGAACTTGGGTATGGCCAGACCGTCGGTGCGTATGGCACGTTTCGCTAGGACTGTGCACGGGCTCTTAGGTCTTCCATCAGTGCCAGGGATTTCTCGGCATCGGCGATGAATTGCCGGACGGTCTCCCTAGTGTATTTGTGGTCGGCCATCTTGCCGAGGAATTGGGGAGGGATGGTCACCACGTGGGCTCCGGCCTTGACAGCACCCAGAATGTCGCCCACTGACCTGATACTACCGACGATTATCTCGCTCCTGAGCCCCCAACGTTCCAGCCAACTGACTGAGTCATGGACGACGGCTGCTGCATCGCCGCCTTCATCAGCAATACGACCGTAGAACAGGCTTATGTAGGTCGCCCCGGCTTTCGCGGCAAGAATCACCTGCCCCAGCGACATTGCCGCGGTTGCATTCGCGCGTATGTCCTCAGCTTCCAGAGTCTTGATGACACCGTAGCACGGAGTTCCATCCGCCGTGATTTGCGGTATCTTGACGACTATGTTGGGTGCCCATGAAGCGAAGTCCCGGGCCTGGATGAGCATCTCGTCCGGATCATTGGTCGTTACCTCGACGCTCATCGGCAGCGGGGCCACCAGTGCGGCGATCTCCTTTGTCCCTGCCTCCATATCAAGGACATGGTCCCTGAGCATGATGCTGGGATTGGTGGTCACTCCGTCGATGACGCCCATGTCGAACCAATGTCGAATCTCAGTAATGTCGGCAGTATCGAGGAAGATCTTCATGGCCGTTCTCCTTGGTCCAGTATCGTTCTGGTCGCTTCGACCAGATCTCGAGCGACGCTATCTGGTCGAGCATTCTGCTCTTCCATCAGGTGGCAAAGCTCACACTTCATTCGGCTAAGAAGTATCGTTCCGGTGCCTGCCTTCTTGCCAGCGGCAACATCAGTCAGGCCGTCTCCTACCATCCAGGAGTGGCTCAGATCCAAATCCATTTCACTGGCGGCCCGAAGCAGTAGTCCGGGGTCAGGTTTCCTGCAATCACAGGCTCTTCGGAATTCCTCCAAACTGGCTTCAGGATGATGGAGGCAGTAGTACTCGGCGTCAAGGTGCGCGCCGTCCATTTCGAGTTCTGACCGCATTCTTTGCTTGATCTCCTCGAAGGCCGCAAGAGACAGGTGTTCCTTGGCGATGCCGGGCTGGTTCGACACCAGGACCACGGCGAAACCAGCCTCCCGCAGCAGTCGGACGTTCTCACCCACGCCGGGGAGAAGCCGGAACTGCTCCGCAGTGAGCGGAGAATCGATGATTCCATGCTCTTCGTAGTAGACGAGCTCGTTTATCACACCGTCTCTGTCGAGAAAGACAGCCCTCTTCAACGTCAACCCCCCTCGATCTTGCTTCGCAGGCAACTGCAGATCAGGTGCTCCAGCACCAGGTGGAACGACTCCACGAGTGGCGTCGAGTCCACCGGGACCACGATGCAGGCGTCTGCGACCCCTTTCATTGGACCTCCGTCAAATCCGGAAAGTCCAATTGTCTTCCCCCCGTTGTCGCTGACGTACCTCATTGCCTTCAGAAGATTCTGTGACCACAACTCTGCTTTGTCCTTGCCGGCGCCACCGTGAACGCTGATGCAGATGAGAACATCGCCCTTTTCGAACTTGGTCTCCAGTTGCTCAACGTAAAGGCTGTCGAAACCGTTGTCGTTGACCAGAGCCAACATAAGAGGAATGTTGTCGTTGAGGCATTCAGCTTTCAGTCCGTGCTTGCCTGGAGGGGCGACTGTCTTTGCAAGGTCGCAGACGAAGTGGGTTGCCGTGGAAGCGGAACCGCCGTTACCGCACGTGAAGACGCGGTTGCCATTCTTCCAGGCCTCGAAGAGAATGTCGATGGCGGCCTCGATATCGGGGATCGAGACAGTCTCCGTGATCCTCCGTGTGTCTGCCAGGTAGCTATCGATGTAGTCTCTGCCGCTCACTTTGGTCTCTTCAAGCATTGATCAGTATCTTGGCGCCATCATGGTCGAATCGAAACCGCTGCCATCTCAGATCACGCTTCTGCATGGTGTCAATTAGCTTCGTCTTGTGGCCGTTGTCGCAGTAGAACATCAGGAAGCCGCCGCCTCCAGCACCGACCAGCTTGCCACCACCGGCGCCACTCTTTCGAGCGGCTTCGTAGCACTCGTCGATGAACGGGTCGGTCATGTTCCTGGAGCGGCGCTTCTTTGATTGCCAGTGAGCATGGAGGAGTTCGCCAAGCATGTCCGGCTGGCCCATCTCCAGGTACTTTCTTGTCTGTAAACCAATGTCCTTGATCTCGCGAAGGTTGTCGATCATCTCGGTGTCATTGCCCCTGGATCTGGTGTCCTGTTCGACAAGTATGTCCGAAGCGCTGCGTTCCTTGCCGGTGAAGAAGAGCAGCAGGTTGGTTTCGAGCTGGTCGATGAGTTCGTGGCTGACGTCGAGGGGTTCCACGAGGACATCGCCG
>SDBV01000446.1_pt1 | contig 59598 bp, 40 predicted proteins | sample 2277081 | NCBI WGS metagenome assembly SDBV01 (sample SAMN10402039, study PRJNA504765) | marine sediment metagenome | isolation source: marine sediment core GS10_PC15, 223 cmbsf | place: Arctic Ocean: Southern Knipovich Ridge | collected 2010
CGCAATCACAACGCACCTGCAGAAAGTCAAGCGTTCGAGCATGTCCGCCACTCCTCTCTGATAACTTATCTTGACCTATCGGCTTTACTTGACAATCCGAGCAATCATTAACTGACCTTGAGCCGAGCCTGCTAAGCGCGCTGCCGTCCCCTTCTCCTCACCAATAACATCCCGCCCACACACACCAGCGCCAGCGCCGCCGGTTCAGGGATCGGATCGTAGAGGATACGCAACAGAGGGTTTCTTTCTTTTAGCAGGGGAATATAGGTGGTGTAAGCTTCGTCGTTGAGGGGGTTGCCTCGAAGATCTAGGATGGATCCCACATTCCCATTCCATTCTGCCAAGGGTGAAATGTCACTGATTTTGTTTCGTTGAAGACCTAGGAAATTCAATTCGAGTCCCGACAGCGGGGAGATGTCCTCTATCCTGTTATCGCTGAGCTCGAGCAGCGACAAATGGGTCAAACCAGATAGGGGGGCAATATCTGTTATGTCATTCCCCGTCAGGAACAGTCCGTCCAGGTTCAACAGGGCTGATAGGGGGCTTATCTCAGCGATGTGGCTGGATGTGATCGCCAGCGTTTGCAGATTTACCAAGTCGGATATAGGCGAAAGACTGGTCAGGTCCTCACCTCCCAGAACAAGGTATTCGAGGTCCCTCGCGTACTGGATCCCTTGAAGATCCGCAACGCCGCCGACAGCCAGTAAGCGAAGAGAAAGCATGTCTTCGCCCGTGATAGGTGTAGGTTCTGGAATGCAAAGCTGCTCGCGGATGCCCGCTTCAAGCCTTGCATCGGCGAACGCGATCACTTCGGCGCCGCTCGTGTTGGGAAAACAAATCCAGACGACCGCAACTACCAGCAACATCCATGTCGCTTTCATAATTAGCCCCTTTCAAAAAGCATCTAAAGTTTGAGCCGAGCCTGCTGAGCTTCCATGCACACTTCGCCAGCTTGAGCAGCGAGTGTTACCGCCGTTGCGGGTTGCGTCAAGCAACGTTTCTCTGATTTCCCGCACTTGCACGAGTGCCAACAGATACCGACCCGCCGCCCAAGGAGCGACGTAGCGGCACGAAAAGCGAGAGCGCCCTTGTCCGGGCCGCCAGATACGATAGAATCACAGGCGACGGGTGAAGAAAATCGTGTGGGGAGAATCATATAGCAAATCCCGGATACGGTGAATCCTGTGACGAGAGGTAAAACGTGAAAATGCAACCGACCTTCCCCGATGGTTTCCTTTGGGGCACCGCCACCGCGGCCTACCAGGTTGAAGGCGCCGCGAACGAGGATGGACGCGGACAGTCCATCTGGGACCACTTCGCCCACCAACCCGGGCGGATCGTCAACAACGACAACGCGGATGTCTCAGCCGATCAGTACCATCGCTACGGCGAGGACATCGCGCTGATGCAGTGGCTCGGCGTCAAGGCGTATCGGTTCTCCATCAGCTGGCCGCGAGTCCTGCCCGAAGGCCACGGAAACGTCAACGCCAAGGGCCTGGACTACTACGATCGCCTGACAGATGCCCTGCTCGCCGCGGGTATCGAGCCCTGGGCGACGCTGTTTCACTGGGACCTGCCGCTGAGCCTTGAACGTCAGGTCGGCGGGTGGACCTGTCGCCGGACGGCCGAATGGTTCGCCGAATACGCCGCGCTGATCGCAGGTCGGCTCGGCGATCGCATCCGCAACTTCATGACAATCAACGAGTTCTTCTGCATTGTCGATCGTGGGTACCGCGACGGCGACCTGGCGCCCGGCCGCAAGGAGCCGCCGGACGTCGTCAACAGCGCCCGCCACAACGCCCTGCTGGGACACGGGCTGGCGGTGCAGGCACTTCGAGCAAATGCGCCGGGGCCTGTTCAGGTTGGCCTGGCCGACTCTCCTTCAACCTACGTCCCGATCATCGAAACCGACGAGCACATTGACGCTGCCCGCAAGGCGTATCGCGACCGAAACGTGTACATCGCAACCATTCTGGACGGAGCGTATCCGCAAGCATTCCTGGCGCGGGAAGGGCAAGACTCACCACAGGTCGACGCGGGCGATATGGATATCATCTCGTCGCCGTTGGACTTCGTCGGGATCAACGTATACAACCCCACCTACGTCATGGCCGCCGACACGCCCGAAGGGTATGAGATTCTCAAGATGCCCGAGGCGTATCCTACGACGAACATGGCCTGGCAGCACATCGGGCCTGAAGTGACCTACTGGGGGCCGCGACACCTGCACGATATCTGGGGGGTACCGGTGATTTACATCACGGAAAACGGCGCCTGCTGCCACGACAGCCCGGACCATACCGGGCGGATCATGGACACGGATAGGGTAATGTACCTACGCCATCACTTGGGCAACCTGCAACGCGCCGCGGCGGAAGGAATTCCGGTCAAGGGGTATTTCTGCTGGTCGTTGCTGGACAACTTCGAATGGATCGAGGGATTCTCCAAGCGGTTCGGGCTGATCTACGTAAATTATCGGACGTTGGAGCGGACGCCGAAGCTGTCGAGTGAATATTACCGTCAAGTAATCCGAAACAACGCCGTGATGTAAGACCGCCGCGCGGCCGCGCTGACTGGACGTTTGGGCAGAATCGTGGTATCCTATCTTATCGGTTCGTTATCCGGATTCAGTGTGCGCAGGGCGGTAGCGACAGCGCCGTGTCCGTCACCCCGGTAAAGATGAGCCCGGCACCGGGCAGATCTCTTCAGGTGCCAAGATAACAGTTTCAGGAGGCCCATATGTGTCCCACCAAGAAGGACCGTGCGCCTCGGCGATCCGGCAACCTCATATCTGCGTTAAAGAAGCGCCCTTGGGCGATCATGCTGTTTCCGATCGCCGGGATGGCGGCCCGGGGACGGTGACGTTCGGTAACTCCTCAGCCGTCGATACGACCGCGTCGTTCTCCCAGGTCGGCGCCTACGTACTGCAATTGGACGCCGACGACGATGAACTATCGGATTCAGACACCGTCGAGATTACGGTCAACAGCAGCGGCAGCGGTATCTTCTTCGCCGATGACTTCGACGATAACAACCTGAACGGCTGGACGACGCTGGCGGGTGTCTTGGCGACCTTCCAGTATCCGTCCGCTCCCGGGTATGAGCTCCACGCCACGGTCGCGGATTCACGGATGCGCGCGAACCTCAGCGACACGAATCTGTCCGATATCGTGTACATCTCCTGCCAGATCCGCCATACCGGTGGCACGGGCGGCAGCGGCGCGATGGGATGGAAACACGACAGGTTGTGGCTGGTCGACGACAGCGGGGCCGGGTTCAGCGTGTACATGGCTCTCGACCAGAACGGCGCGGGCGGCCTGTATATCTACACGACAACCGACTTCGGCGCTACAGAAACACCGTTGGGCGACTTCTCGACCCCGGGCGATCCGAACGGAAACGACAAGAAGACCGTCGAGCTGGTCTACAACCGTCTGACCGATCAGGTCGAATGCTTCTACGAGGGTGCCTCGAAGGGCACGCTGTCCGTAAGCTCCAGTTACCGCGACTTCACCAAGATCGTCGTCTACATGAAGCACGCCTACGACGGGACCTGGGGCCAATTGGATATGGACGATATCCGTATCGCCAACACGTCGGCGGGGCCGTAGAGCGATCGGTTCGGCCAGAAGGATCGAGCGGCGGCGCGGGCGATTTGCGACACCTGCCACTTCAACCGCGATACGCTGATCCGCCCGACAGATGCAAGCCTCTCCCGCGACGACGACGGTATAGGGGACACGTTGTTCTTTCCTTCAGCGCCCTGTCGCTGATGCAGATGTTGAAACCGAAAGGCCGGTTGGCGGCGGGGCCGGCGGGTGTTAGAATTTCCCTCCTGCCGTATCTCTGTTGAATTGAGTATGATGGGCTCTGCGCGCCGCTGCCCAAGTGGGGTGTTAGCGGCGCGCGGACCATAAACCGTAGGTCGGGTCGAGCCCCTCCAGCGATGAGGCGGCGCCTAAGCTATGACAAGATCAGCCAGCGAAATTCGCAAGCAGTTCATCGAGTTCTTCACGCAGCGCGGGCACACGTTCGTCCCGTCCAGCCCGCTGCTACCGGCAGAAGACCCGACGCTGCTGTTCACCAACGCGGGGATGAACCAGTTCAAGGACATCTTCCTCGGCCGCGAGCAGCGCGGGTACGTCCGGGCGGTAAATACCCAGAAGTGCATCCGCGCGGGCGGGAAGCACAACGACCTCGAAGACGTCGGACACGACACATACCACCAGACGTTCTTCGAGATGCTGGGGAACTGGAGCTTCGGGGACTATTTCAAGGAAGAGGCGATCCGCTGGGCGTGGGAGCTGCTGACGGAGGTATGGTCCTTCCCGAAGGATCGGCTGTACGCGACGGTGTTCGGAGGCGACAGGGCAGAGGGCCTGGAGGCGGACATAGAAGCCGAGCGGCTCTGGAAAGACGTCACCGACATCGACCCGACCCACGTGTTGCACGCTTCAAAGAAGGACAACTTCTGGGAGATGGGCCAGACGGGGCCCTGCGGGCCTTGCAGCGAAATCCATATCGACCTGACCCCCGACGGATCGGGCGGTAAGCTCGTCAACGCCGGCCGACCCGAGGCGATCGAAGTCTGGAACCTGGTGTTCATTCAATACAACCGGGACGAGCAAGGCGTGCTATCGCCCCTACCTGCCAAGCACGTGGATACGGGGGCGGGCTTCGAGCGAATCTGCGCACTGCTTCAAGGGAAGAAATCCAGCTACGCCACCGACCTGTTCGTCCCGCTGATAGAAAAGATAGAGACGCTGACCGACCACCGTTACGGCGCGTCCAGCGGCCTGGCGGACCGCTTCGACGTCGTCGGAGAAGACGAGATCGCCGACGTAGCCTGCCGCGTGATCGCCGACCACGCACGGGCGCTGGTGTTCGCCATCACCGATGGTGTGATCCCGTCAAACGAGGGCCGCGGTTACGTCCTGCGGCGGATCCTTCGCCGGGCCACCCGCTACGGGAGGCAGTACCTCAAGATCGACGGGCCATTCATCGTCGAGTTGGTGCCAACCGTCGTCGAGCTGATGGGCGGCGCCTTCGGCGAAATCGTCGAACGGCAGCAATACGTCACCGAGACGATCCTGGCGGAGGAAGAATCGTTCGGTAGGACGCTGGACCGCGGGATCGAGCTATTCGCCCGCCAGGCCCGCAAGCTTGTCAAGGCCAAGAAGACCGAGCTGTCCGGCGACGTGGCGTTCGACCTGTACGCAACGTACGGGTTTCCGGTGGACCTGACGCAGATAATGGCGTTGGAGCGCGGGATGACCGTGGACATCATCGGGTTCGAGGCAGCGATGGAACAGCATCGCCAGATCAGCAGCGCAGGCGAGGCGTTTCGCGAGGCCGAGCAGATCGAGGGCCTACCTGCAACGGACGACAAGGCGAAGTACGGCGTCGAGCCGATCGAAGCAGCCGTCCTGGGCTGGGTGATCGCCGATAAATACGTAACCAGCGGGTCGCTTGCGGCGGGGGCGGAAGCATCCGTGGTGCTGGATCGGACGAATCTCTACGGCGAGCAGGGCGGGCAGGTGGGCGACACCGGCGTGCTGACGTTCGATGGCGGGCGGTTCATGGTCCGCGATTCGATTGTCGTCGGATCGACGGTGCTGCACATCGGCGCCGTCGAGTGCGGCGAGCTGACGGTCGGGCAGACCGTAACCGCAACGGTGGGCGAGCATCGGATAGATACAATGCGGAACCACACCGGGACGCACCTTTTGAACTGGGCCTTGCGCCAGGTCCTCGGAGAGCACGTAAACCAGGCCGGCAGCGTAGTATCGCCGGACCGACTGCGGTTCGACTTCACCCACAACCAGGCGGTGACGGGTGCCCAACTGACCGAGGTGGAGCGGCTGACCAATACCCGCATCCTGGCAGATGACCCCGTGAGCGAGACGATCCTGCCTCTTTCCGACGCCAGCAAGATCCCCGGCGTGCGGGCCGTGTTCGGAGAAAAATACCCCGACCCGGTCCGTGTGATCTCGATCGGGACGGAAGATCCGCTCAAACACCCACAGCGCGCGTGCGCGATCGAGTTCTGTGGCGGGACGCACCTAAAGCGGACGTCGCAGGTGGGGTTGTTTAAGATCCTGTCGGAAGAATCTGTCGCCAAGGGCATGCGCCGGATCACGGCCGTGACGGGCCTGGCGGCGGTCGGGCACGTCCAGCGGCTCGACGAGACGATCCGGACAATGACGGGGTCCCTTAAGGTTCCCGCCGACGAGCTTCCCGAACGCATCGCCGCGATGCAGGATGAAATCCGCAGGCTCCGCAAGGGCGGTACCAAGGCCCAGGGCGGTACCGCGGCGCCGCAACAAATCCAGACTCGCCAGATCGCCCAGAGCGATTTCGGCCCCGTCCTGCTGGCCGAAGCGAACGATCTGGGCGCCGCGGAGATGCGCAACATCTGCGATCAGCAGCGGCAGAAAGGGGCAGCGGCCCTTCTCATCGGCGGTGTGCACGACGGGAAGATCGTCCTGGTGGCGATGGTCTGTGCGGACCTGGCCGATACGGGCAAACTGCACGCCGGCGAGTGGGTAAAGGCGGTCGCAGGCGTCGTCGGAGGCGGAGGCGGAGGCAAGGCCACACTGGCACAGGCCGGAGGAAAGGAACCGGACAAGCTACCGCAGGCACTGGCCGCTGCCGACCAATACGTGCGCAACAAACTAACCTAATCATTCGCAAATCCCCCGGATACCCGCTGGACGTTAAGGAAGCACGCAAAGCCGCCGATAGCGTTTTTACTTGACAAAACTCGTCGGGATTCCTAGTTTCCGACGACAGTCCGTTTGGGGTGACCTGGAGGCGATGGGTGTATTGTCGCCAAATCGGGTGCCGACAGGCGTTCGTAGTTATTGTTTTACCGACGAGGTGTTTTGATGAAACCGAAGCAAAAGACGGCTCTCGGCCGAACCCGGCGGCGTCGCAGCCATCATGCTAAGAAACCGGCGAACATCGTGGACTGCCCACGCTGCAGCAATCCCAAGCTCCCCCATGCGGCCTGCCGCAATTGTGGGTATGTTAGGCCAGGCCTAAGCCTGAAGATAGAAAAGGAGAGCTAGTCGATGCGAATCGGCCTTGATGCCATGGGAGGCGACGGCGCCCCTGAAGTGGAAGTCAAAGGGGCCCTAGCGGCCATTGAACTGCTAGATAAAGACGACCGCATCGTCCTGATAGGCGATGAGCAGAGGATCCACAAGCACTTAGACGGGGCCGGAGATTTATCCAGTCGGATCGATATCTGCCACGCCGACCAGGTAATCGGGATGAACGAGCCTCCCGTCGAGGCCCTGCGGTCCAAGCCTAACAGCTCGGTCGCCATCATGGCCGAAAAACACCACATCGGCGAGCTGGATGCTATGATCTCGGCCGGGAACACCGGCGCGTGCGTGGCCGCGGCCCAGATGCGCCTCCGGAGACTCAAGGGGGTCCACCGGCCGGGGATTGCGATTGTAACGCCGACCTATCACGGGCCAGTGGCGGTCTGCGACGTCGGCGCCAACCTCAACTCCCGCCCCCAGCACCTGTACCAGTACGCGATCATGGCCTCTGTTTACGTCCATACCATGTGCGGCGTGAAGAATCCACGTGTGGGCCTGCTGAGCATCGGCACCGAAGAGGCCAAGGGCACCGAGCTGGGTAAGCAGACGCTGCAATTACTGAAGGACGACTCCAACGTCAATTTCGTGGGGAACGTCGAGGGGCGGGACCTGTTTGGCGGGGTCTGCGACGTGATGGTATGCGACGGATTCGTGGGTAATGTGATCCTCAAGCTCATGGAAGGAATGGCTGAGGGCATAATGACCGGGATGGCCACCGAGCTGATGACGGCCATCCCCGACCAGGCCGATCACATTCGCCGGGCTATGGGTGATCTGATCAACAAATACGACTTCAACGAATACGGCGGCGCGCCGCTTCTGGGCGTGGCGGGGATTTGCTTCATCTGCCACGGCGCAAGCGATCATCGCGCGATCAAGAACGCCGTCGTGGCGGCGAAGGACTTCTCCAAACAGCAGGTCAACGAGCGAATTGTCGAGTTACTCTCGAGCAGCTAGAGACTCTCCGATGGCCAAACCTATACGTGCGACAATTGCGGGCCTGGGCACGGCCGTTCCTGAGAAGATCCTAACCAACGCTGACCTCGAAAAGATGCTCGATACGTCCGATGAGTGGATCACGACCAGGACGGGCATCAAGCAGCGCCACATCGTAAGCGACGGTCAGACAACGGCCACGCTGGCGATACAGGCGTCTCAGCGAGCCCTTACCGACGCCAACATAGACCCCAGCGACCTGGACCTGATAATCTGTGCGACGATCAGCCCGGAGATGATCTTCCCGGCGACGGCCTGTTTCGTCCAAGAAGCGCTGGGAGCGAAGGACGTAGCGGCATTCGACATATCGGCCGCCTGTAGCGGGTGGTTGTATGGTCTGGCAACGGCGAGCCAGTTCATACAGAGCGGGATGTACCGCAGGATTCTGGTAATCGGAGCTGAGTCGCTTACCCGCTTCAGCGATTATACGGACCGCACCAGTTGCATCCTCTTCGGCGACGGCGCCGGGGCGGCCGTCCTGGAAGCGACCGAAGATCAGGACAAGGGCATCATCTATAACGTCATGCACGCCGACGGGAGCGGGTGGGATTACATTCACATACCGGCAGGCGGTTCGCGCGAACCGACAACGCAGGAAACCCTCGACAACAGCCGCCATTACATCAAGATGCGAGGCCGAGACGTCTATAAGTTCGCCGTCGAGAAGATGCAGTGGCTGCTGGCGGACTGCATGGAAAACTGCAACCTGACAGTCGACGACATCGATCTGGTCGTCCCACACCAGGTGAACATACGGATCATAAAGTCCGCCACGCGGAAACTGAACTTCCCTATCGAGAAGGTATACGTCAATATCGACCGCTTCGGGAATACATCGGCCGCTTCCATCCCGCTGGCGATGGGCGAGGCGCTTGAGGCCGGGGTGATCGGACCGGGCTCGACGCTGATGCTGGTGGCGTTCGGGGCGGGGTTGACCTGGGCGGGAACCGTTTTGCGATTGTAGATGTTTGTGTGCAGATGAGCACTACCTAAGCTATGAAGACAGCCTTTCTATTTCCGGGCCAAGGCGCCCAGGCCGTCGGGATGGGCCGCGACATATACGAGAAGAACCCGTCCGCCAGGAGGATCTTTGACGCCGCCGAGAGGGTCACGCAGCTTCCGCTGACTCAAATCTGCTTCGAAGGCCCGGAAGATCGGCTCGGGCGGACAGATATCTCCCAGCCGGCGATCTTCACTGTCTCAGCGGCAATGCTTCAGTGCATGCGGGCTCACATCCCGACCGCGCAATTCCCGTCCCCCCACTACGCGGCGGGTCTGAGCCTCGGGGAGTACACAGCCCTTTACGCCGCCGGCGCGATGGACTTTGAGACGGGCGTAAAACTGGTGGCCCGGCGCGGCGAGCTGATGCAGCAGGCGGCCGCGGCCAGACCATCGGGAATGGTATGCATCCTGGGTATCGATGAGCACAGAGCGGACGAACTGGTCGCCGCAGCCTCGGAGGGCCAGATTCTCACTTGCGCAAACTTCAACTGCCCCGGCCAAGTAGTCCTTTCCGGTCAGATCGAGGCCTGCCAACGGGCGGCCGAGCTGGCTCAAGACTTCGGCGCCTCCGGCGCTGTCCAGTTAAAGGTCGCCGGCGCGTTTCACAGCGAGCTGATGGCCCCGGTGGCGGAGCAGTTCGCCGCGGCGCTGCAAACCGCCCAGATCAAGACGCCCGACCTGCCCGTTCTGTCGAACGTCGACGCCAAGCCCCACAGCGAACCTGAAGGGATCAAGGACCGGTTGCTGAAGCAGCTAACCTCGCCTGTCCGCTGGGCCGAATGCATGGAGGGCTTGATAGCAGACGGCGTGGACACTTTTTACGAGATCGGCCCGGGACGGGTCCTTGCAGGGCTGCTGAGGCGAATCGACAGATCTAGAAAGTGTACTTGCATCAACTCCCTGGAGGCGATAGAGAAACTCTCTGAGGTCTCCATAACGTCGGCGTAGTTTAGAGGAGAATCATGGCGGACAGCCACAGCGTTGCCATCGTAACCGGGGCCGGTCGCGGGATCGGCCGCCAGATCGCCGAGGAACTTCTGGCGATGGGCATGACTGTAATTGCGGTGGATCTGCAGGAAGACCTGCTGGCCGCTCTGCCGGCCGCGCTGGACAACCCCGGCGACAAGCTCCAGACTCGCAAGCTGGATGTGACCGACTCAGATGCCTTCGGCGCCCTGATAGATGAAGTGGCGACGCAATACGGTCGGCTGGACGTGCTGGTCAACAACGCCGGTATCACGCGCGACGGGCTCCTGATGCGAATGTCCGAGGCCGACTGGGATGTGGTGATGAACGTCAACCTCAAGAGCGCATTTGTGGGTACGCGGGCAGCGGCAAGGTACATGATCCGCCAGCGATCCGGGGTGATCATCAACATGTCCAGCTATTCCGGGCTGGAGGGGAATCGCGGTCAGGCCAATTACGCAGCCTCCAAGGCCGGGCTGATAGGCCTGACCAAGACCACGGCAAAAGAGCTGGCGTCCAAGAATGTCCGCTGCAACGCCGTAGCGCCCGGTTTCATCCAAACGGAAATGACCGACTCCCTGCCCGACCAGGCCAAGGACATGGCCCTGGCGCAGATTCCGCTGAAGCGCTTCGGGCAGCCCTCCGACGTCGCCAAGGCCGTCGCCTTTCTGGCCTCGGAGGCGGCCAGTTACATCACCGGACAGGTAATCAGCGTTGATGGCGGAATGCATACTTGAAGCTTTTTCTTTGGGCCGCAGGATAATATTGCAACGGCGGATGGGCGGGGATATAGTACCGCGGCCCTTTGGGAGACAATTGAGACGACAACCCGAGTGAATGATTCAGGGAGGTTCAATACAGTGGCAGAAGAAACCGAACAGAAGGTCGTTGAGATCGTTGCCGAACAGATGGGCGTGGATAAGAGTGAGATCACGCGGGAGACGTCTTTCGTCAACGACCTAAATGCTGACTCGCTTGACACTGTCGAACTGGTCATGGAGTTCGAGGACGAGTTCGAGCTCAGCATCCCCGACGAAGAGGCGGAGAAGATCCAAACGGTCGGCCAGGCCATCGACTACATCAAAGAGCACTCGAACAAGGTATAAGTGCTACGCAACCCTAAGGACCAGCGCACATGGCTGAACGCCGGGTCGTAGTCACGGGCTTGGGTACGGTGAATCCGCTCGGGTTTGACGTCCAGCAGTTTTGGGCCGCTCTTATGGAGTCCCGCAGCGGGATCCGTCGAATCCAGCGGTTCGATCCTACCCCATTTACCTCCCAGATAGGTGGTGAGGTACTCGACTGGCCCGGGATACCCACCGATATGGTCGATTCCCGCGAATCGAGGCGCATGGATCGATTCTCGCAGTTTGCGGTCGCCGCGGCGATCGAGGCCGTCGCCGACAGCGGAATCGATTTGTCCGCCGAAGACCCAGCCTGCTGCGGCGTGATGGTCGGAAGCGGGATCGGGGGCCTAAAAGAACTGGAGGACCAGCACACGAGGATGATGACCAAGGGGCCCGCCCGCGTCAGCCCGTTCACCATTCCGAAGCTGATGGCGAACGCTGCCTCCGGTAACATCTCCATCATTTGGGGTCTGCGCGGCCCGAACTCTTCGATTGTGACGGCGTGCGCGTCAGCAACCAACGCCATGGGTGAGGCCTACAAGACAATCCTGCGCCTGGAGGCGGACGTGATGATCACCGGCGGCGCGGAGGCAGCCGTCACGCAACTGGGCCTGGCGAGCTTCTGTGCGTTGAAGGGGCTGTCAACACGCAACGACGACCCGGAACATGCGTCCCGGCCGTTCGATAAGGACCGTGACGGATTCCTTCTGTCCGAAGGGGCAGGCGTGGTCCTGCTGGAAGACCTGACCCATGCCAAGCAGCGCGGCGCCAAGATCTACCTGGAGCTGATCGGGTACGGCGCAAGCGGCGACGGGTACCACATAACCGCACCCGATCCGGAAGGGCATGGGGCCGTGCTCGCCATGAAACGAGCCCTGGACGACGCCGCGGTGAATCCCGAGCAGGTGGATTACATAAACGCCCACGGCACGAGCACCGAGCTGGGCGACCTGGCCGAGACCCTCGCGATTAAGCGCGTCTTCGGCGACTACGCCCGCAACGGATTGGCCGTCTCATCGACCAAAAGCGCAACGGGCCATCTTCTGGGCGCCTCCGGCGGCGTGGAGCTGATCGCCGTGGCGCTGGGGATTAGAGATGAGATAATCCCCGCGACGCTAAACCTGCAGAACCCCGATCCTCAGTGCGATCTGGATTACGTCCCGCTGACGCACCGTAAGGCGAAGATCAACATCGCCCTTTCCAACAGCTTCGGGTTCGGCGGGCACAACGCCTGCCTGCTGGTGAAACGCTTCGAGGGGTGACCGGCAGGGGTAAAGTTCCATCCACCAAGCAACAGCTCCTTGAGACGCTGACGCCCCCCTAGTCGTCCCCACTGCGCGCTTCTGGGGGAGGGCCTCTTAAGAACCGGTCTTGATGAGCCCCCTCGCCCTCGCCAGGCCCTGGCGACGGGTGATGATCTGCTCGTTCAGCTGCTCGTCGTACAGTCGACGCAACATCCGCCCTAACCGCGGGCCCTGAACAAGACCTAACCGCTTCAGGTCCGCCCCGTCCACCAGCGGAACCGGGTGGACCTTCTTCGGATCAATCCGGCCCGCCCTTTTCCCAATACGCCGGGTGCAGACGCTGCTGCTCGTTTCCATGCGCTCCCGTACAGACCACAGAGACCGCAGACGGGCAAAATATTCATTCGCCATAAGCCGCTTGAAGTCGCACAGCGGGATCCCATCGGCCGTTCGCCAGTCGTCGCAATGGGCACAGAACCAACACAGTGCGTTGCGAAGCTCATTTGACGCTCCCCATCGCCGTACGATCCTGCAGATCGTCTTACCCGGTAAGTCGCACAGCAGCGCACCGACAGTAAGGATCAAATCGCCCTGACCGGCCAGTTTCTCTACACGCCTCACCGCCGAACCCCACCCGCCGGCGTCGAACAGCTCGCCCAGCACCACCTCGGCCAGGCCCGCCCGCTCCATCCCCCGCAAGGCCCGCCCCGCCGAACCGATCGCCAGCATCTTGGACAGCTCATCGAAAACCCGCTCGCCGCTTATGGAACTGATCTTAGCTGCGTGCTTGCGTGCGGCGGCGGCAGTGGCGGGGACGATCCTGAAATCCAGGCGGATCGCAAACCGCACCGCGCGAAGCATCCGCAGGTAATCCTCCCCGAACCGCTGGGCCGGGTCTCCGATAGTGCGGATCACCCCGCGGGCCAGGTCTCGCCTCCCACCCACGTAGTCGATCACCTTCCCGGCGACCGGATCGTAGAACATCCCGTTGATGGTGAAGTCTCGCCGCAGGGCATCGTCGCGGGCAGTGGCAAACCGCACCCCGTCAGGCCGCCTCCCGTCGCTGTAAGACAGGTCGGTGCGAAACGTGGTGACCTCGACCGTGCGGCCCTTGTGGATGACCATTGCGACGCCGAACTTCGCGCCGATCAGCAATACGCGCCTAAAGACCCGCTTGACCTGGCGCGGCGTGGCATCGGTGGCTACGTCGTAATCGCTGCTTCGCCGCCCCAGCAGCATGTCGCGCACACAACCCCCCGCCAGCAGGGCCTCGTGCCCCTCCGCTCGCAGCCGGCGGATTACCCAAAGAGCGGTTGATTTCGCGGCGGGCCTCATCATGCGGCGTATTGTAATGACAACCCGCTTCCGTGCATACAAGCGCCTCTAATCGCGCGCCAGCAGCAACAGGACCATGCCGCTGTAGCTGCGTGTTCGGTAAAGTTTCAGCGGCCCCAGCACGTCGGGGACCTTCAGCTTGCTTGGGACGCGGACCACGACAACACCGTCCGGGGCCAGAACCTCCCCCAGCGGCGAGAAGATCGCCCCGGCCGCGCTGGCCCAGTCCCAGCTGCGGCTCTGGGCGTAGGGGGGGTCGACGAAACCAATGTCGACCTGTTCGTCCATGCTCGCCACCCAGCCCGAAAGCTTCCTCATCACGTCGCCGTCCCATATAACGCATCGATCGGCGGCCTGCAGTGTCTCGATATTCCGCCGCAGGCGCCGCAGCGCGGCCCTGTGACGATCGGCAAAGAAGCACCGCCCGGCGCCGCGCGACATCGCTTCCAGCCCTAACGTCCCCGTCCCGCAGTACAGGTCGAGCACCACTGCACCTTCAAGCCGGCCGGTAAGCATACCGAAGAGCGACTTTTTCACGCTGGCAGTTATCGGGCGGGTGCACCGAGAGACGGGCCCCAGCAGCTTGCGCCCCTTAAACTCACCGGAAAGTATCCGCATGGGCTTAATCCTACAATCCCGCGCGGGGACATAGAACGAGCTTCCATCACGAAATCCGAAGCTCGAAGGGTGAAATTGGGGGTTTGGGCGGTTCTTGCAGCCGATTTGACCGACCAGCGCAAAAAAAAGCCCCGGCGGTAGGGCGGGAGCCGGGGCTGGGGCATTGGTGCCGGGCCGCTATGCAGACCAGCTTCTGGTTGTCCAATTCGTTACTAACTTGCCGCAAGAGAAGCTTAGGATACAATTACACACCGGGCCAATGGTCCGGTGGACAAAGATGTAATAGAATAAGAAACTCATGCGAACAGTCATGATCATCTCGTTGACGTTTGCGGTGCTGGTCGGTCCGCCCGGGTGCCTCCGATACACGCGGCCGGTCGCGCCGCCCCAGCAGCTGACTGCCCACGAGAGGAGGTTCGAGGCCCTGTGGGAGTCCGCCCGGCAGGTGCTGCGGCGATACTACTTCGAACTGGACCGGCAAGACCGCCGCGCCGGTGTGATAACTACCCAGCCGCTGGTGGGGAGGCACTTCTTCGAGCTGTGGCGCGCCGACGCCGCAACGCCCAAAGATGTGCTGGAAGGAACCCTCCAGTCGCTCGTACGCCAGGCGACGGTAAGTATCTACTGCGACGACCGCCCGTCCGGTAGATACAACGCCTCGGTCGAGGTCCTCCTGTGGCGGTCGAACAAGCAAACGTTCCAGGTCACCAGCACTTCCGAGGCCTACGGGCTGGCGGGCGCCGGCGGGGGGACCGCCCGCAGACGCCTGCTCGTAGATTCCGGCCGATCGGCCCCGGGCGACCATCTCGTCTCGCTGGGGCGCGACGAGAAACTCCAGGCTAAGCTGACCGAAGAGATCCTCGCCACGGCCGCCCTTATGCTCACCGGGCCCAGCGAAGGATCGGTCGCCCGACGGTTCCGCCAAATCTTCGGCCAGGAGCTGCCCACCCCGCGCGACCAGCCATACGTTCCGCCCAACGAACAACCGGCCCAACGTTGAAAACCAACCCCCGCTGCAAACCCTCAAAACCTTTGACACCATGCGTCGGTTCGTTACCATTTCCATTTCCCTTGCAGATAAGGATTGTCCCCCACGAGCCGCAGAGGCCCGTTGCGGATCGGTGAGATCGGCCATGAAGATATCCCTTAACTGGCTTACGGATTACGTGGACATCTCGATGTCGGCGGATGAGCTGGGCGAGCTGTTTACGCGTATCGGGCTGGGCTGCGAGGGAATCGACCGGACGCCGACGGATATCATCTTCGATCTGGAGGTCACGTCGAACCGGCCAGACCTGCTGGGGCACATCGGCGTGGCCCGTGAGATCGCGGCTGCGACGGGCGCAGCTTTCAACCCGCCGACGCCGGATCCCGCCAAGGCTGCCAAGATCGCCGCAAAGGTGCAAGACCTCACCAGCGTCGAAGTGCTCGACCCCGATTTATGTCCGCGTTACACCGCCCGCATAGTGCGCAACGTGAAGGTAGGCCCCAGCCCCTCGTGGATGCTCGAGCGGCTCGAGGCGATGGGGCTGCGGGGCATCAACAACGTTGTCGATATCACCAACTACGTCCTGTTTGAATACTCCCAGCCGCTGCACTGCTTCGATTACGACAAGCTTACCGCCAACCGCATCGTCGTCCGCCGCGCGAAAGACGGCGAGATACTGACCAGCATCGACGAGACCAAATGTAACCTGGACGATTCGATGCTGATTATAGCCGATGCACAAAAGCCCGTGGCGATCGCCGGCGTGATGGGCGGACTGGACACCGAAGTGGGCCGACAGACAACAGACGTGCTGATCGAGTCGGCCCAGTTCGACCCGCTGTCAGTCAGGCGGACCTCTCGCAAGCTGATGCTGATGAGCGAGAGCAACTACCGCTTCGAGCGGGGCGTGGACCCGGTGGGCGTAGATACCGCATCGATGAGGGCGTGCGAGTTGATCCTGCAACTGGCCGGAGGCGAGCTGGCCGAGGGCGTCGTGGACATCTGGGCCGAACCATACGCCCCGCATACGGTGACGTTGAGGCCTAAGCGGACGAACCTGCTGCTGGGAATAGATGTACCGTCCAAGAAGCAGGTTGAGATTCTCGATAATCTCGCCCTGCGGCCCGACAGCTCCGGCGGGATCATCACGTGCACGATACCGTCCCACCGGCGGGACCTGACGCGCGAGGCGGATTTGATTGAAGAGGTCGCCCGGGTCGTGGGGTACGACCAGATCCCCGTCGCCGATAAGATCTCGCATAAGATTCTGCCCGAAGCCCCCAACGAACGGATCCGCCGGCAGGCGGCCCAGGTGCTGGCCGCGGGGGGGTTCGACGAGGCGATTACGCCCACCTTCATAGATGCCAGCGAAGCGGATTTGTTTGGGGTGAACCAGACCGTCCGCGTCGATCCGCTCACCCGCAAGACCAACAATACCCTTCGTGTGACCCTATTGGCGTCCCTCCTGCGGGCGTGCAAGACGAACCAGGACGCCGGTAACACCGATGTGAGCCTGTTTGAGCTGGCGAACGTCTTTAGGCCCAGCGGCCAGCAACTTCCCACAGAGGCCGCCGAGCTTGCGATTGTAACGACGCGCCAGCTGCGCGACCTGCGCGGCACCGTCGAAGCGCTGGTGGGGACGATCGCACCGCAAACGTCGCTGGTCGCCCGCAAGAGCAAGGTGGCGGGAATGGACGAGACGACCGCAGCCCAGCTGCTGATGGACGGGCAGTCCATCGGCGGAATCGGACTGATAAGCCCCGAAGTGCAGGACTATTACGCACTGCAGCAGAACATCGCCGCGGCGACGATCCGCTTCGATGCGCTTCTTCAGCTCGGCGGTGCAAGACGGACCTACCGGCCGATTCCCAAGACGCCCCCCGTGCGGCGCGACCTGTCGCTGATCGTCGCCGACGAGGTAACGTGGGAGCAGCTGTCTGGGGCCCTGGAGGCGGTGGAACAACCGCTGCGGGTGGGCCTGGAGTATGTCACCACCTATCGCGGAGACCCGATCCCGCCGGACCGTAAGTCCGTCACCGTCACGCTGACCTACCGCCGGGAGGGCGAGACTCTGCGAGGCGAGCAGGTCGATGAGCAAATCCAGCAGATCCTGGCGGCGATGAAAAGTGCCTTCGGCGCCGAGCTGCGCCAATAATAAACCCCGCCCGCTCGCGTGATCTGAGAAAATCTTTCGCGCTGCGATCCAGCTAAAATCCACCGGCGCAGGCGTTACCGGCTCGCCGCCGCCAGAACCCAAGTTCCTTCAAGTTCTATGCGCTTGGCGTCGATAGGAATGGTGGTATAATCGTCTACATAAGAATCGCCTCTGCCGTGTTCGGCAGGCGGACCCGTGTGAAAAGAACCGATACCCCATTGTTAGGGAAGCGACGTCCGAGATGACGATGTGTCGGCATCTGGCAGCTGCCCACTTGAAATAATGGGTTCTTCTTCCTGGGCCCCCACCGACACAGTGGTGGAGGCACTTTTTTGCGCTGATCCCTATCACGTCTCCAACACCCCCAAGCGAGGGCTCTGCGGTTTTGACTTGCAAGAACCTCCGTAGAATCCGGATAATGTGGCACCGGGCCGGATAAGAAATGAGTTGTTGATTACAGGCTCACAGAACTTCCGGACGGCTTGGCGTTTATCCTGACGGATGCCCCAACCCCACCTCGCCCTGGGGGCTGGCGTCAGAACGCAGGAGGCACTGGCCGGACGAATTGGAACACTGCGTATGGGTTGTTATATCGGGATAGACATAGGCGCGATAAGCGCGACGGGGGCGGTACTTGCCGACAAGAACCTCGGCGAATCGATCGCGCAGAGCCTGCGCCTGCTCAGCCAGGCCGCCACAGGCGAGGGTTGGATATATCTGAGCGAATACCGCCGCACGCGCGGAAGACCCGTGGCCGCGGCCGTGTCCCTCCTCCGGCAGATCGCCGCAGCCTTGGGCACACAGCCCATAAGCGGAATCTGCCTGACCGGCAGCGGCGCCAAGCTCGTCGCCGGTAAGCTGCCCGCGGGGCTGGTCAACGAATTCAAGGCGATCGCCTCCGGTGCCGCCGCGGCGGGCCTGGAGGTGCAAACCATCTTCGAGATGGGCGGGGAGACGTCCAAGTTTCTGCGATTCACTCGCAACGACGACGGGACGTTCGGAATAGTCGATTACGCCACCAACGGCGACTGCGCCGCGGGGACAGGCGCTTTTATCGATCAACAGGCAGGCAGGCTCAAATTCGCCGTCGAGGACGTCGGGCGGATTTGCCTTTCGGCCAAGCGGACGGCCCAGGTCGCCGGGCGATGCAGCGTCTTCGCCAAGTCCGACATGATCCACGCCCAGCAGAAGGGCTACAGCCCTCCTGAGGTGCTGCGGGGATTGTGCGACGCGGTGGCCAGAAACTTCCGCACCGCCGTCGTACGGTCGCATGTGGTCGTCCCGCCGGTGGCCCTTATCGGCGGTGTGGCTAACAACGTCGCGGTCGTACGGGCCCTGCGCGAGGCGTTCGGCCTGGACGAGTCGTCACTGATCGTCCCGCCCGCCTTTGCCCACATCCCGGCGATCGGAGCTGCTGTCGCCGCCGCCACCAGCGATCAAAGGTCCGACCCATCACGCATCGAACAGTTCATCGCCGCAGGAGACGCAGACGCTCCCGCCGCACCCGGGGCGAAGTTCCCCGTCACAGCCCCGCTGAGCATGGAAAACGTCATCCTGCTGAGAGATAGGGAGCTGCCCTACGAAGCGCCGTCCTGGTCCGGGAAGATCGACGCCTATCTAGGCATCGACGTCGGGAGCGTCTCGACGAACCTGGCGGTTATCGACGCCGAAGGTAGCGTAATAACGGAGATCTACACGCGCACAGACGGGAGGCCCATCGAAGTGGTCAGCGACGCCCTGCGTGAGATTCGGCGGCGCTGCGGGCGGAATATCAAGGTCCGCGGTGTCGGGACCACCGGGTCCGGCCGAGAACTTATCGGCCAGCTCGTGGGGGCCGATACGATCAACGACGAGATTACCGCCCACAAGACCGGCGCGACCTTCATCGGCCAGAAAATGCTCAACGGACGCGTCCCCGACACGATCTTCGAGATCGGCGGGCAGGACTCCAAGTACATCTCGCTGCAAGACGGCGTCGTGGTGGACTTTACAATGAACGACGCCTGCGCCGCCGGGACCGGAAGCTTCTTGGAAGAACGGGCCGACGAACTCGACATCGCCATCATTGGCCAGTTCGCCGAACTTGCCCTGTCCTCCGACGCCCCGATCCGCCTGGGCGAACGGTGCACCGTGTTCATGGAGCGCGACGTGAACAGCTACATGCATCGCGGCGCCAACAAAGCGGACATCGTCGCCGGGCTCGCCTACTCGGTGGTTTACAACTACATCAATCGCGTGGTGCGCGGGCGGAAGATCGGCGATACGATTTTCTTCCAGGGGGGCACGGCGTACAACGACGCGGTGGCGGCAGCCTTCGCTGCGGTTTGCGGTAAGCAGATAATCATCCCGCCGCACAACGGCGTGATCGGAGCGATCGGCGCGGCGCTGTTGGCGCAAGATAAGATGAACGCACCGGCGGGCACTGTCGTTGAATCCGACCGGGCCTCCGGCGTGTACGTCTCCGACAAACCTGGCGCAGAGCCCGCCTCTCGCCGCTGCAAGTTCCGCGGGTACGACCTGTCCGCGGTTGATTACACCCTGGACGAGTTCGCCTGCAAAGGCTGCTCTAACTGCTGTCAGATACAGGCATTTACGGTCGAAGGTGAAAAGACTTACTGGGGCGATAAGTGCTCGGACCGGTATCGTAAGCGCGTCAAGGCGACCAATAAGCCCGTCATAGAGGACCTTATTTCGCTGCGGGAGGGGCTGCTGCTTGGTGAGACTCAATTACCTCCCGTCGGCGCCGACGCCCTTACGGTCGGGATTCCGCTGACGATGTTCGCCATCGAGCAGCTTCCGTTCTGGCGAACGCTGCTGGGGGCGTGCGGGTTCGCAACGGTGCTGTCCGATCCGACCAACAGCAGGACCATCAAGGCGGGGCTCGATACCGTTGTAGCCGAGCCGTGCTTCCCCATCATCGTAGCCCACGGCCATGTCGCCAACCTTCTCGCCCGTGACGATGTCGATTACGTTTTGATGCCAAACATCATCTCCATGGCGACTCCCTGGGTCGACAACGAGTCGCACCTGTGCCCCTGGCACCAGACGCTCCCCTACGTCTGCAGGCGCGCGCCAGCGTTTGAGCCTCACGCCCATAAGTTCCTGGCCCCGACGGTGCACTTCAGGGAAGGCGCCAGGTACGTCTGCAAGCAGCTGCAGCGGGCTTTTGAGGAACTAGGCATAAGCGCAGATACTACGGCCGCGGCCGTCAAAGCGGGCTTCGAGGCCCAGGCCAGATTCAGCGCTCGCCTCCTCGCCGAAGGCCGAGCCGCCCTGGACGCCCTAGCTAAATCCGGCGCGCCGGGCATCGTCCTTCTGGGCAGACCCTATAACATCCACGACGCCGGCGTGAACCTTTCGGTCGCGCAGAAGCTGAGGGACTATTACGGCGTCAACTGCCTCCCGATAGACTTCCTGGACACGGACCCCGTCGATATCCGCGACGTGAACACCAACATGTACTGGGACCTGGGCCGGAGGATCATCGCAGCTTCAAAGCTCGTCGGCGCCAATGCGAACCTGCACATCATCTATATCACGAATTTCAAGTGCGGACCCGATTCGTTCATCAAGCATTTCATCCGCACCGCCGCGGGTAAACCATATCTGTCGCTGCAGTTCGACGGGCACAGCAACGACGCGGGTATAATGACCCGCTGCGAGGCGTACCTGGACTCAAAGGGAATCCTCCGCCCGTGGCGAAAAGAAAAGCTCGCCGCGACGACTGCATAGCCCCGCCCCAGAGCCCTCCCTAGACCGCCCTTCTGCTGGAGTCCCGAAACTTATAAAGTCCAGTTTCTCCCCCGTATGCCCCAAGAACACGTCACGCCACAGGATATAGGCGGGGCTAGAGTCACGCTCCCGTAACAGCTGGCCGCATCAGCTGTTGTGGCGTACCAGCATTACCCACATGCTAACGCCAGCCGTACGTGTATAGCCACTGACGCTGGTGCCAGGAGATAAGCGAGCGGCGTAAGTAGAAAAAGAACTTGACGGCCGTACGCTCTGTGGCGATAATCCTCTGATATAAAGGCGCTAGTCGAAATGCGCTGTGTAGCAAGCGAAATATGAGTCGCTCCAGACAACGCTAACGTAGCTCTAAAGGAGAGTGAGATGGACAAGCTAAAGAAGAAGCGTGCGAGAGGAAGGGAATGTCCGAATTACGCACTGAAGGATGCGATAGAGATGATGAGGCGCATACGCGAGCAGATCGGGGATCATCAGTGCGCCAGGGATCTCTTGGCAGAGCCGCTTGGATACAAATCGGCGAAAAGCGGCGCGTTTGGAACAAAGGTCGGGACCCTATGTCACTTCGGTCTCTTGGACCGCGCCGGGAATACGTACAGGGCGTCCGCATTGGCGATGCAGATACTTGTCCCCCGCTCCAGCGAAGAGAAGGCGTCAGCAATTGCGGAAGCTGCAATCCGGCCCGCCCTGTACGCAGACCTGTTCGACGAGTTCGACGGTAAGGGTCTTCCGGGAATGCTGCCGAATATTCTGTCCAGACAGTTCCGGATTGTCCAAGCCAAAGCTCAAGCCGTTACCGATGTTTTTCGGGCAAGCATGGAGTTCGCAGGTCTCCTTCGGAATGGGGTACTGCGCCGGACGCCACACGAGGGGACAGAAGGGACACGGGACACGACCCCCAGCGAAGGCGCTCGGGCGACATATCCGACACCGGAAGAAGTTCCCGAAGACAGCACCAGCGCGGGCGAAGTGTTGGGACAACTCAACAGTTTCACTATACCCCTGTCGAAGGGGCGCGCCGGTGTCCTGCAGCTTCCTCGCCCGCTGACACAAGTTGACGTCCAGCTCCTGCAAGGCTGGATCAACCTGATGAAGGAGGTTCTACTGGAAAATGAAGCCGCCGCCACGGACGGTAGCGACGGCTCCAAAGACTAAGCTCCCATCGGTACGGCGGAGCCGGCCAACGGGAGGCCGGGACGGAGCCCGGACCTTGAGTGTTGTTAGTGCTCAGTATCTATCCTAGCTCGCCGGTGTCAATAGGCTCCGACAAATTAAGATGGAAAGGAGGTGAGTCCAATGGGCTTACCCCCTAGACGGAGCCGACCTGGCCACAGGCTTGTGTTCTGCCGGTATTTCAGGCACTGGCGCACCGGGAAGCTAGTTTATCCGAAGCGGTCAAAGTACTTTCGCTTCTGGGTGAAGACCCGGTAAGGCAAGCGGGGATGGCCGAGGTGCACCTCGGTCATCCCCTTTTATCGGCACATCTGCTCATCTACGATAGCTCTTCGGGCTCGAACCCCACGACCGCCTAACCTGTCGCGTGCTTGCACTTGCTAACCGCCGCCGGTGGCCCTATATTCGCACTACGCCGAGCAAGACCGTCCTCGCCGCCCCAAGGAACAGACCATGCCGAAACGCAGAACGATTAACGTCGCATTGATCGGGCAGGGATTTATGGGCCGGACCCATTCCAACGCATGGGCCCAGGTCTCAAAGTTCTTCGACCCACCACTGAAGCCTGTGATGCACACGGTCTGTGGGCAGGTAGGCGAGTCGCCTAACTTTGCGGGCAACTGGGGTTGGGCGAACTGGACCACCAACTGGCGCAAGATAATCAGAAGCGACGAGATCGACATCGTGGACATCGCTACGCCGAACTACTTGCACGCGCCGATGGCCCAGGCCGCCATCAAGGCCGCCAAGGTGGTCTGCTGCGAAAAGCCAATCGCCGGGACGCTATCGGATGCGCGGAAGATGGCAGGATCGGCGAAAAAGGCCGGCGTCAAGACGTTCGTGTGGTACAACTACCGCCGCTGCCCAGCCGTCGCCTTGGCCCACAAGCTCGTGAGGCGCGGTAAGGTCGGGCGAATCCGTCACGTCAGGGCCTTCTACCTGCAGGACTGGGCGGATGAGTCCGTCCCGCTCGCCTGGCGGTTCCAGAAGCGCTGGGCGGGGTCGGGCGCCCACGGCGACCTGAACGCACACATCGTCGACATGATGCGGTTCGTCACGGGCGAGCAGATCACCGAAATCTGCGGCGCGATCGCCGAGACGTTCATCAAGAGACGCAAACGGACGATCGGTGCTGCAGCAGGCGGGATAGCGGCGGGCCTGAAGTCTTCACGAAAAACCGGTGAGGTTACAGTGGACGACACTGTCCTGTTCTTGGCGCGATTCAGCGGCGGTGCGGTCGGAAGTTTCGAGGCAGCCCGCCAGGCGACCGGAAACCAGAACCGAAACGGCTTCGAGATCAACGGAACCAAGGGAGCGATCCGCTTCAACTTCGAGCGGATGAACGAGCTGGAGTATTACGACGCCACGACGGACAGGGCCGTGCAGGGCTGGACGACTATCATCTGCACGCACGCGCCCGACCATCCGTACGTCGACGCATGGTGGCCCGACGCGCACCTGATCGGGTACGAGCACGGGTTTGTAAACATGGCCTACGACGTGTTGCGGTCTGTCGCCGGTAAGAAGCCCACCGTACCCATCCCCGACTTCGCCGACGCCTACCAGACCCAGCGGGTTCTGGAGGCGGCGTTGATCTCGGCGGCAAGGAACAGATCCGTAAAGCTGTCCAGCGTCAAATAGCCCAACTGCTTTGAAGCAACGCCGAAGGTCAGGAACTTCATGGCCGCTAGAACCGTTAACTGCTCTGGAGCGTACATTAGTCATGCGACGTCTTTGGCGGTCCGTCCTCGTTGTTTCTATTGAAAGGATATCACGATGTCGAAGCTATCGATGCTTTTCGTCGCAGTCGCCGTGGCGATCTGTGTCTGTTCGCCTCAATTGACCTTCGGACAGCCCGCACCGACCCGCAGCGCGATCGAGGCGGTAACGGTATACCGCGGGCAGGCACTTATCAGACGAGCTGTACAGGTCCCGCCCGATCTCGGCGAGCTGCAGATTATCGTCGACGACCTACCGGCCAAGGTCGTAGGGGCAAGTCTTTCCGCCAGCGGGACCGAGGGAGTCGTGGTGCGCCTGGTGCGATACCGCTCTCGGGCGGCGAGCAAACCGCTGAACAAAGAGCTGGCCGAAATCGAATCGCAAATCAAACAGATAAAAAGGGAACTGCACACCAACGCCAAGATGCATGAGGTCAAGCAACGCAATGCCCAATACATGCACGATCTGGCGATGTTCATCACGTCCAAGGAAAGGGCCACAAGCTCCCAGGCCGAGCTGGACGCGGACGGAATCGCCAAGCTGACCGATCTGATCCTATCCAACGATCCCAAAACCTTCGCCGAGATGACGGAGCTGGAACATCAAAAAGCCGATCTGGAGGAGGAATTGCACCTGCTGGAGCGCAAGCGATCCGAGCTGTCGGGCAAGTCGGCAAAGGCGGTGCACGAAGCGATTATCTTCCTGACCAAGGCAAAGCTGGGCCCGGCGGAGGTGCGACTGAATTATCTTGTCAACGACGCTAGGTGGTCGCCGGCATACAACGTGCGGCTGGGCGCCGACGGGAAGACGGCCCAGATCGAATACCTCGCCGACGTCCGCCAAAGAAGCGGCGAGGACTGGGCCAGCGTATCGCTTACCCTCTCGACGGCTACGCCGCACGCCAGTGCGGACAGCCCCCTGCTGGTTCCGCTGTGGGTCGGCGCGCGGAGGTCCGTACCGGCGAGCGGTAAGGTGAAGAGACTCATGGCGGTGGGCTCAAAAGTAGAATACCAGCGGCGCGCCGGGCGCTTGCGTGGCCAGCAGGCTGAACTGCCCCAGCAGATGGCGAAAGGCCGGCGGGTGGCGCTGTGGAATGCCAACCAGATCGCAGCAGAGGTCCAGGAGATGGAGCTTAACGTGGACCGTGACGTCCTGCGCAGTGGTATCCGCGAGATGCGAAGGACCGAGGAAGCCCTGACCGTCTCCTACGTGCTGGAAGGTAAGATGAGCCTTGCTTCCCGGCCGGATCGGCAGCTACTGCAAATCGCAAGCCTTCAGATCCCCGTCGAGACGTACCACCAGGCGATCCCGCTTCTGACCACCTACGTATATCGGATGGGCAGACTGAGCAATACCAGTCCGCTGTCCTTCCTGCCCGGGCCTTACAGCGCCTACGTCGGCGGCGAATTCGTCGGTAAGGGTCGCCTCCCGCTCATCGCCCGCGGTCAGAACGTCGCTCTGGGTTTCGGCGTCGATACGCAACTTCGCTGCCGGCGCGAGCTTGTGGATAAGTCCGACAAGACCGGGTGGGGGTCACGCGTGCAGAACTTCTCTTACAAGCTCCAACTGGAAAACTACAAAGACACACCAGTATCGGTACGCCTGCTGGACCGCATCCCGGCGACGAAGTCCGAAGACCTCCAGATCAAGGTCGGCAAGATGAGCGACGATCTGTCGACGGACCCGCTGTACGTGCGGGAGATGAAGGGGCGCGGGATCCTGCGCTGGGATATCGACCTTCCCGCCGGCGCCAGCGGCCCGGATGCAAAGCAGGTGACCTACAGCTTCGAGCTGAAGTTCGCCAAAGACAAGGATGTCTCCACACAAACTGTCAACCTGATGGGGCAGATGGAGGCCGAATACGAACGGATGCTGTCACAATAAGGTTCTCTGCAAGGTGCAGGGTAAACTTTCTTTGCGTGGCGAGACGACATAGAATATACCCGTTCCCGACCGACCGCCCGTCGGGGAATTGGCAAGTGGGCGGGCCGATATTTGCAGGAAAGGGACCGGTGATGAAGCAATTTGTCGTGGCAGCCTTGCTGGGCCTCGCTGGCGTGGGGGTCTGTCTGGCGGGCGGGTCCGACGAGCACAGCGCTGCCCAACTCTCCAAGCCCACAGCACCCGCCGAGGCGAAGTATCCCGACGCACCGCAAGGCGCAAGGATCATGCCCGACGGGTGGTTCCCCCCCCCGCCGCAGGTCAAAAAGCCCCCCCTACCGGAGCCGATCGAACGGGCGTTCGTCATCCCCATCGAAGATGCGATTACCGACACAATGTACGAGGTGATCCAACGTAAGATCGTACGCTGCCGAGCCCAAGGCGCGCAGATAATCATCTTCAAGATGAACACGCCCGGCGGGTCCGGCGCTGCGATGCGAAAGATCGTCCGGCTGATCATCGACGAGCTTGGCGACATATACACTGTCGCGTACGTGGCCCCGGAAGCCTTCAGCGCCGGTGCGGTCATCTCACTAGCGTGTGATGAAATCGTCGTTTCGCCCACAGCCGTCATCGGCGATGCCATGCCGATCATGATCGGGCCGGGCGGACAGCTTGTGGCGATTCCCGACAAGGTGCGGGGCAAGATCGAATCCGGCATCCGCTCGGAGATACGCGTCCTGGCCAAACGCAACGGATACAACGTCGAGCTGTGTGAAGCGATGATCACCATCACGATGGAGATCTGGCTGATAAAAAACACCGGAACCTCCCAGCTGCAGATCGTCGACGCCAAAGAGTGGCGCCATCGCGTATCCGGCGGGCCGAAAAAGGACAAGGCCCCCGCGGTGAAGTCCGATACGCCCTGGCGGTACGTCCGCACCGTCGACGGGCCCGACGAGCTTGTGACGATGACCGCCGACGAAGCCGTCGAATACGGAATCGCCACACACATGTTCGGCGACATGGACGCGCTCACCGAGCACTACCAGATCACAGCAGCTCCTGCGGTCCTTCAGGACAATTGGTCGGAGAGGCTGGTCGCCTTTTTGACCTCGCCGTCGGTGACGGGGATGCTGCTGATGGGGGCGCTGTTCTTCGCCTACATCGAGATGCACACACCCGGATTCGGCGCCGCCGGGAGCATCGCCGTCGCGTGCTTCGCCGTCCTGATCGGCAGCCGGTTCCTTGTCGGTATGGCCAACTGGTGGGAGATCGCGTTTCTGGCGGTCGGGGTAGTTCTGATCTTAGTGGAGATATTCGTCACACCGGGCTTCGGTGTCCCCGGGGTCGCCGGAATTCTGTGTGTGGTGGTGGCGCTGCTGGCGATGATTGTCCCCAACGCACCTACCCAGCTGCCGATCCCCAAGACCGCACTGGACTGGGATCTGCTGAGGAAAGGGGTTCTGGCGCTGGGGCTGGGGTTTGTCGGCGCGCTTATCGCCGCGGCGATCGCCTCGAAGTACCTCCCGAGGTTCCCCATCGCCTCCAAGCTTGTCCTGGCCGCAGCGACCGCGTCGACGGCCCCGCCGGCCTCGCCCGAAGCACCAATTCAGCGAATCCAGATCGACCAGACCGGCACGGTGGAAGCGCCGTGCCGCCCGGTCGGGAAGGTACGAATCGGCGACGACCTCATCGACGCATCCAGCGAAGGTGAAATGATCGAAAAAGGCGCCCTCGTTCGCGTCCTGCGACGCGATGGGAACCGCCTCATCATAGAGAGAGTGACATGATTGGCAGAGTTGCACTGATGTTGGCAATGGTCGCGGCGGGAATGGTTCTGTTCTTCCTGGAGATCGTCACCCCGACGTTCGGGCTCCTGGCGGCGATAGGACTTGCCGCACTGGGTGCGGCGGTGTGGGCAGCCTTTACCATCTCCTCGCTGTTCGGGCTGATAATGGTCGTGGTGCTGATACTGATCATCCCCGCCTACATCGTCTTTCTGGTCCGCCTCCTGCCCAAGACGCCCCTGGGCCGAAGGTTGTTCCTGAAAAGCTCCCCAGACGCCACCGGCGACGCCGCGCCGCAGTCCCAGACTCACGAGGCCCTCGTCGGCAGGGAAGGCGTCGCCGAGTCCATGCTTCGCCCGTCCGGGGCAATCCGCGTGGAGGGAAGGCGCATCATCGCGGTGGCAGAGTCAGGTACAGTAGAAAAGGGCGCGAAGGTATTGGTCATACGGGCCAGCGGATCGAACGTAACCGTTCGTGAAATAACCGAGCAACAGTAACCATGGGTACAAAACCGGCTCAGAATCTGCTATACAGAATCTCCGGAAAGCGAAAACAGAGGGATAGAATACTTCTGAAAGGATTTAAAGATGGCGACGTTGATACTGGCAGAAGCGGGTAGCACGACTTGGGGTGCGTGGATCCTGTTGGGATTGGCGGTACTGGCGGGGCTGGTGTTTTTAGGGCTGTTCGGCCCGCTGTTCGGGCTGTGGATTCAGGCCTTATCCGCCAAGGCCGGCGTGGGAATCCTTGAGCTGATCGGGATGCGCCTGCGAAGGGTCAATCCCAGCCTGATCGTGCTTTCAAGGATCCAGGCCGTGCGGGCAGGGCTGGAACTGGGCACGGGCGAGCTGGAAAGCCACTACCTCGCCGGCGGGCGGCCCATGAATGTCGTCAGGGCCCTGATCGCCGCGAACCGCGCCAACATCAGTTTAGGCTGGAAGACAGCGACCGCCATCGACCTGGCCGGACGCGACATACTCGAAGCGGTCCAGACCTCGGTTAACCCCAAGGTCATCGACTGCCCCAACCCCGCCTCGGGTAAGACGACCATCGACGCGGTCGCCAAGGACGGGATCCAGGTTAAGGCGCGCGGCCGCGTAACGGTCCGGGCGAACATCGACAGGCTCGTCGGCGGAGCAACCGAGGAGACGATCATCGCCCGCGTCGGCGAGGGCATCGTCACCACCATAGGCTCGGCCGAAACGTACAAGGAAGTGCTGGAGAACCCGGACAAAATCTCCAGCACCGTGCTGAATAAGGGTCTGGACGCCGGGACCGCCTTTGAGATCCTGTCCATCGACATCGCGGATGTCGACGTCGGCGACAACATCGGCGCCAAGCTCCAGGCCGACCAGGCCGAAGCTGATAAGCGGCGCTTCCAGGCCGAGGCCGAAAAACGCCGCGCCATGGCGATGGCACGAGAGCAGGAAATGCGGGCCCTGACGCAGGAAAACCGAGCCAAGGTGGTCCTGGCAGAAGCCGAGATTCCCATGGCGATCGCCGAGAGCTTCCGTAAGGGCAACCTGGGGATCATGGATTACTACCGGCTGCGGAATATCCAGGCCGATACAAAGATGAGAGACACCATCGGCGGCGAATCGGACAATCAGGGAAGGACCAAACCGCCGGCTGAATAAACGCCAATGACGCACCTACTATCCATAGCGGCCAAGCGCTTCGACTTAGACGATATAATTCAGTTCGTCGTGATCCTGGGCTTTGTGCTGATCAGCGTAATCGGCGGGATCATGCAGAAACGCCTCGCCAAGAAAGAACAAGAGCGTCGCGCCCGGGGGGGTGACGAGGCGGAAGGTCACCGGGGCATCCGCCCCGCCAAGAGGCCGCCCTGGTTAGTCCGGGAGGAAGTCGAACCTCCCGAGCGGCAACCGGCCCAACCCGTCCGTATCGCAGCGCCTCCGCCGGTTCCACGTGCTGACGCCATCCGATCCAGCCCCGAACTTCAGCTGCACCGCGCCCGGGACCCCGTTCAACCACGACCGCAAATTGGCCGCCTTACCAAAAAAACGACGCTGGGATCATTGCAGACCGCCGCGCCGCAGACGGAACAACCTGCCCCACCTCAGCAGCTCGCCGCGATGGTGGATCTGGGCCGGGCGGATGAGGCCCAGCGGGCGATTATCTATCACGAGATCCTCTCGCCGCCCAAGGCTCTGCGCAAGGGCGGTGAGATGTGGGAGCTGTAACGAACGACCCAGCAGTAACGAACGGAATTTGGAGTCATGCCGGCCCCCAGGGTATCGGGGGCCGGGTTTTTCAGTGCGGTGTGATACCTTGTGTCTATCGATGATGCAGCAGCTGAATCAGTTCGACCGGTGCCTCCTGGGGATGCTGGAAGGCGGGATCGCCCTTGTCCGCGAGCCCTACGCGCACATCGCCGCCCAGCTGGACTGTCCGCAGCAGAAGGTGCTTGACCGCATACCCTCCCTGCGCGGCGATGACGGTCTAATTCGCCGGATTACAGGGATATTCGACGCCGCTGCCCTCGGATACACCCAATCGCTCGTGGCGATGAAGATCGCACCGGACCAGCTCGACGCAGCCGGCGCCAAGGCCGCCAGGCATCCGGGCGTCTCGCACTGCTATGGGCGCGACGGTCAGTTCAATCTCTGGTTCACCCTTGCGGTCTCGCCAAGAAGCGCCCTGAGCCTCGACAAAACCGTCGAACTGCTTTGCGAGTTATGCAAGGCCCGGGCCACGGTGACGCTCACGGCGACCAAGCGGTACAAGCTCAACGTCCGTTTCGCCGCACCGAGCGGGCCGGCGGCGGAGGTGCTCGACGCCGCCCTGTCGAGTCCGAGTCGACCCGCTGAACCCACAACGCAGCAGATCATCGCAATCCACGCGCTTCAGGAGGACCTACCGGCACGGGGCGATCCCTTCGCACCGCTGGCGGACAGTGTGGGTCTGGACCCCGACGCGCTCCTGGTCCACGCAGCCGATTTTCTGACCGCAGGTTGGATGCGGCGATATGCAGCCATCCTCCACCACCGCGCCGCCGGCGCCAAAGCAAACGTGCTGGTCGCCTGGTGCGTGGACGAGGAGGCCGCCGACAGAGCCGGGAGGACATGCGCCGCGGACCCGTCCGTCAGCCACTGCTACCTCCGCACGGTCGGGAGGGACTGGGCCTACAACCTTTACACGATGATCCACGCCCCCGACCGCACCGAGGCCCAAAGAACGATCGGTCAACTTTCGGCAGCACTGGGCGACCCCGAACGGGCCCAACTGTGGACACTGAAAGAATACACCAAACGCCGCATCCGCCTGTTTACCGACGCCGAACGGGAATGGGAAACGAGGCACGGGACGTAAAGAGCCGCGATCTTACGCCACACCGTGGCCAGTGCAGCTCAGCTCGAGCTGATCGGGAGGGATCTGGGATTCCTGGACCACCACGCCGTTGGCGACTAACCTGTCCCAGTGTTTCTGGTTGAAGATGCATCCGGGATCACCGGCGTGAAGTTGACCGAAGTATGCGTCGGCCCTGGCGCGGCAACCCCCGCAGTAACACCGCAGGGCGCAGACCTCACAGTGATGCAGGCGATCGTCCCGATCATTGAGGACCTCCCACAGATCGCTGTTGCGGAAGATATCAACCAGCGGCGATTCTCGCACGTTACCCATCACTCGGTGCGGTAGGTACACGCATGGGGTAACGTCGCCGTTGGGCTCTATGCAGACGTAGGTCCGCCCGGCCCCGCACCCGCCGAGGTACTTCGCCACCACGCGGGCCTGAACGCCGTTGCCGCTGCCGGCGTGAGAGCAGGCGACCCGTCCGACCCCCGCGGGGGCGCCGACCAGACAGATGCGCCCCAACTGCGGGGCCGTCGAGATAATGCCGATGCGCCCCTCCTGCATCTTCGCATTGAGCACCGCCAAAAGCTGCTCGCGCTGGGACGGCGTGATGTCGTCGTGGACCATCTTGGCGCCCCTCCCGACCGGAATGAAATTGAAGTGCGCGAAGCAGCTCGCCCCGATCCGCTCGGCGAAGGCAATCATATCGCCAAGCTCGTGGAAGTTCCCCCGGTGCACGCACATTGCAATCCCCAGCCGCAACCCCTCGGTCGCCACGACGGTCTTCGCCCCGCAAACCGCGCGGGCCCACATACCCTTGACGCCCCGAAACGCGTCATGGCGATCCGGATCCACCGAATCCAGCGAGATCTCCACGTATCGCAGCCCGGCCGCCACAAGCTTATCCGCCAAGGCCGGCGTGATGCTCGTCCCGTTAGTGGCGATCGTCGTATGGATGTCGTAGCGCTGCGCGCGGCGCAGGACCGGCAGCAAGTCGCCGCTTAGAGTCGGCTCGCCCCCAGACAGAGCGAGCATCGGGACGTGAGTGCGGCCCATCTGATCGACAACCGACAGCTTCTCATCCAGCGCCAACTCATCCGCCGGAGCATTGGTGGTGCTGTCCTGGTAACAGTGCTTGCAGGTGAGGTTGCAGCGATTCGTCAGGTTCCACACCGCGAACAGCGGCGCCGTAAACCGCTGCGGGACGGTTAACCCGAACTGGGCGATGCTGCGGGCAACAGTCACAAGGCCGCGAACGGTCGGGGCGTGCCCGGCGAGGCGCCGGCGAAAAGTTGATGCATCCACGTCACCCCGCATGTAATCGATGAAGCGATGAAACAGCCAGTACTTGATGCGCTCGGCGCGAGGGGCGGAGGGATTTCGATAGCTGGCGAGGATCCGCTCCAGCGAGGTTAGACCATCGGAGTCGTCTTGTGCCAATTTGCCCAGGACCCAGCGGACCTCCCTGCGGCCCAGCCAGTCCTCCAGCCGGTGGTGATAGTGAAGCCCCAACGAGCCTGCGGCTGTGCTACCGCCATTACCGGCACGGCGTATGTATTCGCCACTGCTGAGCTCGCCGTCTTGGGTTCGGTGGGGACTCTTGTCGCGATTATCGGACCTTGGGTGGGACTGCGCGCGCCGGGCGGGCGAGGCGGCGCAACAGTGCATACCTGTGGTAACATAAGAGACGTCCGCGCGGTGTCGCTTACTGAGGTCTGTCTGTCCCATCGACCGCTATGGTATGCGACCCGTGATGGTTATTTCAACGCCCGCCTCCGGGCCGGGCAGCCCGTTTACCACGGCGGCGACGCGAAGCGGCTCGCCTGTGGGCCAATTCGGCTCGACGGTCAGGTTCAACGAATACCGTCTGGCCGCACCCGGCGCCAGCGTCCAGGTGCGGACGACCATCATTTCCGCCTTCGGATAATGCAGCAGTTCCTCCCAGCCTATCCCGTCGTGGCGGTATATCAGAACGTAGACCGGGCTGGTGGACTTGGCGGTGATGGTGATGGGGTCCTTGCCTTGGTTCTGGGCTGTAATGCGCACGGGGAACGTCTCGCCGACGGCGAATTGCCTCTTGGGCACCTCTATACCAAGCACCAGTCCGCCCGATCGGACGATATCAAACTCGCCGCTGTACCAAAGCTCCCCAGCGATCCGCCCCTTACACCCTGACAGACCGGCAGCCAGAAGAATCAACAGGGAGGTAAAGCACCTCATTTACTCACCCTCCGCCACGCCCTCCGCTTGCGTGATTCGCCCCTGCGATGCATACCGCCCGCTGGCGGTTAAGCTGCGCTCGACGAAGTCCCGATACGTCGGCCCGCAGTTATGCGTGCAGAACGGGAATATCCCCAGCGGCGTCGAATACAGAATCACGCATCGCTTGGCGCGCTCGACGTCAAAATTATAGCGGTCCTGAAAATGCATTCCCGCGCACATCAGCGTCTTGTAGGTATACTGCTCGCCTGCCCCGCGGCCGAGATTCTTGTCCAGCAACCCGTGGATCGATCGGATGAACCGCTTGACGGTAAGCCCCTCCGGAGCATCCTCGGTGCGAAAGTGGCGTTTGAACATCCGCACGGTACGCCACTTATCCCCCCACGTCGCCCTGCCCCTGCGGCGAATGCGGGCAGCGATACGATTCATATCGGTAAACATCCCCTCGATGTTGACTACGGCCGGGAAGGGGTAAACCGCTCCGTCGGGCGAGACGAGAAAGTACGTCCCGAATGCACAATCCGGATGAGGGCTCGGGCGAACCTTGGGCTTACCGGTCAGCGCCTCGATTAGCTGAGCAAGCGGTAAGACGACCGACAGCGGGAACATATCCCGCAGCGGATTGACCCCGGTGGCCTCGGCAATATCGCCGGCCAAGTCGCCCAGCGTATAGCGTCGTGCGGCTCGTTCGGCCTCATCGATCCGCCCGGAGAAAGAGACCGGCTGGAAGCTTATAGCGCTGATCACGTCAATGTTGGCGACAGCGAAGCGGATGATTTCGCCGACGCGATCGTCGTTTATGCCCTTTAGGATCGTGGGGACCAGGCAGATCTTCATGCCGGTTCGGCGGCAGTTCTCCAGACAGGCGAGCTTGGCTTTCCAAATGCCGGGGAAATTGCGCGTCTGGCGATAGGCAGCCTCGCCGACGCCGTCAAACTGCAGATAAAGAACGTGCAGGCCGGCCTCGGCGCAGCGCCGAGCGTAGTCCGCGTCCGCAAGCTTCAGGCCGTTCGTGGCGATCTGAATGTGCGAGAAGCCCATCCGCCGCGCTTCGGCGACGATCCGCAGGAAATCCGGATGGACCGTAGGTTCGCCGCCGGTGAACTGGACGGACGTGCACGGAACAGGCCGCATGTCCCGCAGGACCCGCAACTGCCGCACGGCCTCGTCGTAGTCGGGTTCGTAGACGTACCCATTGACCCCGGCGTTAGCGAAGCAGATCGGGCAGCGCATGTTGCAGCGGTTGGTCAGGTCGATCTGGGCCAGGCAGGTACCGGAAAGATGCTGGTCGCACAGCCCGCAGTCGGAAGGACAGTGCCTCCCGCCGCTGATTTGCGGTCCGAGCACACCCGGTTGCTCCTCGAACGTCCAGAACGCGGCCTTTGAATAGAGCAACACGTCGGTGTTGATGCAATCGCGGACGTAACCGTGGTCGGGGCAGGTCTTCTCGATATAGACGGCGGAGTTTTCGACGAAGTATCGCCCCAGGACGATGGCCCCGCAGACCGGGCAGAGCGTCTCGACGGTTCGCGGAAGGCGGCGCAGGACAGGGAGAATGCGCGAGCCCGCTAAAGTATGCTCGGCCGAGCCGGCAAAGTCGCTGCGCCGTTCGGTCCAGATATTGTCGTGATGAACTTCCCGCTTCGACCCGCAGGTGGGGCACGAGAAAGTCAAGACGATCTGCTGGCCAAGCCGATCGAACACACTCGGGACAACCTCGCCGCAACCCGGGCAGGTCGCTTGCGTGTGAACCGGTAAGGTCCGGTACTGATCGGCGAAACGGCGCATGGATTCCTTGAACTGCTGCAACTGGGCCCGCACGTCCGACCCGACCGGCGGGGGCTCGCAGATGCGGCCCGGTGATGTGCGAGGGCCACTGCTGTTGTGCTGGATGCGCTCGATCATATTCCGATCAACTCCAGGGCGGCCGGGTTCCTGACCGCAAGAAATCACTCATCAAAACAGGCTGGGTAGCGCCGCTTTGTTCGCTTGCGCTTTCGATAGCTGCTCGCAAGCTCCATAAAGATATCCAGGTCTCGCTCCATGTTGGAGCTGGTCGCGTCGAAGTAGAAATTGCGGATCGGGATCTCATCATGATCTCGCCCAACGGCGTGGTAAAGGGCCTCGCAGACGATCCCATTCATGCATGAGAAGGGACTTATATCGATGATCCCGTCGGCGCCCTTACGGTGCAGGTAGATGCTCTTCCCTATCGACAGGACCATTTCCCCCAGCGCCCCGTCGGCTGGGAGGTAGGGCCACCCTGGCTCGAGGATCTCTTTGTACATATCGTGCGGTTCTTCGTATCCGAAGAAATCGGCCCCGAAAGGTTCAAGCAGCTTCTGTTCGTCCCGCTTCTGGACGGCGTTTTTGATCACGGCGGCGAGCATCCCCAGCGACAGCGTCCTACCGTCGCGCTTCAGCAGCGACTTTTGCGACCAGTTGGTGTACCAGACCCATTCGCAGACATCCGACATCCAGGCCTCCCCACCGTGGGCCTCGATCCGCCGAACCGCATCATAGTTGCTGAACGTGTTAAGCCTGCAGAAGATCTCCCCGACCACCCCTATCAGCGGCCGGTCCTTAGTGTATTTGGCGGGCACGGCCCTGAATAGGTCACGCGCTTCTGTCAAGGCCCCCACGAGCTGACGGAAGCGCACGGGAAACTTCACCTCCGGCGCCTCCACGACGTGTTCGACAAGTTGCATGCTTTGCTCAAAGGCCTCATCGGCGGCACCTGAGATGGTCTCGTACGGGCGGGTCTTGAGCAGCAACTTCCGCAGGATGTCCGAGGCGATCAGGCCGGACCACAGAGCGCGAATTAGCTGCGAGCCGTACTTGCCCAGCCCGTCGTAACCGTTCTTACTGGTCGGGCAGATTACCGGGATGTCCCCGTAGCCCAACTCGGTGAGGACCTGGCGAAGATACGGTGCGTACTGGCCAAAGCGGCACGGGCCCTCGGCCGTGGGCATGAAAAAGGCTGTGCGGTCCGGGTCGAACCCGTCGCAGTTAACGATCCGCAGGAAATCGCCCAGCGTGACCTTCTCGGGGTAGCACTCTTCCCCGGAGCTATAGAGCCCGCCGAACTCCAACGTTTGCTCGTCCGACGGCGGCGTCACGCGCGCCTCAATCCCCGCGGAACGAAAGACCGCGGCCATCATCCGCGCTCCGATGTATGTCATCCGCGGGATCCACAACGTCCGTCCCGCCAAGCGATCCATCACCGAATGCGAAGTCATGTTGTTGGTCCCTCGGGCATAGCGAATCCATAAGATACCTCAAGCGATGGGCTTTGAGAAGTGTGTGTTTGCGAAGTTACCCACCGTTCAAGACGGCCAGCGGAGGGATTCGAACCCACAACCCCCGCTTTACAAAAGCGGTGCTCTACCGTTGAGCTACGCTGGCGCCTGTTTCCAATGTACCGAAGAGGCGGTGGTAATTCTAGACGTCAATCAAAAGCCTTCGGCCTCAGGGCTGACGTTATGAGTGGGCCAGTTGCTACTGCTTGGTTGTCTGGGCCGACTTGGCGGGCGGTTGGGCAGGGACGGCGGGGAGCTGCTCCTGCTCGTGGTATTCGTAGAACGTCTCGTAGCTGCGACGATAGTATCCGCCTGCGGTAACGCGAACGCCGTTGACGACAACACCTATGATATGTGCGCCAACCCTCGTAAGCATAGCCCGGGTACGCTCGACGATCCCGTGCGTATTCGCCCCCGCCCGAACGACAAGGATCACACCGTCGACGAGGCTGCTTAAGACGGACGAATCCGCGACCACCAGTCCGGGCGCTCCGTCAAAGAAAACCTGTTCGAATTGGTCGGTCATCTCGGAAATGATGTTGCGCATCTGATCGGACCCGAGCAGTTCGGCAGGATTCGGCGGTAGGACGCCGGACGACATCAGGAACAAGTCCTTGTCGACCTCTTTTGCAAGATCGCGCCAGTTGGCCTGGCCGGATAGCGCGCTGCTTAGCCCGGCTTCTGGGATCTCGGGGAAGAGCTTTCGGATGACAGGCTGGCGGAAATTGGTGTCCACAACCAGCACTTTCCTTCCGGATTGCGCCACCGATCCGGCGAGGTTCAGCGTAACGGTGCTGCGGCCGTCCTCGGGCATCGGGCTGGTAACCAGCAAGCTCCTCCGCCCGGAAGGAGGCCCGCTGAACAGCAAGCACGTTCGGATTCGTCGGAACGACTCGCTGATCAGGGAGTTGGGATTGGTCATGAACGTCAGGCGCAGATCTTCGATTTCCTCATCCACATCATCCAAATGAGGCACCATACCAAGCACAGCTAGGTCTATCCGCCTGGTGATGTCCCCGGGAGACTTAACGGAGGTATCGATGACTTCCAGCAGAAACGCCAGTCCCACACCCACCACGACCCCAAAAAAGACCCCCAGCGGAACCATGACCTGCCACTTCGGCATGGAGGGCTTGCGGGGTTTTGCCGCTTGGCGTCGCAGGAATACCGGTCTCTCGACGCGGTACAGCAATCTGTATTCCAGCTCGCTTTCCTCGATCTTGCTTATGCGGTCCTCCAGGGCCTTCTCCTGGACGGCAAGTTGCTTCAGTTGCGACAGATTCGCCTGGGCGTCGTTCAGCCTGGCCATAAGGGCCTCATATCTATCCTGAATCTGCTTCCTTTGCGCCTCGAGAATTTCAATATTGCCTTGGTGGAACTGCTTGACGGCCTCCGCAGCGTTCTTCGCCAGCTCCTGCTCTTGTCCCCGCATCTGCTCCGCGATGCTCTGCATGCGGGTTTCCACAGTCCTAACCGTCCTGTGCTGCGGGCCGAATTTGGCTAGAGCGTCGTCCAACTCGGTGCGGAGATTCACCTGGGCATGGCGCAGCGCTGCGAATGTTGGATTCATTTCGACCGCCCCGCGTACCTGGGCCGAGTTGATCAGCGTACCGGCACGTTCCTGTTCCAAGACCTTGTCGTAAGCGGCCTGCTCTTCGGCCAGATCAAGGTCCAAATCTGTGCGCGCCATCACGAGACCTTGCAATTGGACATTCAGGACGTTACGCTGGTCGTCGATGTCGGGGATGTCTTCCGGCCTCATCTCGGACATTCTTCTTCGAATCTGATCCAGGTCTAACTTGAGGTTATCTCGTTCTTTCCTCAATCGGTCAAGCTGCTCAACGCGGTCGTCCCTGACGCTCTTGGTGTTGTCTTCGACAAAGGCGTTGGCGACGGCATTGACGATGTCGGCGAGTTCGGCCTGTTCTTTGTTCGTGCTTGCCCTCTCGGTCATTGCGATCCGGACGAAGAAGGTCTCCGGGATCGAGGCCACCGTAAGAGCATCGTGCAATTCCTGAATAACGTCGCGGCTGGAATACCTGCGGTACCATTTCGTCCTGTTGAGCAGCGGGTCCTCCGTCGCCGCCACAAGGACTGCGTCCGATTTGATCAGTTGTGCCTGCGACCGGGTCAGCCGGTCCATGACCTGCTTGCTGGGCAGTAGTGCCCTATCGACCAGAGCACTTGGTTTGGGCGGGTTGATCTGCAGATAGGCCTCGGCGGTGTAAAACGGCGCGTAGAGCAGCCACAGGATAGTCGCGCCACATGCGATCCCGGTACCGATCAATATCGATAGTATGATCAACCATTTGTGCTTGAGGAATATCCGGACAACGTCGCGGCCGGTCATGCCACCGGCTCCGACGGGCGCGCGGGTCATACGGCCCAGCCCTGCCGGTGCCTGTGCGGCACGGACGATCTGAGGAGTACGATCTTGCGTCGGTACAACGGTCACTTACTCACTCCCGGCCGATATCCGCTCGAACGCGGCCAATCGCTTCGGTTATGTTCTTCTTGAGCGTATCTTCTTCGGGGCGGCCCGCAGCAAACTCCAAGGCAAGCTGGTACTGATGCAGCGCCTCGCCGTACTGCCTCGTCTGCTCGTAGACCCACCCAAGATGATATCGGTTATCCGGGATGGGTTGGCCCATCTGCAGCGATCTGAGCAATTGTCTCCTGGCCTCCTCGTACTGCCCAAGCTTCGCCAGCGTCCATCCGTAGGTATCAACCACGTTTTGATCACCGGGGCGCAAATCCAAGGCGCGCTTCGCAAAAGGTTCCGCCTTTTGCGGCTCGTCTAATTCATCGACATATATGTATGCCAGGTTGTTTAACGCAGTCATTTCGTCGGGGCGGGTTTCAAGCACCGCCAGATACGCCTTCTCGGAGTTCTTCCACTGACGCATCTGGGTGTAAGTGATTCCAAGTTCGGAATTGATGCTGACCACCGCCTGAGGCTCATCGGTCAGTTCAAGTGCCTTCTGGTAGGCGGTGATCGCTGCGGAGTAATCCGGTCTGCGCTTTTGGAGTTCAGCCCTTTTGTACATGGCGCCCAGATACAAATAGATACTCCAATCACCCTTGCGGTCGGCCCAGCGATTGATCTTCTGTGGCGCCAGGGAGAGCCCATAGGCCAGTTCCGCCTGAGCCAGGATGGCCGCTAGTTGGTTGGGGCTGGCAGTTTGCACGGCAGTTATGAATAGTTGTTCAGCTTCGGCGGACTTCCCCTTCTTCGCCAGAGCGGCGGCGCGGTGGGCCTTTATCACCGCCGCCCATTCTGGTTCGTCTTCATACCTCCCGGCGATCCGTATCACGTCATCATACTTTCCGGCCTCCAGTAAGGCGGTCATGTATCCAGTGACAACCAGTCGCGAGCGCGGCGCCATCTCCAAGGCCTTGGCGTATGCACTCATTTGCCTAGCCAAGTCATTACGCGCGCGCCACATCTGGACCTCATACAACACCAACATGACGTTATTGGGAAAAATCCTTCTAGCCGACCGAAGTTGCGATTCCATCTGATCCCATTTGCCCTGCTGGAGGTACAACGAGACCAACTGTTCGGTAGCCTGTTCGTGGCGGGGCTTGCCCCTCAGGATATCGCGATAGACCTGTTCCGCCTGCGCCAAGTCGCCAAGGGCCCGACACACAGCGGCCAGGTCCATTGACAACGTGACGGTATCCGACAGCTGCAGCGCCTTCTGCAGATCTTCTTTGGCCCGGGCTAACTCCCCGCGCTCGATGTGCAGCTTCGTGCGATACCTCAGCGGCAACGGCGAATCCGGGTTCATTTCGATCGCACGGTCAAAGAGGCTTTCCGCCTTCGACAGTTGTCTCTGCTTCCAGGCGATGATGCCCTTCAGCGTCAGGCCATGTGAGTCGGTTGAGTCAGCGGCCAGGATGGCATCTATCCGCTTCGCCGCCTCGTCGGTCTTACCAGATTCTATCAGGTACAGGATCAAGTCTTTCCGGGCGTTTTCGGGGTCAGGGGGATTCAGTTGCAGATAGGTTTCCATAGCCCCCACCGCTTCGGCCCAACGTTGCTGCTTCGCGAGGTACTGCGCCTTGGCAAGATGCGCATCGGGCAGGCTTGGATCGTTTTCGATCGCCTTGCCAAGAGCTGCCAAGGCCTGTTCGAGACTGTAGAACTGCAGGCAAGTGCTCCAGGCGACCCATATCTTGGCCTTATCGGCGGGCGTTTGGGCTTTTGTCAGAAGCTCCGAGAAGATCTTGTCCACCAGGGAAGATCTTTGGGCTCTGACGTAGTACTTCGCCAGCAACTTTGCGGCCTCGATCTTGTCTAATGCGTTCTCGTAAATATAGCGATACGTCTTCTCGGCCTGGCCAAATCGTTCCATTCGCTCGTACAGAACCGCCAGATGGTAACGATTGATCAAGTCGTTCGGCTGGCGCTTTGCTATCCTTTCCCGCTTGGGGATTATCTTCGCGGCGATGGTCTCGTCAGTGGCGTTCTTCTCCTCATAATTGAGGTAGCTTTCGCTGACGTAAGGGTGTCGTCGGCCCAAGGGCAACTGATAGGCCCGTCGAATCCATCTCTCGTGCTCTTGCCATTTATTCTGTCCCTCTGCCACGCGCGCCAGCCCGACTATGGCAGCGGCGAAGCCGGGGTCTCTTCTTTCGGCTTCGGCGTAGGATTCTCGGGCCCTCACAAATTGCTCGGTCGCCAAGTAGCACTGACCGATCGCAACCCAAGCTGTCTTAAGCTCGGGCCGCCTCGCCAAGAGGTCCTGCAGCGCTCCAATTGCCGATTCGTACTCGCCCTTGGCCTGGGCCAGCCGAATTCGCACACCGGCACCTTCCAGGCCGTCGACATCGGCCTCGGCCGCCTTGTCGGCGTATTGCTCCGCCAGCGGCCAGTCCTTCTGACGGGTGGCGTAGGTGAACATCTGCTGAATCAGGGCCGGTGAATCCGGATCGACACGTTCGGCTTCTTGCAGGTAAGTCAGCTCTCGCTGGGCATTTCCAACAATCGCGCACGCATTAGCTTTCGTCAGCGCGGCTGACAACGGATCGTCGGCGAACTTCTTGTCGACCCTCTCCAGAAGCATCTCGAATCGCTTTTCGGGATCCGTCTCACCCAGCCGGGCTATCTCAAAGTCAATATCTTCGTTTTCCCCAAGGCGAGCCTTTGCTGCTGCAAGGAGCTTCGCCGCCTCTTCCCGCCTGCCGCCGGATACGTACATCCTGGCCAACTGCATGACTACCGAGACATTCTCGGGCGCCTTTTCGTGCAGTTCCGCCAGAAGTCCTATCGCCTCATCGCGCTGTTCCTCGGCCCACAGCCTCTGCGCCCGATCCAACAGCACTGCCATAGCTTGACGGCCCAGCTTTCCTTCCACCAACCCCTCCGGCGCAGCGGTGGAGGCTTCAAGGACGGCTTTGAGCTGAAGGGCCTCGGAATTGTCCGGATCGATCCTCAGCGCTTCTTTGATCCAGTTCAAAGCACTGTTATACCGCCGATACTCTATCTCGCGGCGGGCCTTCAGCAGCAGTGCAGGCGGATGCTTTCGCTGAGCGGGGACCGCCAGGATCTGATCGACAATCCTGTCGCCCTCCCCTGGATTCCCCTGCAGCTCGTAGAGTCGCAACAGCATTGTGGCGGCCTTCGGATCCACCACGCCGGTCTTGAGGAACGCGTCATGCGCCTGGCGCAGCAGCTTGACCGCCTCAGTCAACCTGCCTTCCATAAGTGCGATCCGCCCGACGATCTTGTTGCGCTGCGGGCCGTCCAGGGAGGTCTGTTCCACCTGCTGGAGGCAAGCTCTCACTTCCGTCATCAGCGTTTCGGTATCAACACCGTTCGACTCGATCATGTCCAGCAGCACATTGGCCAGGAGGTAGCTCAGTTCCGCCCTAGCTACTCCAAGGGCGCGCAGCTGCCACTTGGCTTGCTCATCCTCGCTCCCGGTCAACTCTTCGGTTTTCCGTTCGACGGCTGAGAGGCCCTCGCGCAGCACTGAGCTGGCTTCGTCCGGCTGCTTCTGGAAGATGTGGAGCTGCGCCTCCAAGACATAGACCTTTTCGTCGGTACTGTCGACTTTCTTGGCCTCTTGAATGGCTTCGAAGGCTTCGGCGACATTGTCGGCGGAATAATGGAACTGCGACAACTCGATGTATCCAGCTGCACTGCCGGGTTCTGCGCGGATCGCCTCATCGATCTCCGCATGTGCGGCCTCCGGCTTCCCAATAGCGCGAAGATATCTAGCGTGAGCGATGCGCATGTCGGCGCTGTCGGGGATAGTAGCAATTGCCTCCGCGAAGATGGCCTCGGCCTCATCTCGCTTGTCCGACCGCAGAAGGAACCCGATCATCGCCCGCCAGTAGTCGACAACATCACCCTTGAGTTTGATGGCCTCTCGGAGATCCTCCAGCACGCTGTCTATCCATTCCCCTCCCATTGTATCTGCCAACTCCATCTTGGCCCGTCCGCGTCTGAAGTACGTGACATGATCATCCGGAACAAGCTTCAGCAGCTTGTCGGCCTGCTCGATGTACGGACGCCAGCGACCAGCTTGATTGGCCTCCGACCACAACAACTCGCACAAGTATTGTTGCGCCTCGGTGTACTTCGGATCCAGACGCAGCGCCACTTCCAAGGCTCCCCTGCCCCGCCCGTACTGCTCGATCATCTCAGATCGAGTGAGCTCCGGATCTTTAAATGCCCAATCCACGCTGGTGCGGGCCAAGTCGTAGTAGTATTTCGAGGCCAGTTCATGACCGGCCTTTTCCGCCTCTCCGGCGGCGTCGCCATAGTACTTAACGGCTTCGCGGTAGTTCCCGGCCTGCATCTCCAGCTCAGCCTTGGCCGCCAAGGCCGTCGGGTCTTTCGGCAAACGGGCGATAACGGCCGCCAGCACACCAACCGCCAAGATCCCGCCCATAACCGACAACAAAACCACCACACGCTTGTTAAGTTTCTTCCGCTTAGCCATTTGTATCCTCAGGTTTTCACTAGTTCTTTAATTCGGCGCCCCATGGCCTTCGGCGTCCAGCCTTTCAACGTCACTGTGGGTCGGGAGAACTCGCAGGACGGCTGGGAGGAAGACATTCATAAACTTCTCGGCCTCTAAATCGGCCTCGGCGGCGCTTTTGATCCCACCGGCCCCAGAAGGAGCAAACGGGGCGAACTGAATCTTCGCAAAAAAGCAATGACGGACCCACGGAAGCGACAAGTCCAGACGGACGCGCTCCCACCGCGTCTCGGGCACACCATTCAAGCTGAAGGTGTAGTATTCCGCCCCGTCTCTGGCAGCAAAGCCGCCAGCGCTTCTCCTGCGGTAATGGACGCGTCGGAATTTGACCGCATCGTCCCAGCCCGCCCGGGCAGCGGGAATATTGAACGAGACATTCGTCCTGTCCAGCACCTCCACGCCGCCAGCGATCAGACACCTCTCCGGGACATGCGGAACGTTGTCACGCATCCCAGTGTAGTAATAAACCTCAAGTCGCCAGTACCGATACGGGTTGTTCCGGTCGGACACCCGCGTATCTTCATAGACGCGGTTGATGTACCAATTGCTGCGGCGAAGCGGATGTCGATCCTTATCGTAACTGCTACCCAGGCCCAACGCCCGCATAATGTCCTCGTCGAAGGTTATCTCCCCACCATCGACAAGCTTGAAGGGCCCAAGGCGTTCGGGAAACGTCAAGAGCCTAAAGTCGCTCCCGACGCTAGTACCCTCGGGCCAAGGGACGGGCTGCCTGTCGACCCGCCGAAAGGCGTGAATCCCAGCGGCCACGCATAGGAGCAGAACTGTAGCAATCAGAAAGTGCACGTTCGCCGCGCACCACCCCAGTACGCCGCGGCGGCGGATGCGCTTCTCAGTACTGTCCTTGCTTTGTCCAGTCATGTCGAAGACCCCTCCGCCGGCGCGTCGGCCTCCGGTGAGTCCTCATCGTCCACCTCGATGTAGAGACTGCTTAAAATCCACCCAACCATCCAGAGCATCAGAAAGGCCGGTACCAACATCAACATGCCTGTAAACTCGTGCATGAAATCCTGCCCAAGCTCCGGTAAGTCCAGGTAGTACATCGAACACGTAATCGTGACCCGAATCACGTTGCAGGCAATCGCCACGGGCACGCCCATTACCACCACAATTACTCTTTGCCAGATCGGCCTCTCAGCAAGATAAGCCATCGCCACGCTGAGGGCCAAAAACGCCATCAACAATCGCACGCCGCTGCAGGCTTCTTCAACCGTCAGCGGATACCACTGACCGCTTGCGCTGCGGAGCGTCAGCTTGGACGCCGCCACTTCAATAGTTACCCCAAAAAGCTGGATGATGTTCGCCGAGAATTTGGCGGCAAGGTTCTGCAGCGGCAGCGCGATGCGCCCGTAATAGATCCCGGGAATCGGCATGGCGAACACCAGAAACAGAATAGGCAGCCACGTCAGGCGCAACACCTGCCAACCACCCAGATACAGCACCAGCCCCAGCGCCAGCAGGACCATGGTCACCTGGGAAGACCAGGGATTTCGAATCCAATAGGACAGCACCTGCCCGACACCGGCAGCGACGATCGCCGCCAAGCCCCAAGGGCTGCTGCGGCGCCTCGCCACAAACAGCTCGGCGCGTCGGGCGTATAGAAGATAAAGGCTGAACAAGGGAATAATGAACCCGTGCGACCAGTTCGGATCGTCCAGCCACCCGCGCACAAGGGTCGGAAACTGGCGATAGTTCATCGCCACTAGGACCCCGGTGAGTATGGCGATCTTGGCGATGGTGGTGATCGGGAGGCTTTGGCGAAGGGAGATCGCCTCCGGTTCGGCCACCATATCGGCCAAAGAGCCCGCAGCCTGTTCAGCCGCGGGCATCTGCTTTTGAGGGTTGTCCGTCATCATACAAACAAGCATCTAGCCCCGGCCCATTATAGCCGGGTAAAACGGTTGGACTTAGGCGTCAAAAACACCGGATCGGAGAAGTTCCGGTCGTAAATGAACCCGAACCCGTACGTCATCCTAAACGCGTTTCGCACCACCGCGTAGAAAATCGACCGCACGTCCGTGCCCACACAGATCATGTCATCTGGTTTGAGGAATATATCGGGCTCATCGCCCCGGAACATAGCTTCTAGGTTAAGTGGGATCGTCTGCTCCTGGTAATAGCCCACGCGCCGAATGAGGATAGCATTCTCCGGCCAGGCGAGCAGGTTCATGTTCCCGGCCGACGCGACCGCCTGCTTGATCGTGATCCTGCGCCCGCTAAGCCTGTAGACCCCGGGACTTATCACTTCTCCCATGACGTAGTACTCGCCGACATCCAGCCACGGCACCTGGATTATGTCGTCATCGCGAATCACGATGTTCATTCTGGGATCACCCATGTTCAACTGGCGCAGGTTGATGGCGATGATCCTCGCCAACCCGGTCTTGTCCATCGCCAGCCACCCGAACGGATCGGCCGCCTCCAGTGGTGCCGGTGCCGGGGGGGGTAGAGGGACCACAGGCTCCGGTACAACCGGCTCGACGGGGGCAGTTTCAATAGCAGGCCTGGTCGGGACAACCGGCCGAGTCACCGGCTCGGTGGCGACTGTTGGGGCGACGGGGGCTCTAATCCACCGCCCGTTGGTATAGCTCCACTCGTAATCCGGCCCTTCGCCGTCTTCATTGCCCAGGCGGGCAGGATGCGGCGACGACCCACCGATAAGCTCGGCCATCTCGCTGAAGCAAAACAGCTCAGACAAGGGCGGAGGCTCGGTGTGAACCGGTCTGGTCACGCGTCCCTGCGATGGCACGAGCTGCTGCAGTTCCTGGATCGCCTCGTCGGGAGTTTGCGGTTGGGGCTGCGGCTCCTGCGGCTCGGGTGCGGGGACGGCCTGTTTTGTTTCCAGCTCGGCTGGCTCGGGCGAGGAGGGTGCAGTCGGCTCGGCCTCAGGAACACTCGGCTCGGGCGCCGGGGCAAACAGTTCGTCGGGGGCCAGTGGAGTCGTTGTCGGCTCGGGCGCCGGGGTAAACAGTTCGTCCGGAGCTAGCGTAGTCGTTGTCGGCTCGGGCGCGCCCGGCAGTTCGGGTAGTTGGGGCAGTTCGGGTAGCTCGCCTGGTTCGACCTGGTTCTCGGGCGGTCCGGCGCCGGCGCGTCTGGCCCGCTCGGGGCGAATGATATAGATATAACGAATATTCTGCTGCACCACGTCGCCCGCCAGTGCCAGCGCCTCCATCAGCCGCATGTCCGGGCGAATTATACTGTACGTGTTGGGTCTGCCCACCGCGCCGCGGATGGAGAATGTGCTCTGTCGTCGCCCAACAATCATGACCGAAACGGTCGGATCCAGCAGAATTTCCGGACTGTAAGCATCTTTGATCGCCTGGATCAAGTCATCCTTGGTCCGCTCGGCGGCCTTTATCTTCAGCGGGATCAAGGGCAGGTCGATGTACCCGCTTTCGGTTACCTGACGCTGGACGGGCGTCTCAAGGCCCTCCTGGAAAAGATCCAGTATGCGCACCTCGAGGATATCCGAAGGTCCGATCACGTAGTCCTCGTCGGAGTACTCCAGGTCCTCCATTTGAGGGAAGGTCGCATCCGGGACCAACTCGTCGACCTGATCGACAACTCCTATGCTTGGTAAGATCGGGTTGATAGGCATCCCGTCGCCGGCGGGCTGCCTGATTACCTTCTCAGGTCCCAGCAGTCTGGTGCGGTCCGTCTTGAAGAAGTCTTGAGCCTTCTGGCATCCGCCCAGGCAGAGCAACACGGCCAGGATCCAGATTGCTAAAACGTTATGTGCAGCGTTTGGTCTTATCACCACAGATCTTCCCTACACTGATATCCTAATACGATTCGGAACTGCGCGTCCGGCGTGGCGGCGGTTTGGGCCTTCGCAGGACGTCAGTAGACAGAAGGTACCCAAATGCAGAGATGCATTTGCCACAGACGACCATCCGTGTCGCTTAATAGGGCGCATTCCTTTTAGCACTTTCGCGACTCCTCCGACCTGCGCCGCGAGAAGGGGGCGGGCGCAAACGAAGGACATCTTTGAAGGGTTATCGGCCATCCATTCCTCCATCTTTATAGAATGTAAGGGCTTGGCGACATTGTCCTGTCGGCGGGGCCCTCCGGTGTTCTGGTCCCGGCCAACGACAGTTTATACGTCGCAACCCCCCCGAAAGGTTCGCCGAACAGAGAAATTGTCGACTTGCTGGTTCCGCCCACAGGGGTGGGCAAGTGTCCGTCAAACGCCCCGGGCACTGTCAGACGCCGGTGACCCTTTCGACAAGTGCCCGCTTAAAGCCCATCAGGATCGGACTAGCGACAGCCACCGACGAGTAGGTCCCGAAAACGATCCCCGCCAGCAGCGCGAAGTTGAACGCGTGCATCCCGGGGCCGCCGGCGACGTACATGATCAGGACGACCAGGAACGTCGTGGCCGACGTAAGCAGCGTCCTGGGAAGTGTTTGGTTGATCGAGGCGTTGATTACCTCTCCGGAAACGGTGGCCAGCTTCCCGCGGTTCTCGCGGATCCGGTCGAACACCACGATGGTATCGTTGACCGAGTAACCGATGACGGTCAGGATGGCAGCCACCATCGCCAAGTCGAGCTTGAACGATCCTATCCCCAGCGCCCGACCAACGATCGTCTCGTGCAGCCACCCCGACGCCGCCAGCAGACCCACTACGATGATCACGTCGTGGATCAAGCAGATAACCGCAGCCAGGCCCCATTGGATCGAACCAAACCGCAGCCACAGGTACAGCACAATCGCCAGCCAACTGACGATGATCGCAAAGATCGCTCTTTGGACGGCCTCGCCGGCGATAGCGGCGTCGAAGTTCATCGCTAGCATCGCTTCGCTGCGGCTAAGCGCCGCTGCCAGCAGATCCGACTCGTTTTGGGCGAATTGGCGCCACGCATCGGATGTCTCCGTCGCCATCGCCTCGCTCGGGCGAACGAAGATCGCGAAGCTGGAGTATCCTTCCTTCCCGGCGCTGCTCAGACCAATCACCTCGGTCGGATTCAGTTGCCCCCCGAAGTCAGGCTGGTATCGCATGTCGCGGATTCGCTGCCGCAGTTGCGCCTCGCTCAGCGCCGGGGTCACATCGCCGATCACCAAGAGAACCCCGTCCTTGAAATCTTCAAAGATGTCCCAATAGGGCGAGTCGGGCTCCGGGGCGACGCGCGTCAAGCCGTCGTCGGCGACGGTCAGGCCAAGCTGGGCCACCTCGCCCCCTCCCCTGACAAGTGCGAAGTCGCAGGCCGCAATTTGCTGAAGCTGCTTGCCGAACGCCTTGCGGGCCGTCTCGCGAATCAGCGACAACGTCGTCTCGGTCGTGGAGACCTGATATGAATTTGACGGGAGCCGTTCGGCCAGTTCGACCGCCGTCAGCGCCCCGACGCTTCCGGCGTCCAGCTTCGCGAAAAACTCTTCGTCGCCGCCTTGGGCCAACCACTCCGCCAGCGTGATCTTCCCATCCTGGTCCGTGTCATGATCGCGCATAAAATCGATTGCGCGGTTGGGATCTATCTGCTTTTCAACACGGGCGGTGTCGGCAAGCTTACCGTATCGGGGATCCTGGACCCGAAGTTCGCGGGCCTGGGCGACGAACAGCTTCCCTACCAGCGAGTCGTTGGGCAGCTCGCCGCCGATCAGCGCGTCGTCCTTGAATTTGACGATCGCCTGCGTCCCGGCCGAAAACTCAATCCCCAGTATGTCCCCGCCCTGCCAGATCAGCGACCCCACCCCCATCACCATCAGCACCACCGACAGGCCCCAGAAAAAATACCGCTTGGACATCCAGTTGATGCGCGGAATCCTGATCAGGCGAAGCATGAACACCGGCCGCTTGAGCAGCTTGGTGTCCAGAAGGAGCTGGAAAACCCAGCGCGTCACCACAAGGGATGTAAACATGCTAAATGCCACGCCCAACCCCAACGTGATACCGAACCCGCGGACTTCCTCCGTCCCGATCCAGGCGAGTATCAGACACGTAATGACGGTGGTGATGTTGGCGTCGAATATGGCGCTGAACGCCCGATCGTAGGCGTTCTTCAGGCACATGCGGACGGATTGGCTCTTGGCTTGCTCCTCTCTGAGCCGTTCGAAGATCAGGACGTTGGCGTCGACGGCGATACCAATCGTCAGGATCACCCCGGCGATTCCCGGAAGCGTAAAGACAGCCGACAGCAAGCTCATGGCCCCCAGCACCAGGATGATGTTCAGCAGCAGCGCCACGTCGGCGATGAACCCGCTAAGGAGGTAATAAATCAGCATGAACCCAGCCACGGCGATCAGGCCCCAATACGCCGCCCGGATTCCCATCCGCCTGTTAACCTCGCCGATCGACGGTCCGAAGGTGTTCTCGGAGACCGGATCGGGGTTCAACCTGGCGGGCAGCGACCCAGCCTCCAGCGTGCGGACCAGCTCGTCCACTTCGTCGCGGCTGAACCTCCCGCTAATCAGGCCGCGGTCGGAAATGGTCGTCCTGACAGTAGGCGCCGAATACACCTCATCGTCCAACAGGATCGCCATGTGGTTACCGATGTTCCCACCGGTAAGCTTGGCCATGCGTTGTGCGCCCGGCCCGTTCAGCCTGAACCCAATCGCCAGTCGGCCGAACTCGTCGACGTCCGCAAGCGCCTTAGTGAGCTTCCACCCGCCGGACCTGCGGTCGGATAGCATTACCTTACCGGACCGGTTGCACAGAAGGATATAGTCCTTGGTTCCATAGCTTCCCGTCACCAACCCGGAGAACTGGCGGACGTCGTCCCGTATGGCGAACCACTGCATCGCAGCGTTGCGCCGGCGCAGGGCTTCGGGGCCTTCTGTCTGAAGCGATTCGAGATACTCGTTGTACTCCTGTCCGGTGAGACGGTATCCGGTTTCGCCTCCGACCATCTCGGCCGGTAAGCCCGGCGCAACGCGGAACTCCAACACCCCGGCCTTGGCGATAAGCCTCTTGAGGTCGGCGGGGTCTTCCAGGCGCTGGCGTGCGTCGGCCCAGGCCTCGTACAGTTGCACCAACGTATCGATCTGTCCCACACGCGACGGATGGGTTTGGCGCAGCTTCGCCAGCTCGGTGGTCCGCGTTTCGCGACGGCGGTCGATTTCCGCCTGCCCGCCTTTTCGCTTGTTCAGCGCTTCGGCCTCCGAGGCGGTGACGTAGTTACCCAGGATCGTCTGCATCTTGGCAGGATCGATATTCCCATCCAGGACCGCTTTATGGGCCTCCTGGTACTGGCTTTTGGCGGAGACGAACTTATCCATCGCTTCGGCCAGTTCGCGGGTCAGCTTATCGCCCTGCCCGGCCTTGGCGGCGATTTTGTCTTTGGTCTGCTCGGCAGCGATCATCCGGTCGTAGGCGCCGGCGACGCTGGCGAGGCGTTCGGACAGATCAGGCGCTTTGGCCACCAGGCGGGACAGTTCGGTCGCTCTGTCCTGACCGCTGGAGCGGCACAGGCGAATGATGTCGCTGCGGCGGATGTTCCTTGCGCCCAACTCGTCCATGGCGCGGCGGAAGGCGTCCTTGGCGTTTTGGGTCTTCTCGCCGGCAGCGGGCATGCGGACCTCGATGCGGTTTTCGCCCAGCGGGCGCCATTCCAGCGAACGCAGACCCTCCGGGTCGATCCGGTCCTTCAGTATCCGGATGATCCGGTTCACCAGATCGCCGCGGGCCCTGCTTTCGCCCTTCAGCACCTCCAACTGCTCGGCGTCGCGGTCGATAGCCTCCCTAAGCTGCTCGGCCTTATCCGTCTGCCCGGCCGCTTCGGCTGCTTGCAGCTCGTCTTGGCGGTCCTTTAACGTCTTGGTGAGCCGGTCGATCTGAGGCTTGTTGGTGCGGACCTCAAAGACCAGGCTGTGACCGCCTCGCAGGTCGATTCCCTGCTTCAGCCCGCCTCCAAAGAACAGAGACCCAAGACACACTGCAACCAACAAGGCTACGAACGAAAACTTCAGCGGAAGGTTTTTTGCATTCATATTCAGATCCAACATTCCCCCCGCCGCACAGCGGCGCGGGGCTCTACCATGTTATGAGTTAACTCATCCCGTCGGCCCGCGTTACGATAGCGCGGAGACGCCCAATTAAGAACAGGGCATTGTCGACGAGCGTAGCAGATCGGTCAAGCAAAAGATCAGCATCGCAAAGTCCGCCACAGCACGCGGCAGCTACGAAAAAACCCATGGTAACTACGCAAAAGCCCACGGCAAGCCTGCCGTGGGCTCCAGAAGGCGCGCGCCGTGAGCTTTGCATACGTTGCAAAAACCGCTTCGCCCGTGCACTTCTCTGTCTCGGCACGACGCGTGTATCGATTAATGATTAAAGTGCCTCGCCCCCGTGAAGATCATCGCCAAGTTCAATTCATCCGCCCGGGCGATAACGTCGTCGTCCTTCTTTGACCCGCCGGGCTCGATCACGGCCGTGGCGCCGATATCCACCGCCCAGTCCAGCGAATCGGGGAACGGGAAAAACGCATCCGACGCCAAGACGCAACCGGCCGGGTCCACCTCGTGCCCGCCGCCGTAGGCCCGAGCGATCTGCCCGGCCAGGCGAGCGGAGTTGACACGGCTCATCTGGCCCGCGCCGGCCGCCAGCAGCGTGCGATCCTTTGCCAGGACGATCGCGTTCGACTTGACGTGCTTGCAGACCAACCAGGCGAAACGCATGTCGCAAAGCTCGCCTTCGGACGGCGCGCGTTTGGTTACAACCTTCCAGTCGCCCTCGTTGCAGCCCAAAAGGTCGCGCTCCTGGACCAACAAACCGCCGACCACGTACTTGAGGGACTTCTCGCTGTTACGCTGGGACGTTAATTCGCCGACCTCGAGGATCCGCACATCCTTACCCCACCCGTCCCGAGCCTTGATGAGCTCTATGGCGCCATCGTCAAACCCGGGTGCCATGACGATCTCCGCGTAGAACCCGCCGGCCCCGCGATCCTTGCCCCATCGCTTATACGTCTCGGTAATCGCGCCGGCCAATTCGACCGTGACCGGCCGGTTGACCGCGACGATCCCGCCCATGCAGGCGTTGACGTCGCCAAAGTAGGCCTTGCGGTACGCCTCCACCAAGTCTTGGTCTATCGCGCACCCGGCCGGGTTGGCATGCTTGATTATCGCAACGGCCGGTTCGTCGAACTCCTTAACCAACTCCAGCGCGCCGTTGGCATCGAAATAGTTGTTGTAGGAAATCGCCCTGCCCCCTCGCAGCTTCGCCCGCCCGATACAGGGCTCGGATGAATCCGTCCCGACGTAGAATGCTCCCTTTTGGTGCGGGTTCTCGCCGTATCGAAGCTCCCCCGCCTTTGTGTAGCTAAAGGCGATCCGCTGGGGAAACTGCTCACCGAGCTGACCCGCCAGGTAGTTCGAGATCACCGTGTTGTAGTGCGCCGCCAGCGAAAACGCCGCCAGGGCGAGCTTCCGGCGGGTCTGGAAGCTTACCCGCCCGCCGCTGTCGCGCATCTCGGCCAGCACCGTCTCATATTGGGATGCGTCGGTGACTACCGTGACGAACTTATGATTCTTCGCCGCCGACCGCACCAGCGTAGGCCCGCCGATGTCGATCATCTCGACGGCGTCGGCGAGCGTGCAGTCGGGCCGCCCGATCGCCTGCTCGAACGGATAGAGGCTCACGCAGACGAGGTCCACCGGCTCGATACCGTACTTGTCCATGTCCGCCTGGTGTGCCGGATCGTCCCGAAGGGCCAGAATCGCGCCGTGGACCTTCGGGTGCAGCGTCACCACGCGGTGTCCGAGCATTTCGGGAAACCCGGTCCACTCCTGGACGTATCGGACCTTCACGCCGGCGGCGGCGATGGCTTTGGCGGTCCCGCCAGAGGAGATAATCTCGACGCCCATCTGCGAAAGCGACTTGGCGAACTGGTCGATCCCCGTCTTATCGTACACACTGATCAGAGCACGGCGGACAACAACGTCTTCCATGACACTATCCTTTTCCGTCAATCAAGGTCTACCGAAGCGGACAAAACCCAACGACGCCCAGTGCCACTAGCGGCCGGACTTCTCGAGCATCTGGGCCGTTAGACGACCGGCGCGTCTGGGCCGTATGCAGAACAAATGCCCCTCCCTGTCGCCCACGTAGATCGCCGGTGCGGTGGTGTTGGCGACGAAAAGCTCCATACCGGTCAGCGGGAGGGACTCCGAGACGGACCCGAGGACCTCATCGACCACCTCAAGCGAGCCGGTATCATCCAGCAGATACACCTTTCCGGAAATCACCGCCAAGACCAGTTTCCCGGCGGGGCGGGTCCAGCGGAGGCGGCCGTTGGCGAGGTTCAAGGCGTAGAACTTATCGCCCTCCGCCCGCTGGAACAGGGTCGATTCGCCGACCTGGATCGGCTCCATCAGATGGCCCTCGCAGATGAACGGCTCCCACAGCGGCTCGCCCGTCAGGGCGTTCAGTGCGTAGATGCGGTTATCCTCGCATGGCACGAAGATCCCGCGATCGTCCACGCCGAACCCCGCAGTTATGGGCGCCGGCAGCGGACGGCGCCAGACTATGTTGTTCATCTGACCAGCCTGAGCGGCATAGATCGACCCGTCCTGACTGGCGACGTAGATATGACCGGCGTGATATTCAATTGGGGCGGTTATGAGCCCGGCCGTCGATATCGCCCAGGCCCGCATCCCCTCTCGCAGCAGAAACGCATGGCACCACCCCTTCGTGGAGGCAACGTAGAAGAGCTCTCCGTCACAAGCCCCGCCGGTATTGGCCAGGAAGTTGAGCTGTATCTCGCGCTTCTTTACCCCGTTGGCGCGATCGAATACGAATACCTCGGACAGCGTGTTGATAAGCACCGCGTCGAACAGCTCGCCCTGGGCTTCGGGAGCAAGGTTCATGATCTCCTGGATCCCAGAAATCTTCTCCGGGAGAACGACATTATCGGCATGGCAGGGCCGATAAACCGTCTGATCCTTATTGGCGATCCGGGCGTACCACTTCACGCCGCCGACGGCCGCGTCCACAACCAGGAGGCGATTCTCATTGGTCAGACAGTAAAGATTCTCATCCAGAAGATACATGCGCTCGACGGTTTCGCCTTCGTCCAAGGACAGCTTCATATTCCAGTAGTATCTCAGGGACGCCTTCGCCAGAACGCCCCCGTGCACGAATTGCGGTAACTCCTCCGGTCCGCAACCGACCACACCGCCCAGGACCGCAGCAAGAGTCAGCACTACCAAAGCACGTCTGACCGGAACCGGGAAAATATCCATACCTGCTTGTGACATCGATTGACCTCCAGAATCAAAAGGTTGTTTCGCTCTCGCCCCGGCGCCCCGCCGCCGAGCAGGGAATTACGGTGTCATCTGAACGAAATCGCCCAGGTCCACGTCGTTTTCCCGCTCAAAGCTCTTGAGACGCTCGATGCGCTCCAGGTCGTCGGCGATGCGCTGAGCCAGCTTGAAGATATAAGGCCGACCCTCCATGCGGGCCTTGAGGTCAGCGAGCATCTCGTCCCAACTACCTTCGTACAACTCGCGATTCAAGACCACAAGCATGCGTTCTTCGTTGGTGAGGGCGTCGACGAACTGCCCCACCTTCTTGCCTGCATCGGTCCGTTCCGTGGTCACTGCGGCACCTCGCGCCTACAGTCCCGCCGCGCACGCGCCGCCGGTCTGCGGCGGCAGCTGCGCACGGCTTAGACCCAACACTCTAAGGACCAAAATGGACCTTTGCAACCGTTTAATCCCACCTTTCGTGCGGGTAGGAGTCCCTTATACCGTAAGGATCTTCAGATACTCCTTGACGGTCCTGCCCAGGCCCACCTTGAGGGCCTCGCAGATCAGCGCATGCCCGATCGACACCTCCAGTATCGGCCCGATGGTGATGAACTTAGCGAGGTTGTCCAGGTTCAGATCGTGCCCGGCGTTTACGCCCAGACCGAGTTGCTGCGCGGTCTTTGCGGCGGCAGCGTAACGGGCGAGCTGCTCGTCGGGGTGGCCCTGCTCATGTGCCCTGGCGTACGGCTCGGTGTACAGTTCGATTCGGTCGGCTCCGACCTGGGCGGCGCGCTGAATCTGGGCAGGATCCGGGTCCATGAACATGCTGACGCGGATCCCCAGGGCCTTCAGCTCGCAAACCAGCGGGCCTACGCGCCCGCCATCCTTGGCGAGGTCCCACCCGTGATCGGAAGTAAGCTGTCCCGGTGTGTCCGGTACGAGCGTGCACTGGGCGGGCCGGACCTTCCGGACGATGGTCATGAAGCCCGGATAATCGCCGACGGGGCCGGCGAACGGATTTCCCTCGATGTTGAACTCGACGGTCAGCATCTGGCCCAGCTCATAGACATCCGACGGGCGGACGTGCCGCATATCCGGCCGGGGGTGGACGGTTATCCCATGCGCACCGGCGTCGACGCAGATCCGGGCCGCCTCCGTAACCGACGGAATCCCGATGTCCCGCGAATTCCGCACCAGCGCAACCTTGTTCACATTCACGCTCAAAAGTGTCATGATGACGTCTCCGTTAGGCGGAAACAAAACAGCCGCCGCTCAAGGTACCGCAAAGGGCTCAACATTGCAAAGCACCGCGGCGACGGGCCCTCAAAGAGATATTCTTACCAGCGGGACGTACCAATTGGCCGCAAGACAGATTACCTTCAACGGATAGACACACCGAATCAGGAGACTGAGCCCATGACATCGGAAGTTCGATATCACATGCTGCGGCCAGGCCAGATCGTTCAGCGACGCAACTGCTGCCCCGTGGTCTACATCCCCATCGGAACGCTGGAGTGGCACGGTCCGCACAACCCGTTGGGGGCCGATACGCTGCAGGCGGACGGCTTGGCGATCCTGGCGGCCGTCAAAGGCGGCGGGCTGGTATTCCCGCCGCTGTACTACGGCGAGTCCCGCCTGGAGGGCCTGATGGAAGCCAACGCCGCCGACCGCGACAAGATCGCCGAGGGGATGGGGCTGGACGCCGATAACTTCACGCCCCAGCGGCACCCCTTCACACCATCCGAGCAGGTCTACAACTACCAGAGGCTCCTGCTGCACATCCTCGCCGAGGCTGAGAGCCTGGGGTTCTGTGTCGGCGTGATCGTCGCCGGTCACTACCCGCTGATCGACCACGCGCGGGCCGCCGTCCTGCTGCACAACCAGCGACGCGTCGGGCGAGGCAAGCGCATGCTCGCCTGGGCGTGCATCGACTACCTTCTGGTGCGCGACACCTGGGCGGACTCGGGCGACCACGCCGGCGGGTGGGAGACATCACACGTGTTGGCGCTTCACGCCGATACGGTGGATCTTTCGGTATTACCCCCGGTGGGTGAGCCGCTGGTGGGGGTCAACGGTAAGATCCCGCCGCAGAAGGCGACGGCGAAGTTCGGTGCCGAAACGCTCGCCGCAGCCGCCGACGTCCTCGTCAAGGAGGTCCGCCACCGCCTCGACCACGGCGAGCTTTACCGCGCACACGGATGCTGGGGGCGGGAAGGGCTGTGGCGCGAAGAGCAATCGTGAGCGCCGTCAAGAAGCGGGGGGGTTACCGGTCCGCTTCGCGCCAGGGGCGATGTGCTCGGTATAGCTCCAGGTGGCTACGAAACTCGCCGGCATCTTTACTCAGCCCCAGCTCGATGGCCCTACTTTGGTATTCGATGGCCTTGTCGAACTGCCCGCACTGGGCGAACGCAGCTGCCAGCGTATCGAGCACGTAAGGATGCCGCCAGTTGGTTCCCTCGCAGGCGTCCCAGGCAAGCTCGAGGGCGCGAGGCCCGTCGCGGAACTGGTCGACCGGACACGTGGCGAGCAGCCAAGCCAGGCCGTTCAGGGCATCGGGAAAGGCGGCCCTGAGTTTCAGGCACTGCTCGTAATCGCTGATGGCGAGTTGATACTTTCCGGATTTGGCGTACGCGCGGCCGCGGTTGCTGTACGTAGCTACGTGGTTGGGGGTCAGTTCCAGCGCCTTGCTGTAATCGGCGACGGCAAGATCGTACGCCCGGGCCCCGTAGTACGCGTCGCCGCGCCTCCTGTAGGCGACGGACAGATTCGGGGCCAGCTCAATTGCGCGGCTGAAGTCTGCGATCCCCTGCTCGCGCTGGCCCATACTGACGTATATCATCCCCCGGGAAAAGTAGGGGGCAGGACTTTCTGAACGAAGCTCGACGAGCTTGTTTACATCCTCAATCGCCTTGGCGTATTGCTTCCGCTGAAAATACGCCCGCGCGCGGTAGGCGTATGCCCGAGGATTGTCCTGGTTCAACCTGACCATCTCATCGAGCGTTCTATCGAGGGCGTAAGGCTCGTCGGGGCCGATGAGCTTCCCGCCGGCAGCCTGTTGGGCTGCGCTGATCTCCGCTTGGCAAAGCTCGCACAGATCCGTCGACGCTGCGAGCCGCCCATAGAGCACGCAGTCCGAGCGGGTGCAATGGCGCCCAGCCCGGGCGTGGCCACGATCGGAAGGGACGCCCAGTGCGCGGCACAGCTCGCGCATTATCACCGATTCCCACCACTTGTGTCGCCCCGCCAGCAAGGGGACGCTTTTGTCGATCCACTTCGCTTGGATGACGATCACGCGGGCCCCGTCTTGCTGTTGGACGCTGGAGCCCCGTTGCTGTACGTCGGACAATCCCGGCGTAAGCAGGATCGCGATGGCGGACGGGCCGCGGTGGCGGCGCTGCTCGAGGACCAGCTCAAGCTGCTTGTCCCTGATAAGCCCGTCGGCGCCGGTTCCAAGCACGTAGGGGACGCCCTCGACGAGCAGGACCTCCCCGGCAACGTATTTACTGAATGTGGTGATCGCGTTATGAAGGGCCTGGCCCGGCGCGTCTTGCCCGTTGACGTGGAAAACCTCGACCGTCACGACGCGGCCGTTCACCAGCGGCTCGTGCAGCGGCCAGTTCAGTTCGGTCGGATCGGCCGTCGCGACACACCCGCAGATCAGAAAACCCAGTGCCGAAATCAACGTGACGTGTCTCATCCAGCCGTTCATTTGGCGTTGTCCTTCTTTGACCTGACAGTTGAAGCCTTTGGCACTCTTCGGCACTCTTCGGCACTTTTCGGCACTTTTCGGCACTATTCGGCACCAAAAATAACCCCGCCGAGGGGCGGGGGGCAACCTGCTTTGCCTCTTTCCCTCTTGTCTAAAAACACCTTTCCGCCGCGCATGCACCTGCGGACGGCGACCAGAGGAATTATCGGACGCCCCCTGGCAGAACGTGAGCAGTCGCCCGCCAGTTTCATCAAAGCTTCGGCGTCTGCTTGGCGTCGGTGCGGCCGAGGGGCTCAAGCAGCTTCGCCAGTGCGCCCAGTGCGGTGCCCTTCAGCGTCTTTCTATAGCGGCGGGACTTGGCCAGCGCCGCAGCCGCTTGTCTGAAACATCGCTGTTTGAAGTACTGACGCCCAGCCGCCCAGTAGATCCTGCCCATACGCCTGGCGACCAGGTCCGCAGGGAGCAGATCCTTTCCGCCGTGGGTTTCGACGAATCGCTCCAGCACCGCCGCCTGCAACGACCGGCTGTGCCCCGTCTGCCGCGAGATGTTCGCCCCGTGGCGACGGCGCAGCCCCGTCGCCTTACCCAGCGGGACGAATTGCGTCTGCGTACTGATCCTCAGATACAGGTCGTAGTCCTCCACGCTCCGCAGCCGCTCGTCGTACCCGCCGACCTCCTCCCAAAGCCCGCGGCGATAGCATACGCACAGGTGCGACAGGTACATCCGCCCGAAAAGCTCCACCGCGCCGGTCGGGCGGTCCTGATACTGGCCCGGAAGCTCGGTTACCTTCCCGTCGGCGCCGAGCCGATGGCGATACCCGTAGATGAAGTCCGCGGCCGGGTTGGCGGCGATAAAATCGGCGAAGTGAGCCAACGCCGTCGGGTAGTACACGTCGTCGCTGTCGATAAAGGCCAGCCAGTCGCTGCGCGAGCTTCTTATCCCGTAGTTTCTGGCGGCGGCCGGGCCCGCGTTGCCCTGGCGCACCACGCCAACGCGCCCGCCGCCGGCGGC
>SDBV01000447.1_pt1 | contig 59396 bp, 57 predicted proteins | sample 2277081 | NCBI WGS metagenome assembly SDBV01 (sample SAMN10402039, study PRJNA504765) | marine sediment metagenome | isolation source: marine sediment core GS10_PC15, 223 cmbsf | place: Arctic Ocean: Southern Knipovich Ridge | collected 2010
CGCTCGGGTACCGGTCCCCGGAGGAATACGAGCGGCTTTGGGAGACGGGAGAACTCGAAAAACTAGGCATCGATCCGAGTTTCAAACTGAAGGGAGAACTCTCCAATTGACGGGGTCACCTCACTTCTCGCACTTTGCCAGGCGCTGCTCGCAGGCGGCGAGTTTCGCGGCGCATTCGTCTGCGGCCCTGGGGGGCTCGGCCTTCTCGCTCGCGGCGGGCTCCTTCTCCAGCTCGGCCAGCCTGGTTTCCAGCGCCCTGACTTTCTCCTCTAGGGCTGTTTTTTGCGCCGCCGCATCCTCGCGTTTTTTGCAGCAATCGCACGCCGCAAAGAGGAATGCTCCAACCAATGTCATCACAAGTGCAGCTCGCATCGTACTACCTCGCTTACCTTGTTGTTTTCTTCTTTAGGAAACTAATCTAACAAAAAAACGGTTCGTTGCCACTTCGTGTCGCTCGGTTTAAAGTGAACCGACTCATTCACGACAAGGATCTTCGCTTTGACTGTACCCGGGTTCATTATGATCAACCTTCTTGTCGGGGCCACCGTGGCTTTCGGCGCCCGTGTGCAGATCAGAACGCTTCAGCGGCCCGTGTTCTACAATCGCTACTTCGGCGCCCTCATGTTGCTCGAACTTCCGCTCCTCGTGCCCGCAGGGATATACTTCAACGGGTTCTACCCGGACTGGTCGTGGATGTATCTTCTGGATACTCGGTGGCTTCCCATAGGGATCAACATCATGGTGGTGGCGGCCTATCCCATCGCCGGGGTCATGGGGTACCTGATTGGGTACTTCTCGGCTCGGGCCAAGAGCGACTGGGTCACCCTCATGTTCATGGCGTTCCTCGTACTGGGGATAATCGGATTCTTCGTGGTGGGCGGCGAACAGTTCGGATCCCTGGGCACCTACGAGCAGTACCACCGCAACGTGGGCCTCGAGAAGCTGTGGAACACCTCGCTCCTTCCGTCCATCGTGCTGACCTGGTGCGGCGTGGGAATTTGCTGGGCCTACATGGTATACAGGTTCGCAAAGGAAGGCCGGCTCGCCTCGCCCGACCATAACTGACCGTCATGAACCCTGTATCGACCTCGCAATGGCGCGACCGTATCGAGGCACTCGGCTCTGTATCGCTGGGCAGGTGGCCCACGCCGGTGGAACCATTCGAAGCGCTCGAAGTCGTTGCCAGAGGACGCGCCTGGATCAAGCGCGAGGATCTGTCCTCTCATAAGCTCGGCGGCAACAAGGTGCGGAAACTCGAGATGCTGCTCGCCGCGTCCACAGGACCGGTCATGACCTTCGGGGCGCTTGGCTCCAGCCACGTGCTCTCCACGGCGGTGCACGCCGCCGCCCTTCGTAGACCCTGTGTCGGGATTCTGGTCTCCCAGCCGATCACGCCTCACGTGGAGCGGGTGCTCTCCCTCACTCAAAGAGCGTGTGCCCACGTGATTCGAGTGGATCACCCGGTCGATTCCGTGGTCGATCTTCTGCGAAAGTTGCCCGCCGCCGCAGGAAAGGACGTGTTGCACGCCACCCTGATATCACCCGGTGGATCGAACCCTCTGGGAACCGCAGGCTTCGTGCGCGCGGGCCTGGAGCTGGCGGATCAAATTTTTGCGGGGGAGTGTCCATTGCCGGACAGGATCTACGTTCCTCTGGGGACGGGGGGAACCGCAGTCGGCCTGGCACTCGGTCTCGCCCTGGCGGGCGTCCGGTCCCGTGTAGTCGCGGTCCGTGTGGCCACCTTGCTCGTGGGAAACGAAAAATACCTGGGGATCCTGGCGAGACGCACCTATCGACTTATCACTGGTAACATTGGTTTTGCTCGGATGCCGAAGATCGATCTTTGCGTAGATCACCGGTTTATCGGTCCAGGGTACGGCTACCCCACGGATGCCGGGGCAAGGGCGCTGGATCTGGCCTCGTCAACCGGGCTCGCTTTCGAGGCGACTTACACGGGCAAGGCCCTGGCGGCAATGATCGCCGACCTGCGCGGTGAGCGCGAAGAGTGGACCGGGATGTTTCTTGACACGTACGGACCGATGGACCATCTAGAGATCCATGAGCAATGAAGCCCTGCCCCGTATCGCCGCGCGGATAGAGCAAAGGCTTGACCGGCTGTTCACCGAGATAGATTCGGACAAGGGCGATGCGATCTTTTCTTCCTCCACGCCCCCGTTGCTCCTCGATCAGGTTCGCGATCTCACATTGCGGGCGGGAAAGCGATTTCGAGGCGTTCTCGTGATCTGCGGGGCGGCCCTTTTCGACGAGAGAGCTAACGAGGATTCGGGTGTGCTGGACGCGGCCGCGGCGTTGGAGCTCCTGCACACGTACTTTCTCATTCACGACGATATCATGGACGAGGACGACATGCGGCGAGGCGGGCCTTCCGTCCACGCGGCCCTGGCGCAGCGCACCGGAGACGAGAAGCTGGGTCGTAATCTGGCCATCCTGTGCGGTGATCTTGCCTGCGCTCTTCACGAGCGGCTCCTTGCCGCCCTGTCCGCGTCCGGGCCGCGAGGCGCACTTGCGACCCGCTTTTTTTCGCAGATGCACCTGGATGTCATTCACGGACAGGCCCTCGATATTCTGGGCGACGCCGACGCGGAGGAGGTGGCGAGTCGAAAGACCGCCAGCTACACCACCGTTGGTCCGCTCACCATAGGCGCTTCACTGAGCGGGGCGGCGCAGGAGCAGCTGGTGCTCCTGGCGAGGATGGCTCGGCCCCTGGGGGTGGCGTTTCAGCTGCGGGACGATTTGCTGGGCGTGTTCGGGAAGCCCGAGGTGACAGGAAAATCCGTGGGCAACGATCTTCGCAAGGGAAAGCGTACGTACCTGATACAGAAGGCCCTCGCGGAGGCCGGGCGCTTGGACAGACTGGCCGTTGAGGCGGTGCTTGGAGATGCGACCGCATCGGACACGGCGGTCTCACGGGCGGTGGAGGCCCTGGCCGTGTCGGGCGCCAGGACTGCCTGCGAGGATCGGATCGACCGGCTGGTGGAGCAGTCGCTTGACGCGCTTGCCGACCTGCCTTATCTGGACGGCGGCGTGGAGCTTCTCAAGACAGTCGCGGGGATTCTGGGAAGACGCGACAGATGACCTCGATGAAACCCGACAAACCGACGGGGAAGGCCAACGGCAAGGTGATTCTTCTCGGAGAGCACGCGGTGGTGCACGGGACCCCGGCCCTGGCGGTCGCTCTTCCGGATCGGATGACCGTCGAAGCTGAACCCACGGACGGGCCGATCACCCTGGAGGTTCCCGATTGGGGGTTCAGCACGGATGCAAGCGCCCGGGAAGATCCTGGAAGAGCGCTCAGAAAGATGATCGGCGTTCTGGGAATCAGGCCGTTCGGCATGCGGTTGACGGGTCGCACCGATCTTCCGCCGCGTTCGGGATTGGGCGCATCCGCGGCCCTGGCCGCCGCATCCGCGAGGGCCATTGGCGAGATGACCCGCAACAAATACGATTTCGACACCCTGTTTCAGGCGGTGCAGGCCTCGGAACGCGTATTCCACGGGAACCCGTCCGGGCTGGACGCGGCCGTTGCCTTGGGGGGCGGCGTCATTCGTTTCTCCACGGGTGACGGCGCTCTCCCTACCGGCGCTCCGCCACCTCCCATCGTAGTGATCCACTCGGGGCGGGAGGGCAAGACCTCAGATATGGTCGCTCGTTTCGCGGCGCGCATGTATTCGAACCCGGAGGAGAGCAGTCGAAAATTGGAGGCCATGGGAAGACTCGCGGAACGCGGCACGGATGCGATTGGCGTCTGGGACCTGCCGACCCTGGGCAGCTTGATGATCGAGAACCACCGGTACCTGGATTGGTTCGGTATGTCCACGCCCGCGCTCAACAGGATCTGCGCGGTGGCCATCGGAGCTGGAGCTCTCGGGGCCAAGCTGACGGGTGGGGGAGGCGGCGGATGCGCGGTGGCCCTGGTGACCCTCGAGTATCGTGAAGCTGTTTCGGCGAGCGTAACGGCGGCCGGTTTCACCGTGGTTCCTCTATGAGCGTGTCCAAGACCAGCGCCCCGGGCAAGCTCTTCTTGAGCGGGGAGTACGCGGTGCTGGAGGGTGCCGCGGCGGTGGTGACCGCCGTGGACGCTCGGGCCACGGCGATCGTCGGGGATGTTCCGACTCACGTTTCGCCGGTGCTGCAGGCCGTCGCCGACATGGTCTCCGGTGAAATCTTCACCGATCATCCGCCGGACGTCGACGTGAACAGCGATGTTTTCTTCGCAAGCGGTATGAAGCTGGGACTCGGCTCTTCGGCGGCGGTTTGCGCGGCCGCGTGCGGGATGTTGTTCGAGCACGCCGGGTTGCCTATCGTCGGCAACCGGGATCGAATACTCGAGCTCGCATCGAGGGCCCACTTTGCGGCCCAGGGAGGTCGCGGCTCGGGGGCGGACGTGGCTGCCAGCGTGCTCGGTGGGACCATCCTGTTTTCCGCGCAAGGAGCACGGTCGATGTTGAGCGAGCCGGGAATCTGCGCGAAGGTGATCTGGACGGGGAGCGCCTCGTCCACCGTGGATTTGCTGGACCGGGTGCAAGATTTTGAGAGGTCGGATCGCCCGGGATTCCGCCGGCGAATGGACGATCTACTCGATCTGGCCGGGGAGCTGGGAAATGCCTATTCGCTCGGGGAGGCAAAGCGGATCGTGGATCTGACCGGCGAGTACGGTCGGGCCATGAAGCGGCTCGGACAGGAGGCCGGCGCATCGGTCGTGACTTCGGAGCACGAGCGGGTCATGACCATCGCGGCTGCGTTGGGCGGGGCGGCGAAACCCTCGGGAGCGGGCGGCGGTGACTGCGCCGTCGCCGTCTTCGCTGAACCGCAAGAGGCGGCCCTTTTCGAGAACCGCTGTGCGAAAGCCGGCCTGCGAATCCTGGACCTGCGCCTGCACGTCGAAGGCCTCCGCGCCGAACCGGAGCCTGTTGGAATATAGGCTGGGGTCCATCGTAGGGCCGTGGTTCACCCACGGCCGTAAATCTTCGCCGCGAAGCGGCGGGGTGGCTCCGATTTCCCCCTTTAAAGGGGGCCAGGGGGATTTCGTCATCTTGCGATCGTCGTTTTTGATCGTCAGCCTGAAGGGACGCCGGTCCTTTCCTGGGCTAACGCTTGCCGATTCTTTCTGTCATAATGTGGTTGGAATCCGTGCGGGGATTATACATCGGGGGAGGAGGAGTATAAAGAGTGTGACTCCTTCGATTGGAGGCCGCCAAGCCCATCCAGGTTGGTGATGTTGTCGTTCCGGGAGATTGCCAAGCTTCCGTATACCGAGCCGGTGATCCCGCTCAGCCCGTCCAGGTCGGCGATAGCATTTTGTTCGATACTCAATATCCAGAACACCGAGGTGATGTTGCTGAGTCCGTCAAGATTGTTGAGGGTGTCGTTATCCGTAATTATCAAGCTCCCGTTGATACAGGTGAGGCCGCCAAGTCCATCCAGGTTGGTGAGGGCGGGGTTGTCATCGATATCCAAGCTTCTCACCGAGGTGATCCCGCTCAATCCGTCAAGATTCGCAAGTGAATCGTTCCTTTTTATTCCCAATGTACCGTTCACGGAGGTGAGGGCGTTCAGACCGTTCAGGCTAGTGAGGGCTTCGTTGTCGAAGAGAAACAAGTACCCATCCACCGAGTTGAGGCAACTCAACTCGCTCAAGTCGGTGCATTGCGGGCAGATGATCCACAGATCTCCCGAGATCGAGGTGTATCCCGCGAGGGTTGCAACATCCGATTGTGTGCTGATCGTCAAATCACCTGAGTATTCCCCCAGGGGGCAATTCGTGTCGGTGTCGGTATCGGTGTCGGTGTCGGTGTCGGTGTCGGTGTCCGTATCCGTATCGGTGTCCGTGTCCGTGTCGGCGTCGGTCGTCCCACCGTCGCTGCGCGACGAGCTTTTCGAGCAGCCGGCGAAAACCAGCGCTACGAGCAGCACCAGCCCCAGTAGGGGCGCATCTATGTATGCGCCCTTAAATAGCGCCCTGAAATTGTATGCACCCTGAAATTTCGTAGTCATTGTCACCCGCCTTCATCTGTTCGAATGATCATACCATCTTTTAAGAACGTTTGTCCGACTCCTCATTGTCGGGGCGTTGTGATTGAAGGCCGGGTGTGTAAAGATTCCACCATGAAGCGCATCTTGGTTGTCGACGACGAGGAATCCATCAGAATATCTCTGTGCGCCATGCTCGCCAGGCACGGTTACCACACGGAATCCGCAGACAGAGCGAGCGTGGCCCTGGATATACTGGAGGAAAAGGACGTGGATGTGGCGTTCATCGACGTTCGAATGCCCGAGATGGACGGGATCGAACTCACTTCGGAAATCGTTGCGCGGAAGATCAACACCACGGTGATAGTGATGTCCGCATACGGATCGGTGGACAACGCCATCGAGGCGATGAAGGCGGGCGCCTACGACTACATAACCAAGCCCTTCAAGACCGACGAGGTGGTGCTCACGCTGGCGAAGGCCCACGAGCGGGAGAGCCTGCGCCGTGAGAACATCCGGCTTCGGGCCCAGGTGGTGCATCGGGCCGATTTCGGCGGCATCGTAGCCGACTCCCCCGCCATGGATCGCGTGTTCAAGTTGATCTCCAAGGTGGCGGAGGTCAAATCCACAGTGCTGATCACCGGCGAGTCGGGCACCGGCAAGGAACTCGTGGCACGGTCGATACACGACAACTCGACGCACCGTGACGGACCGTTCGTGGCCGTCAATTGCGGGGCCATCCCCGGGACCCTGCTCGAGTCCGAGCTGTTCGGGCACCGGCGGGGCGCCTTCACCGACGCTCACAGTGACAAGCCGGGTTTGTTTTCTGAAGCTTCCGGAGGCACCCTCCTCCTGGACGAGATCGGCGAGTTGCCCCTCGTTCTGCAGGTCAAAATGTTGCGCGTCCTCCAGGAGGGCGTCGTGAGAAGGCTCGGCGATACCAAGGACGAGCCCGTGGACGTGCGAGTGATCGCCGCCACCCTCAAGAACCTGGAAGACGAGGTGGCCGCCGGCACGTTCAGGGAAGATCTTTACTATCGGCTGAACGTGTTGCCCATTCACGTGCCCGCTCTTCGGGAGCGAACGGAGGATATCTCGCTTCTCGTCGACTACTTCATCAAGCGCCACAACGCCAAGCTGGGCACCCGGGTGGAAGGGGTTACGCCGGATGCCCGGAAGATGTTCCTGTCTTACAGGTGGCCCGGCAACGTGCGGGAGCTCGAGAACGCGATAGAGCGGGCGATGGTGCTCACGGAGAGCGACCTCATCACACCGGAAGATCTCCCGGAAAAGATCCAGCAGGCGAGGGACTTCATCGGGAACACCCTGGCCTCGGGCGAACTCTCGATCAAGAAAACGGTGCGCACGATAGAGGAGGAGCTCATCCGTCGCGCCCTGGCCAAGACCGGAGGCAACCGCACGAAGGCCGCAAAGATCCTTGAGATCAGCCACAGGGCGTTGTTGTACAAGATCAAGCAATACGGAGTTTCTTGACCCCATCCCGGCCTTCCCCTGCGAGGGGAAGGGGAAGATGATGGCGGCCAGCTTTAGATGGCTTACGGAGCAGGGTATATCGACACGATTACGTAAGGTTCCCGCGATATGGCCTTGTTTACGAACTTGCGAATCGCCGTCCTTGCCGACTCCCCGCACCGATCGAAATCGACCTGCAATTCGGGCGCCATCCCCGAGAGGATTCGGAGAACTTCGGTGCGGATCTGATCGCATAGCCACGGGGCCGCATCGTCTGATACTACACCGCGCAGGATAACATCGATCTCGCTCACGGGCCGTCCGTCTTCGTTCGCGATCCAGGAGATCGCAAGGAGACCCCTGGTTCCCAGAAGTCGCCGATCCCTCATGGCCGATTCGGGTACGCCGGATCCCCCGTCGATCAGGATCTTGCCGATTGGGAGCTGTTCTTCCGTCAAGGACAAGCCGTCTGGGCCCAGGTGCGCCACCTGGCCGTTGGAGATGACCATCACGACGGGAACACCCTCCTGCCGCGCGATCTCGGAGCACGCCACCAGGTGTCGATAGGTTCCGTGCCCGGGGATGAAGGCCCTGGGTTTCACCGCCCTGACCGCCTCCTCGATCTCCAGGATGGATCCGTGGCCGGACACGTGCACGCCGGGGCAGTTGTCCCGGTGCATCACGCGTGCCCCCAGGCGGAGGAGCCGGTCGATTGTGCGCGATATGGCCACCTCGTTGCCGGGGATGAAACGGCTCGAGAGGGCCACCAGATCGCCCTTCTCCACGTCCAGGTTCCGCAGGTTGTCCATTGCCAGGCGGCTGAGGGCCGACCGATTCTCTCCCTGAGTTCCGGATACCACCACCAGGGTCCGGTCCCTCGGGTGGTCCTGAACCTCCTCCACCGGGATCACCGACTGTTGGGGAAGGTGCAGGCCACCTGTTTCGGCGGCGATCCTGGAGTGGGTGATGACCGAGCGACCGCACAGGGCGATCTTTCTTCCGGTGCGCTTTGCGATCTCCCCCAGGGCGCCAAGGCGTTTCACATTGGAGGAGAAGATCGCGACGTAGACTCGTCCGTCCGTCTCTTCCACGAGGGACGTCAAGGTATCCGTCACCTCGGACTCGTCTCCGGAGATCTCGTTCTCCTGTGAACCGGTGGAATCGCAGATCATGAGATCGACGCCGTCGGCCGCCATCTCGCGAAGCCGCTCCAGAACGTCGCGGCCTTCCATCGGCCCGTGCATCCCCAGCTTGAAATCCCCCGTGTGGAGGACACGCCCGACGGGGGTATCGATCAGCAGTCCCCGATTGTCGATTATGGAGTGGGGCATGGGAAAACAGCGAATGGAAAACGGTCCGATCTCAGTGATGTCGTCGATATCAATGATGTGGGCGTTGAGTTGCCCCAGGTGGTCGAACTCCCTCATGCGCTGCTCGACCAGCCCGATGGTGTACCTCGATCCGTACACGGGGAGATCCGTCTGCGCAAGGAGGTAGGGAATACCCGCGATGTGATCTTCGTGCCCGTGGGTAAGGACGAGCCCCGCCAGATCGTCTCGCCTCGACACGAGATACTCGAACGACGGATGGATGATGTCGATTCCGGGCTGGTCGAGGGCGGGAAACATCACCCCGCAATCGACGACAAGTATTTCTCCGGCCACCTCCAACATCAGACAATTCATGCCGATCTCGCCGAAACCGCCAAGGGCTGAAATCCGCAAGTTGTTGGCTGTCTTATCCACTTGATATTGTCTTGATCGGGGTCCGATGATTCTGAACAATGGGAGACATTAACAGTTAGTCTTTTAAAAAAGAACCCTTGGCGAGCCGGCGCCGGGTGATTTCCGGTTTTTAAAAACCTGCTTATCAGCGTACAAGGTTGTGGATGCTGCACCCCTACCATCAGTTGAGGACACGGGTAGATCGTTTCGTGGAGTCTGTCTTCGCCCGATACAGCGAGCAGATAGCCTGTCGTCCCGGATGCCGGCAATGCTGTTGCGGCGGCCTGACGTTGGTAATGGTGGAGGCGGTGGTTCTCGGCAAGGCGCTGGGCATCGAAGCGGAGCGCGTGCACCTGCAGGCGGGTCAGCCTCCCCTGCGAGAAGACGGCCACTGCGTGCTACTCGACGGCGAAAATCGCTGTATGATATATAAGAATCGTCCGCTGATCTGCAGGACCCAGGGAATGCCCCTCAAGTATCCAGGCGCCGAGGTATCAATTTGCGATCTCAACTTCGTGGGGCTGGAGCCGCACCATTCGGCGGTGTTCGACATGGACAACTTGGAGACCGCCCTCTTCGCCGCCAACCTGGACTACTGTCAGCAAATGGGCATCCACCCCATGAGCAGAGTGGCGATTGACCGTCTAACCCAGCTCGCCGGAATCGATTATTGATGATCTATCTCATACCGGAAAAGTTTTTTATTTTTTAGTTATACCCAGTGAATAAATATCGTTGAAGTTCGTAAAAGAAGTAACAACGACAAGCACTCACAAAAGAGCAACAGATTTCAAAAAGGGAGCAAACCATGAAAAAGATCATCTTTGCCGCCGCGATCGCGACCATGTTCGTCAGCACGATGCTGCTCGCGAGCGTTCCGTTAAACAAGTCCCACAAAGGCAAGGAGAAAGACGGCCAGAAGGTCAACTGCGCATATTGCCACAAGACAGCCGGGGCTAACAAAGAGGGCAAGGATTACGCAAAGTACAAGAATGGCAAGTTCTGCAAGGGCAGCGGCTGCCATTAAAGCCGGCTTCCATCAACTTCCCCTTCCCCTCGCAGGGGAAGGCCGGGATGGGGTTAAAGCCGGCTTCCATCAACTTCCCCTTCCCCTCGCAGGGGAAGGCCGGGATGGGGTTAAAGCCGGCTTCCATCAACTTCCCCTTCCCCTCGCAGGGGAAGCCTGCCCGCCGCTTGCCTCGCCGTAGCCTTGGCGTAGGCGGGTGGCCTTGGCGAAGGAGGGGCCGGGATGGGGTTAAAGTCGGCCTCCAGATATCCTTCACCTCTTTTCAGTGGATGACGCTCGCGGTATTCCCGTGGCGGTGAATGTACAAAATTATTAAATTAAACCGATCATCGGGTTGACCGATTTCTAGTCGTGGTGTAATTCCAACATCGAACGGTATGTCCGTTCAAACGGGGCGTAGCGCAGCCTGGTAGCGCGCTTGGTTCGGGACCAAGAAGTCGGAGGTTCAAATCCTCTCGCCCCGACTGTGATAACTCGACCATCCAACCGCCGAAAACGGCAAAGGAGTTGCAAATGCCGAGGCTGAGCTCTCAGGTGGGAATCCTCATCGTGGACGATGACAAGGAAATCTGTGATTACATGGAGACATTCCTTGCCAGGGACGGATTCGCGGTAAAGACCCTGACCTCCCCCCATGACGCGGTGGAAGAGGTTCGTACCGGAAAATACCATCTGGTCATACTCGATTTGATGATGCCCAAGACTGACGGCATCGAAGTTCTCCGTCAGATCCGCAAAGTAGACACCGATATCGCCATAATAATCTTCACCGGGTACCCGTCCCTGGAGACCGCAGTCGCTTCAATGAAGCTCGACGTTGTCGACTACATCAAGAAACCTTTCAATCACGACGAATTCCGCGAGGTGATCGACCGGGTGATGAAGAGAAAGGGACTCGCGCGCAGTCCCGAAGAGGAACTGCACAAGGTCATCGGCAGCACCATCAGAGCCCTGCGCAAGGAACGCTCCCTCACGCTCAAGCAGATGGCGAGGCGAACTTCGCTCTCGGTATCTCTTCTGTCCCAGATCGAACGAGCGGAGAGCTCCGCGTCCATCTCGTCGTTGTACAAGATAGCGTTGGCGCTGGATACTCGCATAACGCGACTTTTCGGGGATTTTTAGCAGCTCGACCGGAAGCAACCCATTTTGACGAAAGACAGTCAAAACGGTTCCTCATTGGACGATATTGCGCTTCGCGGGAGAGAGCTTGATCAGCTCTGTAGGTTCTCCAGCACCCTTGAGATCACCCTCGATGTCAAAACCCTGGTTAACGACAGTCTCGATTCTCTCCTGGCCATGGCCGGGGCGACCAGAGTGCTCATTGCGCTCGCGGGCGATGACACCGGGGTTCTCGTCCCGGTTGCCCGCAAGGAATGGGATTTCCCGCTTCGCAAAAAGGGGATCCCCGCATCGGTAGTGGCCTCCCTGGGCACCGAGGCCCTGGGTTTCGACAGCGTGGAGGACTTGCCCGATTCCCTGCGCGCGAAGCTCGGCGAGCTGCCCGGCCCGTTAGCGGTGATCCCCCTGTGGGCGCATGCTCACCTGCGAGGGGTGGCCGTCCTCATACGTGCCGAGGGACCCTTCACCCCGTCGATCCTCAAGCTCCTGACCGCCGCCGGGCGTCAGTTGGCCCTGGCGACGGAGAACTCGCAGTTGTTGTCGGACCTGCAGAACTCATTTCGCAAACTGCTGGATACCCAAGAAGAACTGATCAGGTCCGAACGGCTCGCCGCCGTCGGCCAGCTTTCGGCCACCCTGGCCCACGAGATCCGAAATCCGCTGGCCACCATTTTTTCGGCGATTTCCCAGATTCGCAAGCACGGCAACGTCGAGGGGACATTCGCAACCTTGCTTGATATCGCCGAAGAAGAGGCCTCACGGCTCAACCGGATGGTTTCGGGCTTGCTCGATTTCGCGAGACCGAGGGAACCTTCTTTTGAAACGAGACAGCCGTTCGATGTGGTGTCCGAGGTTTTGCAGAATCTTCGTGAGAGAGATGAAATCCCTCGGAACGTGGAGATAACGATCGAATCCGAAGCGAATGATTTGGAAATCAGCATGGATCCCGATCTGACTCATCGTGCGGTATCCGGCTTGATTTCCAACGCCATCTGGGCGGTCGAGGGAAATGGAGGGGAAATCATCGTCAAGATCAAGGCTGTGGAGGGCCTGCCTGGCAGCGCGGTGATCGAGATCGAGGACAACGGCGTAGGCATTCCCTCGGATGTTCTCTCCAAGGTTTGTACTCCTTTCTTCTCCACCAAGCCGTCGAGCACGGGACTGGGCCTTCCGATAGCGAAGCGGATCGCCGAGGACCATGGCGGCACACTCAAAATCGACTCGGTGCAGGGAAGTGGAACGACTGTTCAATTGTTATTGAAAACAAAGTATAAAAACATACCGTTAACCCCATCCCGGCCTTCCCCTGCGAGGGGAAGGGGAAGTTGATGGAAACCCACGATTTAAGGAGGATATCAAATGAGTCTACCTTTACTGACCAATCTGTCGATTTTCGTTTTGGCGGCGGTGCTCGTCGGCTGCTCCTCGACCGTGGAAGAGCCGGACTGCGTGCCCGATCCGAATGCCAAGCCGATCATCATCGAGAAGAAATATGAGAGGGTTGGTCTGGGCAAGGCGGGGAAGAAGGAGCTGGAAAAACACGATTGGTGTCGCGCCTGCGTGATGAGCAAGATGGGTTTCGCCAGTTGCCAGAAGGTCTACTCGGACGAGCCAGGAGAGCTGGAGGATAAGAATCTCCTCAGGGGCAAGGCCCGCGAAAAGGGGTGTTCCGACGCCGGCTTCAAGAAGGGAAAGTGCCCCGATAGCGCGGTTATCTCCATTATCTGCAAGGGAGATCCCGCCCCCCCGGGCACCAAGTCGCCCGGTGACGCCGTGCAGGACCTGTTTCAGGCCCTCAACAAGCCCGGGGCTGCCAAGGTGGATGTCAAGGTTCAACCCAGAGCGGAACCCAAGGCCGATTCCAAGGCTGAGCCCTCAGCGCCGGTCATCGAGTGATCGCCTGGCACAACATGGCACAGTTGCACGAGCTACGAACCTTCTACATTATTATTATAATTAGCATTTCTTGATTCGCCACACATCCGACAGCGTTGGCACGCATCCTGCTGTGTTACCGGGAAACAACGGCGAAAAGGCAATTGCCGGACTTTAGGGAGGACAAAATGAAATGCTTGGCTACATCTCAACGAAGCCGGCAGCTCCTTGCTGCTCTGCTGACCTTATTCGTGGCGACAGGTTGTAGCAGCAACAGCCTCGACGACGGCTCTCTCGATTCATCCGGCTATGGCGATTCGGATAGTGATGGTGACACGGACGGCGATTCGGATATAGACGGCGACACGGACGGCGACACGGATGGCGACGCGGACGGCGATTCCACGATAATCGAAGATCCGGAGGAGTGGGACACCGACACCGACGATTGTGACACCGTCAACCAGGTGGTGCTTTATCTCTCGGCCGACGACTCGAACTCGATGGCCAGCCCTGTGCAAGCCCGGGCGACTATCCTGTCCGGCAATATATTCGGGAACTCCGTTCGGACCTATGAGTTCCTCAACTACTACACCTTTGACAATGCTCCGGCTCTCACCGGCACGGTTGCCGTGACTGCCCAGATGACGCCCAACGTGGAGGTCGTGGCCGACGAAACCTATGACTTCCAGATAGCGGTCCAGGCTCCATCCCTGTCCAACGCTGCCAGGAGACCGGTGAGCCTGACGTTGTCGCTCGACACGTCCGGATCCATGGGCGGCCATCCCATCGACATGGTCAGACAGAGCTGCCTCGCTATCGCGGGATCGCTAAAGATGGGCGACATCGTCTCCGCTGTCATCTGGGACACCGCTCAGAACACCTTGCTCAACTCCCACGCCGTCAGCGGACCGAACGACGCTACGCTAGTTTCCATGTGTAACGGAATCACCGCAAGCGGAGGCACCAACCTCGCCGCGGGGCTGGTTACGGCCTATAACCTCGCCGAGGCCAATTTTTCCGAGAACCGGATCAACCGTGTGGTGTTGATGTCGGACGGCGGCGCCAACGTGGGTGTCACCGACAAGGATCTCATCGCGCTGCACGCGTACGACGCCAACGGAGAGGGAATATACATGATCGGCGTGGGAATGGGCGGCTCGGGCTACTTCAACGACGACTTGATGGACACCATTACAGACGAGGGCAAGGGCGCGTACATCTTCATCGATACCGCTGCTGAAGCACAGCTCATGTTCGGCCCGAGGTTCGTTTCGAACATCGAGGTCGCCGCGCGCGACGTGCAGGTTGAGATGACCCTCCCCGCGTCCTTCGAGATGATCGAATTTCACGGAGAAGAGTACTCGGAGAATCCCGACGAGGTCGACCCGCAACACCTGGCTCCCAACGACGCGATGATCTACCACCAGATCATCGCGTCGTGCGATTCGTCGGTGGTGGATCACTCAGATCCGGTGATCATCACGGCGACGTACTACAACCCCATCTCCCTCATGCCGCTATCCACGACCCTGAACACCTCCATGGCCGCCCTCCTCGCCGCCGACGACGCATTGATTCTGAAGGGAAACGCGATCGTCGCCTACGCGGAAGCTCTCAAGGAGCTGAAGACCCTGACCGGGTCGGATGCGACGGATCTCATCGACGCCGTCATCGTCAAGGTCCAGACAGCGCAGACGGCATCTCCGGGCGACCCCGATCTCGCCGAAGTTCTGAACCTGCTCCAGACCTACCGGCTAATCTTCTAGATCTTCAAGATATTTTTGCCCTTTGCGAAGGTGCTCATTTAGGGGACTCACGTTTTTCTATCAGATGCCTGTACTACCGACATGAGATTTCTTACGCTTTTCACATCGGCCGACAACCCACATTGAGCCGTCGGCGCGGCGTCACAGGGGACAGCTCAGCTCCTCGCAGTTGAAACCGGCACCGTCCCAGCCGGGCGTGCAAGCCTGATATTCGCCGGGGCAATCATCGTCTTCCCAGCACGGATCGTCGTCGTAGTGGCAGAACTTTCCCATCAGTGACGGCGGATCTACAGGACCGCAGGGATCCGTGTGGGGGATGCAGTAACCGCCGGAAGTCCACGTACAATCTGAATGGATCTTGCACTCGGCGTAGACACAGCGGCTCATGGGCTCGCCCCACGCTCCGCAGGGTATGCAGATCTGGTTGACTGGATCGGAACAATCCGCGTCGTCGTCGCACTCGGGGCACACACACCGGTTGTAGACGGCGGTTGGACCAAAGTAGGTCGTCACCAGGAAACACCCGCATCCGGTATCGCACTCGGTCGAGCTTTCGCACTCGTCCATCTGAGGCGACTGGCTGGGTCCGTCCACCGGGTCCGGCGGCGCGATGCAGGTCAAATATCCACCCGGCTCGTCCGGCACGGGTTCGCAGGTTCCCTGTGGGCAATCTTCATCGGTCTGGCAATCGCCCACTGGGTAATCGTCCGTGTCCCAGCCCGAGTCTGTATCCGAGTCTGTATCCGAGTCCGTATCTGAGTCTGTGTCTGTATCCGAGTCCGTATCCGGTCCGCTGTCACCGGCGCCGCTCATGGGCACTACTTTCCTGCATCCAACCGTCGACGCCAAGCTTACCGACAGAATGATGGTGACCCCAAAAACGATTCGCATGTTGCCTGACCGATAACGCATATTTTTCCCTGTTTGTGGCAACCATACAAAAATGCCGCCTTCACCACGACAAAAAAGATTGGTAACGTCTCTTCTCTGAAATCGACGGTCAATCCCCATTGAGGACATTGATGAAGCCAAACAAACTGGAAAGATCAACATTCCCCCCCCGTCGAATCGTGGCCGTCATCCTGATCGCCGCGGGGGCTTTCGTCTGGGCCGGACAGGCTGCGGGCCGGGGTCCGACGATCCCGGACGCGGAGACCGGGATCGATGTAGATCTGTGCAACCGCTCCCTTCCTCCGGGGCTACACACTCTGACCGGCGTCATCGGCGAGCGGCTGGACCGCAGCCTAGTGGTGCAGGTTTTACAAGACGGCAAACCGGTGACGAACGAAAAAATCTCGTTCATGATCCTGGTCGCGCCTTCAAAGGCCGAAGGACAGTCCCTTTCCAGGGAAACCGCTACCACCGACGCGGACGGCGTGGCATCGACGGAGTTTACCGTCGGCTCCCAGGAGGGAAGCTACGTGGTCGCCGCGTTCCACGGGAACAACATCACCGCGCAGCCGGTCCGCTTCAACATCGATGCAAGGACGGGAACGTGGGTCATGTTCCTGGTCTTCGGGCTTTTGGGTGGGCTCGGAATCTTCCTCATGGGAATGGAGCTGTCCGGAGACGGTCTCAAGAAGGCCGCGGGCGACCGCATGAGGGGGATCCTGTCCGCCCTCACCTCAAAACGCGTGCTCGCCCTCATCATCGGTGTGGTGGCCACGGCGGTTCTGCAGAGCTCCAGCGCGACGACGGTGATGCTCGTGGGGTTTGTCTCGGCCACCATGATGAACCTCACCCAGGCCATCGGCGTGACCATCGGCGCCAAGATCGGCACCACGGTCACCGCCCAGCTGATCGCCTTCAACCTCTCCGAGTACTCCCTCATGCTCGTCGCGCTCGGCTTCCTTTTGCGTGTGGCTGCCAAGAAGAAGAGCCTCAAGCAGGCCGGGAGCATCATCCTGGGCTTCGGGCTGATCTTCTTCGGCCTCGGCGTGATGGGCTCGTCCATGCGCCCCCTGAGGAGCGTCCCCGAGTTCTCCGAGATGCTGGTCAGCCTGGGGGAGCGACCGCTCATGGGGATACTGGTCGCCGTGGCGTTCACCGCCATCGTCCAGTCGAGCGCCGCGACCATCGGCCTGGCCATCGCCCTTTGCGCCAGCGGCTTGCTATCTCTCGAGGCTGCCCTGCCCCTGGCATGGGGCGCCCACGTGGGAACTTGCGCAACGGCGTTGCTCTCCTCTCTGGGAACGGGGCGCGAGGGCAAACAAGTGGCGGTCTCACATCTGATCATCAGCGTCATCGGGGTGGCTATCGCGTTCCCGTTCCTCGGCTACTTCGTGGACGGGGCGCGGTGGGTGACCGCGCTGATGGGTTCCACCTCCGTTGCTCGCGAGCTGGCCAACGGCCACATGCTCTTCACTGTCGCCACCGGGATCCTGCTGCTGCCGTTCATCCGACAGGTGGAATGGCTCACCCTCAAGATCGTTCCACCGGCCGTGGTCGGACCGGCCTTTGGGCCCAAGTATCTGGTCGATACCGCCCTCGAGGTTCCGGTTCTCGCGTTGGATCTGGCGCACCGGGAGATCCTTCGGATGGCCGGAATCGTGAGGGGAATGATGGAGGCTTCCATGGAAGCGCTATCCCATCCCGACGAGGAAGCCGTTGAAAAGATCGGCGCACAGGACGACAAGGTAGATATTCTCGAAAAGGCCATCCGACCCTTCCTTGCGAGGGTGGCGGGCGAGGGTCTCGATCCGGAGTTGTCCTCAAGGGAGCACGCTTTCATCTACATAGTTCAGGATCTGGAGGGCATCGGGGATATTCTCACCAAGGAGATTGCCCCCGTTGGCGCCAAGCTGGCGGAAAAAGGGGTCTTGTTCTCCGACGAAGGTCTCGACGAGCTGCGGCAATACCACGACAAGCTTCTTGCCAAGTTCGACCGGGTACTCGAGGCGGTTACGAATCTGGATCGCCAAAAGGCCGAAGAGACCCTTCAGCTGGGATTCAAGGAGAGGATGATGGAGCGCAAGATGCGCCGGGCACATCTGGAACGGCTTCACAGCGATCGCAAGGACTCCGTGGAGACGAGCTCATGGCACCTGAGCATTCTCAACAACTTGAGAGCGATGGGCGAGAAGCTGGACAATATCGCCCGCACCGTTCTCGAGGAGCTGTAACATGGCAAAAACACCACCCTTGAGCACCATCCGCCTCCTGCAGGGACTCAATGACAAGCAGCTGCAACTGATCGAGGACGCGGGCGAGTTTCGCGAGTACGAGGTGGGCGGAACGATCTTCGAAGAAGGAACGGAAGGCACCCACATCTACTGCATCCTCGCCGGGCGCGTCGAGATCTCCCTCAAATTGGGTGAAGCGACCGATCAAGCTCCGGTACACACCGGAACGCCCGGATCCGTCTTCGGGGAGTTCATCCTCTTCGAGAAGACCACGCGCTCCGCCACCGCCCGCGCGGTCAAGACCGTCAATATATTTGCGATTACCGCCGCGGCCTTGCGCGGGATCTTCGCCGACCATCCCGAGATCGGCTACCCCGTCATGGACAACCTGTGCCGCATCCTCGTGGGTCGTGTCTCCAAGACAACCCAGGAATTGAGATCGAGCCTTATGTGGTAGGGGCGCCTCGATAAACAAAGTATGCACTGAGTCATTATAAGGTGTAATAAGTAGAAAGTAGAACGAAGCATGTGAAAGGGATGTTCGACATGCCGAGCGATGAAAACCTGACGGAGTTCCTGAGGCGCAGAAAGAGCGAGGCCCAGGATCGTGACGATCCGCCTGTGGATTGGGAAAAAGCCAAACAAGACTGGCTGGAAGGTATCGGCGGTCTATACCGTTCGATCCGCGAGTGGTTATCCGGCGCGGAGGGCGAGGGGCTCGTGAAGTTCAGGCAGGGAACCGTAAGAATCAGTGAAGACCACCTCGGAATGTACGATGCTCCCACGCTGTCACTCGACCTGGGCGACAAGTCGGTGGACCTCGTGCCCTCCTTTCGTCTCACCTTGGGTGCGCTGGGTAGGGTCAATGCGTTCTGCGGCGCGCGCAAGGCGCTGATCCTGCGATCGGACGACGTGAGATGGGGCATCGGCATCCGCGAACCGGGCGCGTCGAGGATCGTCCCGCTCACCGAGGAGTCGTTTCAGGATTTGCTGAAGGACCTGACACGTTGACCCGTAAGGTCTCCATCCGGCAGGGCAGACCTGCGGTCAGCCATATATGGGCCTATTACAAGTACATCCGCGATCGGCTCGACAAGGACTGGAATCTGGCGTTGAGCATCGGTCGCGGCGGATTTGCGACGCTGCCGGACGAGCTGCGGGGGCTTCAAACCGACGAGGCGTTCCGACTGCTCATCGGCGAGTTGGAGGACGAGGTGACCATGGCCCTCGTTTCCAGCTTCGAAGCGTGCCTGCGCATCGACTTCCTCGAGCGCGTTTACAACAAAAAACGCGACAAGGTTAGCAGAGCCTTTCGAGAGATCTACGCTTCCCGGAGAGATCGGGGACCTCGTGTCCCGTTGGAAGAGCTGTTGAACACATGGCGCGACGTGGGGGAGATCGGTTACGCACTTGTCGGTGCCGTTAAGCAGCTCTTCGACTACCGGAACTGGCTTGCCCACGGAGGCTACTGGGTCTTCAAGTCCAGAAAATACGATCCCGAGGAAGCGCTCGCGGAAGCCGAAAACCTGTTCGGTGTTCTCGAAACCCACTACGGATTTACTCATTATCGACAGGAAATTGGATGATCGTGCGCCACAGGGCCGGGGCGTGCATGCCATCGACATTTGATCGTGCCTCCCGGGTGGGGGGTTGGCAGGCTATCGACTTTTTTTATCCGCCACCCGGGGGGTTGTGGCAGGCAATCAACATTTGATCATGCCTCCCAGGTGGGGGGGGTGGCAGGCAATCAACATGTGATCGTGCCTTCAAGGTGGGGGTATGGAGCCATAACCGGGTTTTCGAATCCCCTTAACCCCCTTTTATCAAAGGGGGAAATCGGAATCCATGCTAAAATCTCAGTCCGACGAAGGCGTTGAACGCCGGGACGGGATTGCGCAGGTCGGTTTCGGTTACGTCCGGAGGGTCTTCGTAGAAGGTATTTGGGTACGTGGCGATGTGGATATCCACACCGATCTGGAGCGCGAGTCGGGCGCCGACGTGAAAAACATAATATATCTCCGGCGACAGGAGAAAACCGAACGCCTGCTGCGCATGAACGCACTTTCTCCCACCGAATTGGCTGTCCTCGCCCGGTTCGCAGTAGCTGAACTGCCGTATCATCCCGGCGCTCAGGCCGAGCCCGAAACGGATCTCGTGCACCCCGTTGATGTCGAGGTGCCAGGGAAATCCCATGGCGATCCCCATGCCGGCGATCATCCCCCTGTCGCCGTGATCGAACATCCTTCCACCGCCAAGGAAGAACCTCGCGAGGTCGAAATAGAAGCGCTCCGCTCGCAGCATGGCGAAGGAGACCATCCCGTACGCGCCGTAATTACCCCCACCTAAACGAAGGGAAAGATACTCCGGGTCGGTGCGCCGATGCTCCAGCCGACTTTCGATACCACTGATTCGCACATTGAGGGCATCCGCCGCGCGAGCTTCACCACATGTAAAAAATACACTCACGAGGATCGCTGCGAAGAGTCTGTTTGCCATTTCTTTGAACCCACTGAAGAACCTGTTTTGCGCGATATTATTCCGGCAGGCTGGCGAATTAGGCAGGTTTACGCGAAGTCGGCGACCGTGGGTCCGGACGGCTCCATGGTCGTGCGCATTTCGGCGCGAAGGGCGGAGCCGCGACGCTCGTCGTTCACCACCGACAGAAGCTCCCTGTCCTCGAGAACGGCCATGTCGCCGAGGGCTTGCATGTATCCGTCCGCGTACCCCTGCATCCGGGCCAGGCTTGCTCCGTCGGTTCCCGTGAATCGAACGTCAAACAATTTTGCCAGATGCGGCCGGAGTTGCTCGATTGCTTCCTTTTTGTTCATGAAGAGTTCCTCCCTCGCATAAAGGTTAAGTTGAGGAAGCTCTTCATGGCAAATTAACGGCAGTATTTTCGCGGCGATGTAGAAAATGAACCGGTGGTCAGGGCAAGCGTGCTAGCTTGTCCAGTTTTGAATCTTTAGGCCCTTCACCTTCCCAAATTCTTTCTCGTTGTTTGTGACCAGGGTGCCCTTGTGTGCCAGGACAACGGCAGCAATAAGCATGTCATTTGCGCCGATTGGAGTTCCCTGACTTTCCAGTTGATACCCGATTTTCGCATAGATTTCACATTCGGCATTTCCGAATGGCAGCAACTCGAAAGGCGAGAGAAAGCCCAGAATCTGCTCTCTATTCTCAGCCATTTTCGAGCTTTTCTCCGCGCCGAACAGCAACTCAGCCTTTACTACAGAGGGAATCATTATGTCGGCTGGTTTCTTCTTCTTGAGTTTCTTCTTTATGGATGGATACTCACCTTTGAGGAAGTAAATGCAAATGTTGGTATCCAGGAAGTACTTCATATTTGCTCCCTGGGAGTCGCATTGATCTTCTCAGGTTCTGCGGGAGCATCAAGAGATGAGTCCGCAACAGCGCCGAAAAGATTAAAATAGCCATCCGGCCACTCGTCCTTCAGTGACTGCAACACTTTGCCTCTGACCCATTTGGAAATGCTGGTGTTGTTCAGCTTTGCGGCTCTCTCAACCAGCTTTAGCGTCCCATCATCGAGATACAGCGACAATTGCGGCATACTTCACCTCCCTTCACCAAAACACTTATACTATATAACATATTGGCCTTTTCGGCAAGTGCAGATTGCCGTTATGAAACTTTCAAGTTGGGGATGACAAAAGGACACCTCTGGCCGCCTCGATGCGAACCTTCGCGCGATCGTCCTTCAGCAATGAAACGAAGCTGTCGTAAAGCATCACCGCGCGCGTGACCCTCTTCAGCGTGGTGACGACCTCTTCCTCGTCCCCCTGCTCGAGCACTTCTTCGACCTCGGCTACCGCCGCCGGATCCCCGACCACCGCCAACATGTCTCTGGCACGTGGCGCCCGCATGCTCCCTTCCTCGACTATCCGACGCAATGCACGGGCCACCGGCCCTTTGGGGTCGGCCCCGGTGAGCAGCGCCGCGGCGGCCGTCAACACTACCGTGGGAGCCTCGTCATCGAGCATGCCCAGCCGGATTTTTTCGGGGTTCTCGACTTTAGCGCGATCGAGATGGGTCAGCGCGGTGGCGCGGATGTTGGAACGCCGATTTTTCAACGCTTCAAAGAAACGGCTTTTTCCATCTTCATGATCCAGCCGCGCAAGCTCGGCGGCGGCCACCACCGTGACCTCGGTCATGGACCCGGCCATCCGGTCGCGAATCAACTCAACGGCCTCATCGCTTCCAAGATCCGAGAGTCCCCGCAGCGCCGCGTTCCGCACGCCCATGTTCTCGTCATTCAGGGCGCTCCTGCACACATCCAGCGCGCCCGTGCCCAGGGATTTCACCTGCGTAACGGCGCGAGCGCGAACCTTAGGGTTAGGGTCGAGTCTGGCGGTCTGTGCAAGGATGCGCGCTGTTTTTTCTCCCTCGAACCTCCCCAGGCCGGCCGCGGCCTCGACCCTGACCCCGGGATCCGGATCCAGGATCATCTTCTCGAGTCGTTTCCGGTCGATCTTGCGCGACCAGATCCGCGCTGCCGCCACTCTGACATCGGACCACGAATCGGACAGATAACCGTCCAGCTCCCGGCCCGACGGTAGCGAAGATCTGCCAAGGGCGATACCGGCGAGACGTGAGGCGACCCCGGTGGACTTGGCAAGCCTCTTGAGTGCGTACTTTCCCGGCTTCCCGCTGCCGGCGAGAGAGTCGACCATCACAACCGCCCGATCCGAATGCTCTGTCGCTTCGCGTTCGAGAATCAACGCCGCCAGATGCGCGACCATGGCCGGATCGTTCCGAACCTCCTCCAGAGCCAGATCGTAAGCGCCTTTTTCAAGGTGGCGATTAAGCGAACTCACATTCGGCGCGCAACCGATGCTGAGAATCGCGCAGATAATACTCGCGGTGGTTTTCTTCATTCTTCCCTCATTATACCAGAAGCGCCGCGCCGATCACCCCCGCCGAGTCTCCGATCCGATGACGCAGGATCGGTGTGGTCAGCTCATCGGAGAAGATGTGTTCGGCAACTTTAGACGCGCCCTCATCGTAAAGGCAATCCGCGTTGGATACACCTCCTCCGAGCACCACCACATCCGGATCGAGAATGTTGATCACGTTGGCCATCGCCCGCCCGTAGGCATCCAGCCACGTCTCGACGCAGCGTTCGGCAACGGGATCTCCTCCCTGCCGTCGCTCGATGATTTCGGGCAGGCGCGTCTCGCCGCCGCCCATGCGGGCGTAGTCGCGCTCGATCCACGGACCCGCCAGGTACGTCTCGACACATCCTTTCCTTCCGCAATAGCAACGCCGGTCGCTATTGGGCCACAGGACCATGTGCCCCCACTCGCCGCAGATCGATTGAGGACCCTCCCGCATCACACCGCCTATTACCAGCCCTCCTCCGGTTCCAGTCCCCATGATCACGCCGAAGACCATATCGTGCCCGACACCCGCGCCCAGTGTCGCTTCGGCCAGGGCAAAACAGTTGGCGTCGTTGGCGAATGTGATGTCCCTTCCCACGCGCCGGTTAAGGTCTTCGCGAAAGCGCGTCCCGTTCAGGCAGACCGTATTGGAGTTCTTCACCAGGCCCCCGGCGGTGGCGCTTCCGGGCATGCCGACCCCGATGGGTGCTTGCTTTGCGATCCGGTCGTCGAGCCTTCCCACCAACCCGGCGACCCGATCGAGAATGTGCTCGTATCCTGCGGTCGCCTCCGTGGGGATTCGCTCACGTTCGACAATTCGGGTCGCCTCGTGCGAACCACACACCACCACGCCCTCGATCTTCGTGCCGCCCAAATCGATGCCGATGCGTGGCCCGGTTGTCAAAACAAGTTAACTCCTGCGGCCGCCGGGGTCTCCACCACAGATGAAACAGCCCACGACATCGCCCTTCGTGTTGTGTTGCAGGTTATAGGAATTGACGGTTCTCCCGCAGATGGGGCATACCGCCGTGTTGCCGAGAGTGCTTGTATCCGGCGTCGTCGAATCTTCCCTCGGTTTCGGATCACCGTTCGAAAATTCGGGCAAAGGCGGATCCTTGAATACCGGAACGTGCGGCGGAACCGCGTAGAACCGAACGTTTTCCATCCGTATGCGCTGCCGGGACTCAAGGGCGATCAATTTTGTCAGAACCTTCTCGCAGACCTCGGTCACCAGCGAATAAGAAATCACCTTACCCACGCGGGTGCCGGCGATCCAATCCTTTGGGCCCACGGGAGTCAGCTCCAACCCTACCGATTCCGCTCCGGCTTCGTCCACCGCCGCGCGCACCCCGTCCCGCAGCGATTGTTCCGCCTTGACACCTACCAGGAGATCCAGTGAGCTCACGATACCCATAGTGGTAAGAGAGATAAACCAAACCCGAATTTTGCGCAATGATTACAGCCGATCAGGCAGCCACGCGACGGAGGAGTTCCATCAGCTTGTCCATCTCCTCGCGGGCTGAGAATTTTTGCACGTGCTGGCTCCCGGCCTCGATCAGCTCCCGGCGCTTGTCGGGATCGTCGAGGAGTTCGATGGCCTGTGCCCAGAGGTCCACGTTGCTCCCGTCGTCGATGAGGATCCCCCCATCTCCCACGGACTCCAGCAGCCCGCCGGTCTTCGATGCGATGACCGGAACCCTGTTGTACATCGCCTCGAGGGCCACGCGCCCGAACGGTTCCTCCCACTGGGAGGGCACTATAAGGGTTCGCGTCATCATGTAAATAGTGGAAATGTTGGGCGATCTTCGAGCGTGGACCAGATTCCCGGAACGGGACAGGGCTATTCCGTGGGCCTCCGGATCGATGAAGCCCTCCACGAAGAGGAACGGCCGTTTGGGGAACTTCTTCATGACCAAGGTGTGGGCCACATTCAGCCCCTTGTGGGGCAACGGGTTGAAGAATGTCACGAACGGCCCGGTGACTCCTCCCGAATCCACGTCCTTCCAGTCGGGCACCGGGTAGACGACCTCGCAATCCACGGACCACAGGTCCCGCACGCGCCGCGCCATAAACTTGCTGTTGGAAACGACAGCGGCGAGCCGGTTCTTCACGTTCTCGAACAGGGGGATGGTTCCGTCGATATCGTGCACGTAGAGCACCACCGGCAGATCGAACTGCCCGAACACCTTCACCATGCGCGAGATATCGTCCGCCCCGCAACTCGGCTCCGGACAGGATGTCAAAACCACATCGGGCTTGAACTCTTTTACTGTCTTCACCAATCGGCGGATGAAATCGCTGGAAACGAGACACACCGGTATCCCTTCCGCGGTGTAGTCTCGCTGCCTCGTTCTGTTGTCGGCATCCGGTGCCACGATACCCTGGACTCGAACCTCGACCCCGCGGGCCTTCAACCTCTTTGCAAATTCGTGGTTGGCGATATCCGCCCCGCTCACCGAGGTGGGGTACCACCATCTGTGTTGAGCGATGAGCACTTTCAGCCTGGTTTTGGACAAAAGACCCTCCAGATTTAACGATCCCGCACTGCTTCAAGAACTCTGACGGCCGACTTGATCCGTCCGAACGGCGCCGTTACCTGTATCCCCTGTATGTGATCTTCAACCCTCCGGAGAATCTCAATGGCGATGCGCTCGCCCTGGGCCCGCTCGTCTTTTCTTGTGTGGGCGGCGGCCATACGTTCGAGCACCGCTTTGGGAACCGATACTCCGGGGACTTCGTTTGCGAGAAACTCAGCGTTCCTGAGGCTCTGCAGCGGCCAGATCCCGGCGATGAAGGGGATCCTCAGGTCGTCGTCGAGCCTTTCGAGGAACGCGAGCAGTTGATCCGCGTCAAAAACGGGCTGCGTGACTGCAATATGGGCCCCGGCCTCGACTTTCCACTTGAAGCGCGCGATCTCCTTTTCTGCGTTGATAGCCGTCGGGTTGATCCCGACCGCCACGAAGAACCCGGTAGGCTGTCCGATGAGGCGCCCGCTCAGGTCCATCCCGCTGTTCAGCCTGGTCACCATGTTGGTCAGGCCGATTGCGTCCACGTCGAACACCGCCGTTGCCTGGGGGTAGTCGCCCATGATGGGCGGATCTCCGGTTATCACCAGCAAGTTATGAAGCCCCAGGGCGTATGCTCCGAGAAGATCGGACTGCATCCCCATCAGGTTCCTGTCCCTGCACGCGTAGTGCATAACCGTTTCGATGCCCACCTCCCGCTGGATTAACGCCGCCATGGCGAGGGGCCCCATGCGAGCCGACGCTCGAGGTCCGTCGGGGATGTTGATCGCGTCGAAGCCGGCGTAGTGCATGGCGGTGGCGCTCCTCAAGATCTTTTTGAGATCCCAGCCCCTGGGCGGCGCCAGCTCGACGGTCGCGACGAACTTGCCGGATGTTATCATGCTGGCCAACCGGGAGCGCTGCGCCACCGGAACAGATTCCCGGGGCTCCACCGCTTTGTCTACACTCTCGATGATCGGGACAGCCAGGGAGCGCTCCTCCCCGGTTACCTGGCGTATCGACGCGGCCATGGCGCGGATGTGCTCGGGAGTAGTTCCGCAGCAACCGCCGATGATCCTGGCGCCGAGCCTGGCAAAGCGGCGAGCGTAGTTTGCCATGTAGTCGGGCGAGCAGACGTAGATCGTGCGTCCTTCCACCTCGGTGGGCAGGCCGGCGTTCGGCATCACCGATATGGGAACCACGACCGCAGCGCGCATCTTCTCGAGCGGTTCGAGCAGCTGTCTGGGACCGACGGAGCAATTGACTCCCACTACATCGGCGCCGCTACTCTCCAGGATCCGGGCGAAGCTCGCGGGATCCGCGCCGAACAGGGTGTTGCCCTGCTGATCCACGGTCATGGACGCGATGACCGGAAGATCGATCCCCGCTTCTTTCCGCAGTTCGCACACCGCAACAAGGGCCTGGCGGATCTCGTTGAGATCCGTGAAGGTCTCCAGGATGATGGCGTCAACTCCGCCCTCGACGAGCCCTTCGATTTGCTCCCTGAACGCTTCCGTCGCCTCTGCGAGAGAGGTGGGACCCCAAGGCTCCAGGCGAACGCCGAGGGGTCCGACGGATCCGGCCACGAGCACCTTGTCGCCGGCCGCCTCGCGGGCGAGCTGCGCCCCGACACGATTGATCTCGACAACCCGGTCCGACAGATCGTGCGACGACAGCTTGTAGCGATTGGATCCGAAGGTGTTGGTCTCCAGGACCATGGCCCCCGCCTTCGCGAACTCGGAGTGGATCTGCAGGATCATCTCGGGATCGGTGAGGTTGAGCTGATCGAAACAACGGTTGATGAAAACACCCTTGTTGAACAGGGTCGTTCCCATCCCGCCGTCAAAGACGATTATTGTTCCGTCCTCAAGCAATTTGCGAAATCGATTGTTCATGGCGAGCCGGTTACTACCACGAAAACAGGTGGACGACCAATGAAAGCCTATCGCGATCGAGAGGACAGGCTAACGGCGGGCAGGCCTTCCCCTGCGAGGGGAAGGGCCCTGCTCCGCTCGCCGGCGAGCTACAGCAGGGTGGCACGATGTTGGAAACCACGTTAATGGGCGGGTCTCTTTAGCTGTCCGAGCCAAAAATTCGGCTGTCTCCTGACTCATCTTACGATATAATACCTTCAGGAGGGGAAACTTTGTCGCCCAAGATTCATTATGTCAACTATGACATATCATTGTGCGGGCTATCCGCGGCGAAAGGGCCATGAAGACACTTCGGGAATTCTACGAGATCATGGGGCACACGAAGACGGTGCGGCAGGCAATGACACGAAGGTACCTGGCCGACGCAAGCACCGACCCCGAAGGGCTGGCACAGCTGGAGCAGGCGCTCGTGACCCTCGAGGGCATCCCGCGGGTGAACGACCGGCGTGAGTTGCTGCTGGACGAGGATCGGACGATGGGCCTCGACCTCGGTTACGAGATCTCGGAGCTTGGAAAGGATCTGGTCTTCTTCAAGGAGGGGGAGCAGGCCCTTTCAGTGCTGATGCGGTCGCTGCACCCGGGCTTCGACGAGCATCTCGAAAGAGGCGTCGGCTTTCTCGAGGAGCGGGTTTTCAACAACTTCGTTACGGACCGCGACGGCACCATCAACAATTATTGTGGGCGATATCGCTCCTCGATTCAGTCGGCCTACAACGCGGTCTTCTTGTCCCGGTTCATCTGGACACGGACCAAGCACGCCGTGGTCATCACGTCTGCCCCCCTGGCCAACCCGGGCATCGTGGATGTGAGCGTGATGCCGCCAAAGACCTTCATCTACGCCGCGTCCAAGGCCCGGGAGTTCATCGATGCCTCGGGCAACCACAGGACCTTCCCCGTGGATCCCGGGCAGCAGGCGAAGCTTACCGAGTTGAACCGGCGGCTTGTCCGGCTGACCGAGACACCGGGCTTCGAGCAATATGCCCTGATTGGCTCCGGGCTGCAGTTCAAGTTTGGCGAGACCACGGTTGCCCGCCAGGACATTAGTGTGACGATCCCGCCCCCGGAGTCAGAGGCCTTTCTGGAACGGGTCCGCAAGCTGGTCGCCGAGCTGGATCCCCGGGGGACGGACTTTGCCATCGGGGACACCGGGCTGGATATCGAAATAGTCTTGAAACTGGAGGGCGCAGGTGGCGAAGCACCGTCCAGGGAGTTCGACAAGTGCGATGGGCTGCTCTTCCTGGCCGAGGAACTCGGCCTGGACCTGTCTGTGGGCCCGACGCTCGTCTGTGGGAATACGTCGTCCGATCTGCGGCTCGTGGAAGCGTGTCTGGGACAGACCGACGACGTCCGGACCATCTTTGTGACCCAGGACGAGGGGCTGGCGGCGAGGGTGTCCGGGCTTTGCCCCAGGACGCTGATCCTACCCCAGACCGATATGCTCGTTTCGTTGCTGGACCGGCTGGCTCAAGAAGGGCGAGAAAATGATCGATAGAGACATCAAGGGGGCGATTTTCGATCTGGATGGCGTCGTCACGGCTTCTGCCCACCTCCATTCGGAAGCGTGGAAGGCCATGTTCGACGAGTTCATGATCGCTTGGGCGGAGCGGACCGGCGAGCCCTTTCACGAGTTCACCGGGGAGGACTACCTGGTCTGGGTGGACGGAAAGCCTCGCTACCAGGGGGTCAAGTCCTTTATGGGCTCGCGCGGCATCGACATCGGGTTCGGAGATCCCGAGGATCCACCCGACAGGGAGACGTTCTGCGGCCTGGGAAACCGAAAGAACGAGCTGTACCAGGCGCTCCTGGCCAAGCACGGAGCCAAGGTGTACGACACATCGGTGGCCCTGGTGCGGGATCTCTTGGCGAAGGGCGTGCGGGTGGGGGTGGCCTCGTCGAGCAAGAACACCGAGCTGGTGTTGAAAATGGCCGGCCTGGAGACCCTGTTCGAAACGCGGGTGTGCGGCGTCGTGTCGGCGGAGCTGGGGCTCAAGGGAAAGCCCGACCCGGACATCTTCGTTCAGGCCGCCAGCAACCTCGGCCTCGACCCGTGGGAGTGCATGATGGTGGAGGATGCCGTCGTGGGGGTCATCGCGGGGGAGAGGGGGAACTTCGGTCTCGTTCTGGGCGTGGCCCGACACGTGAAAGGGGACCTGCTCAGCGCCAACGGAGCCGACCTGGTCGTCAGCGATCTGGGCGAGATCAGCACGGACGATATCTTCTCCTGGTTTCGTGAGGGACGACAGGCCGATGCGTGGAGCCTGACGTACCGCGGTTTCCATCCCGACGAGGAGAAGCTCCGGGAGGCCCTGACCACCGTCGGCAACGGCTACCTGGGAACCCGCGGGTGCTTCGAGTGCGAGCGGGCAGGCGAGCACCACTACCCTGGCACCTACCTGGCGGGGCTCTACAACAAGCTCCCCACCACCGTCCACGACCGACAGATCCTCAACAACGATTATGTCAACTGCCCCAACTGGCTCCTGATGGAGTTTCGCGTGGGGCGGGGGGAGTTTCGAAGTCCCCTCGACATGGAGATCCTGTCGTATCGACACGGCTTGAACATGCGCGATGGCGTCGTGGAGCGAACCATCGTGTTCAAGGACCAGGCGGGACACATCACCCGGCTCGCGAGTCGTCGGATCGCCAGCATGGTCAATCCACACTGCGTGGCGCTGGAGTTCTCCGTCACCCCGCTGAACTATTTCGGGCCGATTGCCATTCGTTCCGGCATCGACGGAGACATCATCAACGACGGCGTGGCCCGCTATCGTCAGCTGGCCTCGAGGCACCTGGAACCGCTGGATGCCGGCCAGACCGACAACGGCATCTTCGTAAAAGTGCGCACCAACTCGTCGAAGATAGACGTGGTCTGCGCCGCCCGGATCTCGCTGACCGTCGATGGGCGGCCGGCGACGGCGGACAGGAGGGTCGGGACGGGCACCGCCTTTGCCAGCGAGACCTACGAGTTGCTGGCCGAGGAGGGCCGGACCTACAAGGTGGACAAACTCGTCGGCATCTACACCAGCCGAGAGGTTGGGTGTGAAGAACTGTTGGCGGCCGCATGCCGGACGGTCGGGACCAGCGGGGATTTCGAGGCCGTCTTCGAGCCGCACAAGAAGGCGTGGCACGCCCTGTGGCAGAAGATGGACATGGAGATCGACGGAGACCGTTTTGTCCAGAAGGTGTCTCGCCTCCATGCCTACCACATGGTGGTCGTGGCCTCGACTCATAATCGGGATATCGACGCCGGGATGCCGGCCCGGGGTCTGCACGGAGAGGCATACCGGGGGCACGTCTTCTGGGACGATGTCTACATCTTTCCGTTCTACAACTGGCATTTTCCCGAGGTCACCAGGGCGCTTCTGATGTATCGCTACCGCCGCCTGGACAGCGCCCGGAGCTATGCCCGCGAGCATGGCTACGAGGGGGCCATGTACCCCTGGCAGACCGCCGACGATGGCGGCGAAGAGACACAGGTCGTGCACTACAACCCCGTCTCGCAAACGTGGGGTCCGGACCTGAGTCGTCGCCAGAGGCATGTTTCTATCGCCATTTTCTACACCGTCGATGCCTACTGCCAGGCCACGGGAGATCGGGATTTCCTCGAAAATCATGGGGCCGAGATGATGCTGGACATCGCCCGGTTCTGGGGAAAAATCTCCCGGTTCGATGAACGGACGGGTCGTTTCCATATCGAGGGGGTGATGGGGCCCGACGAGTACCACGAAAAATACCCCGGCGCCGAGCAGGGCGGCCTGAAGGACAACGCCTACACCAACATCATGGTGGTGTGGCTGCTGGAGAAGGCCCTGAGGCTGGTGGAAGATCTTCCCCCGGAGGTTCTTGGGCGGGTGGCGGAAAAGATCGGGTTCAGGCGGGAGGAGATTTCCATGTGGAAGCGGATCGTCCGCTTGTTGAACGTTCCCATGCAGGGAGACATCATCTGCCAGCACGACGGCTACATGGATCTCGAGGAACTGGACTGGGACGCCTACCGAAACAAGTACGGAAACATCCATCGCATGGACCGGATTTTGAAAGCGGAAGGAGACAGCCCCAACAAGTACAAGGTGACAAAGCAGGCCGACGTGCTGATGACCTTCTACCTGCTGTCTCCGGAGGAGGTGCGGCGCATCCTGAACCAGCTGGGCCACCACGTCGAGGATGCTGTGGAGCTGCTCCGGCACAACTATCAATACTACCTTGGCCGGACGAGCCATGGGTCAACGCTGAGCAAGGTGGTCCATGCGGCCATCGCCCGAGACATGGGCTCGCCGGAGGTGACATGGCAGTGGTTTTCAGAGGCCATGGCAAGCGATGTCCGCGACACCCAGGGGGGGACCACGCCAGAGGGGATCCACTGCGGGGTTATGGCCGGAAGCCTCGGTGTCATCGTTCGCAACTTCGCCGGGGTCACGGTTGTCGGAGACACCGTGTCCGTCCAGCCGGGGCTCCCCCCCCATTGGAAACGCCTGGCCTTCAGCCTCCTGCACAAGGGGACCCTGCACAGAATCGAGGTAACCCAGGACGAGGCGACGGTCACCGTGCAGGGCTAAGGGCTCGCGCAGAAATAACTTCAGCACCGAGGAGGTGCAAGCGGGGCATATCGCAAGGCGGGCGACTGAGGCATATCGGGGATATGCCGCAGGGAGCCCAACGTGGCGAAATGGGGCCGGGGACGGTCCTGAGATCTTCGACTTGGCGGGGACGGACCTGCGATTCACTTCGGGTTTCGGACTGTGCCTGTGGTTTCCGAAAATTAGATCCGGCGGAAACGTAGCCCTGCTGTTCGACAAAATTAAAACCTGATTTGGGTCTCGTGACCTTCGATTTCTACTAATTCGTCGTTTCTGAAAAACGAAAAAGATCTTTGAATCGACAGGCTCACTTCGCAGAATACTTCATCGCGACCTTTTTCCCGGCGGCTTTGACTCTCTTTTTCGCGCGAAGTTCTTTGAGGTATAGGCCCATCTTCTTGGACGGTAGTTTGAAGGTCTTGGCTATGGCGCTGCAGCCGCTGGCCGGGTTTTTCTTCAGGTGAGTAACAATGGTATCGAGGAGTGCGGCCTTGTCGGCGCGGGAGATGCGCTTACCTTTCCGCTTCACGGGGGTCGCCGCTGTCTTGGGCTTGCGCCCTGGTTTCTTGCGCTTGTCACCCGCCTGGAGCGCGATCAACTCGGCCAGGGTTGCGCCCTTCACGGAAATCTCGGGGACGGACTTCAGAAGTTCACCAAATGACCGGGAGGCGAAGGGGTATTGGGCTCCGTCGTTCAAGCGGTCAGAGGTCGTCTGAAGTTGACGAGTTGATGAAGGCGGGGGCCGAGAAGCGGAAGATCACCCAATGGAATGTGAACATCTTCGTGGACATGGCAAAGACCACCGGCGGCAACGCCATCTACATGTTCGACCTTCCGCCGGCAGCGAAGTGATGAGCGACCTGCGCGCCTTCGCATAATGTGCCAGTGGTTTTTTTCATCATTTGCCCGGATACCCTGTCCCTGATAAATTGTAGTGTTGTAATGTATTCGGTCCGTGCTTTGATGAAGAACAAGTGTGTAGAAGGAGAAGATTCTCAATGTCGATCACTTTGATCTTGTTTGTGCTTTCCGTGGTTTGCTGGTTTACCGCCACGGTCCTGCACCTGGTCATGCTGGTGCATGGATTCAAGTCCTCCACGAGATGGGGTTTGATCTGCCTCCTGGTTCCCTTGGGCAGCCTGGTCTTCGCGTTCAAGCGGTTCGGGGTCGGCGGACGCAGGATCGCCGCGTTCGTGTTCCTGCTGGCAATTGTAAGCGGGGGCGTTTGCGCAGGAGTTGCGTCCTACCAGACTGCGCAGGCAGCGATCGGAAGCGAGGAGGCGGCAGCTCAGGGAATGAAAGAGGCGGAAATTCAAATCCAGAAACTCGAGAACCTGGAGGATCTGCAGCTCGATCTGTAAAGAAGAAAAATGAGCAAGACGTCGAACCGAGGATTCACAGTGATGATGACGCTCCTCCTCACAGCGGTGGGCGCGGCCGCGGGGATCGGGTTATCGTTCGTGATGAAGCAGGCCGGATCCACCTGAGGGCTGCTCTGCTCCCCGGTGGTCGCCGGTGTTTTCGGAGGGTTCATGGGCGGCTCCATCGGGAGTGGGATCAAGAGGAGTAATAAGGAGTCCGCGTGACCGCAAGGCTACTGATAGTCGACGACTCGCGGGCGATGAGGGCATACCTACGCGGTTCCCTGCGCGGTTTCGTGGACTGCGAAATCGACGAAGCATCCTCCGGCTTCGAGGCCTTGAGACTCCTTCCGCGCACAGAATACAAGGTGGTGATAACCGATATCAACATGCCCGACATCAACGGGCTGGAGCTCATAAAAGTCGTGCGTGCTTCCGAACGACATCGAGACGTTCCCATAATCATCATTTCCACCCACTCGTCGAAGCAAGACCAGGAGAAAGCTCTCGTTCTCGGCGCCAGCGTCTTTCTTCCAAAACCCTTCACGCCGGCGGACATCGTCGACGTCGTGGCGGGCTTCATCGAAGACAAGGGCGGCGAGTCATGAACAAGAGCTCGCAGGGCAACAAGGCGATGAAGGAGTTTCTGTCCGAAGCGCAGGACTTCGTCGAATCGCTGAGCCGAAACCTCATTGAAATCGACAAGGCCGTCAAGACCGGCGAGCCGGATCCTGACATGGTCAATGAGGTGTTCAGGGGATGGCACACCCTCAAGGGGCTGTCCTCTACCTTCGGCGTGGAACCCCTTTCCCTGCTCGCCCACGACGAGGAGAGTCTGCTGGACGATATCCGGCTCGGCAGGAAAGCCTTCACTCCCCATATCCTCGATTCCCTGTTCGAGAGCATCGAGGAAGTGACCAAGATCCTCGGTATTATCAACGAATCCGGAGATATCAAGGCGACGGGCTACGTTGACAATCGCGCAAAGACGACCCCGGGGCAGTCCCCGGATTCCGGTGGAGCGTCCGGCCACGGCAAAGACGACGATGAGCCCTTCGTCGACCCCAAGAACCTGATCGACGCCGAGGTGCTCGAGGTCCTCACAGAGTTCGAGGAGCATCGCCTGCGGATCAACCTTCAGCAAGGGCAGGCTATCTACAAGATACGAATCGGCTTCTCGCTGATGTCCATCGATCAGGAACTCGAAGACATCAAGGGCAGGCTCAGGCCCACTGGAGAGGTCATCACCTACCTCCCCTCCTCCGAGAGCAACGATCCGGAGATGCTCGACATCGATGTCCTTCTGGCGCTTCATCAGTCCCGGGAAAACCTGGAGGTCGCGCTCGAAGGGGTCTCGGCCGATATCGGCACGCTCGTTCCCGCCCGGATAACGCCGGGGTTCAGGTCGGACACGGTGATCCCGGCGCCTCCAACCGCCGAGCAACCATCGGATTCATTGATGACCGACATTGACGTCGCGGCTGCCTCCAAAATCGAGCGTCAGGGAATATCCGAGCGTGGACTGGTGCGAAAGCAGAAGGAACAGCCGCTCAGCCTGCGATCGGTCAGCCAGTCGGTGCGCGTCGACATCGGCAAGTTGGACCATCTCATGAACGTGGTGGGCGAGCTGAACATCATTCGAAATGCGATAACGAAGATCAGCGACGAGTTGCGCTCCATGAACGAGCAACGGGAGCTGGCAATCGAGCTGTATCGAGTGTCCCGTGGCTTCGATCGCCGGTTGGCCGAGATGCAGGAGGGGATTCTCGAAGTGAGAATGGTGCCCGTGAGCCAGATGTTCGATCGGCTCTCGCGCATGACCCGTAAGATGTCGAGAAGCATTGGAAAGGAGATCAATCTGGTGATCTCCGGCGCGGATACGGAGGTGGACAAGCTGATCATCGAGGAATTGTCCGATCCGGTGATGCACATCATCCGCAACGCCATCTATCACGGCATCGAAGATACCGCCGACAGACGCGCCGGTGGAAAACCGGAGTTCGGAACCGTCGCGTTGACCGCGTACCAGAAGGGCAATCACATCCTCATTGAAGTGGAGGATGATGGCGCGGGGATCGACGGAGAAAAGATATTGGAGGTGGCGATCGACAACGGACACCTGACGAAGGAGGCGGCCGCGTCGCTATCCGAGCGAGAGATCTTGAACTTGATTTTCCTGCCCGGTATCACAACCGAACCCGATGCCAACGAGCTGTCCGGGAGGGGCGTGGGAATGGATGTGGTGAAAACGAACATATCCGCGCTCAGCGGCGTAGTCGAAGTCCAGTCCGAGCTGGGGATAGGAACCAAGTTCACCCTGACCATGCCGGTCACACTGGCGATCATCCCCGCCCTGTTGGTCTCCGTGGACGAGAACACCTTCGCGGTGCCGCTCAACACCGTGACTGAAGCGCTGACGATTTCCGGGGCGGACGTGAACAAGGTGATGGGGATGGAGACCTTCACCTTGAGGGGACAGACCCTGCCCCTGTGTCGCCTGGACGGCTTCTTTGAAAGGCCGCGTCACGGCGCGATACCGAAGGGCTCCCGGTTGCTGGTAGCCTCCCTCGGGCAGCGACGGCTGGGTCTGGTGGTCGACAAATTGTTGGGTCAGCAGGATGTGGTCATCAAATCGCTCGGCCGCAGCCTGGATGAAACCAGGTTCTTTGTTGGAGCAACCGACTTGGGGGATCAGAAACTGTCACTCGTGATCGACACGGCCGCCGTCATAGAAGTGTTCTTCACCTCGAACGAAGATTTCACCCAGCCCGCGGCGGCGGCGGAGTAACGCATGAGCAACTCGATAGTCGTCCCGAACATTTCAAAACTGAGCACAGAAAGCAAAAATTCCGTCATCGCCGGCAAGGAAGACGACGCAATGCTCGTTTTCCTGGGATTCGTCCTTCGGGATGAAGAGTTCGGCGTGGATCTCCACCTGGTCAAGCAGATTGTCATACCTCCGCCGGTCACGTGGGTGCCCCGGGTACAACCGCACATTCTGGGCGTGATCTCGATCAGAGGCAATGTCGTCACGCTGGTCGACACGCGCCGGCTCATGGGGTTCGAGGTGTCCGATCGGGACAACTCTGCCCGGGTGCTGCTGGTGGATGTGCGCGATGAGAGGATTGGCCTGCTGGTGGACGCGGTTACCCATGTGCGCCGGGTGCCGGTCCAGGCCTTCGAGGAATCGCCGGATCTCGACGATGGATTCATGACCGATCACGTGGTGGGCATCATACGACCCGACAAGCATACCCAGGTGACCATCATCGATCTAAAGGAGATATTGCTGGAGGCAATGAGATGAAGTTCGACGCGTTTGCCAGGCTGCACGAGTCCGTGCATAGGGACAAGGATCGCAAGGCGGTGGAGTTCCGCGTGGAAGAAATACGGTGCTGCGTGGACATAATGCGGGTGCGCGAGATCGTCAGCCCGGGGAAGACGGTGCCTATTCCGTCCGCTCCGCACTGGGTGGTGGGCGCCACGGATCACCGGGAGTCGGTCGTTCCGGTGACGGATCTTCGCTTGCGCCTGGGCCTGGAGCCTTTCGAGTCGACCCACGCAAAATGGATCATCGTGGACGCGGGCGGGATGGACATGGCATTGCTGGTGGACACGGTTCATGGCGTGGTGACGGTTTCCGTCGACATTGAGAGGAAGCGGCACCCGGTGATGAACGGCACCGACGTCACATGGGTCCGTTCGGTCTACAGCATGCCGGACGGACTGATTTTCGAGTTGGACCTGGACACCATGTTCGATACCCAAAAAGATCACGATGAGCGACCGAAAAACGGGAAGACCACGTGACCGACCTCATGGAAAAAATGGCCCGGAGGATGGCCGACTCGAGCCCCGAGGTACGGCGGCGAGCAGTTCGGGAGCTCGGCTCCGTCCCGGTGAAGGATTCAATAGACCTGATTCTCGTTGCCCTTGCGGACGACGACTGGCGCGTGAGAAAGGAGACCGTATCAGTACTTTCGGACATGCCGTGTGACTCGGATATCGTGGGACAGCTCGTGGACGCGCTCGTGCAGGACGATAACGTGGGCCTTCGCAACGCCGCCTCGGAAGCGCTCGCCACGATGGGGGCCGACGCAGTCACCATTCTTGGCGATCGCATGGGATCCCTTGGCGCACGAGATGTAAAAATGGCTCTCGAGGTCATCGGCCGATCTGGGGATCCGCGCTCCGGGGCCATGCTCATCTCCTACCTGAAGGATCCGGACGCCAACGTCCGTGTTTGCACGGCAGAGCTCTTGGGGGAGCAAGGAGGCGGGGAGGCTCTGGACGCCCTCATGGAATGTCTCGGCAAGGGTGACTACCTGCTCACCCTGGCCGCGCTGCAATCCCTCAACAAGCTGGGAGCCCGCATCCCCTGGCAGAAACTGGAGGATCTCTCCGATGATCCCATCCTCGGCTCGGAGATCCTGTTCGCCATGGGAAGGAGCGCACAGCCGGCGGCTGCGAGCATCATAGTGAAAAACGTGCCTGACGAGCCTGCGGCGGTTCGCTCCCTCGAGCTGCTGCACGGCACATCGAAGGAAACCGCCGAAGCTGTCGAACAGGCCCTCAAGAACGCCGATGAAGACGTCCACGAGGCGCTCGCGGCCATCGTATCCCAGGAAGAGACCATCGATCAGCGGGCCGCCGTACGTTGCCTCATGTGGTCCAGGAGAATCGATAGCTTGCCCTTGCTCGTGGGCCTGGTCAGCAACGAGACCATGCATCGCGTCATCGTGGAGGGCCTGTCCGATTGGGGCGAGCCGGCCTTTCAAGCGCTGGAAGAGATGCTTCCCACACAGGACGGGCGGCCCCTGGCGTCCGTGGTAGGTTTGCTGGCCAGGATCCTCGATGAGGAACAGGGTAAGAGCAAGACCGCTCTTTTCATTGCGTACCTGCACTCGTCCAATATCGCAGTGGCAACAGCGGCGGTCGGCGCCGTCGCGCGATTTGGAAACGAGGGGGTGATTCCCCGGCTCATCGAACTGTCGAGCTTCAAGGATCAACGGGTAAGACGCGCCGCCGGACACGCGCTGGTTCAGTTGGGTTGCCGAGCTCCCGATGCGGTCCGGGACAGGTTGTTGCAAATGGAGATCACCGGCCTTGGTGGAATCGAGCTCTGCCGCGTATTCGAGGTCGTGGGTCGCCCCGAGGACACAGGGATTTTGGCCGGCGCCCTGAGCTCGCCGATACCGGAGCTTCGAAGAGCCTCGCTCAGCTCTCTCGCCGCAATCGCGGGCAGCGCGGCGGTCAACACCATCTCCCTCGCGATGACCGACGAGGACATGGGGGTGAAGATGGCTGCCGCATCCGCGCTCGCAAGGATCGGCCCGGCCGCGGCGGAAACGATCGTCTCGGCGATTAACACCACGCATGGACCTCTGAAGGCCGCGCTCGTGCGGGCGCTCGGACGCGTGGGTCACATCGAGGCGCCGGCCATCCTCAAGAGCCTCTGTCGCGAGTCTTCCGAGGTGGCCATGGCGGCCCTCGAAGCCATGCGGAACCTGGAGCTCGCTCCGGGCGAATTGCAGTACGAGATACTCAACCACGACGACTCCGAAGTGGTGAAAAAGGCCCTTCTGTTCCTCGGTTCCGCGATTTCGGGACAACGGATCGTAGCCCTTCTGAAACACCCTGCCTGGGATGTCCGGCTCGCCGCCGTGGATCGCCTGTCCTGTGGCGATTACAAGGATCCGGAAATATCGGTCGAGCTCGAAGCGAGACTGCGAGACGAGAAAGACGATCTCGTGAGGGCGTCCATCGAACATGCCCTCGGTGAGAGGGAAGGGGTGAAGTAGAACGTGCGCCTGGGTGATCCGGTCATACCCCTTTCGCTGGAGCGGTTCCGCCTGTTGCGGGATCTAATCAACAAGCGATTCGGGATCTTCTTCTCCGATGACGACCGGTATCTGGTCGAGAGCAGGTTGTCGGAGCGGCTGATTCACCTGGATCTGCTGTCTTACGACGATTACTACCACTACATTCAGTATCACCAGGACGGAGAGCAGGAGCTGGAGCGTGGCGCCGAGATCCTCACCACCAACGAGACCTATTTCTTTCGCGAGGAATACCAGCTGAATGCGTTCTCACAGGAGCTCCTGCCGGAGTTGCACGAAAGGCTGATGAACAAGCGTCGCCTGATGATCTGGTCGGCGGGTTGCTCCTCCGGGGAGGAGGCCTACACCGTTGCCATGCTCGTGCGCGACTCGGGTCTGTTCCATGGTTGGGACGTGCGGATCTTCGGCAGCGACATCAGCGCCAGGATGCTCGCCAAAGCCCGCCGCGGCATATTCGGGCCCTCTGCCTTTCGCGCCACGCCGGAGGACCTTCAGCGCAGGCACTTCAACCCGGCCGAGGGCAACCTCCGGATAAACGAAGACGTGCGGGCTCTGTGCCATTTTGGCCGGTTGAACCTGCTCGACGAGGAAAGAATCATCTTCGTGGGCCGGGCCGACGTGGTGCTGTGTCGCAACGTGCTCATCTACTTCGACAAACGTTCCAAGAGCCGCGCTCTTTCGATCATCTACGACCGCCTGAACGATGATGGATATCTGCTCCTCGGCCACACCGAATCACTCCTCAACCTTTCAACGGCGTTCGAGCTCGTTCACCTTCGGAACGATCTGGTCTATCGACGGCCAAGGGCGGGTGGCGATGTCTTCTAGTCGTATTCTGAAGGTGCTGATAATCGACGACTCGGCGTACAACCGCCGGGTCATCGCGGACTTCGTCGAGGAGATCCCCGAGGCGATTGTCGTCGGCAAGGCCAGTGACGGTCAGGAAGGGCTGCAGATGGCCCTGAACGAACGCCCGGATGTCATCACCCTCGACCTTGAGATGCCCAGAATGGACGGATTCTCTTTTCTGAGGCTGCTGATGTCGAGCCAGCCGACGCCGGTAATCGTGATCAGCTCCCATTCCGACAAGGAGAACGTGTTTCGAGCGTTGGAGCTCGGCGCGCTCGACTTCGTGGCCAAACCGAGCCATCGCGCGACGCCGGAGATCCTCGAACTGAAGGACGAGGTTATCAGCAAGATCCGCATGGCGGGGCAACTCAAGCCGGACTCCTTACATCGGCTGAAGTCCTATGCTCCGGACGATCTCTCCGCCAGCGGTGGATTTCCTGTGATCAACATCGACAGCGATGACGCCTTTGAGCCCGGCATGGAGCCCCTCGCGCAAAAGGTGGTCGTGATGGCGGCTTCCACCGGGGGGCCGGCCTGCATTATGCAGATCTTGAGCTCGCTCCCGGGGGACCTGCCAATCTCGATACTTGTTGCCCAGCACATGCCGCCCATGTTCATCACGACCTTTTCCGAGCGCCTCGATCGACAGTGCGCGATGAGGGTAACGGAGCTCACCTTGGTGGACATGGCCCGCAAGGGAGTTATCTATATCTGCCCGGGTGACAAGAACCTGGAGCTGACACCCGGTTTGTCCGGCACCATCATAACGGCCGTCCAGCCGAAATCGACGGACCGTTACGTGCCATCCGCCGACTATCTCTTTCGGAGCGCGGCGATGGCGCTCAGAAAGAACGTGATGGCCGTGGTGCTGACCGGCATGGGAGACGACGGGGCGAACGGGTCGGTCGCGGTGGCCTCGGTCGGCGGTCCCGTACTCGTAGAATCAGTTGACACCGCAGTGGTGGACGGCATGCCGCAAGCTGTGCTTCGGACCGGAACGCCCGCGATGGAGGAACCGCTCGGACGCATCGCGGAAAAGATTGTACAGTTTGCACATTCATCTGATAGCGGTTAGACACCGTTTTCCCAAGGAGGAAGAAATGTTTCGATCCGTAATTCATGTAATTATCGCGTCGGCCATGCTCGCCGCGTGCTCCAACGATTCCGAGGTTCCCCGGGCGGTGGCGGTGGCCGTGACGGCGCCTGCGACGACCGCGGACAAAGAAGTCCTGGTCGCCAGCCAACCTTCCGGAGCGACAGTGGTCCTCAAGGGTGCGAAGGTCGGCGAGACGCCCATGAAGCTTCTGGTCAGAGGTGACACCAACGTCATCCTCAAAAAGGAAGGCTATGTGCAGCAGGCCTTGATGATCACTCCGAATAGCGAGCCCAACCTGGTGGTGACCCTCGTGCCTCTCGACGACGAGGAGCCCGCCGAAAACGGCGACGAGGAAGTGGGCCAAGAGGAGGTCGCGTCCGGCACCGCCACCAAGAAAAAGAGCATCAAGAAGAAGACCGGAGGGACAAAACCGGCCCCATCGACCGATACCGGCGAAGAGGAAGAAAAAGACAAAGGGGTGGCTTCCCCGCCTTCACCGGGCCCGGATCCCAAGACAAAGAAACCGTCCTATAACACGATGGCGCAGATCAAGCGGGCCATTCGGGAAGGCAAGATCACGAAGGCCGAGTTCAGAAAGTACCAGGCGGAAATCCGGCGCAAGCGCGCCGTGGAGGTGGCTGCCGCCAAGAAGGACTATCAGCAGGGCAAGCTCACCAAAACCCAGTACAAGGAAAAGATCAGGAGCATCAAGATCAAGTACGAGGGTTAAAAGAGCGCCAACTGCGCCATGCGCTTGTCCTTGAGCTTGCCGTCGAAGAGCAGATATGGAGCTGCGGTGCGCCATCTCGGGGCGATGCGCAAGAGCACATCCGGCTCGCGAATTCGCGAAATTCTCCGCCGCTCCAGAATTCGATCGACGGCAAGGGGGCCCAGGCCGGGGACGCGCAACAACTCCCGTCGTTCGACATCGTTGATCTCCATTGGAAACACCTCGGGGTGGCGACCGGCCCACATCATCTTGGGATCTTCGGTCAGGGACAGGTTCTCCTCGTCATCAAAGATGATGTCATCGATCTCGAACTCGTACTTCCGAAACAGAAAATCCACCTGGTAGAGCCTGTGCTCTCGCATGGCCGGCACCGGCGCGGCGCCTTCCAGGGGGGTGCCCGAAACGGGCTGAAACGCCGAGAAGTAACCCCTCGCCAGGTTGGCCTCTTTGTAGCTTTCCCACAACGTGGAGATTGTCTCTCTGTCTTGCTCGCCCGCGGCGCCCACAACAAACTGCGTGGTCTGTGACTTGCACCGCAAACCCTCACGACCCAAGTTGTCGCCGATGAACCGCATCGTGCCCTTCAGCTGGTCGCGAAAGCTCTTCCCCGGCGCGATCGCCGCGAGACGCTCCTCGTTCGGCGCCTCCAGGTTCACGGACACGCGGTCGGCAAGCTCCATCGCCCGTTCGATCTGCGTCTCCTGCGCCCCGGGGATGATCTTGAGGTGGACATATCCGAAGAAGCGATGCTTGAACCGTACCCGCTCCACCGTAGCCAACATGCGATCCATTGTGGCTGTGGGGCTCCCCATGATGGCGGAGGACAGAAACAAGCCCCCCACCAGCCGGGCGCGGACCATCTTCATGAACTCCCGCGCGAGGTCGTCCGGCGAGAAACATATTCGCGGTCCCTTTCCGCCGTTTCGCTCGGCGCAATAGATACAATTGCGCTCGCATCCCGACGACTGCAGCACCTTGAGTACCGGCATGGTTTGCCCGTCGGGGAGCGCCGCGGGATAGATCCACAGGCCGTCGTCCCCAAGCGTGCGTTTTTGCGAACCTCCGCAGGCACACGAAAGATCGAACTGCGCCGCCTGCGCAAGCGCCTGCAATTTGCCCCGTGTGTTCACCTGAAAAGAGTACTGAACAACCGTGCAGGTGTCAAACAAATGACCGTATCATTGGTGGGAATTCGTCATTATGAGGTGAACCTTCTATTGGGGATATCATACCATCCGCTCGATACGCTTGATCTTCAAAAATGACAAAATCCCCCTGACCCCCTTGAAAAGGGGGAAACCCGGCACCAGGGGTGCTACCATCCGTTCGAACGAAACCTGCAAAGGAAGCAAATGACCCGAATTCCCGTTTTGATTGTCGTTGCCGGTTTTACGACCGCCCTTGCCGGGTGCGAGGACGATGGATACTGCTATTACAATTGCCCGGACGAATCCACGAAGATTTGCGGCGTGGAGATCATGGGCGAGGATGACAAGGCAAAGTGCGAGCAGCTGGCGATAAGCCAGTGCGCAAAGAACCCGGAGCACCTTGAAGATTGGGACGGGGGGGTCGTGCATCAGCTCCTGGTCTGCGCCTCCGGCGACGTTTGCGGCCTTCCCAACTGGTGTCTGCCGGAGTGAAAGAGGATTCCGGGGAAAAATGGTGAACGCTTCCACCTTCCCATGTGTATTATTGAGTAGGCAACTTGCGGAGGATGTCATGAAACTTGTGCTCATTTTACTTGCTTCGGTTTCCCACGGATTCGTTCTCGGTTGTGGTAACGGCGATATTTACAACGACTACGGGGGAATCGACGATCTGGAGATAACCGCCACCCAGTGCCAGGACGGCCTGGACAACGACATGGACGGGTATACAGACTGCGACGACCTGGACTGCCAGGGATATGTTTTCTGCTCCGGCGGCGATGGGGATGCCGACACGGATTCGGACACGGACGCCGATGCGAGCACCGATTCCGACACGGACAGCGATACCGACACGGACCCTGACGGAGGTTCCCCGGATGCGGGCGACAGCGGTATTTAAAGCCGGGTGGATCCATCCCTGTCGGAGGAGACTGCTTCTAGCCCCAATTTGATCACCTTCTCAAGGGCTTCGTCGTACGCCGACCGACTGTTCTGCAGGATATAGACGGCCAGGCGGTCCGCGATGCTTTTGCGCATCATGACCGGAACCCTGACAGGCCCGAATCCCATTTCCTCGGTGTCGGTGATATCATCCATCCGCAAATAACTGTCACACATTCCCCGTTCACCGCAAAATTATCGGCATTGTGGACCTGAAAGGAAATCGTCAGTCCCGGGGGGTTGCTCCGTGAACGACGACGGTGCCCGCCGCGAGATCCCCGATCCGCTGGCGCTTTTCAGTGAGGGCGATTAGCAGGATGCCCAGAAGGAAATCGAACATGCTGTCCACCAGGTATTTGAGCATGTTTCGAAGCAGGGCGCGACCGAGCCCGCAGGGATTCAGGTCCACATGGAGCACCCGTATCCCGGCGAGGCGCTTGCCGGGGGTCATGCCCGAGCGGCTCTCCATTACGCTGAAGAGCGCGATCCACACGATCATCCATACGGACGCCGCGCCGAAAAACTTGAACATGTTCACGAGCTCCGATAGGCCGTGCTCCTCCACATCGAAGGGGTTGGATTCCAGGCAGAGAAACCACCCCGCGACCACCGGACCCAGGATTATCAGAGAATCCACCATGGTTGCGGCGCCTCTCCTGGCAAGGGACGCGAGCACGAGATCGCCGTGTTCCGTACGAAGCTCGGCCAGCTTGTACCGGCGCATCCAACCGGAGATCATGAGCCCCACGATCAGGGCCATGATCACGCCGACAGCGCTGCTCAGCAAGGAGCTGCCCGTACCGGCCTGCGCCGGGATCAACCCGCTTTGCGACAGCCTGGTCTTCTCTACCACTTCCCCGTCACGAACATCGAAGATCGTTATGGAACCGGGCATGCCCTCGGTGGCGATGAGCAACCTCCCGGGGTCGTCCGTGGGATAGGCGCCCATCCGGGAGACTACCCCCGCCGTTATTTCGAAGAACTTCTCGAAGCTCTCCCCCTCCTTGCGGAACCCCTCGATCTTCTGCTGGAAAATATCCTCACTGAGAGTGATCAGCACCGGTTTCCCGTCCAGCACCACTGCGGTCCACACCGTGGCGTACACGCCCATTTTCACGGCGAACGGCAGGGTCTCTATAGGTTGTGTCGCGAACCCGGACAGTCCTTCCCTGCAATGGATCCCTTCCTTTCCCCGGGCGAATACCAGGGGGCCGGATGGAGTATCGAGTATATCGAGTTTGTAGAAGTTGAGGTTGTCGCCACTCCCCGCCGGCAGGTCTTTCACCTCGGACGTCTTCCACGCGCCGTCAATGAAGGCAAGCAGCTCCAAGCGGTCGCCCTCGATCTCGTACATGGACGGCCGGTCGTCCAGGAGAAAGGCCCCGGACGTGTAGCCCGACCTCCGGACAACCCGCACGGGCACGGTGCCCTCGGCCGACATGGCCACGACCACATCGGAGCCGACAATCCAGAGCGTCTCGTCAGTGGCAAGCAGCTGGGGATCCAGAACCGGGGGGAGCCTCGCTTCATCCGGCGAATTTTCGGAGTCGGGGACCCATTTGAGCAACTGTGTGTGGGCGGGATCGTCGGGGCGAAGAGCTACCCCGGGATCCGCGACCAGCCAGACGGCCCCCTTCCAGAAGGCGCCCCTCGAGGGATCGATGCTTCTGCTGCCCAGGTTCTGCCCCATGACAGTGTGAATTGTCATGAACATGGCGATGATGGGGATGGCGATCTGCACGAACGCTCCCACACCCACCGAGAAGCCGGCTCTTTTTATGAAGGCGGTCTTGGCGGCGGCTGATACGTAGCCTCTCGGTGTCTCCATCGGTTCACTTTATCCTAATAAATCAGTCGATGGAAAACGAAAGTGGGTTGCGGCAGGCCGGCGAATTATGCAGGCTAGGTTTCTCCTTGCGCAAGACGGAGGTGTTCGTCAATGACGCAGACAGTCGAGTTCAATCCCGTTCCCTTCATCGCAAGGGAGCTGCAACTGCCCGGCTCGAGCGTGGAGGCGGTGGTGAAGCTGCTTCACGACGGGAACACGGTGCCCTTCATAGCGCGCTATAGAAAAGAGGCCACGGGCAGCCTCGATGAAATTCAAATTCGGGCTGTCGAAGAGCGCACCGCATACCTGGGGGAGCTGGAGAAAAGAAGACAGGCGATATTGTCCTCCATAGAAGAGCAGGGAAAGCTCACCGACGAGCTGAAGGCGAAGATCCTCCAGTGTCAGGTGAAGTCAGCCCTCGAGGATCTCTATCTCCCGTACAAGAAAAAACGCCGAACGAGGGCGACTGTCGCAAAGGAAAAGGGTCTGGAGCCGTTGGCCTTGCGCATCGCGGCGCAGCCGAAGGACGGAGATCCCGTTGCGGAGGCGGCTCAATTCATCGACGACGAGAAGGGCGTCGAGGACGTGGAGGCGGCGCTGGCGGGAGCGCGGGATATCGTCGCGGATATGGCGGCTTCGATCGCCGATGTTCGGGCCCTGGTCAGGGAGGTGTTTGCGCACGATGGGGTCCTGGTTTCGAAGGTCGTCGACGACAAGAGGGATATGGGTAAAAAGTTCAGGGACTATTTCGATTACCGTGAGCCCATCGCGTCGATACCGTCCCATCGTTTCCTGGCGGTGCGGCGGGGTGAGCGCGAGGGGGTGTTGAAGACCGGGGTTGCGGTGGACGGCGAGCGGCTCATCGGGGACATTCTTGTATTGATGGGCTTCAACGATGGATCTCCGTTCTGCGGTCAGATGCGCGAAGCGATCGAGGACGGCTACAAGAGGCTCATCTCGACCAGCGTCGAAAGCGACATCCGCATAGACCTGAAGCTCAGCGCGGACAGGGACGCGGTGGAGGTGTTCGCCAGCAACCTCCGGGCGCTGCTCCTCGCGGCGCCGCTGGGAGGAAAGCCCGTCATCGGCGTAGATCCGGGCCTGCGCACGGGGTGCAAGTGCGCAGCGCTGGATGCGACCGGAACCTTCCGCGGGAATATGACCTTCAACATCGTCCAGGGCGACAAGGCGGCGAAAGCGGGGCGAGAGGAGCTCCTGAGCTTCGTCGACAAGAACGCTCCCGTTGCAATCGCCGTGGGGAATGGAACCGGGGCTAAGGAGACCGGGAAGTTCGTGAAGGAGTCCCTGAAATCGGCGGGTGATACGAAGACGATGGTGGTGCAGGTCAGCGAGGCGGGGGCGAGTGTCTACAGCGCTTCGGAGCTGGCCGGGAAGGAATTCCCGGAACTGGACTTGACGGTTCGCGGGGCCATCTCGATAGCCCGGAGGCTCCAGGATCCGCTGGCGGAGCTGGTAAAGATCGAACCCAGGGCGATAGGAGTGGGCCAGTACCAGCACGACGTGCATCAGCCGTTGCTCGGGAAGAAGCTCGAAGAGGTTGTCGAGAGCTGCGTCAACGGTGTCGGGGTAGATCTGAACACGACGAGCGCTCATTTACTCGCACGGGTGGCCGGTATCGGACCGAAGACCGCACAGAATATAATCGAGTTCAGAAATGACAACGGAGAGTTCAGGAGCAGACGGCAACTCCTGAAAGTCAAAAAACTCGGCCCGAAAGCTTATGAGCAGGCGGCAGGATTCTTGAGAATTCGTTTCGGAGAGAATCCTCTCGACGCGTCGGCAGTTCATCCGGAGCGATACGAGTTGGTTGAGAGGATCGCGATGGACATGGGGGTAGAGCTGTCCGCGCTCGTCGGGGACGAGAAGTTGCCGGACCGGATAGAGATCTCCAGGTACGTCGGAGGCACAGTGGGGGAACCCACTCTGCGAGATATCGTCGACGAGCTGAAGAAACCCGGTCGTGATCCGCGGGACGAGTTCGAGCCACCGGCGTTCCGTGAGGATATCAACGCCATCGAAGATCTCCAACAGGGGATGGAGCTGGAGGGCGTGGTTACCAATGTAACGAACTTCGGCGCGTTCGTGGACGTGGGTGTGCATCGGGACGGGCTGGTTCACATCTCCCAGCTAGCCGATCGGTTCGTCAAGGATTCGAACGACATCGTCAAGGTAGGCGACAAGATCAAGGTCCGTGTGATGGAGGTGGATCTCGAGCGTGGGAGGATCTCATTCACCGCGAAGACCGGCGCAGCGCCCGAACGGCCGAGCGGCCGTTCCCCGGAAGACAATCGTCCACCTGACACCCAAAGACCCGACAAGGGCAAAGAAAAGAAGGACAAGGCGCAGTTCTTCCACAACCCCTTCTTTGACCTGATAAAGAAGTAGATGCCGTCCTGACGTTGTGTATCCTATTCAAGACATCTGTTCGCCCTGCGTTGCTTCTGTGCAAATTCGTAAGTTAACTTTGCATTTTGCACAAACACCGTTTCTTGGGGTTCAAATAAAGCCCAGGAAATAGGCGACGGCAGCGGTGCCCGCGATCGCCAGAACGATTCCGGCGGCGATCAATCCGATCCTGCCCGCTCTTCCAGCGGAGCTCGCCGTCCCGTCGAGGCGCACTGATCCTACAGCGACCGACCGGTTCGGATCCCGGCGGGCCCTGCCGAGCGAGGCCTGTCCTCCCTCGCCCCCGAGCGGAGGCCTGGGTGGAATGGACTTCGCGTGCTCGAACATCTCGTCCACGAGCTCGTCGTCGTCGTATTCCTCGGCCAGCAATGAGGCGGTGATGGGGTTCTCCTTGAGCGAGAACCCTATGCCGGTGGAGCCGTCCACCGGGATGGCGGGAATGGAATCCCTGCGCGAAATGGGATCGTGCAGATCCATCAGCTGGGCCAGTTGTCGTTCACGTTCCCTGCGCTGGGCCATGAGGCTCTCACCAAAGTTGTCCATCAGGAAGTTGGAGAACCGCAGGTGTGAGACTACCTGGCCGGACGAGTGCATGTAGTCCTCGAGGGCCTGGATGAATTCCTGCCCGCTCTGAAAACGATCGTCCGGATTCCTGGACAGCGCCTTTTGAACTAACCTGGAGAGCATCTCGAATTTGGGGAACTTCCGGTCGACGAGGGGCGGTATCTGCGCCGTCTTCGCCCGGCGGAAGGTCTCGTGCTCGTCCTTTGTCTTGTACAGGCGTCTTCCGGACAGAAGCTCCCACATGAGGATCCCCGCCGCGAAGAGATCGGCGCGACAGTCGATCTCCGCTCCCGCCACGTGCTCGGGCGCCATGTAGGCGACCTTGCCCTTCATGTGGTACTCGTCCAGGCGGTGCTCGGCCCCCACGTCATCGAGGGCGACCTTGGCGATGCCGAAGTCGCACAGCTTGACATCCCCCTCGCTGGAGATCAGCACGTTGGTGGGTGACACGTCACTGTGGATGATGCCGAAAAGTTTGCCGTTGTCGTCTTTCAGCCGGTGGGCATAGTCGAGTCCCCGCAACGCCTCGATGATGATATAGACCGCGAACTGGAGCGGCAGGGAGATCTTGGCGCGGGACAGCAAGCCGAGGAGCCGGTTCAGGTCGACACCCTCCACATACTCCATGGCGATGTAGAACTGCCCGTCGATCTGACCGAGCTCGTTCGTCTGGACCACGTTGGCGTGGGAGAGCTGGGAACATAGCTTGGCCTCCTTGATGAGCATCTCGCAAAAACTCGTGTCCTCGTTGAGGTGGGGCAGGATGCGCTTGATGACGCAGAGGCGCTCCGTTCCAAGGCTCGTGTAGGTTTTGGCGAGGAAAATCTCGGCCATCCCACCTTTACCGATGAGGTCGAACAGGTAGTACGGGCCAAATTGAGAAGGAAGCTGGGGAGTTGTCTTGGCCACGGAAAAGATACTCGCGCGTTAGGCTTTTCTCGTCAAGCGGGTGAGGTCCGATCCGCGATCCGCCGTAGTGGTGGCTTCCGAAACCTCAAGGAAGGTCGAACATGTAGATGGCGTTGCCGCTCGTTGTTTTGAGCGGGTAGCCCGCATTATGATGTGTCATAGTTGTCATAATAGATCTTGGGCCTGTCACGCCATAGCGCTTGCGCGACGGCGGACGACAAAGTTGCCCCTCCTGAAGGCATTATATCGTAAGATGAGGTGAGAGACAGCCGAATTTTCGGTTCAGACAGCTAAAGAGACCCGCCCATTAACGCGGGTTTCCAACAACTTCCCCTTCCCCTCGCAGGGGAAGGCCGGGATGGGGTTAAGGCAGTTTTCACGGTGAGGATAGATCAGGCCACGAGAGGCGGATCAGGTAAGTCTTTCGCTTGTCGTGTTCTCAAAAGCCAGCTTTTCTCCGTTCCCCTGGACGATGAGCTGATCTCCCCTGGTGACCTCACCGGAGAGCACCAGCTTTGCGACCGGACCCTCGATCAGCCGCTGGATCGTGCGCCGCATGGGACGGGCGCCGAGATCCGGGTCGAAGCCGCCAGCCGCGATCAGCGTGTCAACGGCGCCTTCTCCGACCATGAGGGACACCCCCTGTTCGATTTCCAGCTGTTTTGAGAGTCGGTTCAGCATTAGCATGGCGATCTCGCCCACCTCCTGCCTGGTCAACGGCGCGAAAACCAGGGGCTCGTCGATCCGGTTCCATAGCTCCGGCGCAAGCGCCTCCCGGGCGGCGGCAAGAATGGACTCACCGATCCTGTCCCCGTCAGGCTCTTCTTCACCGGCAAGGAAGCCCACCCGCCGCCTGCGGGACGAGAGGTTCCTCATATCGGAGCCGAGGTTGCTCGTCATGACAATGACCGTGTTGTCGAAAACGATGGTGCGTCCCTTGCCGTCGGTCAGACGACCGTAGTCGAGGACCTGGAGCAGGATCTGCAACACATCCCGGTGGGCCTTCTCTATCTCGTCGAGCAGGATCAGGCAGTAGGGGCGCTTCCTCACCGCCTCCGTGAACTGCCCGCCATCCTCGTGCCCCACGTACCCGGGCGGCGCCCCGATCATGCGGGCCACGGCGTGAGCTTCCGAAAACTCGGTCATGTCCAGGCGTATCATGGAATTCCGGTCCGAGAAGAGCAGATCCGCGAGTACTTTTGCGGTTTCGGTCTTGCCCACGCCGGTCGGTCCGAGAAAGAGCACCGATCCGATGGGGCGGCCCGATCTGAAACCGGCGGCGTTGCGGCGCAGCGTCTCTCCGAGCGCATTAAGGACATGGCGGTGGCCGATGATACGTTCGGCCAGATCCGATTCCAGGTTGAGCAGGCGATCATGGTCGCTTGCACTCAGACGCTTTGCGGGAACGCCGATCTGCTCGGCCAGAACATCGGCGATATCCTCGTCGGACACCAGGTCGGCATTGGATCTGCGAACCCTGGCTCCCGCCAGATCCAGTAACGCGAGCGCCTTGTCCGGCAGCGCGCGATCGTGCACGTATCTGGATGACAGCCTCACCGCCGCCTTGAGCGCCTCCGGGGTGTAGGAGAGCTGATGGTGTTCGGCGTAGGACGGCGCCGCACCTTCGATTATCCGCACGGCCTCGTCGTGGTCCGGCTCGTCGATCTCGATGACCGTGAAGCGCCGGGCGAGGCCTGGATCCGATTCCACGTGGTGGGAGTACTCCTCGCAGGTGGTGGCCGCGATACAGGGCATTTCACCGCGACCGAGCGACACCTTGAGATCCTGGACGGCCTCCGCGCCGTCAGGGGAGGCCAGGAGTGAGTGTATCTCGTCGAAGAACAGGACCACCCGCCCCTCGGAGCGGACTACCTCCTCCCGCAGGGCATCAAACCGCTCGGACAGGGCGCCCCTCAGGGAGGTCCCCGACAGCAGGTCCCCGGATCTGACCTCCAGCAGGATACGGTCCTCGAGCCCGGGGGCCTCTCCTTTCACGAGCTTGCAGGCGAGACCTTCGACGATCGCCGTCTTTCCAACCCCGGGGGCTCCCACCAGGCAGGGGCTGTTGGCCCGCCGCTTGTTGAGCACGTCGGCGATCCGTTCCATCTCGCGCTCGCGGCCGATGATCTCCTCGACACGGCCCCTTGCGGCGTCGGCCGTGATGTTTCGTCCGATGGCGACCAGAGTTGGAAATTCGGATGGAGACAGGTCGAATCGCGAGAGCGGATCGGAACCGAAAAGAACCGGTTCAGGGGAGATCGGGGCTGCCCGGCGTCCAAGTTGCACGTCAGGTGGCGCACTTTCAACGGGAGACGGCGAAGCCTGGCCGCCTTTTGGGGACTCGGATCTCAAGGCCCTCGTTTTCTGCTGGGCCTGCTCGAGGGAAAGTCCCATGTTCGAAAGAGGACACTGCTGCAAGAGGCCGGAGAGGCCTGATGGCCCCGGAGCGGGTTTCCCTTGTCGGCGCTTCTCGACGACGGGCCCGAATTGCAACGGTGGATCTCTCAATTGCTCCGGAAGGGGCAGGGATTCGCGATTGAAGTCTCCTCCCGGGCGCGCGGCGGTATCGTTGCCGACTGGGGATCCGTGTTCCCTGGTCAGGCTGGTGGTCATGTTGCGAAGCGCCTGATTCCTTATCACGTCCACGTTCAGGCCCGCTTCCACGAGGATGAGGTGTCCCTCGCAGCGCCGGACGGTCGCAATTGCGGCGAGCACGTGGATCGCGGAAGGTGTGTTGACTCCCAGGGAATCCGCATACCTGTTTGCCTTGTCAATTACTTCATCAACGATCTCGGATGGTTCCGGATCCGAGTTGCGAATTGCGTTGCGGAGCTTGGTTTCCGTCAGGCCCCTCAAAGTGAGGGTCCTCGCGGCGGCGCCGGTGCCGGTGAGGATGGCCAGCAGGAGGTAACCGGTACTCATCTCCCCGTTTCCATTGCGGGCAAAATCAGCGGCCCGATTCAGCACCTCATGGATTGTTCCGGATGTTGCGATGCTCATATTCTTTAATTAATCCAAACCTTTACGAACTTCCAAGGAGTATGCCATAACCAATTGTACCGAGCAAATTTTTGGTCTTTTTTTGTCGTGCCTAGTTCATTTATAATTATTAGAATAAACTGAGAATATGCAGAAGATGCGCTCGTCAAAAACAAATGAGGACCAAAGGAGAATCCACATGAGGAAGTCAGCAGTCGGACGTATCGCCATTCTCATCGCAATGTTGTTTTTCCTCGTCGGGGTCAGTGAGGTGCTGGCGCGCAAGGTGGAGGATATCTTCGCGGGGAAGGTTCTCTTGCTCAAGAAGCGTCCGCCGAGCTATTTCAAGTCCAAGGGCAGGTTTGTAAGCTACCTCAGATCCAACTCGGTCAGGACGGTCTACGCCGACAAGGAGAACGTCTGGAAATTCGAAACCATGTCGTTCTTCAGGCGGCCCCTCGGCGACTATGAGGTCGAGATGGTGTTCTACGATATAAAGAGCGGGAAGAGCGCCAGCCGGCGCCGCTTCGTCGACTCCTACACACAGTACACCCAGGATCGAAACACACGCATCCTGTCCGGAAAGGCCAACCTCACCCGCCCGAGTTTCGACGCCAATAAAAGCTACATGATTGTGGTCCAGTCCCACGGAAAAGATCTCGCGAAGGGCTTCTTCAAGACCAAGGGTGTCACCCAGGCCGCGCTCGACCAGCAGAAGAGGGTGGATCACCAGATGAAGGAGATGGAAAAATCCATGGCGGACCTCCAGAAGAAGGTCAAGGAGCAGGAGGAGGAGACCAAGAAGAACGCCGAGAAGGACAAGGCGGCCTCGGACGATTTGTTCTAGATTGAAGTAGGCCTTCCGTCATTTTGCGTGGCTTTTTTCCGCAGTCAGCCTGTGAATACCCACCCCAGATCTTGACATTTCAATATTGAATCTTACACGTTTCGTACACGTTTTATGAACACCAAAAGAGACTATTACGAAATTCTCGGCGTGCCACTCAACGCCGACGTAAAGCAGATCAAGCAGGCGTACAGGCGCCTGGCGATGAAGTTACACCCGGACAGGAACCCAAACAGCTGCGAGACGGAAGACCTCTTCAAGGAGGCCGCCGAGGCCTACGATGTCCTGTCCAACCCGGAAAAGAGGGAAATCTACGATCGCTTCGGACACGGGGGGCTGCAAGGACAGGCCGGATTCACCGGGGTCGACGATATTTTCTCGCATTTCGGTGATATTTTCTCCGATTTCTTTGGAGGCGACATTTTTGGAGGACGTCACAGATCCCGTCCGCCGAGACCGCCGAGGGGGGCTGATCTTCGTTACGACCTGTCCCTGAGCTTTGAAACTGCCTTCAAGGGCGCCAAGGAGAAGATCGAGTTAGTTCAGCTGCGAAATTGCGACCGATGCGAAGGAAAAGGATCCGAACCCGGAACCGCTCCGAAGACCTGCAGCGACTGCCACGGCCACGGGCAAGTGATCCAGCGCACGGGGTTCATGACCATAGCCACTCCCTGTCCCTCCTGTCTGGGCCGAGGCAGCGTAATCACTACACCTTGCGAAGAATGCGAGGGCGCCGGGCGAGCGTCGTACAACCGCACCGTCACCATCACTGTGCCCGCGGGGGTGGACACGGGCATGAGGTTGAGGCTCGCAGGAGAGGGAGAGCATCCCGAGAGCCCGGGCGAGCCCGGAGATCTCTATGTGTTCATCGACGTGGAACCCCACCAACGGTTTGTGAGGAACGGAAATGATCTCGAGTACACGGTTTCCATTCCATACACCCGTGCGATCCTGGGCTGCTCGCTCAAGGTGGAGCTCATCGGCGAGACGGTGGAGATTGAGCTGCCTCCGGGAACCCAACCCGGGGACCAGATCCGCGTCAGCGGAAAGGGTATTCCGTTCGTGGGCGGGAAGGGGCGCGGAGAACTGATCGTGAATGTGAAGGTTGTGCTTCCAATCGAAATAGGCGACGAGGAGCGCACCCTTCTCGACAAGCTGGACCATCTGTCGAACGGCGGAAAGTGACCGCACTCGGCCTGCCCCTTGACCTTGCGAGGTGCTTTTCTAGTTAGTACAATGCGTCGACAGAGGGATCGTTTTCGATCGTCACCGCGCAAGGGCAAGGAATGAACTCATCAGTTTGTACTCATCAGACCGCAAACGAGTGCCTGCTATCGAGAGATCCCCTGCGGACGCTTCGCATAGTAGGACCGATGCTGGAGAACAATCCGTCCGATCTCACAGCCTGGAAGCTCGGAGCGCTCGCGTTGATTGCTCGCGGCGACTCGGCCCTGGGGGTCAAGAATTTGAAGAGCGTTGCCCTCGCGATGGCCGAGGAAAGAAACCCCATCCAGGCCATCGCCACGGCGAAGGAGATACAGGATCTGGGCCAGGATCCCGGAGATCTGATCCCCGCTATCGCGCGAATCTACGGATCGGAATCGGACAGAATCGAGGAGGCGGAGATCCCACCGCCGCCGCTGCCCGCCAGACTGGAGGCGGAACCGTGGGGGGTCGACCTGGACGACGAACAGGTCGTCTCCAGAGCCGGAGACGCCATGGCCATGGCCTGGGGCGCCGCGCTCACGCTCCGCGAGCGGGGCATCCGGTTGCCGTACATACCCCTGCTGTCCGCCCTTTGCACTTCGGATTTCGAGCACCTCACAAACGCGCTCGTCCGTCAGGTGGTCGAAGAGCAGGAGGTCATCGTCGAGCAGGGCACAACCGGAGATGCCATGTACATAGTGGCACAAGGATCGGTGGCGGTTATGCATCATCCCGCGAGCGGCGACCCGATAGAGCTGGCTCGCCTGGGCCCCGGGGCGTTTTTCGGAGAGATGGCTCTGGTTTCTTCCGCCACGCGTGCAGCTACAGTGCGCGCGAGCGAACGTACTGTCCTTTTACGAGCGGACAAGGCCGAGATGGAGCATCTGACCGAACGCTTTGCGAAAACCGGAGACGTGCTGGTTGCGTTTTGCCACGCCCGGATGCTCGAGAACCTCATGCGTGTGTCTCCGGTGCTTCGACCGGTTCCCCCCACGCGCAGGCCGGACGTGATATCCAGATTCAACACGGATTACAGGAGCGAGGGCGAGGTGATCATTGAACAGGGCAGCGACTGTCCCGGATTGTTCCTGATCGTATCCGGCGGAGTCCGGGTGAACAAGGTTGAAGACAACAAAGACGTGGTTCTCGCCAACCTGGGCCCCGGCGATCTGTTCGGCGAGATCTCACTGCTCATGAGGAAGCCTTCCACGGCGACGGTGACGGCGGATCAAAACACGGCGTTGTTGTTCTTGCCGCGAACTGAGTTCGAATCGGCCACCGCCGAGTTCCCCGAGTTTCTCAAGGGCGTGTACGACATCGCCATGGACAGGGAGATGCGCAACAATTCAATAATGGGACTTCCGGCGCAGGACGCGGACGGTCTCATACTTGTGTAAGCCATGAAAAACACGAAACAGGGACCGCCGTTGGTAGTATCTTTGTTGCTCGCGCTCGCGGGCGTAGGCGGGCTCGCCACGGCGATTGTGCTGGTGCCCTCCATGGTGCGGCAGTTCGCCGCCGCTCGAAACGCGGACCCCTCACCGGTGGTCTACGAAACGCGGAAAAGCCCGGATTCCATACCCGAGACGGTCGCTACGGTCAACGTCGTACCGGCAAAAAAGGTCGAAGAGGAAGTCAAGCAGAAGATCGAAGAGGAAGTCGAGCAGAAGGTCGAGGAAGAAGTCGAAAAAGAAGTCGAGGAGGGGGCTCCCGCGGCTGCTTCGTCAACGCAATGGACCATCGAACTCGATCCGGGAAACTATGAGATCATGGGAGGGGGTGAGGCAGCAGTGGATGCGATCGTGCACTTCCTCACGACTAACGAGAACACCAGGGTCAAGCTCACGGGAGTCAATCACCCCAACAAGAGCACAAAACGCTCGAAGCAGGCGGCCCGGATCATCAAGGATGAGATCATCAGGGATGTGGGAGTCGCGAAGCACCGGGTCTCCATCGCGGAAACGCAGGATCCGGAGGTGACGGGCCTCCTGGTGCGCGCCGAGATCCTGGGGGGGGGGCGATGATGTTCCTGTTTGTAATGATGATACTGGCCGTTTTTCTTGGCGGGGCTCTCTTGTGGCTATCGGGATTGACCGTCGGCCTTCGCTCGGGCTCCGACTCGCCAGGCGACAAAGATCTCGTAAAGCTTCAACAGGACAGGGACAAGCTCGCGGCCGAGGCCAGCGCCGAGACGGCCCGGGTCGTCGAGGAGATGGAGCGCGTAGAAAACGAGTTGACCATGGCCGCAGAAGAAATGAAGAGCCTCAAGGACGAAAACGAGGCGCTGAAAGCCAGGGGCACCTCCCACGAATCGAAATCGTCACCCCCTACGCCGCCGCCGCTACCTCCTACACCGCCACCGTTACCCGTCAAGGCCCCCACGCCGGAAATAGACGACAGCGAGGAGCTCGACTCGGCGCAGGCCCAGCTTGACCTCGAAAGGGTGGCCCATCGAAGAACCCTGGATGAGCTCGCGGCGATCAAGAACCTCCTTTCTGTGAAGATAGCCGAGAGATCGGACCCATCAGGGGGCGCCGGACCGCAGCGGGACCGAAAAAGCGCCGGATTCAAGACCATGTCCATTGACAACAGGAGCCAATCCGTATCCGGCACGGATCACGATCGTTTGCGGCAATCGTACAATCAGACCATTCGTGAGAAGGATCGCCTCGAAACGGAACTCGCCCGTACACAGCAGGAGCTGCAGCTCCTCAAGATACGACAAAAATGAGCATTAGAGCATACGAAAGAAGTGATCTGCCGCTCGAGGAGAAGTTGCCCTCACTGGGAAAACGTTTTCCATGCCTGGCGGGAGCCCTTGGTCTCGATCCGTGGGATTCCACAGTATTTCACGCGTGGGTGTCCCAACAGGAAACCGGGGGTAGCGCTTACCACGCCGGGCACCTGTTGCTGAACCTGTCCGGTGACGGCCCCTGGGAGCCGTTCGATATCCTGGCGGCCAGACGGGTGTGGACGCCGGACGACAGGCAGGCCTTCATCAAATGGATAAAGGTATGGCAGTAAATGCCCCTGCCGCCCCTGAAGAACCCCTCCAAACCACTCACCATTATTCGCGGCATTGCACTGGGGGTGCCGGCGGCGCTGTTTCTCCTGGTGACGCTTATGACCGTCAACTGTGCCCAGGTGCTGTTTCTGATCATCGCGCCGTTTTCCAAGAAGACCTATTTGGGTTTAAACAGATGGGCCGCAAATTGGTGGTTTGGGTTGTGTGTAAAACTGGGTCGGGGGGTGCACGGGGTCAACTTGAAACTGACCGGCGATCCTGTCAGAACCGGGGAAAACGCGGTTCTGGTGGTGAACCATCAGGAGATGACCGACATCGTTTTCCTCTTCATGGTCGCGCAAGCAGGAGGACGACTGGGCGATCTGAAGTGGTTTGTGAAGGATCCGGTCAAATATGTCCCGGGTGTCGGCTGGGGCCTTTTTCTGCTGGACAATCTGTTCGTTAAACGCCGTTGGTCTTCGGACAAGGATTCCATCGAAGCTGTCTTCTCCCGATTGAAACGTAACGGGATCCCATTCTGGTTGGTCCTCTTCGCCGAGGGGACCAGGATAACCGAGGAGAAACTGGTTCGCAGTCGACGGATCGCGCAGAAGAAAAACATGAAGCCTCTGTCGCACCTGCTGCTCCCCCACACGAAGGGATTCGTCGCATCCCTGCAAGGGCTGGGGGATCGACTCGACGCGGTGTACGACATCACCATCGGATACGAGAAGGGGGTGCCCGGCCTGGTTCAGTACATCGTCGGCTTTGTAGAGAACGCTCACATTCACGTAAAGCGATTCGACGCGAACGAGCTTCCTGCCGGACATCAGGCCCTCTCCTTGTGGTTGAACCAACGCTTCGAGGACAAGGACGCTCTGCTGGACGAGTTCTTCTCCCGGGGCGCGTTTCCCTCATAGAAACCCGGTGCCGGAGGGAAGCTAGTCGTGTCCGTCAGGATCATCGGACTGTCACTCGCCGATTATTTTGATCAGCACTCGTTTTCTTCGACGTCCGTCGAACTCGCCGTAGAAGATCTGCTCCCACGGCCCGAGATCCAGGCGACCTTCGGTGATGGCAACCACGACCTCCCGACCCATCACCTGGCGCTTGAGATGCGCGTCACCATTGTCCTCGCCGGTTCGGTTGTGCCGGTATCGATCGATCGGCTCGTGGGGAGCCAACCCCTCGAGCCAGTCGTCGTAGTCGCGGATGAGCCCCGACTCGTCATCGTTGATGTAAACGCTGGCCGTGATGTGCATGGCGTTCGTCAGGCAGAGCCCTTCTTCAACACCGCTCTCGTCCACGGCCGCCTGCACCTTGTCGGTGATGTTGATGTAATCCCGCCTTGTCTCTATTTGGAACCACAGTTCTTTTCTCAGGCTCTTCATAAAACCTCTCCTTTATTGCTTTGTGAGACAAGTTTAACAGGATGCTGAATGAATGCACGGGCCCAGTTTTGGGGGGTTGGGTCACAGGTCAACTGAGCCGAAAATTCGGCTGTCTCTAACCTCATCTTTCGATATATTGCCTTCCAACAACAAGAGTGTCCAACAACAAGAGTCCCAGTCTTTAGATCCCTCTGTTCGCAAACGTCCAACAACAAGAGTGTCCAACAACAAGAGTCCCAGTCTTTAGATCCCTCTGTTCGCAAAC
>SDBV01000448.1_pt1 | contig 59357 bp, 43 predicted proteins | sample 2277081 | NCBI WGS metagenome assembly SDBV01 (sample SAMN10402039, study PRJNA504765) | marine sediment metagenome | isolation source: marine sediment core GS10_PC15, 223 cmbsf | place: Arctic Ocean: Southern Knipovich Ridge | collected 2010
CTGCCCAGCCGGGGCGCTCTGCAATAATCTCAAGTTCTTTTTCCGGCGATGTTGCGGCAGCGAGAACTTCGCCTGTCTGGCTGTCGAGCAAGGTCGCTTTTATTGACGAACTGCCAACATCGTATCCTAACAAAATCGCCATCCATTATACCCCTTTACTTTTTCCCAGAAGTATCGCAAATATAATCAGAAGTACACAGATAGGCAGCAGGAGCTTCAAGCTCTTTTGAACCGACGAGTCTTTTGCAAGATTGCCGATGGCCTTTGGCACAAGCACGGCTCCGAGCAGACCCACGGCAAAGATGATTCCAAAGACACTTCCGAAATTTTCAGGACATTTGGAGTAAATGATACCTATAATCGTGGGAAAGCACGGTGCAAAGGCAAGACCTGCACAACCGGCAAGGACACTTATCCATATTGCCGTGCTTTTCCTCATTGCCAGTATGATAAGTGCACTTATCAGTGCTGCGCCGGCGACAAACCAGCTTCCGTGTACGGTAATGGCCTCTATCTGGCTGGCGATTAAACGTCCGACCATCATCGCTATGGCAAAAACCGAGAGCATCTGCTGTGATGCGGCATCTATAACAGCGTTATCGAGGCCCGGCAGGTCTGTGGTGATGACTTCCTTGCCATACGGCGGCAGCCAGTTACAGAACGTGGCTTCCAGACTGATATAGCAGAAAAGTGCGAGTCCCGCCAGAAGGATGGCTGGTACCTTGAGAAGTGCCACTGCATCTTTAATCGAAAATCCGACAGAGCCCTGAGGATATTCAGCCATAACGGCAAAGATGACAGGGACCAATACAATGACTCCGAGAACCGCAATTGCCTTTTCATAGGATGTTTTTTTGAACAGGAAGCTCACGATAAGGGGCGTCAGAAACAAGCCGAGGCAACAGAAAACGTTTCCGAGGTTGCTTGCCGCCACCGGATTTTCACCGTTGAACAGGACCACGGGGATAAGTGTATTTCCTACGGTGTTCATCGCCATTGCACCAAAGCCCAGCAGCAAACAAGGTATAAGCACCGCTACATAAGTCTTGCCGGCGGCAAATACGAAGATACACGCGGCAGTAGCTATGAATCCGAAAATAGCCACGGGCTTGTATCCGAACTTGTCCACTACAACACCGGTAACCAGGGACGCAATCAGGCAGGTGAGCATGAATGCTGAAATCAGTGAGCCGAATTTGGCCTGGTCGATTTTCAGCCGGGGCATTAATTTGACGCTGATAGAGCCAAGCAGCGTAAAGCACACACCCAAACCAAACACACTCGACAAAGCTACGATCTTTACCATTTCCCACACTCCCTTTTTGTAATTATTTCAAATATCAAAAATTAAAAATTAAAATTGCGGTCTCGTACTAAATCCTTATTCACCTTCGCCCGAGGGAAGTTCAACAACCTCTGGCTCAAGTCCCAAATCCGCGAGTATCAGATACACGGCAAATCCAGTTACAAAAGACATCAATGTTTCCAGGCCGTATCCAAAACCGATTCCAGGGATTACACCTAAGATCCCCACAACAAATCCCATGGCCCAGGCAATGTAGCCTGCCCAATTGATGCCTTTTCGCGGTCCTGACCACTTGCCGTTACGCAGATAGTCTGCCGACATAGCCCCAATAATCGGGCCGAACGAAGCACCCATAATCAAAAAGATCCCAACAAGGTTTTGTGCTACACCGGTAGCAGCCAAGATGATACCTATCGCTCCGGCAGCCAAAGCCAGGCCGATTCTTGGCAACCTGGGAAACATAGTTGAAAAGGAGTTTGCCGCCAGGAAGGCGCAGAATCCGGTTGGGCATAAGCAGGCAATTACAAATACCCAGAACATAATCTTTGAAACAAATCCTCCAACTTCACCGATGGAACCGATGAACGCCGCGAAAACGTCGAGGTTGGCCGTGCCCATACCCGCCTTGACAGCAATCTCCGGATTTTTACCCATGGCACCTGCCATCGTAATTAACGCAAGCAAGCCTGCAACTAAGGCGGCAACCGAGATTCCCCAAAAACCTCCAAGTACCACATCTTTTTTATTACGACTATTCATTGCGAAATCCGCTCCGGCGGCTCCGGCTGTTGCGAAAAAACCGGTTGCCGCCTGCATTGCCGCAAAAGCGGCCAATCCCAGGAGAGGAATCAAAACTGCTGCACTTTCTGAAATCGTTACAGAAGAGTTGAATTTGGCGAGTCCTTCCCTATTTGCAAATGCCGCTACAATCATAATTAATAAAGGGAAAACAGGCAGCCAACTCGACAACCAACCCAGCCAGCTAATTCCTACAGCACCAACCAGAGCCAGGGCAAAGCCCCACAGTCCACAAACCACCCAGAAGAACGGTGACCCAGGTCCTGCGTCAGAGCCAATTGCTGTCATGAAAAAAGACGCGGCTGAGAAAGTAAAGACCGCGTGCCAGCCGATTTGTAATGCGCCCATCAACAGCCCCGGCATCAGGATGCCACCCTGTGTGCCGAATGTCGAAGAACCGACCACATAAAGAGGCATTCCGGTCTTCAGCCCCAGCGTTGCCGGCACGTAGTACAACACAAAGCAGAACAACGCCCCCAAAAACAGCCCCACAACTCCAGCCCAAATACTGCCGTATTGCAGTGATCCGGCCATCCCTGCCATAAACGGTACAGACAAGAATATCCCTGCATACGAAGGAGCTGTGTTCTTGTACCAAGGCGCCCTGTTTTCCATTGGATTCGGGGACGCCGACTTTAGATAATCCGGCAGTATTCGGTTACTCATAATCTGTCCTCTCAAACTAAAATACCCTAACTTGGCTTATTACTTTATTATTCCCGCTTTTGCAGGAATGACGATTCATTACAAAGCACCAATGCACTACCGCTCTTAACTGTTGGGTTCGTTATTACCCTTTTCAGCTTTTGTCAAGGCGTTTCCACCATAGTGGGTGATGGTGCTTTGCCCAGTGGAAACTTACATAGCCGGAGAAAATCGCCTGCCAGGTGCCGGGATTAGCAATTGTTCCAAAATAAATATGCATTATGACAAACATTGCTGCAAAGAGGCTGCAGTAACGATGCACAAGATAGAAGACCTGGTGCATTTGTATACTAAAGAATGGGAACATCATTGCCAGGGCCGAAAGTATAATCAAAATGCCCAGGATCGCGATTGCCCAGAAGAAAGCTTTCTGTCCGCCGTTGAATCTGTCAGCGGGGACGTCCTGGTCAGTTCCTAAATACCCGCCGAATTTTTTTGCCCATTCCCAATCACACAGCAGGAAGCGACAGTCTTCTGCCCATCGCAGTGCAATAGCTGCCAATCCCAGAGCGAAGAATACGGCGGCAATAATATGGGCAAGCCTGAGCCAGCCGGTTAAAGCAGTATCGGTAAATATTGTCGCAATGAAGCCGGTGATCGCCAAAATAATGAAACTTAGGAGCGTGATGGCGTGGATGAATATTTCCAGCCTGCTGAAGCGTCGTATGTCGCGTTTTTCCTTAGCCAGTTCAGGGCTTTTAGGGCCGAAGATTAAATAGTGAGCAACGGCCGCTGCCGGTACCGCTAAAATCCCGATTACAGAAACAATCGGAAAAATGCTATTTAATAAATCTACCAAAAACATAGCTATATCCTAAATCACAGCCTAATCGGTGCCTGCCAAAAGTTTCAAAAATCGTCGCAGACCTATAAATCCATATAATATTACAACCGCACCAACAATGGCACACATTGCCAGGACCAAAATTGCCAAATACGGACGAATTATGACCATCAGGGCAAAAGCTTTAGTGAAACTTACATCGATATCCTGGAATTCGTACATATTTTTAACGATGTCCATGGCTGAGGCGACGGAACTATCGACGGTAACTTCGCCGAAGAAGAGAGGCGCATCGGAAGCGTGGCAGTCCTGACAGCCATGAACGCCGAGCGACTGGGCGGCCGGCCTGATATCGTGGGCGATTGGCCACAGGTATGGCCTGGCTGCATCGTGTTCAGTTGTGGTCAGCTGGCCTTTTGCGTCGAGTTGATATAGTTTTCCACCACTGATATAAACCGGCTGGCCTGGTACTGCTTTCTGCGATGACAGCGCCGCCAGTATTTTCACAATATAATTTTCCTTCATAGTGAGCCAGTCGCCGGAAGGCCGAAGCCTCCTTTCGCCAAGTACATTGCCAACCACAAGCTCGACGGTTTCAAGCGGGACAGGGGTGACAGTATGGTCTTCGAGGCCGCCCCAGAAGGCAGGCCAAATCAGATTATGCGGGCCGATTTTACCGTCCGGGTTTTTGGCAAAGACAGGGGTGATAATATGAGGAAGCGCGGCGTCGGCTTTATTAACATTGTAAGTACCCAGGCTGTGCGCTCTTGAGGTTTTGAGGCGATAGGTTTTTTTGTCGGGCCATGGGCCTGAGTGACATGCGGTGCAGGTGAGCTTTTCAAAATGTACCCGTGGGAAACTGATATGCTTGAGCACCGGTGCTCCCATTCGTCCTGCCATTGGTACGTCTGAGGAATCGTGCTCGGTGTGACAACCGGTACAGGAAGCGGTGGCAGCAAGGGGATTATGCGATGTTGAAGCCTCACTTTCATAGCCTCGCGTAATATCGTGGTCGAGTTCATTGCCGTGACAATCAACGCATGTTAGCCCGGCTGCCAGATGCACATCAATACCGGCTGCTGCCTTTTCCGGGGTTTCTTTGCCTACGATTTTATTTGAATGACAAAAATAACAGCGTCTGTTGGGCACTTTTTTGGCAATATCGAAAAACACCTGATTTTTTGAGTCGAACGCATGTTGCTGATACTCAATAGTTGGTGGTTTCAACTTCGGGTCGTCCAGTATGTCAGGCATCTGGTGGTCGTAGGTGTCGGGCATATTTTCTGCTGAGCCAGTGACATTAGCGAAACGGCAGGCAGCGGTCGTTGCCCAGCGGAAATTTTGTTTGCCGACCTGGGCGGCGTATTCGGCCTGGTTGTAAGCAGGGTCTGCTTCGTGACAGCTTAGGCAATTGATTTCCAGTTTGCCGGAAACAAAGCCTCGCATTACTTCGTCAGGGTTGTCACTTTCAAGTTCCCCGGGACCTCCGCCGGGCATGTGTCTTGCAAAAAGCCGGGCAAACTGCCATGTCGTAAGACCGAGTTGCCGGGGGTTGTAAGTTCCGGGCCATTGGCGATATGAAAGCGGAATCTGAGTGGCGGTGTTTGGGTCAACGAGTATCCATGGCTGGCCCGGCCGGCCTGGGGCAACTTCGGTGTCGGTGGCGTTAAAGTGCCAGCCTTTTTTGATTATATCGTAACTATGACAGGCGCCGCAGGTCTGCTTTGTAGAGAACGACATAAGGGGGTCATCATCGGGGGCGATTTTTTCGCCCTCGGCGTCAAACAATTCGACCAGATGAACAGACCCGGCGAGGCTTCCGTCACTTCTGTCACCAAGTTTGCTGACTGCAGCAACTAAAACCGGCAAAGTCAACATCAGCCAGCATAAAATCGCAATGCAAATCAATCCTTTTTTTAGCATACAAATCCTGTGTCTAAATCGTGAATTCCTCCGGCTTGAAAGAAAGCTTTTTGGCAGCCTCTACCGCTTCGTTGACTTTCAAAACCGAGACCGCTGATTCATAACCAATTTCGGCGGGACAATTAAGTTTTGCTTTGCCCCTTACCGCATCGAAGAAGTTTTCCAGGTGCGGTTTATGGTATGGGTCAGTTAATTTGACCGGAATCGTATAGCTGGGCGGTGCGACTGTTTCACGGACATCCAGTGCAGCATCGGTCCTGGGCCTTTGCTCCTGTGCGACGGGTTCGTCTAAATAGCCTGCTTTGACCCATTTGTCCCAATCAGGGGCCATAGCTTGCTGGCGATAGAGTGCGCCTCTGCTGGCGGACTCTGAGATGTTGAGCGTTCCCTCGTCGCCCATAAAGGTCTCAAAATAGCCGTTATTGCTGTTGGTTGTTATTGTCTGGTAGAAGGCCCGGATGATTCCCTGGCTTGTCTGGTATTCGTAGATAGCCAAAACGGTATCGTACCATTCATGGTTTGCTTTATCATAATAATCAGTTCCGCCGCTTGCTATGACGGAGGTGGGATTTGTCCCGAGGAACCAGTTGTAAATGTCTATTTGATGTGAGCCAAGGTCCACGATTGGACCGCCCCCCAAGCCCTTATACCATCGCCAGTTTCTGAACTGTGTCATAGATTTGTAGCCGTACTTTTCCAGCATAGCCTGGTCGATTGCGGCTTTTCTTGGGAAACCGAGGTCCGGCTGGACGGCCCTGTTCCACTGGCCGTTTATTGTGGTAATTCGACCTAACAATTTGGCCTCTTTTATGAGTTTTTCATAGCAGTAGATGTATCGAGGGTTGCTGCGTCGCTGATGGCCAATCTGCAGGAGTTTGCCGGTTTCCTTAGCGGCCTGAACCATTTTGCGGGCACCTTCGAGCGTGTTGGACATCTCTTTTTCGCAATAGACGTGAAGGCCGGCCTTCAGGCAGTCGGCCGTATGGTCGGCGTGCCAGAAATCCGGAGTTGCGATTATCACGACATCAAGGTCCTTTTCGCCGGCGAGCATGTCGTGGTAATCTTCGTATGCATTATGTTCATGCTTATATGCTTTGAGCATGCGTGAGACCCGCCTCAGGTTGTAGGCTTTCCAGATGTCACAGACGGCCTTGAAACGAATGCCGGGGATTTTAAGGCAGGCGTTTAAGAGTATCTGGCCCTGAGCACCTGCGCCAAGCAGAGCCACATTTATGTCATCGACTTTTCCACCACCCGCTGCCCGGCCAAAAGTCGGCGAAAATACAAGTCCTGCCCCAACAGCAGCGGTTGAACGCAGAAAACCGCGTCTGTCTAATCCCTTTTTGCTTTCTTGATTGCTCATTATACTTCTGTCTGTCTCTTTGAATTGACAACAACGGTTAAAAGAAATAATTATACAAAATCATCGCAACCATGCAAGTAAATATCAGGTTTTTGGAATCGTTTTGCTATCCGGGACCGTCAGCCGGGCAGTTACAAAGTCCAGCCTTCGCGATACTGGGTGTGGACATATTCATTGGCCTGCGGTACGTTGGTGACCTTCATGTTGGGGCCGTCCCACTGCAGTTTTTCACCGACACGGATTGCGAGATTGCCTAACAAAACAATTTCGGTAAAGGGCCCTGCATAATCGAAGTTTGAACAGGCGGGGTCGCCACCCTTACAGGCGTCGATCCAGTTTTGCTCGTGGCTGCCGGTTATTCTGGGAATGGTCTTCGGGGGCCGCTTATAGGCCTGCATTTTGGTTTCCGGAATAATACGCGGTCCCTTGCCATAACAGCCGCACATAATCTTTCCTTTATCGCCGACAAAAAGCACCCCTCCGTTTTTGTCTCCCATTCGCCGGCCAGGTTCCAGGTCCTCGGGCCGAGGAGGCATCAGCCCGCCATCGTACCAAATCAATTTGACCGGCGGCATTTGGCCGCGAGCAGGGAAGTAGTAATGAATAAGAGAAGCTACAGGATATGTTTCCGAATTCATTTTGGTGGAACTTGCTTCGACGCTTATAGGATATCCAAGCTTAAGCGCCGCATATACCGGGTCAAGTATATGGCAGGCCATATCACCCAAAGCCCCGGCACCGAAATCCCACCAGCCACGCCAGTTGAAAGGCACGTAACACGGATGGTAAGGCCTGTCCGGTGATGGCCCCAGCCACAGGTCCCAGTCCAGTGTGGAAGGCATCGGCGGTGTCTCTTTGGGTCTGTCTATACCCTGCGGCCAGATAGGTCTGTTAGTCCAGGCGTGGACTTCGCGTATCGGGCCAATCGCACCATCCCATATCCATTCACACATCAAACGCACACCCTCGCCGGAATGTCCCTGGTTGCCCATTTGCGTGACAACTTTGTATTTGCGGGCGGCTTCGGTAAGCTTACGCGCTTCATAAATCGTACGGGTCATTGGCTTTTCACAATATATGTGCTTGCCCATTCGCATCGCCTGCATTGCTGCGACTGCGTGGGTATGGTCGGGAGTAGCCACGATTACCGCATCAATGTTCTTTTCCTTATCCAGCATCTTCCGAAAATCACCATACCTCCTGGCTTTCGGGTATTTGTTAAAAGATTGTGCACCACGTTCATCATCCACATCGCACAGGGCGACAATATTTTCACCAGCGCATCCATCGATAACGCTTCTGCCCCTGCCGCCGGCGCCTATTGCAGCTATGTTGAGTTTTTCGCTGGGTGGAGTATTGCCAGGGCCTCCCAGAACATGGCGAGGTACAATGGTAAATGCAGCTATGGTACCGGCAGCGGAGCCTATGAATTTGCGACGTGTGATTTTGCCGGGCGATTTGGAAGTTTCGGTTTCATTTTTCATAATCTATTATCCTCTAAGATAGCGGCGAAAAGAACCAAGCTATCCTACACCCCGGTGTAAATTTAGGCAAGATAAAAGCGGCAAATCAGATTGCTCTTATGTACCATTCCCACACTGCGGTCAGTGAAAACCATAATATCGGCATTGCCAGTGCCCATTTCCAGAGATTAGGCCAGGACGACAATCCAATAAATGGGCCTTTGGTATCTGAAATCGTATAGACAGTCAGATTCCGGAGTTTTTCTTCAGAAAGAGGCTTTTCAAACAGGCTGCCAATCAGCGTTACCAGCACCGTACAGGCAAAAGAGAACATGCCATAATAAACTAAATTGGTTTTTAGTATTGCGTGCAGGTATATCGCTAAAACGAGGCCGGTAATCATGCCGACGAAAGCGGCTTTCGGAGTTGCCCTCTTGGAGAAGATACCAACAAGATACAAGGCAATAACAACACCTAAAACGTCACCGAAAAGACCTTGTACAAATTGCATCACGGTTGTGTATTTTGCGGCAACTGGAATGAGGCACATTACACAAACAACAACAACGGCCATCATAGTGCGTGCAAAGGCTTTTATTACTTTGCCACTGGCATTGGGATTGATAAACCGCAGGTATATATCCTTTGTAATAAGTGTGCTGGAAGCGGTCAGGTATCCATCTACGGTTGAAAGCAATGAAGCCATAAGTCCTGCAATAACTAATCCCCTGAAACCAACCGGGAACATGTCCCAGATTAAGGTTATGTAGGCGGTATCGGGTTTGATTTCGGGCATTAATACACGCATTGTAATACCGACAACATATCCCAGCAGGCACAGAAACATATTCCAGCATCCCACGAACAGTATTGCCTTTTGAGCATCGCATTCGCTGCGTGCGGCAAGGAGACGCTGCACCATACCGAAATTACACGCAATCCAGGCCATCCCAAGTACGGGCGCCCAGAAGATTACCCCGGGCAGTGGAAACCAGTTTTTAGTAAAGATATCCCAATCATTTGGCGGGATTGTACTTGGCATAAGTGTGCCGGCGTCACTGAGCATCTTTATCGAGGCAAAACCTGAGATGCCGCCGATTTTATACAGTGCCACAGCGGCGATAGCTATGAAACTGGCAATCATAAATACGGACTGATATAAATTAATTGTCAGCACCGTTTTCATACCTCCGAGCATGACATAGAAAGCGGCGACGGCGCATATAGCGGCAGCGCCGATATAGACGTTCCATGCGAAGATTGTGTTGAGAATAACGGCCCCGAGGTAAATCATAGTTGTAAGCATCGCAATCATAATAAATGTCATCATGATGGAGAAGGAGACGCGACAGTGGACGTTGAAGCGTTTTTCAAGCAGTTCGGGTGTGGTGACTATGCCGGACCTCCAGTAAATCGGAATCAGAAACATCCCCGCGAAGCTTGCGGTTATCCAGAGGTTTACGGCGTTCCACTGGATTACCAGTCCGAACACAAAGCCGAGACCGGCAAAAGCCATGATTCCTGTGTCAACCGACATCGCGACGAGGGTCAGGCCGGTTTTAATCCAGTTGAGGTTGTGGCCGCCGGAAATAAAGTCGCTTGCGCTGTCGGATTTGTGCTTTCTGCTGATTAAGTAGCCTGCAAGAAGTACGGCAGCGAAATATATTGCTACTATTAACATATCAATGCTTTTTGCGTTCACAACATCTCCTTAAAAAACAGAAAATACAGCTTCAACAAGTTCGGCGGCACCGAGTTCGAGGCCTCTGCTTCCAGGCGAGGTGCCGCCTATATGTACCTTAAATTGTCCGGCCTCGATAATACTTTGGCCGTCGTTATCCACCAGTGACATCATCTCAGGTGTAATTACAAATTTTATTTTTTTATTTTCGTTCGGCCCCAGGTTGACCCTCTGAAAGGCTTTGAGTGCGTAAAGGGGCGTTTCGACTGATGCTTCGGTGTCGGTTAAATATAATTGAACTACTTCTTCGCCGCCTACTGTCCCTGTATTTGTTACTGTAACTTCAGCGGTCAAATCCTGGTCTTTTTTGATTGAAGTGGCGTTTAGAGTTAATTGGTCGTAGGAGAATTTCGTGTAACTTAGGCCAAAGCCGAAAGGATACAGCGGCTGTTCGGTCATATAACGATAGGTTCGGCCTGTCATATTATAATCTTCGTATGGCGGCAACTGGTCCGTCGATTTTGGGAATGTGACGGGCAGTCGTCCCGATGGCGAGATGTCACCAAATAAGACATCAGCCACGGCGTGGCCGCCCTCCTGGCCCGGATACCAGACAAATAAAATCGCATCAGCTATTTCGTGTATTTCCGGGATTGCCAAAGCGCTACCGGCGGCCAATATGACAATAACAGGAGTTTTGCCCTGGCATAGCTTTTTAACGTAATCGACTTGATTTTGAGGCAGGCCGATATCCTGGCGGTCACCTTTGTATTCGGATGCGATTGCGTCTCCTTCTTCTCCCTCTATCAGTGCGGTCAGGCCCATAACAGCGATAATAACATCGGCGTCCTGGGCTTCATCAGTTGACCAGTCAATCGGGTTGGGACTTTCCCTGTCGGGTAGACACCCTTGTTTGTAGTAGACAGATGTTCCATTATCGACTTTTCCACCTATGCCCGACAGTATCGTTACCATCCTGTCGCTGATACCATAATAATTGGCCATCAGGGCTTCGGTGCTTGCTGCGTTTGGGCCGAGGACATAAACACTTTTTATGTCTTTTTTGAGCGGCAGCACATTATCTTTGTTCTTAAGCAGTACGATAGATTTAGCAGCTGCTTGTCTTGCAAGACTTCGATGTTCTTTGCAACCAATGACATCCCCGGATATAGAGGCGTAAGGATTTGATGAAGGCGGGTCGAACAGGCCGAGCTTAAATCGTGTTGTCAGCATACGGGAAAGTGATACGTCAATTGTTTCTTCGGTAATAAGTTTTTTGGCAAGTGCCTTGGCAAGGTGTTTATAAACACACCCGCAATTGAGGTCACAGCCTTTGTTAAGAGCCAAGGCGGCGGATTCTTCCGGGGTTGATGTCACCTTGTGATGTTTGTGGAAATCCAGTAAGGCCCAGCAGTCCGAGACAACGTGACCTTTGAAGCCCCATTTTTTGCGAAGGATATCGACAAGTAACAACTCGCTGCCGCAGCAAGGCTGGCCATTAGTTCGGTTGTAGGCGGCCATCACGGCCTCAACGCCGGTATCGACCAGCGCCTTAAAGGCCGGCAGATATGTTTCATATAAGTCCTTGAGGGTTACGACCGCGTCGAAATGGTGGCGGTCAGCTTCGGGGCCGCTGTGAACGGCAAAGTGTTTTGCGCAGGCAGCGGCCTTTAGATATTTCGGGTGGTCACCCTGCAGGCCATTTACGAAAGCGACACCGATTTGACTGGTAAGGAAGGGGTCTTCGCCGTAGGTTTCGTGGCCTCTTCCCCAGCGAGGGTCTCTGAAGATATTAATGTTTGGTGTCCAGAAGTTAAGGCCACGGTACCTTGTTCGATTTCCGATTCTGACGGCGGCGTTATATTTGGCGCGGGCTTCGTCGGAGATGGCGGTAGCTATACGGAAAACCAGGTCGGTATCGAAAGTGGCAGCAATGCCGATGGCCTGGGGGAAAACGGTTGCTCTGCCTGCGCGTGCTACGCCGTGCAAACATTCGTTCCACCAGTCGTATTCCGGCACATCCAGCCGTTCAATTGCCCAACTATCGTTGAGCAGTTGTGAGACTTTTTCCTCCAGTGTCATCCGGGAGACAAGGTCTTTAACTCTTTCGTAGATGGGCTTCGAACTATCCTTGTAAAGCGGGACGCCCTTATCACTCATAATATTTAATCAGTTCCTTTCATTCGACGGTTTTCAGGAGTCGCTTTGCCAGGTCGCTAAACCACTGGTTTTTTGAAACGGTAAGAACCTTCTGCAATGCAGCCTGTGTTTCTTCGTGGTCTGTCTTAATTGTTTCTCCGGCAACTTTAACAACGGCGGCTACAGCTTCCTGCTGCAGGGCAGGGTCATCGAGATATTTGGCGGACATCCGAAGAGAATCAACGCTCCTTACTTTGCCCAGTCCGGATAATACCATACGCTTTTCGTTCACATTCGAGGCCAGTTCCATTGCCTGCCAGTACAATGCCACGGTTCCTTTAGCTGAACGGTCGCTTTTAAGGCCTATAAGACGGATAAAGCCTCGCAATGCCAGCACCTTATGTACCTGGTTGTCGGAGGTCTGCTCAACTTTTAACAGATCCGGTATGGGTTTTGTGTTGGGCCAATCAGAAAGTGCGCGGATAGCGGCTTTTTTTATTTTTTCATCTTTGTCGGCCAGGGCGTTGCGAAGTATATCAAGGGTGTCCTGGTCACCTATTTTGCCGAGGATACGCAGCAAAGAGACTTTGATTTCTGAGGCAGCGCCGTGCTCTAATACAGCTACTATCGGCTGGGTTGCGACTTTCTTGTCAGGGGTCGTATTGGCCACAGCAGCGAAGGCTTTTTCTGCTTCGGTACGTTCGGCGGCGTTTTTGGTCTCAATCAAAAGTTCCAAAAGTCTTGGCAGGTGTGTGGGGCCGGCGATGAAACTTAACGCCTTGAATGATTCAATCCGTACCCTGCTGTCGGTGTCCTGTGCGGTCTTGAACAAGGTCTTTGTTGCTGTTTTGATATTACGCTGTTCTATGCTGCGAACCAATTCAACTTTAACTTTGGGCTCGGCCTCTGTGATATGAGCTAAAATCTTTTTGTCAACTCTCGTACCCTGCAGACGGTAAAGACTATTACGGGCGGCCTGTTGCTCGAGGCCTTTGGCGGTTGCGGCTGTCTGCACCAGCAGGTCAAGATTTGAGATATTGCCCAATACACCTATAGCACTGAATGCAGCGACACGAACTTCGGGTTCCGGGTTTTTGGTTGCTTTGAGGACTGCGGACAAGGCTCTGTCGTCACCACGGTCGGCCAGTGCCGCCAGTAACTGGGTCTGTCTTGCGGCAGAGAGTTTAGGCAGAAGCCTGGCTAATGCTTTTGTCATCTTTCCGCCTTTTACCTCTCTTGTCATTCTTATGGCCGCGACCTGTATTGCGGGGTCGTCACTTTTGATAGCCTTGATGATAATCTTGCCGGCCTTTTTGTCGGAAGAAGCAATTTGACCTCGAAGTGCGGCAACACGAATCGGCTGGGGTTCGTCTGCGGCAGAAAGTTGTTTGTAAATCGCCAGAGCAGGTTCTTTCTTACCGTCGTTTAGAAGCTGGTCAGCACATTTGAGATAAGAATCCAGAACAAGCGTTCGTAATTGGCCGGCAGTTTTGTCTTTGGCTGTCGCCAGTACTTCGGTAGCTTCTTCGTCGGCGATTCGTCCTAACGCAGCGACTGCGGCAACGGCTACGGTCGTCTCAGAATCGTACACAAGCTTGCTTAAAGCACTAACTGATTTTGCGTCTCGCCGCATACCCAGGGTATTGATTATGCCGGTCTTTGTTTTGCCGGTCGCTTTAGCTAGAGCCATGCGCAGGGCATCATCCACAGCAGTTCCTGGGATACGCTCCAGGGCGTACCTGGCCATATCGGAGGTATCGGGGTCGGCTGCCATGACAGCTAAGATGGGTATTGACTTTTCGGTACCTATGATTCCCAATTCTCTACAGACATATTGTTTGGCATCGATGGTCGCATTCGAAAGGAGGAATCCTGCCAAATGTATTTCATATCGTTTGAGAAGCTCGCCGGAATCAGATGCGTAACGTATTAGATCGGTCAGTTCACTAAGTGGCTCGCGGCTCTGGCCATATTTATAGTTAGTGATTTTGGCCAGAAGCTCCTGAAACAATTGCAGCTGCATATCTGAATGTGCTGCTGAATCAAAGGCCACGGGTGTGACATCAGCAGGCAGATCGCCTGTGGCGAACTGAATGCCTGCGAGATAATGCTGCAATATTGTCGGGTTCCAGAAAATATGGTGGTTGTGTCCCAGGCCGGAATAAAAGACGCGTCCTTTTCCAAAGCTGCGGACCCAGCTTACAGGCAGGTCGTTATCGGTTGACTTTACGCCTCTTGCGGTTCTGGTAGCTTTATCACTCAGGTCGAGGCTTAACAGTACACGGCAATTTTTGCGCAGGTTTACCGGCTTGGTTCGGTAAATCTCATCGTTTATTTTAAAGCCTTTGCCGGCGAACATTTCAGTGACCGGGTGCTCTTTGTCGTCGACCTTAACAGCCCAGGTCCCGCGTGCTTTCCAGGGGTGGCCATTAAATAAGCCGCCCATCATTTCAGCGGCTTCGGACCATTTGTAAAAATTGTCGGTAGCGGCGTGGATACCAATAATACCTTTACCGCTTTTGACAAAGTCCATCAGGCCCTTGCGCAGCTTCGGGTCAAACTCAAGTTTGGTAGTATTGTTAAAGAAAACGGCGTCGAACTGGGCCAGGTTTTCCGGTTTGAACATCGCCATGTCGTCGCTTTGGACAATCTGGTAGGCACCGGTTTTCTCGCCCATAATTTCCAGGGCCTTTGTGCAGTAAGGGATAGAGCTGTGCTTGTACCCCCTGCACAAAGTAAATACAAGAATTTTTCGCGGCTGTTTCGGGGCAACCGGTGCTGCGGCAGGTGCGGCCTGCTGAATTTTGGCAAGTTCCTCTGGTGAGATTTTGGCAACAGCAACCTGAGTGATATTACAGAGAACTAACAACATCAATACCGAAATTATGACTTTGGCCCAACGTTTCATTTTACTCTCCTATGTTTTAATTTAATCCATTCCTAAAGGGTTTCATTATAAATGCCATGGGCTTCGCATTGGTCGGCCCAACATTCGATTTGCGGCGTAGCTGTTGGTGACCCGCTCCTGTTGTGGGTCCCACTTCAGTTTCTCGCCGGTCAGCATGGCGATATTGAGCAAGTGGCAGATGGTCGCGGTTCGATGGCCAATCTCTGCCGTCGCTATCGGGTCGATGCGTGACTTGACGGCATCTAAGAAATTACGGCGGTGTCCGGGGCTGCGGCCAAGATGAATCTCATTGGGCCGGATTACTTCTTTGAGCAGAGAACTGGGCCCGGCTTCCAAACGTCCGCCGTGGATATGGATGAATATCCAGCCGTCCGTCCCTTCGAACTTCAACCCGCGTGTTCCTGTATCCGCACCGACCATCCGCACACCGTTGGCATAATTACATTCGAATTTGTATTTGAAAAATGTGTCATATAACCCTCCCGAAGGTCGCTGGCCGGTGGCTTGCAGCTCAACCGGGCCGGTATCATCAGCGGCATTGCCCAATTGAGCTATGTCGATTATATGGGCACCGCGGTCGGTCATCTCACCACCGCCGTAATTCAAAATAAACCGCCACCAGAAATGGCAGCGTCTTTCCGTGTACGCCTCATAAGGCGTGTGACCAAGCCACATATTGTAATCAAACCCATCGGGGACCGGCATTTGGGGAAATGCCGTGTCGGCAAGTCTAAGAATCTCTTTATGGTGCCATTCCTTGCTCGGCATATTAATACGGATGGTATGCAGTTTACCAATTCGCCCGTTGCGCACAAGTTCGCAGGCAAAACGAACGGTGTCATTCGACCGCTCATGACTGCCGGTCTGCAGCACACGTCCGTAGCGTTTGACCGCATCACATATCGCCCTGCTCTCGACAATGGTATTCGCTAACGGTTTTTCACAGTAAATGTCTTTACCCGCCTTCGCCGCCGCTATCGAGATAAGCGCATGCCAGTGGTCGGGCGTACAGACCGAAACTGCATCGATATCATCGCAGGCAAGAAGCTGTCGATAATCGTGATAAGTCACACAGTCCTGATTGCCGTATTGTTTATTGACGGCATCTTTGCCGCATTTGAGGTGCTTTGTGTAAACATCACAGACCGCGACAACCTGAACGTCCGGATTTCTCATAAAGCCCTTCATATTGTATGTGCCCTGACCGCCTAAACCGATACAGCCAATGGTTATCCGATTACTTGGCGCGGGACGACCGGTTTTACCAAGGGCTGACGAAGAGACTATATAGGGAAAACCTATTGCTGCTGCTGCAGTATTAGCCGCGGTTTTTAAGAACCTCCGGCGGTTTATGTTGTTCTGGTTAGCCATTGCTAATTCTTTTCTATAGATGCCATGGGCTGCGCATCGGTTTTGTAAGCATACGAGAGGCGGTCGGGTCATCTATTATTTCTTCGGTTTCAGGATTAAAGCGAATCTTGCGCCCTAACGTCATAGCGATGTGGCCGAGATGTCCGGGTGTTTGCGAGCGATGGGCAGTTTCACAAGGTGTGATGGTCGTTTCACGAGTTTTGACACAATCGAGGAAATTGCGAAAATGGTCGTCTGAACGGGTAAGATGGATTTCGTCAGGACCGAATTTTTCTTTCATCAGGCTTTCGGGATATGTTTCCATGCCGCTTCGCCAGACCTTGACCCATCCATCTTCGCCAACCCACTTTGCCCCGGTGGTCCCCCACCCCTTTTTGCCATATGTACCAAAACTATGTTCTTCGGCGATTATAACCGGGATACCATTGGCATAGTTTGCTACGAGACGGAATTTAGTCGCGCTGTTCCATACGCCGGTTTTGGGAAAGACGCCCCAGCCTTCGATATCAATCGGGCCGGTATCATCGAGGCCCAGTCCCCAGTGGACAATATCTACCTGGTGACCGACCCAGTCCATTAGCTGGCCTCCCCCATAATCCAGCACCCACCGCCATACCTTATGGGTACGTGCGGGGCAATAAGGCTCATAAGGTGCCGGGCCAAGCCATGTATCGTAATCGAACCCAGCCGGTGGCGGCACCGGGGCCTGTTTGTCTCTGACTTCTGTAAAATCCTGTTGTCCACCCGGCAGACTTGCCTCCGCATAGAGCACCTTGCCGATGCGACCGTTGCGTACCAACTCAGAGGCAAATCGGAATTTATTCTTCGACCGCTGCCAACTGCCGGTCTGCCAAACAACGCCATAGCGTTTCACCGCATCGCATATCGCACGGCCTTCAGCGAAACAGTGCGAAAGCGGTTTTTCGCCGAAGATGTCCTTGCCTGCCCTGGCCGCAGCGACGGCAGAGATACCGTGCCAATGGTCGGGTAACGCAATCATTACGGCATCAATATCAGCGCGGGCAAGAAGCCGGCGATAATCGTGGTAGGTTGCGCAATCCCTGTTTCCGTATTTCTTGTTGACGGTATCGGCGCCGAGCTTGAGGTGTTTTGCATCGATGTCACATACTGCAACTACTTTGGTATCAGAATGGTTAAGAAAATTGATTAGATTATATTCGCCCTGCCAGCCTGTGCCGATACAGCCGATGGTAATCTTGTTGCTGGGGGCGACAGTACCTGAACGTCCAAGCACTGTTGAAGGAACAATATATGGAAAACTTATAAGTCCAGCCGCAGTGCCGACCGCGTTTTTGAGAAACCGGCGCCGATTCATACTCCTATTTTTTGACATTGACAGCTCCTAATTATCGAAAGCTGCGTCAAAGGCAAGCTATAGCTGGTCACTTTTTTATCTTGTACCACTTCTGCCTGCTTTTGGCGCTTCGCAGGACCGACTCAATAAAGAGCATTCCTCTGACACCATCTTCGACGTCCGGAAAGTCAAATTGTCCGGCCTTGACTTTTTTGCCTTCGAGTTTGCACCTGACAGCGGCGGCGAAGTTGCAATAGTGATTGGCCATGGACTCGAAAAAGCCTTCTGGATGGCCGCAGGGAAGGCGACATGCGTCGCGGGCTGCTTTGCACAGGTTAGAGTAGTTTGCGCCTGCCCGGATAGTCTGTGCTGGTTTGTCAAGCCAGTAAACAGTGAGGGTATTGGGTTCTAACTGTACCCATTTCAAACCACCCTTTGTACCGTAAATGCGAATGGCTATGCCGTTCTCTTCACCGACCGAAATCTGGCTGGCATAGAGCACGCCGCGGACGCCTTTGTTAAACCGTACAATGCAATTACCATCGTCATCGAGGCGGCGGCCTTTTACAAAAGTGCTAAGGTCTGCGCAGACGTCGGTGATTCTCAGGCCCGTGATGTATTCAGCCAGATTGGCGGCGTGAACACCGATGTCACCCATGCAGCCCGCACCGCCGCTTTGCTTAGGGTCGGTGCGCCATGAGGCCTGCATGTTGCCGGTCTTTTCCAGCGGTGTAGCGAGCCATCCCTGTGGGTATTCGGCGACAATTTTTCGGATTTGGCCGAGCTTACCGGTCTGGACCATATCGCGGGCCTCTTTGACCATTGGATAGCCGGTATAAGTGTGCATCAGGCCGAAGACCAGACCGGTTTTCTTGACCAGTTTCTGCAGGTCTTTCGCTTCTTTGGAGGTCATCGTGATAGGCTTTTCGCACATGATATGGAAACCGGCTTTCAGGAAGTCTCTTGCCATAGGATAATGCCAGTTGTTCGGGGTAGTGATAGCCACAAAATCAATTCTTTCGCCCGGCGGTAATTTAAGCTCTTTCTTGAGCATTTCCTTGTAGTCGCCATATACCCGTTTGGGGTCGAGGCAAAGCTGCCGTCCCATCTGCTTTGACTTCTTTGGGTCGATATCAAAGGCCCCTGCAACAACTTCGATTTGGCCGTCCATGCGAGCGGCCTTGCGATGTACTTCGCCGATGAAAGCACCGGGACCTCCACCAAGCATGCCCATTTTCAAAGTTCGGTTCAGTTTCATAATTGCGCCTTTCAAAAAAAAACCTGTCTTTTAGATATATTTTCAATGCCTAAAGACCTGGCTCACCCATGCCTCGAATTTTAAACCAAGAACATTATAATGTAAGCGGTAAAACCCCCGCTGTCAATTGTAAACAGGCGAAAAAGCAATCGTTTTGAGGCATAAGCATACTGGGAGATGAGAGGTTGTGGGCGGCAATTATTCTCTGCCGTAGGTTTGGGTTAATTTTGCGAGTTTATTGGCGATTGCCGGAGTTATCTGGCCGGGCGCCAGTCGCCAGGTCCAGTTGCCGCCGAGAGTGCCGGGGCGGTTCATACGAGCCTGGCCGCCCAGACCCAAAACATCCTGCATCGGTATGACGGCTAAGCCACTAATAGAACTCATCGCCAGGCGTATCATTTCCCAATGTATTTGAGCAGTCGGGACCTTACGGCCGAGATAACGGAAAAGGTTTTTCTTTTGTTTCAACGTTGCTTCTTTGTCAAACCAGCCTTTTATCGTGTTATTATCGTGTGTGCTGGTATATACAACGGAGTTTGCGATGTGATTGCAAGGACAATGAGAATTCAGGGCCCAGTTGCCGTCGAAACCATATTGAAGCACTTTCATAGAAGGAATTTCGAATTTTTTGATTAGCCTTTTGACAGCCGGTGTAATATGTCCGAGGTCCTCGGCTATAAACGGACAGGACGGAAAGTGCCTGAGTAATTCACCGAAGAAATCTTTGCCGGGACCTTTGGCCCATCGGCCTTTGGCAGCGGTTTTGTGGCCGGCAGGGACCTGCCAATATGCGACAAAACCTCTGAAATGGTCTAAGCGAACTAAATCAAATAAGCTCAGATTATGTCTTATCCGTCGCAGCCACCAGTTGTAACCTCTGTCTTTCAAGGTCTGCCAATCGTAAACGGGGTTGCCCCACAGTTGGCCGGTCTTGCAGAAGAAGTCCGGCGGGACACCGGAGACAACGCGGGGCTTTTTGCTTTTGGTTAACTTGAAAATTTCCGGATGGGCCCAGACATCGGCGCTATCGTATGTAACGTAAATGGGTATATCCCCAATTATTCGGACGTCTTTTTTATTGCAATAATGCTTCAAGGAAAACCACTGTCTGAAAAACAGGTACTGCAAGAACTTTTCGCGCTCAATATCGTCTTTCAATTGTAACTTAACGGATTTAAGTGCGTGCGTGTTTCTGTCTCTCAGTTCAGCCGGCCAGTCACGCCAGCAGCGAAGAGAAAAATGTCTGCGCAGGGCGATAAACAAGGCGTAATCATCGAGCCAGCTTTTGTTCTGCGAACAGAAAAGAGCATAACTCGAGTTTTTTGGCATAGCCTGAAAACGTTCAAAAGCCTTATTTAGCAGCCTGGTTTTGTATGTGATAACGGTGTGGTAATTTACGTGCTTTTTTGGGAAATCGCCTCTGTCGTGAATCTCTTTTCTGGTCAACAGCCCCTGTTTGCAGAGCAGCTCCGGGCCGATAAGCAGCGTGTTTCCCGCGAAGGCCGACAGCACACTGTATGGAGAGGGGTAATTCGAGACAGGCGGTTGATTTAACGGCAGCACCTGCCAGTAAGCTTGTTTTGCTCGGCTGAGGAAGTCAGCAAACCTATAGGCCCCGGGTCCCAGGTCGCCAACACCATACTTCGAGGGCAACGAGGTTATATGAAGCAGGATACCGCTTTTTCTTGTTTCTAACATTTTCTTGGCCGGATTGCACAGCTAAGCGGGCGATTTTCTTAAATAATAAATAATATATGCCTAACCTTCAATTTTGCAGAACTGACCCTAAGCAATTTCCCAACCTGCTTTGTCAGGCCGGAAGCCAAATATACCCGATGAGAGATACAGCGTCAATCATTCGTACCAGAGTTCGGTGTCAAGCCAGGAGTTGGTAAACATTACGAGGTCAGTGATGTCGAGGGTTTTGTTTTCATCAAGGTCGAGTTCGGCTGGTAGCTGGTAAGGGGTTTTCTGCCAGTCGCAAGCCAGGTATGCGAAGTCAGCGAAGTTTACAATATCATCATTATTGAGGTCAGCCGGCAGTATCGGATGCTGGGCCTTTGTATAAAGCCAGGACCGGGCAAACAGGGCCAGGTCGGCAGAATCGACGATTTGGTTTTCATCGAAATCGGCCGACGGCCTTTCAGCGAATAGGTACCAGGCAGAAGCCATGTATGCGAAGTCGGCGAAGTTTACAACGCCGTCTTTATTGAAATCGGCAGGCAATGTCGGATACCACATTGTTGTCTGAAGCCAGCGATTACTAAATATGACCAGGTCGATAAACGCAACAATTCCATCTCTATTAAAATCGCCGGGCAGGTCAGGCGATTCCATAAGCCAGTAGGAGACCATAGCAGCAAAGTCTTTGAAATTGACGATGCCGTCATTATTTATGTCAGGCCGGAGGGGCCTTGACGGAGAAATGGAGGCCTTTCTGGTACCACCATATACACCCATATTGATACGCCAATCATATTCGTACATCACCCGCGAGCCGGGACAGCCGGCATCGATACATCTGCTGGTGACAGTACCATTGACCCACTGTTCGGTGTCATGGTCCCATCGCAAGTATTGACTTTTCAAGTAGAAATTGCCATTGTCGGGGTCAAAAAAAAGCGGGTCGTTGTTTATGTTGCCCAGGCCGGGGTAGCCACCCTGTACATCACAGAAAGTAACATCGGCAGGTCCGTGTATGATATCAGGGCCGGTATTGTCCCATATGATGGAGTTTATGATTTTCGGAGCCGAATCCGTCGAATAGATCGCGGCGCCGTATTGGCCGGCGTGATTACCGAAGATATTACAGTTTTTTATGACGGGGCTGCTTTGGGGGCAATAGATTGCGCCGCCATCACTGATTGCGTTGTTGTCGACAATGATACAGTTCTTTATCGTCGGGCTGGAATTTTCACAATATATGCCGGCCCCGTTTTCGGCATAGCCGCCGGCAATAGTAATACCCTCGATAACAGAGTCCGACCCTTCACCACTGTCGAAATAAAAGGCCCGGGCAGTTCCCTGGGGATATATTACTGTTACTGCTATGTTATTATTGCTGAAGTAGCTATCGGGATATTCAGGGCCAAGACATCTGACAGTAATAGCCTTGCCTTTGAAGTCAATTTCACGGTTGCCCTGCCCTGTATAGACGCCAGGCATTAAAATAACGTGCCCCGGCTCCTGTGCCATATCGATACCCTTCTGGATGGTGGCATATGGGTTGTCTTCGGTTCCGTCACCAGCATCATCGCCGGTAGTTGCCACATAAACCTGCTGAGCCTTTACTCTGTTTATAGTAACCCTTAATATCGGTTCATCAAAGTCAACAGTCTCCATTTGGGCAATTGTGTCTACAAAATCCATACCATTTGTGACCATGCCAAAGACGCAGTAGCCGGCGTCATTCTCGGTCCTGTCTAAATTGTTCGGGTCACCTGCCCCGTTATCGACATGATTTATGAAAAACTGGGAAGTCGCTGAGTTTGGGTCCGAAGTCCTTGCCATTGCGACTGTTCCGCGAAGATTGCTCAGGCCATTATAACTTTCGTTTATGATGGGCCAGTTGGTTGGACGTTTATAGAAGTTCCGATTATAGCCACCGCCTTGAATCATGAAGTTCTTGATTACACGATGAAACAACGATTTGTTATAGAAGTTGGAGTTAGCATATTCGAGGAAATTGGCGACTGTTACCGGGGCGTCATTGCCAAACAGTCCGATTTCAATTTCGCCTTTAATCTCTTCCACATCTTCAATTGTAATCTCCAGAGTTACAGTATGCGTAACAGGACCGGGGTCAACCGCGTGCGCGGTAGATAAAAGGACAGAAACCAGCAGTATTACAACCAGAGCTATATATTTCACCCCCGACAACCTCCTCCGCGAAAAGCTATAAGACTTTCCGCATCAATCGAATAAAGCTTTATTATAGAGCAATTGATTGATAAAGTCAAGCAAAATAAGGAAAGAAACGTAGTCCGATAAGGAGATGCGGTAATACTATTGTGCGTTATCCCGGGTTTTTTGCTCAAGAAATGATTGCAGGATTTCGGCGGCGGCTATCGCGTCGAGAATTTTTTTCTTCTTGCCCTTTTTGACCCCGGCATCGATCAGTTTCTGCTCGGCGCCGAATGTGCTCAATCGTTCGTCATGGAAGTGTATCGGAACGTTTATGAATTTGGCTAACTGTTCGGCGAATTTGCGGACAAGGCGGGCCTGGGGGCCTTGCGAATCGTCCATATTCAGGGGCAGGCCTATTACGACAACTTCGATGTCTTCGCCGGTGATAATGTCGGCGATTTTTTCCAGCAGACCTTTTCGGTTCTGAAGTACACTGTAAGGTGAAGTTATGGTCTCGGACCGGTCGCACATTGCCAGTCCGATACGCTTGCTACCGTAATCTATCGCCAGGTATTTCATTTGTTACAGGAATTTTTTGCCGTCGTTTTGCTCTATGATTTCCAGTAGTTCCTTCAGTCTGTTGGTCTGGTCGGCTCGGCATACGAGTGTGGCATCGGGGGTGTGAGCTATAACGATACCGTCCAGACCGATAGCGGCAATCAAATGACCCTTATGTTCGGTAACTACGATACTGTCTTTGCAGTCAAGAAGTTGGCTGTGGTCGGCAACAACAATGTTATTGTTATTGTCAGAGTCGATAAAATCAGCCAGCGCGGCAAAGGAACCCAAATCAAGCCAGCGACAGTCGAGCATGATTGCGTTAACGTTGTCGGCCTTTTCCATAACCGCGTAGTCGATACTGATTTTAGGTAACTTCAGGAACCACTCAGCCAGGGCCTGCTGCTGGCCGGGACCATCCCAGGCGGCCTTGATTTTGCGCAAAGGCTCTGTCGATTCGGGCAGAAAGTTTTCAAGCTTATCCAGAATTGTCTTTGCTTTCCAGACAAACATTCCGGAGTTCCAGAAATATTGGCCGGTCTTAAGATATTTTTTTGCGGTTTTGGCGTCCGGCTTTTCCTTAAACGCCTCGACAGAATAAACTTTGTTTTCGCAGTCGGGATATTTGCGGGGGTCGATGCAGTTTATGTAACCTAATTGTGTGCTTGGGAATGTCGGCTTAATGCCGAAAGTAATTAAGGCATCGGGGTTTTTGTTGACAAAGGTAATGGCGTCTTTCAAGGCCTGCTGCAGAACCTCTGCCGGCTCTATCATTTGGTCGGCGGTAACGACAGCCATTGTAGCCTGGGCGTCATACTTTGTAAGGATGGTTGCAGCCAGGCCGATAGCACCGGCGGTATCTCTCACGGCGGGTTCTGCAACAACGTTGGCCGGCGGCAGTTCGGAGAGATTTTCGCGAACCAGGTCAACGTAGGCTGCGTTTGTCAGGACGATTATGTTTCTGACATCGAATATCGGCAACATACGCTCGAAGCAGCATCGAAGAAGGGTTTGGCCGTTGAGCAGTTTTAATACCTGCTTGGGACGATTCTTTCTACTCAAAGGCCACAACCTTTTTCCTGTCCCCCCTGCCATTATCACCGCGTAGTCCATCGTGTTATCCCTTTCAATAGTAATTTCAAATCAGAAAGTCTTCGTCGATTTTAGTCACAGGTCGAATCTGCCGGGCAAGTTCTTCGAAGTCAGCCTTGCCCATCAACGCAAAGGTCGCTTCCTTACCCAGTTCAACCGCCGGCTGGTTATAAGGATTGATATTAAACAAAGCACCGGCAAAAGAAGTTGTAACTTCAAAAAGGTAAATGAACTGGCCGATTGCATAGGCATTTACCCTGTCGAATTCAATTGTAATGCACGGACGCTTATCGTGAAGCAGCGCGTATTCGGTCGCTTTTTTCTCGTTGTTGAGCAACGTACTCAAATTAGCGCCGGCAAGGAATCCCAGTTCAGGTGCGCTCTGGGGGGCCGGGCCTATCACAAGGTCGTTGTCGAAATTATTGACCTGAAGGAAAGTGAATAATTTATCGTTGGGACCTTCACGATATAGCTGTACCTGGCTGTGCTGGTCGGTGGTGCCGAGGGCCTTTATCGGCGTCGGGCCGATGTGTACATCGTTACCTGCCAGATCTTTTGTCTTACCCAGGCTTTCTGCCCATAGCTGCCTGTACCAGTCGGCCAGGTCCTTTAGCGCATAGCTGTAGGGCATTATGACAGAGTTTCTTTTGCCGTGATTATAATAGTGGTAATTTATAGCGGCGTTAATCGCAGCAGGGTTCTTGTAAAAATCTTCACAACTGACCCTGGCGTCCATGTCTCTTGCACCTGCCATAAGGGAATCAATATCCATTTCGCACATGGCGGCGGTGAAAAGGCCCACGGCACTTAAGACGCTGAACCTGCCGCCTACGCCGTCAGGAACTTCGAGACATCGAAGACCCGCATTCGTTGCGATATTGCGCAGTGTGCCCTGCTTTGGGTCGGTGGTCGCGACTACCTGATTCTTTAATCCATCGGGACCGAGTTTATCCGAAAGCATTTTGTTCATAATCAAAAACTGGGCGGCGGTTTCTGAGGTTCGCCCCGACTTGCTGATAACGTTGAAAACAGTTTTGTCGAGTTTGTCACCAAGCCAGTCAAAGAATGAGCTAAGCTGAGCAGGGTCTACATTGTCAAAGACAAACAGGCGGGTGCCTTTACGCTGAGCGTCATCGAGATTATGCATATAAGAATTGAGCGAAGTTTGCAGGGCGATGTTGCCGAGGGCTGAGCCGCCTATACCGAAGACAACAAGGTTTTCGCAGCGGTCTTTGAATTCGTCGGCAGTTTCTTTGACCTGCTTGACCGTTTTTGTTTTGTATGGCAGGTCCCTGTAAGGGGTTTTGCCCTCTTTTCGCTCTTTGTTTAACTGCTCAATTAACGGCGAAGTCTTTTCGGCAAGGCTCTTTAATTGCCCGACAGTAATACCATGCTCATCGCCTATGATCTCGGAAGTGACATTCTTGTAGTAAAGTTTGATTTGCTCTTCGCGCATATATGCTCCTATGACTTGTTTTCAAAGGCTTCTGTTCTTTTAGAGACTAAACCTGCGGTGAAACCGCAAGCTAAATATCTATCTTTTCAAGGTTGGCGTATTTTACCATCAAAGTCTTTGTCTGTCCCGTATTAAATTCGACTACGACGGTGCTGTTTTGGCCTATGTCGGTGAACTTAACGACCCTTCCAAGGCCGAAATTTTTGTGCCGTACCAGTTGGCCGGCTGCAAATTGCGGGACTGGCTGGCAGGTCTGGTCAATATCATCGGTATCATAATCCAGTTGTTCTTCGGCGGCGGGTTCTGTAAGGCTGATGCCGAGTTCGTAAAGGAACGGCGAGGGTATTGTTCGTTTCAATTGGCCGTAAATTGTTCGATATTGAGCGCAGCTTATATACAAGCTGCTTTTGGCGCGGGTTATACCAACAAAAAAGAGTCTGCGTTCCTCTTCCAGTTCGTCCTCATCATCTTGTCCCCTTTCATGAGGCAGCAGGCCGTCCTCGAGGCCTACAATGAAAACATTTTCGAATTCGAGGCCCTTTGCGGCGTGCAGGGTCATCAAAGCGATACGGTCACTGGATGCGTCGTAGCTGTCGGTGTCGCTGAACAGTGAAATCTGCTGAAGATAATCGAGCAGAGACGGCTGGTCGGTACTTTTGTCATATTGGGCGGCGGAGTTTATCAGTTCGTTGGCATTTTCCAGTTGGTCATTGGTTCCGGTATCGCTGATGCTTTTGAGTGACTTTTTCAGCTTTGACTCGATAAAGACACGCTCTGCCAGAGGTGCGACGTGGCCGGTCAAATCGGTCTTGAAACACTCTATCATATTGACAAACTCAGCGATTTTGGCCTTGGCACCTTTAGAAAGAGCTTCGATGAGTTCAGCTTTTTTCAAGGCTTCCAAAAACGCAAGCTTGTTTTGCGCAGCATAGGTTTTGACCCTGTCAATGGTTGTCTTTCCTATGCCGCGAGCAGGAGTATTGATGATACGCAACAAGGCGGTTTCGTCGTCGGGGTTGACAAGAACTTTCAGATAGGCCAGCAGGTCGCGGATTTCTTTTCTGCTATAGAATTCAACGCCGCGAACAATCTGGTATGGGATTTGGTTTTGTATAAATGCTTCCTCCAGTACACGACTGGCGGCATTGACACGATAGAAAACCGCGATTTGGCGCAGGGACTTACCCTTGTTGGCAAGTTCGGTGACCTGATTGGCGATGCCATGTGCCTCTAAATGCTCGTCGCCGTAGACATTTATGACAATGTCACCACCGGGTGGTTTTGTTGCGATGAGTTTTTTTTGTTTTCGTTTTTTGTTGTACGCAATCAAGTTGTCGGCAACTGTGAGAATATTGGGCGTACTGCGAAAGTTCTCTTCGAGCCTGACAATAATTGTTTCCGGCCAATCTGTTTCAAAGGTCAATATGTTTCGGATGTCGGCACCGCGCCAGCGGTAAATGGACTGGTCGGGGTCGCCGGTAACACAGATATTGCGATGCGGCAAAGCAATGGCCTTTGCGATTTTGTACTGGGCACGATTGGTATCCTGGTATTCATCAATGAGCAAATACTTGTACCGGTCGGCAAGTTCGCAGCATATATCCTGGTAGTTTCGCAACAGAATTGCCGTTTTCATCAGCAGGTCATCGAAGTCCAGGGCATTGTGTTCGGTCAGGATTTGCTGATAGTGTCGATAAATTTTGGCCAAAGTCTTAGTGAAGAAATCATCGGCAGCGGTTTCGAATGATTCGACATCTTCGAGATTATTCTTCAAGGCCGAAATCGCAGCCAGCATTCGGGCAGGCGAAAAATTTGTGGTATCAAGGCTGCAATCTTTTACCGCCTGTTTGCAGCAGGCGGTCTGCTCGGAAGTGTCATAGATACTGAAATTCGGTTTTACCCCGGCCGCGTCTGCATATTTTCGAAGGATTCTGACACATAGAGAGTGGAAGGTGCTGATGTATACGCCGGCAGAGGCACCAAGAGAAAATGCCCTTTGACGCATTTCATCAGCGGCCTTATTGGTGAAGGTTATCGCGCAAATATTGTATGGCCGGACACCTGAGTCAATAAGGGTTGCGATTCGATGTGTAATTACGCGGGTTTTTCCGCTGCCGGGGCCGGCAAGAACAAGTAGAGGGCCTTCGGCATGTAATACTGCCTTTCTTTGTGAAGCAGTTAGTTGTTGCAGAAATTTATCGTGCATTGGCTGTCCGGCTATGTTATTGCCCCGGGTTTTCGAGCATTTTTTTCTGCTGCTGCATCAACTGATCGGCCAGCTGCCTTAACTGTTTGTAGAGTTTTGGCCTTTCAATTCTCATTCGTCCCAGAAGATTGAGCCTCAGGCTGGTCGGATACGCCGAGTCGTTTATAAAATCAGTAAGTGCGACATACCTTAAGACTTTAAGGTCAGGCAGGTTAATCCTGTGTTCGTCTTTGTATGTCGATCGATAAAGGTCGTGAATTTCTTTTGCCATTTTTTCCCTGCCGAAAGCCTCGTTGTCATCACGTACCGCATATCTGAAATAACTTTCCCGCAGAAGCATCTGCACCATTTCCTTGACATCTTTGAAATCCAGTTTGTTAACTTCCTTACGGAGACGTCTTTTGGTAAACTCAACAAGGGAGACCTTGAATTCCTCCATGGGATAAAGCCGCCTTAATTGATTATAGATTTTCTGTGCCTGTGAGACATGACCGGCCTGGTAGAAAGAAAACAGTGCGTTTATGAGCATATTTCTGTGGCCATTCTGGAGTGATTCATAGCTTATCCTGCTCAGGCTTTTGTATTTTTCCAGAATTGCCATCGTAGACTTGTTGTATATCTGAAACATTCTCAAATCCGACCGAAAAAATATATCCTTGGTTGGCCCGGAGGCGGGCTGCAAAGACGCCTCGGATAACGGCTCCGGCGGAATATCATAGACAAATAGTTTTCCGCTGCGGAACAGGCCCTGTAGGCTGTGAGCAACGATACGGTCGGCATTGGTTTCGTCTACGGAATATGTTTTCTTGCCGGCGACCTGCAGACCTTTTACTGCCCAGTAAATTGCGTGGGTATGGGGATGTCTCCAATCCAGTGGCAGGTGCGTATTAGGGTCTTCCCAGCTTAGAGGGCCATAGGTTTGATTTAACTGTTCCATCAGGACAGGGTCGAGCTTCCAGGCATCACGCAAATGATTGGCTTTGGCGAAAACATCGAATTGCTGGAGGGCTTCTGTGCCCCTGAAATTATCTATCACCTTGAAAGCATCGGGGTTGAACTTGCCAGGACTTTGTCTCAGAGACAGATAATTCGCGACGAATCTGTCATCATCGACAAATGTTTGGTCAGCGGATTTTAATGCCGTAATCAAAGGCGTGATGTTCGGGTCATCTGCGATTTGCTGCCAGTCAGTCGGGGTCTGGGCAAGAGCTTTGAAATATCGGTTATCTGCAGGGCCAAGCAGAGGTTCCATCGAATTTACCATTTGCAGTTTGTAATATTTGTGTGCGTCATCAGTCACCCCGCCAATTTTGTGCTGGAATATCAGGGCAAGTTGGCGATACAGGATAATGCTTTTTGGATTCAGTGGTATTCCCCTGTCGCGAAGCAGTTCGTAGCCGTTCCTGACCCAACGCCATCTTTGCTCGGGCTGAGTTTCAGGTATGGCAACTGAAATGTTGTAAGCCATATTCCAGGCGTGGAACTCCCAGACCGCAGGAAAACGAGGCTGCAATACGGTTATCCATTCAGCTAATTGTTTCGCATCGAAGAATTGGCCTTCATTTTTGAGTTTGTCTGCTCGCATCCATAAGATATCTACTACAAGACCTCTGAAGGCACCCATGGCGACAGTGGCAAAGGCCAGTGAAGGTGGAGCGTTTTCAAGAGGCTCGTTGATTATCAGTTTCATCCGCTGGCGTTCGGAGTTTATATAATCAAGCTGAAGTCCTGCGGTGATAAACAAGGCCGCAGCCACTACAATACAAAGTAAACAAATTATTATGTCACGCAGACGCATAAGGTTAAATTGTAATTTTTGCGATTTCGCGGTGGCTGAAAATCAGTAGTGACAAAGCCAGCGACAAAACAGCTTTAACACAAACCATAAGACCGGCCACTTTAACTATTACGAACCAACTCAATAATCGTGCAGGAACCAGGAACTTTGCGGGGCTGTACTTATCAAACTGCGGCAGCAATTGAATTACAGGCTTGATGGTATAGAAATATATCTGACTTGTGCCTTCGCCTATAGTGTCTAATGATTCGAGAATAAAGCCGCTGATGGTCCCCGTAAAGAAAACGACAAGACAAAGCAATACCGCCACAGGGAACGAAAGGAAAGTTGAGGCCAAAATACCCAGGCAAGCGAGAAAAATCAGACGGAAAAAGATTAAAAGAACAGCCCTGACAAAATTTGCGGTAAAGGTGTCGGCCTTGTAAAGGACCTCTAAATTTTCCTCGGTCGGAAACATTACGACCGTATTATTTAACTGAGGGTCATTGAAGAACGCGATGCCAAGATAGCCGTCTTCTGCTACGGCATCTGCGGGCACTTCTATCTCGTAAAAAGTTCGGATAAGGTCTTTTCGCTCGAAAGGGTAGACAGGAGTCTCTATTGTTATCTGCCGAAGGTCACCAACAAGCCATTTTCCCGAGACCTGCAAATCGGGGGGATTTACCGAAACCTCGTATTTGAATCTTACGAATAAGCTTTGATTAGGGTCGATGGGTTTAACATTATAGAAGTCCAGGACAACGTCTCGGCCTGGCACAGCGGCCCTTTTCCATCTCTTGCGGTCTCTGGTAAGTTTTTTAATAACCCCATCGCGTGTGGAGCCTTCGGGCAATCGACCGGTCTTCTTAAGTTTTTCATAGGCCTGACGAACTTCCTCGGCAACGTCTACCTCGGCGGGAGTTAGACGGGCGCGGGCTGTGAAAAACTCATTATTAACCTTTGCAAGTTCGTCCTGGTCGGCGTGGCAAAGCTTCGGGGTGTAAACGGTAATGGTGTATATTACGCCAGAAAACAGAATCAGAAGAGCTGTATCTAATAAAAGTACGCCGAGTAATTTGCCCAAGAGGAATTGAAAACGGCGAATGGGCTTTGTAAGAACAGTAAATATCTGTTTTTGTTTTATATCGTTTGTAATCGAGTACACTGAGACCACTATCGTGAGAATACAGAGCAAAAAGCTGGCCAGAGAAAGGCCGTAACTTACAAAGGTCTGCAGCCTGCCTTTCAAGGTGCCGTCGCCGGTTGACATAAATCCCATCACAGGAAGCAGAATAATCAGTAAGATTACGAAGGTAGCGGCGATTTTCATTCTCAGGGCCTGCTTTAGCGTATTTGTAACAACAGCCCAGATACTACGCATTACTGGAATCCCCCTCGAGATTGTCAGTTCGCTCTCGGCCTTGGTCTGAAGTTTCCGAACGACCGGTTAGCCGGTTCAAAATGCGTTCATCGACTTGCTCCTGCTCGACAGGCTTGGGTTCAACGGGTTCTGTTTTTGTGGTCTCGATGTGTTCTTCGCTGGTTAGCTTATCTAATAGTTTCTCGTCCGGCTTAGTTTCGCGACTCTCGACGGGAGTCGGCTGCGTAGTCGATTTCGGTGCCTCGGCAGCAGCAGTTTCAGATACCGGTGCAGAAACCAGTTTATCAAGCATACTTTCAACCGGCTTTGCGGTAAGAAAACCGCCTATCTGGGTGGTACTGACAGCACCGCTTGTGGGTCTTGCCTGCTGCTGGGCGGCGGTAACGGTTTTGATAAAAAATGTTTCAAGCTTGTCCATGGGGGAAGTGATGACGCAATCGGTCTGTTCGTCTTCAACTATCTGTTTTATCTTTTCAATTGCGACAGTGCTGATAGGGCCGGTAGTGATTACAGTTTTTTCACTCTGCTGCAAGAGATCCTTGACTTTGCCCTTGGCCTGTACTCTTCCACCATAAAGGATTGCAATCCTGTCGCACACATCTTCGACATCCGCAAGCAAATGACTGCAGAGCAGGATTGTCTTTCCGCGTTGTGCGAGTTGAAGAATGACGTCCTTTATCTGTCTTGTGCCGATGGGGTCAAGGCCGGTTGTAGGCTCATCCAGTATTAACATGTCCGGGTCGTTTATAAGTGCCTGAGCAAGTCCGATTCTTCGTGCCATACCTTTTGAATAAGTACCTACTGCCCTGTTGGCAACAGCCTTTAAGCCGACCATATCGAGCAGGGTCTCTATACGCATTTTTCTGACCTTGGCAGGCAGGCCGAATAACCTGCCGTAAAAATCCAGAGTCTCGCGTGCGTTCAAATATTTGTAAAGATACGATTCTTCGGGCATAAATCCGATATGAGCGTTAATCTTTGGGTCGGTGCTGTCACCACCGAGGACGACAACGGTTCCCTTTGTGGGGTGAAGCAGGCCAAGCAGCAACTTTAAGGTTGTGGTTTTGCCCGAACCATTCGGCCCCAACAGACCGAACACTTCGTTTTCTCGAATTCGCAGGTTCAGTTCGTCAACGGCACAGACCCTGTTGCGGCCCCACAAATCTGAAAAAATCTTGGTCAAAGAGAATGTTTCAATAGCATATTCCATAAAAAAACAAAGTTCAAAAATAAAAAATTAAAATTGCGCAATCCCGCACTTGAAATCTTTAAGTGCGGGATGACTTCCTTAATCCTGCATTTTGCCTGCACCTGTGGTTCCGCCTGCTGCCACGACTTGCCCCCAACGTCTTTCTTGTCGAAGACAAGAGTGGGGGCAGAGGCACACAGACACAGGTGATATTTAATTTTTAATTTATGTTTCGTGGTGCAGCTCTTCGCCGTGACGTACCAGTCTGGCACTGTTAAAGACAACAATCAAAGCCCCACCAAAATGCAGAATCGCGGCATAGATGGTCGGCAGCCACGCAGCAGCGGCTGCCGAAACACCAAGGATAATAAACAGTATTCCAAAGCCAAGATTCTGCATAATCACTTTTCTTGTTTTCCTTGAAAGCAGGACAAGGAAAGGCAGTCGCTTCAAGTCATCGCTCATCAGGACAATCGAAGCGGAATTTATAGCCACATCGCTGCCGGCGGCCCCCATAGCGATGCCGAGGTCACCAGCCGCCAGAGCGGGCGCATCGTTTATCCCGTCCCCAACGACAACAACAATGTGACCATCTTTTTTGACCTGCTCAACGATTGCAAGTTTGTCCTGCGGCAGACAATGGGCCTTAAAATCGGTGCAGCCTAACTGGCCGGCGACACGGTTGGCAACTTCATCCCGGTCACCAGTGAGCATAGTTATCCTTTTTATTCCGATATCAAGCAACTGACGGATGGCGTGGCTGGCCTCAGGTCTGGTCTTGTCCTGTAAACCGATCCAGCCGATACACACTGAATCCTTTGCGACATAAAGAGTGCTAAAGCCCTGTTCTTCGTGAAGGGTCGGGCCGGAAACATTATTCATATCAATGTTATTTTCCTTCAGAAAGGTCTCTCTTCCAACACGAACCATAGAAGAATCAACGAGAGCGGTTACACCTTTGCCGGGCGTTTCCTTGAAATCATCGGCTGACGACAAAGAAATCTTAGCCTCCTTGGCAACCCGGCGAATAGCGATTGCTGCCGGGTGTTTGCTCATCTGCTCGGCAGATGCGGCCAGGGCCAGTAACTCAGATGGTTCTGTATTTTCGGCTGGCGTGAGCTTTGTTACATACAGTCGCCCGGTGGTAAGGGTGCCGGTTTTATCGAATATCATGGCCGTCATTCGGCCGGCGATTTCAAGGTCAGCAACGTTTTTCACCAGAACGCCCATGCGAGCAGAAGATGATATGGCCGCTACCATAGCGGTTGGCGTCGCTAAAATCAGGGCACAGGGGCAGGAAATAATAAGTATCGAAATCGCCCTGCTGACCTCACCAGTGAAAAACAGTACGATTCCGGCAATCATAAGGATGGTCGGCGTGTACCACTTAATGTAGCGGTCGATTATCCGCATAATCGGAATTTTGGTCTGTTCGGCTTCCATAATTAATGACTGGACTTTGCCGAGGGTTGTGTTTTTGCCTGCCTTGGTGACAGTAATATCCAGCATACCTGTGAGATTGCTTGTGCCGGCAAAAACCTGCATACCCGGAACTTTGTCGACGGGTAAAGATTCACCGGTTATAGTTGCTTCATTTACCGAACTTAATCCGTTTTTGACCTCACCATCGGCAGGCACATTGTCACCAGGCCTGACACGTACGCAATCGCCCGGGCGAAGGGCACTTACTTTGACTTCCTTTTCAGAGCCGTCGTCGATGACTACGTTTGCCTTTGTTGGTGTCAGTCTTATAAGCGATTCGATAGAAGCCCGGGCGCCAAGGGCGGTACGGGATTCCATCAACTCGCTCAAGAGCATAAAAAAAGCAACGATGCCGGCGGTGGCATAGTTCTGGGTTGAGAATAAGGCTAAGATTGCCAGGGCTACCAGTTCATCCATATGCGAATGTCTTCTTAACACACATTGAATGGCATGCCAGACAATCGGAGAGCCCAGCAGTATCGCCGCGACCATAGCCAGAAACTGGGCGTGGTCGCTGCCGGCCCCATAGACGAACCTCGCGATACCGCTGGTTATCAGCAGCATCCCACCGGCCAACGTCCCCAACAGAGCCATGCTTACCCGAATCTGCTTGCCGTGAGTGTGCTCGACGGCGATGTCGTGCTTAAAATGTAAGTGTTTATGAGCCATATCTCTTATTTCTCTTCTTCGCCTTCTTTGGGTTTAGGTTTTATGGCAGGGTCTCTGCTTAAAAGGATCCTTATTTCACTGCCTTTGGCACCTTTGGTAGGTTGTATAATTATTTTCTCGTCAGCATTGTTAAGCACATATCTTATGGCGTCCTGATATATGTTTTGAATAACAAGTTTAGGACGCTTGCGGTACTCGGGCAGGATTTCCTTCAAATAGCCGGCATCTGCTTTAGCGGTTTCAACAATTTTTCTTCGATGAGCACGCCCCTGGGCTATCTCAGCGGCAACCAGACCTTCGGTTTCGTTGAGTGTGTTTTCAGCATAGGTTTTGGCTTCGTTGATGGTCTTTTGACTTAGCTGACTTGCCCTGATAGACGCCAGGAACGCATTATCAATCTGCCTGGGCCAGGTACTTTGGGCAAGCATAACTGAAACGACCTTGATGCCGCTTTCAATTGTCTTAAGTTTTTCCTTAAGCAATTTGCTGACATCCTTACGGATTGCGTCTTTACTTAAAATTACATCCTCAATGGCATAGTTGACCAATACGGTTACGACCACATCTTCGGCGAGGGCCTTCAACAAAGGTGAAACATTCTCTTCAATGATATCAGCGTAGTTTTGGCCCGCGGCCAGCTTGCTCATATCTACGTAAACATTCCTGAAGAAAAGCTCAGGGTCGTCAATCTGATATGTCAGTTTCCACTTAGTATGCACAATGTTGTAATCGCTGCCGTCAGAACCGGCAATGTCGAGGGCTTGTTTTTCGCTTCGTGAAAGGCAGTAGCCATCGCGTATGGGATTTAATGTTGGAAATATACGAGGTTTGGCAGTCGGTCCGCCAGGCATCAGTTCTGAGGGGTGCTGGTAATACCAGAAAGTATTAATTGGCAGTTCTATCTTTCTTGCAATCGGGATTCTTATGATTTCCTCAATTGGATACGGCAGTATCAAATGCAGGCCGGGATTGAGGATTTCGCCCCTGCCGCGAATTTTCCCGAATCTTAAAACCAGCGCCTGCTCTTCGGAACCAACCGTTTTGAGACACGAAAAGAAAAAAATAAGGACAAGTATCCCCATTATAACCTTGAGAATGACAAAGCTGACGCCCAGCGCTTCGGACAAGGAACGCCCGGCAGTATCAAGCTCACCGCCGGCAGTCTTCTCAGACGTCTGTGGCAGTGATTCATTATTATGTTCGTGATGTTCTACCATAATTAATTGCTGGACTCCGACAAACAGATGCTATTTTTTTGGTTCAAGCTTCGGTATTTCCTTCAGGAGTTTGAAAGGTTCGGTGTCGGCGCTTATTATAATGGTCGATCTTTCCTGCAATATTTCCTTTAAGGCTTCGATGTCCTGCAGGAACATCGCAAGCTTGGGGTCGGCCTCGAACATCTGGTAATACTTGGCAGCTTCAGCGTCGCCCTGACCGCGGATTGCCTTTGCCCTTGCCTGAGCGGCGGAAAGAAGTTCGATTTTTTTCGAATCGGCATCTGCCCTTATCTTTGCGGCCTGTGCCCTGCCCTGAGCGATGGTGGTAAGAGTTTTACGGCCTCTCTCCGCACTCATGCGATCGAAGACATCTTTGGTGACATCTTCGCTTATTTTCAACTGCTTAATACCGAGGGTCTTGATTTCAATACCATATTCTTTAAGTACAGGCTGCTTGAGGTCGGCAAGCATTTTATTCTGGATTTCTTCAAACTTTATTTTACTTGCGTCGCTGTTTACGAATTCGCCAAAAGTATATTGGCCTATTACTTCGCTCTGGACGCTGCCCAGTTGGCTGCGCAGTGCATCTTCGGCTTTCTTGATAGTTGGGACCGACTCAAAAAATTTCAAAGGTTCTGCAATTCTCCAGACAACATAAGTGTTTACAATGATAGCTACAGCGCCTTTTGTTGAGGTCTCGGCAAGGTCTGTTTCCAGAACTCTCATTCTGGAATCAAATTTATACACCCGCTGGACAGGTGGCGGCCATTTGAAATACAAGCCGGGTTCTGTGATTTGCTTCGTGCCTTTTCCAAAAGTGGTCACCAGTGCCGACTCGGTCTCTCTTACCTGAAATGAGACAAGAAGCAACGCAAAAACAGTAACCAGCAACGCGACGAAGATTATAGTGACAATGTTTTTCATTTTTCGCTACTCTCCTCAAAACCAGCCAAATCATATAAAGTGGGAGTTAGTTTTTCTTTAACATCAACTATAAAAACCTGTGTGTCTTTTTCGTCAGCTACAACAATATATTTCCTTACCTTTTTAAGTGATTCTTCAAAGACGGCCAATCTCTGGTTGCGCAGATAGATTTCCGGCGACGCATGGTAGGCCTTGAGCTGGTCGGCGAAGCGCTTGCCGGTTGCTTCGGAAATAGTTACTTTTTCAAAGGAATAGGCCTGTGCCTCTCTTAGTGTTGTGAAAATTTCGCCGCTGGCGAGGGCAAAGGCACTATCCAGCTCGACACCGAGTTTTTCAAGATCGGCGGTATTGCCGGCTTTCTCGGCAAGCTGATATTTTGCGGCAAGATCGTAAAGCTCATTAGCATTTTTGACCGAACCGGCAAGGATACTTAAAGTGCTATTGCGCAGGCTGTAAGCATCAAGAATAAGGGCATGCTTTTTTTGAACCGCACCGACAACCTTCTGGTAATCAGCGGCAACATCGGCCGGAGGGTGGATTCCCTGCAGTCCCAAAAATATAATTTCAATGCCCAGACCGGCCTTGTCGGCGGCGGCCTGAATTCTATCGGTTAAAATCTTCTTGGCGGCAACTCTGCCGGCTCCGAGCAGGCTCTGATTTGAATCACCGCTCGCTTCAGGCAGGTCACCGACTTCGATACTGGCACTTGCAGCAAACATGGTTAGTTCACGATAACAAATAGACTCGAGCATCTTTTCTGAATCTTCGTGATTATAAATGAAAGCATATAAATCTCTTATCCTGTACTGGACGGGCACCGAAGCGATAACAAGACTTACCGGAACCGCTCCTTCGGCCAGATCATGGCTGGCCCCCCGGCTGGCAACCAGCAAAGCATATTCTTCCTCGTGATGCGATTTGCCCCACAACAGCGCATCTCGTTTTTGTCCTTCTTTATAGACCTTGGGGACAAAGCCTATGCTGATTTCGGACACTTTTTTGGTCGGGTATTTATAAGCTATGTCGATAGGCCAGGGCCATTTGAAGGCTAACCCGGGCTCGATGAGCCTGACTTGGCCGCTGTCGGCTAAAGGATTTCCAAAATGTTCTATTATCGCCTGCTCATTGGGGGCTACCACAACAATGCAACTCAACAAATACAACGTAACACCCCCGAAAATAATCAAAGGCGCAATTGCTTTCTCAAGCATCTTATAGAACCATGTTTGCGAAACCTTAAAGCCGAACTGATAATCGATGGCACTTGCGGCGGTATGAAGTATTTCGCCCGGCTGATTTATAATGCCCAGCAATCTGCTGTCAAACGCACATCGGCCGTACTGGCCCTTGAGTCTGGGCCGGTATATGTCCAGGATGACGTTGAGGGCGGTTTCGGCACCGAGCAGGATTAGCAAGACGGGGACAACAAAACCGATTATGGTCAGGATAATGGTAAATTTGAATTGTGCCAGGGCCAGGCTGACTGCCGAGGCAAAGCACACGACGGCCACGCCAAATAGTAAACCACCACCCGCCCTTAATGGTTTCCACTCCAATTGAGCCGACATTCCCGTAGCATATCGGGACAGCAGGAAGCTGACAAAGGCGATGGCGGTCATACAAACGGCACACAGCAAAGCCTGTTTGGAGTCGGCAAATTCGCCGGCCATAGCGGTTCTCAGCAAGTACTGTCCGATAAGTATTTCGTAAATAGCTATAGCGGCGGAAAAAATCGGCAGGAACCACTTTTCAAAGATGCTTAATCGACGTTGGGCAACAGTGAAAAAGGCCTTTTGCTCTCCCTCGGCCCGGAAAATTGTAGAACTGTCACGCCCCTGAGCCAATTGACCGGTATCAAGCTTTTCCTGTTCGGCCAGGGCTCGCTGGTGGAATTGAATGACCAGGACAAGCCACACCAAAGCTGCTGAGAGGATCAGCCAACTAACCGCTGAAACAGCAAAAAAACCGCTCCATCGACCTAAAAACAAAGCAATGAAGAAAAACACAAAGCTGAAAATCACAGAGGCCAGAGCTATATATTCAGCACGCTTGGATGATACTGTCATTTGTTATTCCCAAATTCTTATTTCGAACAAAAACACTTAAACACAGTATTTGTCGTATAATTATTGTAAGTCCTTTACAATTTGAAAGTCTTTTAATATAACAATAAACGGCATTTTAGCATAGAAAGAATTACTAAAAATTCATCCCTATAGCAATTTATAATGTCCTGCTATAGCAGAATTTGCCGAAAAACACCAATAGGCCAAAAACGAAATAAACCATGGGAAAATTATTTACAATAGCAAAGAACACGTTCACAGAGACACTCAGGCAGCCTGTTTATGCTATAATCATCGTTTCCGCTCTGCTTCTGTTCTTCATCAGCCCATCTATCTCACTGTACACAATGAGCGACGACAATAAACTCCTTCGCGAAATTGGTTTATCTACGCTGTTTTTGACCAGCTTGTTCATAGCAATTTTCTCCGCATCGGGAGCTGTGGGCGAAGAAATAGAGAGCAAAACCATACTTACTGTCCTTAGCAAACCTGTCCAACGTCCGATATTCATATTCGCCAAATTTCTCGGTGTCTCGGCGGCGGTGCTCCTGGCCCACTATATTTGTACGATAGCGCTTTTGATGTCAATCCGACATGGCGTTATGGAAACGGTAAATGATACTCACGACTGGACCGTTTTGGCCGCAGCCGGATTTACGCTGCTTGCGGCATTTTCACTAAGTATTTTTTTCAACTACGCTTACGACTGGAAATTTTCGTCAACAGCAATAGTGCTGGGCGCAATCTTTGCCACAATAGGGATAGTGTTTTTGGCTTTTATCGACCGGCACGGCCATTTCAGACCGCAACATAACGGTATAAACGCGTTGGACATCTACGGGGCGGTGCTATTATTTTTCGCGGCGATTATAATTGTGGCACTGGCGGTGGCGCTTTCGGCCAGATTCAACATAGTTGTAACATTTTCTGCCTGTGTAGGTGTCTTTTTGCTCGGCCTGGTCAGCGATTATGTTTTCGGCAGATTCGCCGAAACACAATTATGGGCCAAAATAGGCAGATTTCTGGTGCCGAATTTGCAGATTTTCTGGATTAGTGACGCAATTTACGAAGGCAGCGTCGTGCCGGCAAAATACATTGTAATAGGTGCTTGCTATACGCTGTGCTATACGGGGGCTATACTTTTATTAGCCATCGCCATGTTCCAGAAAAGACAGGTCGGATAATTCCTCGTGCGTATTATCGTATCGCGTATTTTAATCCACGCGATACGCATCACGAACGATGCTATACATTTTTAACAACTGCTATTTCGTCGCAGTTCTGTTGTTTTGGGCAGCGGGCACAGTCAGTCCAGACCTTCATCGGCAAAGAATCTTTTTCTACTATCCTAAACCCCATTTTTTCAAAAAAATCAGGTGTCAGTGTCAGGGCAAAGACCCGGGGCAGACCAATTTGCCCGGCTTGCTCAAGGGCCTGGCGGACCAGTAATCTGCCAACACCTGTGCCTGTGCGTGACTCGGCAACCGCTAATGATTTAATCTCAGCCAGGTCAGCCCAGATAATCTGCAAACTACAGCAGCCGACCACCTCGCCATCAAGGTCGGCAACGATGAAGGACTGTAAATTCTCATAAATGTCGGCCATTGAACGAAACAACATTACGTCACGTTCAGCGTAATCTTTGACCAAAGAATGGATGGCTTTAGCATCAGTAATTTTGGCATTTCGCGCCTTCATAATAAAAAGTATAGCCCTTAACACCCAACATAACAAAGGAAAAAGTGTGTAAGACCAAAAGTACACAAAACATCTATTTTGCCGGAAGTTTGTTAAAAAAGCAAAAAAAAGACTGGAAAAACCGTCCGAACTGGTATATCGTATTTCGAGATTTATGGTTCGAACGACTAAATACTAACGACGTTCTGTTGAAAAAAGGCTATTTTGGGTCATTGCGAGCGAAGCGAAGCAATCTCAAAGCTCAAAAAATCGAGATTGCCGCGGCAGTTATCACTGCCTCGCAATGACAACAGCACTGTTTTCAACAGAGCATACTGACGGCTAATCATGCGATTTATTCTGATTGATAAGATTGTTTCGCTGGAACCGGGGAAGGAAATAAAGGCCGTGAAGAATGTTTCACTGGCCGAGGAATACCTGGGGGACCATTTTCCGACGTTTCCGGTACTGCCGGGGGTATTGCTGCTTGAGGGGCTGATTGAATCAGCGTCGTGGCTGGTGCGAAAAACAGAAGACTTTTCCCATAGTATGATATTGCTCCAAGAGGCAAAAAATGTAAAATATAAAAGTTTTCTTGCGCCGGGCGGACAAATAGAATATACTGTGCAGGCCAGGACAATCGAACAGAACGTAAGCAGCTTCATCGGCTTTGGAATATCAGAAGGTATACGAATTATAGAAGCAAGGTTCGGATTGAGACATTTTAATCTGGCCGACGAAAATTCAGCTATGGCCGATACTGATGCCAAAGTGATTGAAAATATGAAAAAAAGATGGAAACTGCTGCAATAGTGAATAGTCGTTAGCCAATAAGTGCTGGAGGTATGTAAGTATGGCAATAAGTCGAGAAGAGGTTTTTCAGGAAATAGGTGACGTGCTGGTTGAGGCGCTGGGAGTCGATGAAGACGAAGTCACAGCAGAAGCAACTTTGATGGGAGACCTGGGCGCAGAGAGTATTGACTTTTTGGATATAGTGTTTCGGCTGGAAAAGACTTTTGCGATAAAGATTTCGCGAGAGGAGTTGTTCCCAATCGAAAATCTGATGACTAATCCGGAATTTGTCAATAACGGCAAACTGACGGAAAAGGGAGTAGCTGAATTAAAGGACAAAATGCCGCATACCAACCTGACTGCCTTCAAGGAAGACCCTGATATTAATAAACTCGGAGACCTGTTCACCGTTGACTCGATTGTGAACTTTATTGAGACCAAGCTCAATAGTGCTTGATGAAAACATACTTTTGAAATACTTCGCGGCAGGCTTGTTTAAGATCAACCTGCCGCTAAAGTTTAATATGGGCAAAAAATGCGGTGGATATGGATAGATAAATTTGTTGAGTTTCACAGCGGCAAACGTGCGGTGGCAATCAAAAACGTGACGCTTGCCGAAGAGCATTTGCACGACCATTTTCCGGGATTTTGCGTCATGCCGGAGTGCCTGATGATTGAAGGGATGGCACAGACGGCGGGGATACTTGTCGGCGAAGCAAAGAATTTCAAAGAAAAGGTCATCCTCGCTAAAATTAAAAAGTGTGTCTTTTTCGACTATGTAAGACCGGGCGACACGATAAAACTGGACGCGAAAATCGAAAGCATAGCTGCTGAAGCGGCAAGTACCAGCGGCAAGATTACCTGCGACGATAAGCTGATAGCAGAGATAGATTTGTTGTTCAGCCATATAGACCAGAACATGGCAGGCAAGCAATTCCCGGAAGAAAATTTTGTATTTACTGACACATTCGAATCGCTTATGCAAGGGGCGGTACAAAACGGCATCAAACAAACGTCGGAGCAAGACAGATGAGTTTGTCCGGCGTAGTAATAACAGGCCTTGGTGCAGCAAGTCCACTTGGTCTAAGCTCCGGCCAAACATGGCAGGGACTTTGTGCAGGGCGATGCGGGATAAGCGAAATTACGGCATTTGACCCGGTGGGCTTCGATTGTAAACTGGCCGGTCAGGTACCCGATTTTAAAATACAAAAACACGTCCCCAAAGCATTTCGCAAAGCCACAAAGCTGATGTCAAGGGACATCGAACTGGCGGTTATCGCCGCAAACGAAGCGTTGGCGAGCAGCGGATTAATTACCAGAGCGATGGACCCGGAAAATGTAAATATCGACCCCGAGCGAATCGGTATCAATCTGGGTGCCGGACTTATAAGCTGCGACCTGGTCGAGCTTGCACCTTCGGTGGCAAAAAGTGTTACCGATGGCAGGTTCGACATTCGTAAATGGGGAAAAGACGGCCTGGAGATGGTAACACCTTTATGGCTGCTGAAGTACCTGCCCAATATGCTTGCCTGCCACGTAGGTATTATCCACGACATCCAGGGCCCGAGTAATACCATCACCTGTGCCGAAGTATCGGGATATCTGGCGATAATCGAGGCCTCTGAGATTATCGCACGCGGTGATTGTGATATTGCTTTGGCGGGCGCCGCCGAAGCAAAGATCAATCCCTTACTAATGGCACGTCAATGCCTTCTTAAAAGAACAACAAGCGAAAAAAACAATCCCGAAGGTGCATGCAGGCCTTTCGATGCCGATGCTAAAGGCTCGGTATTTGGTGAAGCGGCAGGCGTGGTAATTTTGGAAAATAAAGAAAACGCCCGGAAACGAGGGGCAAAAATCTATGCCGAAATCATCGGCGGCGGCCAAAGCAATAGCATAAATCCAGCATACCAGCAACTCGAACCGGACGGCAAAGGTATTCAGATTGCTATTGAAAAAGCCCTCGCTGATGCGGAAATTGCTCCCGAAGACCTGGACCTGATTATTCCACATGGCACAGGAATACCGGCAGACGATTTAGCAGAAGCAACAGCAATACAAGCGGCCATGGGCAAGTCAGCCGGAAAAATCCCTGTCTGGCCAACCAAAAGTATGCTGAGCAACACCGCCGCCGCATCAGGGGCGATGGATATTATAGCAGCAGTCTGCGCAATAAACGACGGCAAAATACCTGCCGCGAAAAACTGTGATACAAAGGCCAAAGGCTGTGATTTGAATATCGTAAAACAACAGATAGATAAAAAAATACGCTACGCACTGTGTTGTGGTTATACTTATGGCGGCCAGACCGCTGCCGTGGTCTTGAAAGGTATGGATTGAACTAAAAAAGATGTCTGAGCGAGTAGTCATAACGGGAATGGGTATCGTTGGTCCGTTGGGACATGACGTAGAGACTTTCTGGGACGGGATAATGACCGGCAAAAGCGGCGCAGCCAAAACAACCATCTTTGACGCCTCTACCTTCCCGACAAAATTCAGCGCCGAGGTCAAGGACTACGACTTAACGAAATATACCAAAAATCCCAAGCTTCACGAGTACAGCAACCGAGGTTCCGGCTTTGTCATTGGCGCAACCGCACAGGCGTGCAAACAGGCCGGCATTGACACCGAAACCGAAGAGCCGACCGACGGAATAGACCGCCAAAGACTGGGGATTTATCTTGGAGCCGGCGAAGGCTCTGTGGACAATGATGTATTCTTTGAAGCACTGGTAAAGGCATGGGACGATGAAAAATGCGAAATGGACTGGGGCAAGTGGGCAGAGGTAGCCTTTGGGAAAATGAGCCCGATGCGCGAGCTTGAACAGGAGCCGCATATGCCGGTTGCCCATATCGCATTACTCACCGGCGCACGAGGGCCGACAAGAAGCTGTCTTACCGCATGTGCAGCAAGTACCCAGGCCATCGGCGAAGCGATGATGATGATTCGCAAAGGCAATGCCGATATAGTGATTTCCGGCGGTGCCCATTCGATGATTCATCCGCTGGGCATTATGGGTTTCAATCGGCTCACCGCCCTTTCGACAAGAAATGACAGTCCCGAGACGGCATCGAGACCATTCACTCTTAGCAGAGATGGTTTTGTAATTGGAGAAGGAGCGGCCATACTGATTCTCGAATCGTTGACCTCGGCCGGGAAAAGAGGTGTCGAAATTTTGGCTGAGGTCATCGGCTACGGCAGCAGTTCCGATGCCTTCAGGGTCACCGACATGCACGAGGAAGGCAGAGGAGCGATACAGGCGATGACGGCGGCATTAAATGACGCAAATATCAGTTACAAAGATATCGACTATGTAAATACGCATGGCACAAGTACGGCTGAGAACGATTCGATTGAGACCAAGGCCATAAAAGCGGTCTTCAAGGAAGAAGCAAAAAATACACCTGCCAGCAGCGTAAAGAGCATGATGGGACATTTAATCGGCGCTACCGGCGCCGCTGAATTGATGACGTCGGTTCTGGCGATACGGGACAATGTTGTGCCGCCTACAACAAACCTCAACGACCCCGATCCGGAGCTTGACCTCGATTACGTGCCGAACAAGCCCAGAAAAATGCCGGTCAATATTGTAATGAGCGAGTCATTCGGATTCGGCGGACAAAATAACGTGGTAATTATTAAAAGATACCGGGAATAACAATGATAGACATAAAACAAATTCGCGAGAATCCCGAAAAATTCAAGCAGGCCGCCAAGACAAAAAAGTTCAAGGTAGATCTCGATAAGCTGCTCGAACTGGATTCTTCACTAAAAAGTCAGAAGCAGCAGTTGCAGGATATTACCACCGAAAAGAATCAAATCGGCAAATCAATTCCAAAACTATCCGGCGATGAAAAACAAGCCGCCTTAGGAAAGCTCTCCGAATTAAAGGAAACAGAAGCCAATCTTAACGATAATATCAACGAGCACCAGCCAGAATTTGATGAACTTATGTCACAGGTAGCGCAGCCGGCTGATGATGATGTGCCGGTCGGCGAGGATGATACCGAGAACGTTGAGATAAGAAAAGAAGGCCAAATACGTAAGTTTGATTTCGAGCCGAAGGACCACATGGAACTCGGACTTGCGCTGGGAATTATTGATATCGAACGTGGTGTGAAGTTAGCCGGGACGAGAAATTATTTCTTAAAAGGCGATGGTGCTCTGTTGCACTGGGCGATTCTGAGGTTCGCTATCGATTATATGCTTGGCAAAGGATATGTACCTATGTCGGTGCCTTTGCTTGCAAAAAATGAAGTGATGAAGGGCACAGGTTATTTCCCAGGTTCAGAAGAGCAGACCTATCAGACCGAACGAGACCAGCTTAGCCTTGTCGGAACCGCCGAAGTCCCGCTGACTGCTTACCATATGGGTGAGATATTAAAGGCAGATGAACTGCCGAAAAAGTATGTTTCGATGTCAAGCTGTTTCAGACGCGAAGCCGGCGCTGCTGGTAAGGACACCTATGGCCTATACAGGATCCATCAGTTCGATAAGGTCGAACAGGTGATTATTTGTGAAAACAGTGCCGAAGAAAGCAGAAAATATCACGACGAAATTCTTGCCAATGCCGAAGCTGTAATGCAGGCACTGGAACTGCCCTACCGGGTGGCGGTTGTCTGTACAGGTGACCTTGGCAGAGGACAGGCCAAAAAATACGACATAGAAGCCTGGATGCCGTCGAGAGAAAACTATTGCGAGACCCACAGCGCAAGTAAATTCTATGAGTTTCAGGCACGCAGAATGAATCTGCGGTACAAGGACACTGAAACGAAAAAGAACCTGTTCTGCCATACCCTTAACAACACCGTAATCGCCTCACCGAGGATTTTAATACCGATTCTTGAACTCTACCAGAACCCCGACGGGTCTGTGACTATTCCAAAGGTCCTTCGACCATATATGAATGGCAGGGAAAAAATAGAATCATCAGCCTAACATTGTTCCTTTGTAAAGTTGGTATTTCAGCAGCCGGCATTCTATTTTACCGTTATAAAATACCATACGGGCTGAGGTTTTTAGTCCGACTTTTCCCGCCAGTTCTCGGTTGCCGGTAAATATATAACCTGTATAGCCGGCACATTTTTGTTTGAAAAAATCGCCTATGCGTTTATAGTCTTTTTCGAGTTGTTCGAGTTCACCAAGCCGCAGACCGTATTCCGGGTTCACAACTACAATCCCCTCACCTTGCGGAACTTCAGTATCGGCGAAGTCGCATACATCAAATTCTATCAGATGTTCGACCCCTGCGGTTCGCGCATTCTGCCTGGCTGCCTCGATAGCTTGTTCATCAATATCGGTGGCGATTATTCGTTTTCCAGGCCCGCCTTTGCGTATGGTTTTGCGAGCATCAGTTCGTATCTTTTGCCATATCTGCTCATCAAAAACTTTCAAATGTCTAAAACCAAAATTGCTGCGCAGCACACCAGCCGGCTTATTCATCGCTATAAAAGCCGATTCGATAGCAAGAGTACCACTGCCGCACATCGGCAAAACAATATCACAGGAACCGTCATAGCCTGTGGCCATAATAATGCCGGCTGCTAACAATTCACGAAGAGGAGCTTTATGCGGCATCTTACGATAGTTACGGTCAGAAAGTTTCACCCCGGATGTGTTAACGTATATCCACGCACGGTCGTTCTTCCAGAAAAGATTCACGACAACACCGTTTCTATCCGGGCCGCTGTCAGGCCTGCTGCCGGTCTTTCTGTCTATACGGTCAACAATAGCATCCTTGACCTTGAGGCTCGGATACATACTGTTGTTGATAGACCACGTGTCGACCCGCGAAAGAACGCACAGATATTCTTCCGGCCCGATTATCTTTTCCCATGCTATGGCACCGATTTGTTTATACAGTGACTCGCTACTGCCGCAGCGAAACTCGCGGAGAAGATAAAGAACATTATAAGCGGTCCGCAGCCAGAGGTTCATTTTCATACAATCGATAAAAGACCCGCGTGTGATGACCCCTCCGGTGTGACTGCTGACTGTTTCAAACCCCAGCCCACGAAGTTCACACTGCAGATAATCCTCTAATCCCGGCCCACAGGTCACTAATATGTTTTTGCGTTCTTTTACATCCATCTGAATTACTCAAACCGACCGAAAACTTTGAGTATCTGTTTTAATCTTCTGTTAATGAAAAAGTTATGACCAAACCAAAATAACATAAAACCAGTATCAGCCGCAGGCTGAATCCTCAATTTTGATTTTTTACTTTTAATTTTTGATTTCTCAAACTGACCCTCGGTCAGTTTGAGTTGTTAAGTGACATCTTTTGTCAACGCCAAAGGCATGGCCGCTGTCAGGCATAATATCGACAATTACGCTGAATGTCAAAATAAGTCTTGAGTCCGGCCCCGCGAATCTGTAATCTGTGCCGTTATGGATGACATACAGCGAAGGCTAATTCGTATTGATAAGGCTCTTGCCAGACGACGGACCGGTCTTAGCCGGAAAATCATATCTACAGCCCCCCTGCTGTTCGCCGCCATAGGCCTTATTACAGGAATTGCCATACAGCATGTGTTTGGTTTATCAATTATGTTACCGTTGATACTGCTCGCGATTTGCGCTACGGCGGCTATCGTATGTTTTGTTAAGCAAACAGGTCGTGTGCAAATAATAGCATATCTGGCTTTGGTCTGCTTCGTGTGTCTTGGTGCGGTTCGACTGGAAAACTTCGGCAGGTACAAACCAAATGACATTCGTAATTTCGTGGCAGAAGAAAGAAAACTGGCAACGATACGCGGTGTTATTGTCACGGACCCTTATATTGACCGCCGGAATTGGCGGTTTGCAAGGTTTCAGCCCGGCGATCCCGGCAGCAGTTTCTACTTAAAGCTCAACGAAGTTGAAACCATCACCGGCTGGGCAAAAGCTGCCGGCGTTGTAAGAGTACAGGTGTCCGAACCGGTGCTGGATTTAAAAGCAGGTAACTATATACAGGCTTATTGCTGGCTGGATAGATTCAAAAAACCGACCAATCCAGGGCAATTCGATATCGAAAAATACCTGGCACGAAAAAACGTTTATGTGGCTGGGTTTGTACAATCGCGAGATGGCATCGAATTGTTAGAGAGCGGATCATCCGCTATCTTTACGAAAGTCCTAACAAAAGTAAGAGAAACTGCCGCAAAGGGATTATTGGGCGACTTGTCGCAAGACCACGCAAGCCGAGGTTTACTCCAGGCCCTTCTTTTAGGCTACAGGGCAGACATTGACCGCCGAACTTACAGGGCATTTGCGAAAACCGGGCTATTGCATTTCATCAGTCTCTCAGGACTGCATTTGGGTATTCTGGCAGGGATTATCTGGTGGCTGTGCAGGACGGCGGGGCTTGGCAAACGCGGCCGGGCGGCTGTCTGCATATTTGTGATAGCGGTCTTTCTGCTGATTGTCCCGCCCAGGGCTCCTGTGTTGCGGGCAGCTATTATATGTTTTGTTTTTTGTATTTCGTTTTTCTTTCGCCGATACCCAAATCCACTCAATACGTTATCGCTGGCTGCGATAATTCTTTTGCTTATTCGGCCGACACAGCTTTTCGAGGCCGGCTGGCAACTATCATTCGCTTCGGTACTTGGAATTTTACTTTTTACCGAACGAATTCACTTTTTTATGTCTGAAACAATAATGGACAACTCATTCTTAAGGCAAAGGCCGAAAGCAAATCCGTTCTTTCGTATTATCGCAAAACCTGTTTCGTTTTCACTAAACCTGTTTGCGGTAGGACTTGCCGCCTGGCTGGGCGGGGCAGGTGTTTTGCTGCATCATTTTTACACAATTAACCCCATTACGAGCATCTGGACCGTGGTTACATTTCCGTTTGTAGCCGGTATTTTGTCGTTCGGGTTCTTAAAGATGACTCTGGCGCCGCTGTTACCAACCGTTGCGGCGGCACTGGGCCTAATAGCAACAACTTTGTCTAACTGGCTGATTTGGATTGTAACGCGTATCGCGGACTTGAATATATCGGAAATACTGATAGGCAAGACCGGCGCAGAGGTGATTGTTTTCTATTACGGACTTATTTTATTTGCAGGATTTGGGTATTTTCGCCGGCCCATAATAAAAAAAGTGGTTTGTGCAGTGATGATTTCGGTATTGGTAATTTTTCTCGGCACTGCAAAATGGCAAAGGACGCATCAGGACAATTTAACTTTGACGGTGCTGGATGTTGGGCACGGCCAGGCAATCTTAGCTCAACTCCCGGATAAAACCAGTATTTTGTTTGATGCGGGTTCATTGCATAGAAGCGACATCGGCACTAAGATTGTCGTACCATTTTTAAACTACAGCGGAATAAATAAAATCGATCAACTGGTCATAAGTCATAACGACACAGATCATATCAACGGCATACCCGAAATCACTGAATATTGTAAGGTCGATAGAGTTTGTGCCAACAACGCGTTTTTCAAAAGGAAAGACAAATGGGGCACCGCCGGATTTCTCCGTGACAATCTGGAAAAACAGGGTTTTAGTATAGAATCGTTAGACAGAAATTTGAATATAGACAGCACTGCAGGCATAAGAACGCTTTGGCCAATCGGACAGAGCAATAATGAATACCAGTTAAGCGATAACGACCAGTCACAGGTTTTGCTCATAGAATTTGCCGGCAGGCGAATACTTTTGTGCTCAGACATCGAGGCATTTGCGCAAAATAAGATTATGCAATTGTACCCTGACCTAAGAGCAGACGTTGTGGTTGTTCCACATCATGGCTCAACGAAAACATCAGATGCCAAATTCCTCGAAAGCCTCGAACCTGATATTTTGATATTCAGTTGCGGCCCAAGGCAATACCAAAACCAACAGAAAATTGCCAGACAAGAAAAAACATTCTATACACCCAGAGACGGAGCTATTGCCATCGATATTGACAAAAACGGGATGATAAAAACCGAGGCATATACTTTCAAAGGCGATAAAAAAATTACAGCCCTTGCAAAGCAAGGGCTGTAATTTCGTTATGCCAACAGCAAATACAGGTTTTCAAGCCGGTACATGTCACCTCATATTAACAACGATTTCAACTCTGCGGTTCTTTGCTTTACCACTGGTGGTGGCGTTGGAAGCAATCGGCTTGGTGGCTCCACTGCCGATAGCCCGGATTTTATCCTTAGGCATTCCCTGTTTGACAAGGTATCTCACTACAGTAAGAGCACGCTGAGCAGAAAGCTCCCAGTTATCTTTCCATTTTGATTTCTTGATAGGGTCGGAATCGGTATGGCCGACAATATCTACTCTTCTGCCGCCATACTGACTCTGCACTACAGAATGGATATGGTTGAGTTCGGCACTGGTTGCTCTTTTCAGTGAGGCTTTTCCAGCACTGAACAGGATCGCGGTGGGAAGTGTCACCGTTATGGTCCCTGCTGCCGAATCGAGTGATACATCATAGCCTTCGCCGAAACCTGTAACATCGGCGGCCGACTCGTTGCGTTCAACAATCTGTTTTTGCAGTTCTTCAATTGTCTGCTGACCCCGCGAGACCTGGTCGGCGAGTTGGCCTTTTTCACCTCTTTCACGCTCCAGCAGACCCCTTAGATTCTGGTGCTCGACATTCAGGGCCTCGTATTTTTTCTCCCAGTTGGTGCAGCCGGACAAAAGCACAACTGATACAAGACAAATTACAAGTGCGGTTGTTTTCCTGTTTACTGTTGTCATTGAAAATCTCCTTAAACTTGAAAATTTAACTTTCCATGTTAACGATAAAGAATAGTACCGAAATAATCAAGAATCCTGTCATGCAGAATCATAACAATAAACACGCCTAAAGACAAGAAGGGACCATAAGGAATTTGGCGGGTTTTTTTAAAAAACATTTGGACGCCGGCCCAGGCCAGGCCGAAAAATGGTGCGATAAAGAACGCAGCCACTATCAGAACCGGCCCGATTACCGCACCCGCCGCACCCATCAAATGCACATCGCCAAGGCCCATCGCTTCTTTTCCAAACCCCAGAGTACCAAAGATACGGGTCGCCCATACGACGGCACAACCTACAAAATAACCCCAGCAACTACCCAGAAGTCCCGCAATGACAGGCTGTTGTGAGAAATCCAGCCACCACATTTGCATCGCAGTGGTTTTTTTAACAACCAGGTAAAACGCTGTCGAGCAGACGATTATCGGCAGCAGGAACAGCAGTTCCTTACATACTTCCAGGCGATGGCTTGTTCGTGGTTCCTGATTCGCGGTTTGTGATTCGTTTTCTTCGGCAGATTCGTAACTTCTTTTTACCAGGCCGGTTGCCATAAGCAAAAAGGAGATGATCAAACCTATCAGGGCCCCTGCCGCCAATGCAGCAGTTTTAGCAGAGGCACTGGGCAGAAGGTGATAGCCGCGAATTATATCAGGGTCAATTACAAAAACGCCGACCGCCGAACCGATAAGCCCTGCTGCGGTAACAAACCAGCAAATAGACAATGGTATGACCCATAATTCCAAATCGATCGCTGAAGCGGCGATACAGCCTGCAACCAAAATGACAGAAATTAGATAAATAAACCACCCACCCTCTAAAAATGGCCCGATACCGACTCGCATATCACTGTAAAAATATAAGAAGAAAAAACCTGTAAAAGCCAGACCGGTTAAAAGTTCAATGACAAAATATCGCGGCGAAATCGGGGCCTTGCAGTATCGGCACTTTCGGCCCAAAACCAGCCACGAAATCAATGGAATGTTGTCATAGAAACAGATATTCCTGCCACAGGCCGGACACGCAGAAGGAGGAGTTATCAGAGATTTCTCACGCGGCAGGCGATAGATAACGACGTTGAGAAAACTGCCTATACAGCAGCCAAAGGCAAAAATAAAAGCAAACCAAATCCAATGCGGTACCACTATAGCGCCTCCTTTGCGCTTATTACATCGGCCATTCTACCTAAATTTGGTTAGATTACTCAAACTGACCGATTTGTGGCGAATGTTAAATGTAAGTCGATTTTTGACAATATACTATGTCTTCCAAAAAATATTACAAAATAGCCCTCCAGCACTTAAAAATTTTAAGTGCTGGGTTCCGCAATTTTGCATTTTAATTTTTGACTTTTGATTTTCTTCTGAGCCTGTCAACTATGCCGGCGACTTTCATCTGCAGGCCGAACAAACGAATAAAGCCTGTGGCATCGGTCGGGTCGTATTCATCGCCCATTGTAAAACTCGCAAGGTCAGTTCGATACAGGCTGTTGGGGCTCTTTACTCCGGCCAGCCTGCATTGGCCCTTGAAGAGCTTCACTCGCACCGAGCCGGTAACATTTTGCCCAGTAACATCGACAAAGGCGTCAAGAGCGCTGCGCAATTGACTGAACCATTGGCCGTTATAAACCAGCTCGGCATATTTCAAGGCAATCTGCTGCTTATAGTGCATCGTTTCCCTATCGAGCGTCAGACTCTCCAGCGCCCTGTGAGCAGTAACCAGAATGGTACCGCCTGGAGTTTCATAAACACCGCGAGATTTTATACCGACAAGACGGTTCTCAACCATATCAGTCTGGCCGACACCATGTTTGCCGCCAATGCGATTTAGTTGTTCAATCAATTTAACTCCGCTGATTGGCTTTCCATTAAGCTTGACAGGCTCGCCTTGTTTGAAACCAATTTCCACATAGTCCGGTTTATTCGGCGTCTTAGAAACCGGCTTCGATATCACAAAAAGATTGTCCTTTGGCTCATTGGCGGGGTCTTCGAGGTCGGCGCCTTCGTGGCTGATATGCCAGAGATTGCGGTCACGGGAGTAAATCTTCTTTTTGCTTTGTTCGATTGGTATCTTGCGTTTTTTGGCATAATCAACAGCTGCTTCCCGGCTGGTAAGCTTAAAGTTCGGGTCTTTCCACGGTGCGATGATTTTCAGCGACGGGTCCAGGGCCATAAATGTCAATTCAAAGCGCACCTGGTCGTTGCCTTTGCCGGTAGCGCCGTGCGCAACGGCGGTTGCACCTTCGGCGTGAGCGATCTCGACTTGATGTTTGGCTATTAACGGGCGGGCAATACTTGTGCCTAACAGATAGCTGTTCTCATAGACAGCGCCTGATTTCAGCATTGGCCAGATATAATCTTCAACGAACTCCTTTCGCAGGTCCTTTACGATACACTTGGTCGCGCCGCTTGCCAGGGCCTTGCGTTTTATGCCGGCAAGCTCGTCACCCTGACCAAGCTCTGCTGCAAAGGCTATTACTTGGTAACCATAAGTCTCTTTAAGCCAAGGCAGGATCACGCTGGTATCCAGCCCGCCGCTGTACGCCAATACTACTTTTTGTGCTTTCGCCATTTTTTCACCTCAGAAAAGACCTATCAGAAAAGCAGGATTATACAACTTACCACAGATTTTGACAATACAATCCCGCTACAAAAACAGTCCGGCTATTATCACACGACACCAACCTGCTTATGATTCAGCTTTACGGATGTCACCGAGACGAACGATGGCATAGGGTATAACACCAAAGACGCCGGCCAGAAGCACAACTACTATCCATATCCCGGAACCTGCGTTGCGGCTGCGTATGTCTTTGTAGACCCATATTCCAAGAAGTATATGCACAACCACACAAATAAGCAGCAAAACCTTTCCGCACTTATGAGAATGCTTGAAATGCCCAATATCCTTGTATTTCTGAGCAGATCCTTTTTGCCCCAAAGCCATCTTCGCCTTCTTGACCTTAATTTCCTGCATCTGCCGTCGGAAGTTTAGTTCCATTTCACGCTCTTCCAGTTCCAATTGAGCGCGACGCAAATGCATCTGATGTTCGGCTTTCTTTTGAGGCTTAGCTTTCGCAGGTTCCTGACAAAATGCAGTCGCTTGAAACAACACCGCCATTAACACGCTGATTAAAACATATCGTTTCATCTTATCTCTCCTTTACAATTTATCTGACTAATTTTTCAGTAACTGTTTTTCGCATAATCTCAGCCTCGCCGTCCGTTCCGGCAAAGAGCTTAAATTGGGCCATCGCCTGATTAACAAACATCGAGACCCCGTCGATTGTCTTCGCACCTGCTTCTTTAGCATGTTTTAATAGTAAAGTCTCAGCGGGATTATAAACGGTGTCGAAAACAGCCATATCTTTTCTGTGCAGTTGCTTTGGTAAAGGGGTTGCCTCAACGTTCGGGTGCATTCCGATACTCGTACAGTTCACAAGCAGTTTAGCCTTAAGCTGCGATAATTTATCCAGAGACGCAAAGTCACAACCAAATTCATCCGCAAGCTTTTGTCCTCTTTCAATAGTGCGGTTATAAATTGTCACTTCGGCGCCGGCGTCTGCCAATCCTGCAACCATCGCTCTTGCCACACCGCCGGCACCTAAAACAGCAACGGACAGGTCTTTTAAGTCATTCCTGACAATACCAAGAGCTGAAGTGACCGCATCAAGAGCGCCTGCGTAATCTGTGTTGCAGGCGGCTAATCGAGATTTGATAATTGTTAACGTATTGGCTGCGCCGATTTTTTCCGCTAAAGTTTCGACTGAACCGTCCTTTTGCCTGACATAATTAAGGGCGTTTTGTTTATGCGGCAAGGTCACACTAAAGCCGCCAAAATCAAGCCAGCCCCTGCTTATCACATTTTCCATAAAATCACAGAACCGCTCCTGCCCGCCCCCGACAAGCAAAGGCAGATAAAGTGCGTTTATCGTTTGGCTGTCAAAAGATGCGTTGAAAATCGCCGGACTCATCGAGTGGGCAACAGGGTCAGCGATGACGCCAAAAAGTTTTGTATCCGGTTTTATAGAATCATAACGGTATAATTTCCTGAACTGTTCGATAGTTACCTGGCCCGGTGCCGTTGCGCTTTTTTCATCAAGACTTGCGAATGTGACAAAAGAATTTAATTTCTTTGCGATAATTCTGCTGATAAGGCCGGCCTGCCCCATACAAAAGACTATCACATCGCCGCTCGTTTTATGCAGCAAGTCGAATGCCTCGAAGCAGTCGTTAATATCATTAGCGGTGTAAACCAGTTTCGGGATTGCCGCCGGATATGCATTTACGATTTGTTGGTGGAGTTGTTGAATGTTATCAAACTTTGTTTCGAAATTGTGGGCAGACAATATCAAACGACAAGCTGGATTCTGTGCCAGGGCAGATTCGATTTTCTCTCTATTCGCGGCGATGAGGAATTTTTCATATTCGAAGTCAATAAATTCAGCGCCCGCTGCTGCAGCGGCGGTCAGCACATCGGTTCGCAACCGGTCTGACAGGTCACCTATACCGCCTTCGCTTTTGTCACGACAAGTCACAATTACAGCAAGCCCGAGGGCGGCAGTAGCTTTGATGTTGGCAATTAAGTTTTTAACCATATCCGTGCTGAGGTTTTCAAGGTAATCGGTGCGCAGCTCAAGGGCCTCGGCGCCGGCGCCTATGGCGGCTTTGATTTGCCGGCCCGCCTGGTCGGGATTTTTCGCTGCTATTGGAACGGCCAAATATGTCATAGCATAAAGATATAAAAACAAGGCCTAAACTGGAAGCTAAAAATCCAAACCGGCAAAACTTTCTGCCGGGGCGTTTTTTCTTGCATTCTGAGTTGCTTCGGTTAGATTCTATGGGAATAAGGTAATGCTTGGAGATTTTCTAATGGTAGGCAAAAAAATAAGGTTAGAGAGAATAATTGACCGCAATTCCGGCAAAACCGTAATTGTCCCGTTGGACCACGGCGTCACTGTCGGGCCGATTGCGGGCTTAGAGGATATGCGGACAACAATCAGCAAGGTTGTGGCAGGCGGCGCAAATGCCATACTGATGCACAAAGGCATCGTTGGCGCAGGCCACAGAGGCACTGGTAGAGACGTTGGCCTGATAGTCCATCTTTCAGGCGGCACTGCACTTAGCCCGGACCCGAACGCCAAGGCCCTTGTTTGTACGGTTGATGAAGCGATCAAACTCGGCGCCGACGCGGTTTCTGTACATATAAATCTGGGAGCTGAAACCGACATAGAAATGCTGGAGCAATTAGGCTATGTCAGCGAGCAATGTGCCGAATGGCAGGTACCGCTTGTCGCGATGATGTACACACGCGGGCCGAAAATTAAAAATGAATATGACGCCAACAAGGTCAAGCACGCCGCAAGAGTAGGAGCTGAATTAGGGGCTGACATTGTCAAAGTGGTCTACACCGGCAGTATTGACAGTTTCAGTGAGGTTGTTGCCGGCTGCCCGGTACCGGTAGTAATTGCCGGCGGTGCGAAGACCGACAGCAACCAGGACATATTCAAAATGGTCGAGGACGCCCTGGAAGCAGGTGCAGCCGGCCTGTCTATCGGCAGAAATGCCTTTCAGCACGAAAAACCGGAAAAAATGATTGAGGCCCTTTGCAAAATGGTCCACAACGGCGCAAGCGTCGATGAGGCAATAGACATACTAAAGAACTAAGGTAACATTTTAGCCAGGTGAAGCAATGTTAATAAAAGCTGCTGCCAAGGTTAACCCGGCAGCTGTCCCGACGAGAATGGGCCTCTAAAAAGCTCGTCGCAGTCGGCACTGCTGCGGTAAATACCGATTTTCACCTGAATACTTTAGATGGCTAAAATGTTACGAACTAAGACATATAAACAAAGGGCAGATTCAATGAAAAAGCTGTGGGTAAACGCGATTCCCTATAATAAAGAAGTGGTAATATCAGCCCTTGAGAGCGGAGCAGAAGCGGTAGTTGTCTCGGCCGGTGACAGTAGCAAGGTGCGACAGTTCGGCAAAATCAAAACTGTCGAAGCCAAAGGCGATATCGTGCCGGGCAAAGGCGTCGAGTTTATCGATATTGCTAACAAAAGCGACGAAGACAAGGCCGCAGCCGTTGGGGCAGACAAAATCCTTGTCCTGCGAATGCTCGACTGGACCATCATCCCGATTGAAAATCTTCTGGCTCGGCGGGGCAAAAATATTATGGTTCAGGTTGAAACAAGCCAGCAGGCCAGGCTTATGATCGAGATACTTGAAAAAGGTGTTGATGGGGTAGTACTTAACACTACCGATGTAAACGAGATAAAAAAAACCGCTGAAATCATCAGCGGCATAAGTGAAACAGTTACCCTTGTAACGGCAACAATAACAAACATAAAGCAGCTTGGCACAGGCGACCGGGCCTGCCTTGATACATGTACGCAAATGGCCCTTGGTGAAGGTATGCTGGTAGGTAATATGGCCGGCGGTTTTTTTCTTGTGCACTCCGAATCCATTGACAACCCTTATGTGGCGGCCAGGCCTTTCCGTGTAAATGCCGGGGCCGTTCACGCATATACCCTGGCACCGGGCGGGGTGACCAGGTATCTTGCGGATTTGAAGGCTGGCGACGAAGTTCTGCTGGTTGACTTCCAGGGCAAAAGTCAGACGGCGTATTTAGGCAGGAACAAGATTGAAAAAAGACCAATGATGCTTGTAGAGGCCGAGGCTGAAGGTGCGCCTATCAGTCTTGTTCTGCAAAACGCCGAGACGATTCGACTGGTCGGCTCTGATGGCAAGGCCATTTCGGTGACAACGCTAAAGCCCGGTGACAAGGTGCTCGGCCACATTGAAAAAGCAGGCAGGCATTTCGGAATGCAGGTCGATGAGACGCTGATTGAGAGATAGAACAGTATTTTCAATTTGTCAAACAATACACAAAAAACCGGCATAATTTACTTGACATCGACTCTGTAATCAGATATACTATATGCGAAGAGAAGAGTATTTTTTCTTTCCTATAAATCTTTCACTCACAGTAAGACAGGGGTGGCGAGAGGGCTTTTTTAATCAAGTTTTCCCCACAAAAATCCGATTGCTCTATAGGTACAGACATTGTATGAGCATGAAGGGTCAAGGCCTTCGTCCGGCTTAAGTTAAGCCAACAAGAGAGAGTGTGTTTTTTTTAGGCTGAGAGAGAATGAACAGACTAAAGCAGTCCCGGTGGTCATTGTTTGTCTTATTTTTCATTTTGTTGGCCGGCATCAGTCCTGCAACCATTATTAATAAAGGGGCGGATATTTTTTCGTCCAAAATTAATCTGCTGCAAAACGATAATTCGAATATCTCGATGCGCACGGATTTCATTACAACGGAAAATATCGGCAATATGGTGGCCGACGTGTTCAATCCGGAAGCTGACTATGAATTTGAATTTATACTTGGAACAATGGATATTTTAGATGGCAGTGACTTTGGTTCGGTTCTAAATGCTTTTGACACATGGGTTGATTTGCCTGGTTCGGCGCTTTCAGTAACTGAAACCACCTACGATGGAATAATAGGTCTCGGCGGGAATAATGGCGAAAATGAGATTTCATGGATACCCTACGATGGCGAAACAAACTGGTGGGTAGACGTACTGGGATATTCACCTTCCTATATTGCGGTTGCCGTAACGTGGTTTTACCCCGACACCGGCGAAGTTATCGAGCGGGACATGCACTTTAATGACACCTATATGTACTGGTACACCGACACCGATGGCGCCGTCTCATCGGACAACCCCTTTTATGTTGAGCATATCGGGCTCCATGAAATAGGACACATATACGGCCTCAATGACGTATACAACCCGGGCCAACCAGGCCATGAAGGGTGGATGGGAAACAACAACGGTGACCTGACTATGTATGGCTATAGCTCATCTATGGACGAAGATGTAACACTGACACCAATCGATATTACCGCGATGGCGACGGCACATCCGGTACCTGAGCCGGCAACGGTTTTACTGCTTGGTCTTGGATTTCTGATAACAACGCTGAAACGGCGAAGACACAGATAGAGCCAGTGACATCATACACAGGCAAGTGTGGTTGAGAAAGTGTAGTTGCCAAATAACATATTATACTTAATACTACAGCGCGATTTATTACAAAATCACGCTGAAATCCTAAGCACTAAACCCTAAATGCTAAACAATATCGAATTACCAAAATCCTAATTTTCAAAACAAAAACGGGCTTTTCTGGTCATCGAGTGTTTTGAATTTTTGTCATTGTAATTTTGAATTTGTTTAGAATTTAGATATTAGGATTTAGAATTTCACAAAAACAGGTTAATTTC
>SDBV01000449.1_pt1 | contig 59357 bp, 39 predicted proteins | sample 2277081 | NCBI WGS metagenome assembly SDBV01 (sample SAMN10402039, study PRJNA504765) | marine sediment metagenome | isolation source: marine sediment core GS10_PC15, 223 cmbsf | place: Arctic Ocean: Southern Knipovich Ridge | collected 2010
CGGGTCAAGGCCGGGGGCACAGACATGGTGGTGGGTGTCTGGAAGGGCGGCCGGATCGGCACCTTCCGGGACCTTCGCAAGGGCAAGAGCCCCCACACGGCGATCATCTACGGCACAAAGGGCTGGGCCACCGGAAAATCGTCCGGCTATGGGCCGTTGCTCAAGCAGATCGTGAAGTTCTTCAAGACGGGCAAGCCGCCCGTGCCGGCTGAAGTGACGATCGAGATGTTTGCCTTTATGAGCGCTGCCGACGAATCGAAAGCCCGCCACGGCGCGGCGATTTCGATCCGGGAGTTGATCGAAAGGGCCAGCAGCGAACGCGGGTCCGAGACTCGCTCGCAGTAACCGTTCATTGCGCCAAGAAGCTCGGGAAAGGGGGATGTCTATGAGAAATTGAGACAGAAACCTTTCATCGGAGCCTCTGCGGGTGATGCTTCGCGAGCGGGACGCGGTGGCCGAACTACGGTGGGAACCCAACACGGAGAAGGGTGTGGCAGGCTACCGGATCTACAAGCTCGGCAAGTCCCATTGGGACATCGTGCGGGTGACGCAGCAGCCAATCGCCGGGGCGACGTTCCGTCATCGCGCGGGGTCGAGCCAGACCCGCTATTGGGTGGTGGCCGTCGACCGGCTCGGTCAAGAGGGGCAACCCTCATCGCCGGTCTGGCACAACCACAGTTACCGAGGCTTCTTCCGGGGCGACTGGCACCAGTAGCCACATCCGCCGGGAAACGTCCCGAAAGAACATCGGCAGAATTGTTGACCCCACGGGCAACTATGGGATAATGCGGCCACGCGTGGAGGGAGCGGCCGTGGCATGGGCGGGCTTCCAATACTCCGGACGAGAAAAACCAATTCACTATTCGGGAGGAGACGAAATGAGTAGCGAGCAGACTCTTGGAACTCGGGTTGGCCGCGTTTTGGCGATTCTGACGTTGTTGTTCGGCGCCGCGACTGCGCCGGCGTTGCCCGCCGCGGAGGTGTCTGCGGAGGCGAAATCCGCCTTGGAGCGGATCGGTATTCGCCGAGGCATCTGCGTGGTGCTGGGGTTGCCCGGTCGGGGCCAGGCAGGCTTCGTCGCCGACCTTGCGCGGGGAAGTGAGTTGTTGGTCTACTTCCAATCGCCCCGGCCGCGGGAGGTGGCCGCGGTGAGAAAGACGGCCCAGGCGGCGGGGCTGTTGGGCAGCCGGGTGTTCGTCGATGCCGGAGATTTCGATCGCGTCCACCTGGCCGATAACCTGGCCGGGGCCGTGCTGGCGCCGCGGGCCGCCGCGAAAGCTGCTGGCCGGAGCGAATTGCTGCGGATATTGCATCCGGGCGGAAAGGTGATCGTCGGCGACCGCGAGAGTATCAAGCCCGCCGCCGAGGGCGTGGACTCGTGGAGCCATCCCTACCACGGCCCGGACAACAACCCGCAGTCGACCGACCGGTTGGCCACCGCTCCGTATCTGACGCAGTTTCTGGCCGACCCGAAGTTTTGCCCCATGCCGGTAGTTTCGGTGGCGGCCGGGGGCCGGGTGTTTCGAGCGTTCGGGCACATCGCGCACAAGGCTAACCAGAACGCCATGCTCAACAAGCTGATCTGTGCAAACGCATACAACGGCACGATCATGTGGACCCGCGAGTTGCCCGAAGGGTTCATGATCCATCGCAACACGATGATCGCCACCCCCGAGATCCTCTACCTGGGGGATCATCGTTCCTGCAAACTGATCGACGCGGCCAGCGGCGAGGTGACCGGCGAGATCGTGGTGCCGGAGGGGATATCGGACGGTCCGGTGTGGAAGTGGATGGGCTTGGCTGACGGAGTGCTCTACGCCCTGGTGGGCGGCAAGGAGACCGAAGTTTCCACGCAAGCGTCGCAGACGCCCGGGATGGGGCACTGGCCCTGGGGAATGTGGCAGGGCCACGACTACAAGGACCCCAAGACGAATCTCGGTTTCGGCCGGACCCTGATGGCGATCGACACGCGCGACAAGAAAGTCCTCTGGAGCCATCGAGACGAGGACTATCTGGACAGCCGCGCGGTCTGCATGCGAGGCGGCCGGATCTATGTCTACAGTCCCGGAAAGTTCCTGGCGTGCCTTGACGCGGACAGCGGCGACGTGCGGTGGAAGAACTCCGACGACGAGTTGCTCGAGGCGATCGGTCCCGACGGGCGAGCCCAGCATTACGTCACCGGCTACTCCACCAGCACGTACATGAAATGCAGCGACGAGCAGATATTCTTCGCCGGCCCGCAGCGGAGCCGCCTGGTGGTGGCCCGAGCCAAGGACGGCAAGCTCCTCTGGCAAAAGGAGCAGGGCAACTACCAATTGGTTCTTCGCCAGGACGCCATCTACGCAGCCGGCCCGCAACGGCCCGGCAAGCCGACCTCCCAGAGCGGACTGAAGCTGGCCTACGAGACGGGCGAGGTCCTGGCCAAGCTGCCGATGCGGAGGGCCTGCACCCGGGCCACCGGCAGCGTGGACAGCGTTTTCTTCCGTGCCTCCGGCGGCACGGTGCGGATCGATACGGCCAGCAACGAAGCCCGGCACATCACGCCGATGCGGCCGCCCTGCCAGGACGGAGTGATCATCTCCGACGGCAACCTCTACTGGGGGCCCTGGATGTGCGGCTGTCAGCTTTCGTTGTACGGGCACATCGGTCTGACTTCGGCCGGCGATTTCGATTTCCGGTCCCAGCCAGATGATTCGCGGCTGGAGAGTTTTGCCGATGCCGCGTCGGTCAAACCGCTTGCCGTGCGTAACGGCGACTGGCCCACCTACCGAGGCGACAACGCCCGCTCGTCGGCCGCCAAGGTCAAGATCCCTCGAAGCGTGACCCGGCGCTGGAGCTTCCGGGTTCCGTCGACCGGTTTTCCCAGCGCGCCGGTTACGGCCGGCAGCCTGGTGTTCTTCGGCGACCGCAACGGCACGGTCCACGCGGTCCACGCGGCCGACGGGAAGCAGCGGTGGCAGGCGTATACGGGTGCGGCGATCTACTTTCCGCCCGCAATCGAGGACGGCCGGCTGTTGGTGGGATCGGCGGACGGTCGAGTGTATGCCTTCGAGGCGGCGACCGGACGCCGTCTGTGGACCTTTCAGGCAGCACCCGCCCAGCGCCAGATTCCCGTCTACGGCAAGTTGATCTCCACCTGGCCGGTCGCCGGCGGAGTGGTCGTCAGGGAGGGAGTAGTCTACGCGGCGGCGGGCATCGCCCATTACGACGGCACTCACGTCTACGCCCTGGATGCGGCCAGCGGCAAGGTCAAATGGCATAACGGAACATCGGGGGCGACCTCCGAGAAGACCCACAGCGGGGTGAACTTGCAGGGCAACCTTTCCATCCGCGGCGGCGAGCTGCGGTTTCCCAGCGGCGGTGTGGTGCAGGAGGCCCGATACGAGCTGGCCACCGGCAAGTGCCTCAATCCGCCCCACGACTACCCCAACTCGACGTTTCCCACCGCGTTTTACGGCTACTTTCCCGACTACGGGAAGTACACGTCGCTGCGTGTGAAGCTGGCCGGCGGAAAGACGTTGCGTTACGACGCCAGGTACGACGGTACCGGGCACAGCCGCCTGATGCTCGCGACGCCTGCGCCGGCCGGGGCCAAGCGGCCGGCGAAACCGCCGGTGAGCGATAGGCCCCGGCAGCCCCGCCAACAGGTCAAGCCGATTTGGCAACAGCCGCCCGGCCGGAGATTCAACGCCTTCATCCTCGGCCGCGAAGTGCTGCTGGCCGCCGGCCATACGGGCCCCGGCGGCGCGGACACCTCGTTCCTGGCGGCAATCGACGTGAAGGACGGTTCCGAGCTGTGGCTGGAGAAGCTGCCCGGACCGGTTGTCAAGTGCGGCACGGCCGTCAATCACCGAGGAGAGGTCTTCGTCTCGCTGGAGAACGGGCAGATCCTGGCGTTCGCGGCGGAGGAGTGATCGCAAGCTTCACCGATCAAGAGACCTCCGGCCGCATGGAGAGTGAAGCATGACGCGAATTCAGATCTGGGCAGCCGTGGCGATGATCTTGCGCGTGGCGGCCTGCACCGGCGCCGCCGCCGAGGTGGCGCCCGGGCCCGGAGTGACGATGACCACCGCGGTCACAGCCGATCTCAGCGGCGAGTGGCTGTTTCAGTTCGAGCAGCTTAAACGCCAGATCGAGCTTCGCGACCGGATCTTCCTGGATCGAGTGAAGCAGACCGTGTTTCGCACCGATTCCTTGATCCTCTCCTCCGACCGCGATCCGGCCGACGTGGTGGTGCGCCGGACCGCGGCCCTGCTGGACGACGTCATGCGACTGCCGGGCGTGGGTGAGCTGGCCGCGGAACAGCGGGAGCTGAAGCTGCTCCGGCGGCAGGTCCAAGCCACTGCGGCCTCGGACCTGCCCTCGCGTCGAAGGCTGTACCTGAGCACCTGCAAGCTGCGCCGCAGAATCAGCTTCCGGAACCCGCTGGTCGATTTCGACAAGATCCTGTTCGTCAAACGCGAGGTGCACGGGCCGACCTGGCCCCAGGGGACGCACATGTGCGACCAGTATTTCGGGTTCCACGCCAAGCCCGGCGGCGGCGTGTTCGTGCTTCAGAAGGCATTCTCCGAAGCACCCCGGCTCCGCGACCTGACCGGGGCCAACGTCTGTACCGGCGGGCGGCTGCGGGGCAAGGTCCTCAAAGGCGGATTCCTGGCTCCCGAATTGAGCTTCGATGGAACGCGAATCCTCTTCTGTTTCACCGAGGCCGATAAGATCTATCCCCGCTGGCCCGACAAATGGGAACCGCACTGGTCGCCGGAATCGACCTTCCATATCTTCGGTATGAACGCCGACGGGGCGAAGCTGGTGCAACTGACCGACGGGCCCACCAACGACCTGCATCCGTGCTTTCTGCCCAACGGCCGAATCGTGTTTATCTCCGAGCGGCGGGGTGGATTCGGGCGTTGCCACGGGCGCCCGGTGCCGTGTTTCACGCTGCATTCAATGTACGACGACGGCAGCGACGTGACGCTGCTCTCGCCCCACGAGACCAACGAATGGAATCCCTCGGTCGATAATCGGGGGATGATCGTCTTCACTCGCTGGGACTACGTCGACCGCGGCTTTTCCCAGGCACATCATCCCTGGATCTGCTATCCCGACGGGCGCGACCCGCGGGCGATCCAGGGGAACTGGTCGCGGCAGATGGGCTCGCGGCCGCACATGGAGCAGCACGTTCGCGCCATTCCGGGCAGCCGCAAGCTGGTGGCCACCGCCTGCGGTCATCACACCCAGGTCTACGGTTCGCTGGTGATCGTCGACCCGCGCCAGAAGGACGACGGCAGGATGTCGATGGTTCGGCGCCTGACGCCCGAGCAGTGGTTTCCCGAATCGGAGTACGCCGTCTATCGCGGCGAGGGGATGTTCTCCACCGCCTGGCCCTTGAGCGAGGATTATTACCTCTGCGCCTACTACGCGGGCGCCAGAGACGGGCTGCGGGAGGGCCGTCACGAGGAGTACAACTACGGGATCTACCTGATCGACTCGTTCGGGAACCGCGAGCTGCTCTATCGCGATCCGGCGTTTTCTTGCCACAAGCCGATTCCGCTGCGCCCTCGGAAGAGACCGCCGGTCATCCCTCACGGCACGCTGGTGGGGCGGCCAAAACAGAACGGCCGGAAGGCGATCGTTGCCAAGGAGGAGCTTCCCAAGACGGCCGCGGCGGTAGTGATGAACGTGTATCACAGCAGGATTCCGTTTCCCCAAGGCACGCGAATCGAAAAGCTGCGGATCATCCAGTTGCTGCCCAAGACCACGCCGGTGGCCAACGATCCGCGGATCGGATACGGCGACCAGAAGGGCGCCCGCCGGGTGCTGGGGACCGTGCCGGTGGAGCGGGACGGCAGCGCGCGGTTCGAGCTGCCGGTGGGCGTGCCCGTCTATTTCCAGGCCATCGACCAGGCCGGGACCGCGGTGCAGTCGATGCGATCGGCCACCTGGGTTGCGGCGGGCGAGAAGCTCATCTGCAAGGGTTGCCACGAGCCCCGTGAGGCCACGGCCGGCACGCCAAGGGAGTATCCCATGGCCCTGCGACGGCAGCCGTCGACGATCGCCGCGGACGTGGCCGGGTCCAATCCGCTGAGCTTCCCGATCCTCGTCCAGCCGGTGCTCGACAAGAGTTGTGCGGGCTGCCACGCGGAAGAAATCGCCCGGGGCAACCACAAATGCCCCGACCTTGCCGCCCGCGGCACCGGCCCCAACGCTTCGCCGTGGTACGTCTCCTACGCCAATCTGCGCGATCACGCCTTTTTTTGGGACGATGCCGTGTTCGACGCACGGCCCAAGACAACTCCCGGAGAATTCGGCGCCGCCGCCTCGAAATTGTACCGTATGCTACAAGAGGGACATCACCACGTGAAGCTGACCGACGAGCAGTTGCACCGCATCGCGCTCTGGCTGGACTGCAACAGCGACTTCTACGGGTCGTACGAGAATCTGCAAGAGCAGAGAGAAGGCAAGGTCGTCGAGCCGACCTTGCAGTGAGGGGCACCGACCTGGCCGCCGGAAAGGAGAGAGACCATGGGCTATCGCGCGCAGTTGCTCTCGGTCATACGCCTTGGGGTGGCATTGGCGGTGCTTGGGTCGGCATGCTGCGGGCAGGAGTCTGCCGGCCGAGAGACTCCGGCCAGGCGGATTGCCTGGGAGCCGGTCGGTCTGTCGGGCGGGGGAGGCATGTTCTCCCCGGCGATCTCCCCGGCCGACCCGGACCTGATGATGCTCAACTGCGATATGAGCGCGGCCTACATCTCCCCAGACGGCGGCCGCAACTGGCGGATGATCAACCAGGCTCAGCTCCGAACCGACACCAGATGCCGTCCAGCCTTCCATCCCTCCGACGCCAACGTGATCTACGCCTCCTCGGGCGGCCGGCTGAAGATCAGCCGCGACCGCGGCAGAACCTTTACGCCCATCGGCGATCTCGAGCAGTCGCTCTACGGCGAAATCGCCGTCGACCCGTCCGGCCCGGAGGTGATGCTCGCCGGCACGCGCAACGGCCGATGCTGGTTGTCGCGCGACGCCGGCGCCACCTGGACGGCCTGCAACGGACCCGGCGGCCAGGTGATCGCCTTCCATTTCGATCGCACCGCCCGGGGCCGGGTGATGTTCGCCGCCACGGATCAGGGCATCTGGCGCTCGGACGACCGCGGGCGGACCTGGACGGAGAAGACCGGCGGCCTGCCGTGGAAGCAGATCCAGGGATTCGCCGGAGGATCCAACGCCGCGGAGAACCGCATCCTGCTCTATTGCGCCGTGCGCAGCAAAGTCGAAGGCGGCACGTTCAAGGGCGGTATCTACAGTTCGCGGGATCGCGGCCAGACCTGGCAGTGGGCCATGGGCCGGGGTATCAACACCGAGACCAAGAAGGCCGATCAGTGGGCCTACGGTTCCATCGCCCAGTACGATCAGCTCCTCTGCACCGACGCCAACCCCCTGACGGTCTACGCCATGAACACCAGCACCGGGTTCCATCCGCCCCATCACGACACCGTCTATCGCAGCGACGACGGGGGCCGGACCTGGCGCGACACCTACTTCATGGACCCGCGGTTTGAGCGTTATAACGTCGCGCCGAACTACGTCACCGCGTCGACCGGACAGTGCTGGAAGAGCGGCGGCACACCCTTTGGGGTCGCCGTCTGCAACACCGACTCCGAGCGGGTGGTCCTGGTCCGCAGCCAGTGCTACGTCACCCACAACGGCGGCCGCACCTGGTTCAACGGCCATACCTATCCGGCCCCTGGTCAGCAACCCGGGCCTGGCTGCGCGTGGGTCTGCAACGGCCTGGTGGTGACCACCACCTGGCATTACTACATCGATCCCTTCCAGGCCAACCGCCATTACATCGCCTACACCGATATCGGCCTGGCCCGGTCGGTCGACAGTGGCAAGACGTGGACCTGGTGGGACCCGCGCTCCTGGGCACCGTGGCGGAACACCTGCTACGAGCTGGCGTTCGACCCCCACACCCCGGGCAAGATCTGGGGGGCGTTCTCCAACGTACACGACATCCCCAACGACAACATCATCTCGGAGCGCCACGGCCACGACCGGCCCGGCGGGGTCTGCGTCTCGCGCGACTTCGGCGCCTCGTGGAAACCCCAGGCCCGCGGCATCCCGCCCCGGCCGGTGACCTCCATCGTGCTCGACCCCCGCAGCCCAAAGGGTTCGCGCACGCTCTACGCCGGGGTGTTCATGGAAGGAGTCTACAAATCGATCGACGACGGCCGGACGTGGACGCTCAAGAGAGACGGCCTGGGCCATCCGCAGAACATGCGGGTCTACCGGGTGATCCTGCACGCCGACGGCACGCTGTTTGCCGTGATCTGCGCCAAGCGTCCCGCCGCCGGAAGGCCGCTGATGAGCCAGGGCGTGGGCCTGTACCGCTCCACCGACTCAGCCGAAACCTGGCAGAAGATCAACACCTCGCGGCTCTTCCTCTACCCCAAGGATTTCAGTGTCCATCCCCGCCACAGCGACGTGATCCTGATAGGCACCTGCGACTCGAGTTGGCAGGACAACTCCGGCGGCCTCTACCGCACAACCGACGGTGGGAAGACGTGGCAGCGGATCGGCCGGAAGGGCCGCCAGACCTTCGGCGGCTACTTCCACCCAAAGCACGACGGCTGGATCTACATGACCCTCACCGAGGGCGCCCCCGGCGCGGGCCTATGGCTCACCCGCAACAACGGCCGAACTTGGGAGCCGTTTGACGACCTGCCGTTCTCGAACATCCAGCGCGTCACCTTCGACCCCCGCAACGACGCCGCAATCTACGTCACCACCTTCGGCGGCAGCGTGTGGCGAGGACCGGTTGTGCCGCATGCAGAGTGAATCATCGTTATCTGGCCTTCTCCAGAAGCAGCGGCGATAAGAGGTCTTATGGCCGCCGGAGAGAGCGAATGGGAATAGCTCGGAGGGCAGTCTTCGGACAACACTTGAATGACCGTATCCGGTGCTTCAGCTAACACGGTACCCGGCGCCTCAGCGCTTGGAAGCCTACGTGTACGGGGGCGGTTTCGTCAAGCGCGGGCCCTACGGCTGCGGCGGCCCGATGCGGAGCTTGCGAAAGTACACCTCTTCGCGGTGGTTCTGCAGCCCCAGAAAGCCCGTCTTCAGACGCCGGTTCAGCTCGGGAAACTCGGCCGCCTTGGCGTCGACTATTACGGTGCCGTTGTGGGTCACCCGGTAATCCGCGCCGCGGCAGTTGATCTCCAGGCGGTTCCACTGTCCCGGCGGCAGGCCGACGCGTTGCCGGGCCGGGGCTATGGCGTAGACGCTGCCCGAGTACTGGTACGGTTTCAGCTTGGCGTAGCGGGGGTGGGCGTCGTCGAGGATCTGGATCTCCACACCGTCGCCCGGGTCGCGGTGACGGCCGTTTTTGGGCACCCGGGTGTAAACGCCCGAGTTGCCTTCGGGTTTGAGCCGGTACTCCAGCCGCAGGTTGAAGTCGCCGTGCTGCTGGAGGCTGCGGAGCCAGGAGCCCGGCTTTCCGGTACACAGCAGCAGGCCGTCTTTCACCTTCCAGCACTCCCGGCCGCCGCCGACCTCTTCCCAGCCGGCAAGGCTCTTGCCATCGAAGAGCGACTTGTAGCCCAGTTCGGTGAGGCGGACGTTTCGGAAGAGGAACCGCCCGCCGCCGGGCACCTCGGCCTGGAGGCAGATGTAGCCGCAGGGTGATTTCAGCCCGTCGGCCTTCCAGGCGGGCTTGCCGTTGATCTGAAGTGCGGCGGTGGTCCCGGCCACGGTGAGCTTGAAATGGTTCCACTCGCCCGGCTTGCAGAGCCTCCGGCTGGTGGCCCCCTCGAGCCCGCCCACGTTGCCCTCCATGCCCTTGCGGATGTTTACCTGGTAGCGCTTCGGCCAGGGGGTGCCCTTCGGCGGCAACTCGCAGCGGAAATAGATGCCCGAGTCCCAGCGGTCGCCCTTCAAGGCCTTCCAGTCGAGTTCGAGCACGAAATCGGTGTATCGGGCGTCGGTTCGCAGCAGGCCGTTTCCCTCCTTGACGGCGATCGCACCGTCTTCGACAACCGCCTCGCAACCGGTAACGTGCCAGCCGGCCAGCGTCTTTCCGTCGAACAGCGCGGTGGCATAGCCGTGGGGTGCATCGGCCCCGGCTGCCATGGGCACACTGTCTGCCGTGGGCACACTGGCCGCGGCAACCGAGAACAGGCAGCAGGAAGCCAGACAAACGAAGCTGAGCGTGTGGCGTGTCATGGGGTGGCTCGTGGGTAAGGATGGTTGGGTCATGTATCGGCCGCGCTCCGTGCGGCTCGATTCGGGCTGCGGCCCATGATACACGGGCGGAGTGCCGGCTGTCAAATTCGGGCGGTTCGACTGCTTACAGATCGACCTCATCCGCGGCGGCCCAACAAGGGGTTGTTTTGGACAGGATGAACAGGATTGACAGGATGATTTGTTGAGAGAAGTGTAGGGGGTTTCAACATCGCTTCTGGTCTTTCTTCATTCCTTATCCTGTCAATCCTGTTCATCCTGTCCAAGAAGCTCCAGTGCCTTTTCGGTGCTGCTGGGATCTACGTCGCGGCAGCTTGCCGTAAGCCGCTGGGCAATATCCTGCAGATCGGCCCGCCACTCATCTTCGCTCGTATCCGGCGGACAGAGTTGGGCCAGCTCGCCGGTCAGCAGGATCAATCGCAGCAGGTGCCGGAAGATCACGCCCTCCTGTTTCTGCAGATGCTTGCCGGTGATGTAGTTATTGAATTTACCGTCGAACCGGAGCACCTCGCCCGCCGCCCAAACCGGTTCGATGCGGACGTCGTGCACGCCGGGAAAATCGTAGTCGAACTGCAAGCGCAGCTTTTCGGCCAAAGTCAGCACCCAGACGCGATCTTCGTCGTAGATCCGCCGGGGGGTGTACTCTTCGGTCTTCGGCGGCGCGGTAATCTGCTCCGCGGTGACCAGCCCCAGCCGCAGAAGCTGGTCGTTCAGCCGCGTGGTGGCCAAGGGACCTTGCGGCAGCTCCTCGTGATCGGGCACGCGGACGAAGCGGCCCACCGAACGGGGCAACTCCAATACGCTTTCCATGGCCTGGATTCGCTCTTCGCGGTCGGCGATGCCCAGTTGGCTGACCAAGAAGACGCCGTAAAGCGGGTTCAGCCCGCGGAGGGTGGCAAGCTGGTGCAACTTTTCGGTCGGATGGGCGAACTCGGCCTGATAGGGCGGCGGGGCATCGGTTGGTTGGGACGCTTCGGCCGGCTGCGGACGGGTGGCACTGCCGGCTTGCCCGGCAGTGTTCGCGGCGGAGAGGGCCTCTTCCAGCATGAGCTGCGTCTTCGACTTCTTTGGCTCCTGATTGGCGGTATCCGCTTCTTCCGTGGCGTCGGACTTGGGTGGTTCCGGCTCGAGGGTGACGTAGCCGGCCCGCCAAAGGGTGATCAGCATCGCGTCGAGCGACTCCTGGGCCTTCGCCAGGCGCTTGTCGTCCATCAGGCGTTTGCTCACCAGCTTGCGCAGCAGCTCCACCTTCGGCGAGGCCTCGAGCATGTAGGCCAACAGCCGCCAGGGCAGCCGTCCGGTGCTGTGCAGGTCGCCGGGCGGGGCCGCCCGCAGCTTGTCGAACTGGGCCTCGTTCCAGTATTGTTCGGTGGCCCGCCGCTTGGGCATTTTCTTCTTGAGCTTCTTCTTGGCCTTCAACAACCCCGGGTCCTTGGTGTCCTCGGGTATCTGATCGAACCGCTCTTTCCATCGGGCGATCTTGACGTCGTCCTCGTGGGCCAGCACGAAGACGTAGCCTTGGGTGTCGAATTGCGGGCGTCCGGCCCGGCCGAAGATCTGCTGCGCGCTGCTGGGCTCGATCACCCTCTTTTTTCCCGGCGGGCCCTTGAGGATATTGGGCAGCACCACCGACCGGGCCGGCAGATTGATGCCCGCCGCGAGCGTCTCGGTGCAGATGGTCACCGAGAGGAGCTTCTGCTGAAACAGCTCCTCCACGATTCGCCGGTACTTGGGCAACACGCCGGCGTGGTGCACGCCCACCCCCCGCATCAGAAGCTGCCGAAGTTTCGGCCCGGCACCTTGCGAGAAGTCGTACTGCTTGAGCTTCTCGACCAACCGGGCCTGCTGTCCGTCGCCCAGCACACTCTTGCCCTTGAGCTGTTCGGCGACCGTCCAGCACTGCTCGCGGTTGAAGCAGAAGACCAGCGCGGGCGTAAGGCGGGATTGCTCGTCGCCTTTGGCCATCTGCTCGATCTGTTCGTTCAGCAGTCGATCGGGCACCCACTGAAAGGTCAGGGGCACCCTCCGCTGGTCGCCCCGGACCAACTCCAGGCGGCGGTTGAAGTTCTTCTTCAGCCAGCCCACAAACTCCTGCGAATTGCCCACCGTGGCCGAAAGCAACAGCGTGCGGACCGTCTCCGGCAACAGGGCCAACGAGAATTCCCAGACGATCCCTCGTTCGGGATCGTTGAAGCTGTGGAACTCGTCCATCACCACGGCGGCCACTTCGGAGAGATCGAACGCCTCCGGGTGCAGCAGCCGGTTAAATAGGATCTCGGCCACCACGACCAGGATGGGGGCCTCCGGGTTCTCGCGGCGGTTGCCGGTCACCAGTCCCACGTCCGTGGCGGCGAACCCCCACCGGACCGCCAATTGCTGCATCTCGCGGAACTTCTGCTCGGTCAGGGCGATCAGCGGCGTGGTGTAGTAGGCGGTCTTGCCCTGGTGCAAGGCCTCGAACAACGCTGCCTCCGCGATCAGCGTCTTGCCCATGCCGGTGGGCGCACAGACCAGCACCCCCTGTTCGGCCGAGAACCATGCCAGCAGGGCCTCCTCCTGGACCGGGTACAGATCGAAGGGGATTTGATCGAGGTAGCGCTCGGCAAGCTCGTCGCGTGAGGGGGCGGGGGACATGGTGGCTCGGAGTGATCTTTCGGGGGACAATGGTAAGCCTCCATGTTAGCATCTCTCGGCTGAAGATTCGCCGGGCCCCCGGGTGGGTTGCATATCCCTATCATGTCGTGTATGATCATAGTTTGCGTGCCGGGCGGGCGGCTTGCCTGCATTTACCATGCCGCGTACTATTTCCGTGAACGGTGATCGCAATCGGTGGGCGGGATGGCCTGCATTATGGAAAAGCGACAAGCACGCCGCATCACGCGGGAGTTGACGCCGGTCGAACAGCAGCGTCTTCAGCAACACCGAGAGCAGATTGCCGGCGAGTTGCCGGAGATGGCCGCCCGCGACCAGATGCGAAAGGAGGCCCGTGAAGAAGCCACACTCAGCGGCCAGTTACGGCGAGCAATCCACGCCAGCGGGTTGTCGCTTTCGGCGGTTGCCGATCAGACCGGCATCACGCCGCTTCTGCTCGACGAGTTCCTGACGGGCGAACGGACGTTGCGGTCCGACGTCATGGACCGGTTGGCCAACGTGCTCGGTTGCCAACTCAGCCGCACGAGTTGAGATCGACGGTCACGTCGCCGGCCGCTTCCTGCGAAACAGGGCCGACCAAGCCAACGCGCGTTCGAGCTTGTCGTCGATGAGTGTCTCGTCGAAGCGGATCTCCCGCAGTTGCACCAGGTCCATCAGCGGGCCCAGCTCGCGGCAGATCTCCTCGGCCGAGACCCGGGGCGGCCCGAGCTCGCCCTCGCGAAACTCGTTGGCGTTGCCGGCCAGGGTCAGATACGTGCCGCCCAATGTGCCCACGGCAGACTGTGTGCCCACGGCAGACTGGGTGGTCACGCGCGAGAGTGTGTCGAGAAAGCCGGGGAGATTCTCCCGGCGGACCGCATGATACACGCCCCGGTCGAAGACGAAAGGGAACGGCGGGCCCAGGTCGGGCAGCTCGAGCAGGTCGGCTATGAGCCACTCGACGTCTACGCCCGCCGCGGCGGCCTTCGCACGGGCCTGCTCTATGGCCAGCGGCGAGATGTCGACCGCCGTCACGTCGAACCCCTGCTGGGCCAGAAAGACGGCGTTGGTGCCGGTGCCGCAACCCAACTCCAGCGCGCGGCCGCGGGGTATCTCGCGCTCGCGGAGGATCCGCTGCAACTCGCTCGACGGCCGCCCGGTGTCCCAGGGCGTCTGCTGCCGGGCATAGCGCTCGTTCCAGTCTGTAGGTTCTTCCGGCATGCTCAACTCCGCAGTTGCGCAGCTTTCAACACAGACCGACGAATCGGGGCACTACGAACGGGTCGGTCGAACGTTCGCGGCCGATTCGAGCAGATAGGCCTCCAGCCCGCTGACGGCAGCCAGCAGACGCCCGCGCCCGTCGACCCACCAGACCCACGGCACCAGGCCGCGTCCGTGCTGATCGTAGGCGTGCAGTTCGCACTTGCGGGCTGCGAGGGTCACGCCGGCGTGGGCGCGAAATTCCAAGGTGTGATCGGGCTTGAGCTGGTCGAAGTGGTCGATCAGCGTGAAACGGATCGGCTCCAGCCGGTCGGCCGGCAGCCGGCCCACCGCGTCGAACAGGGCCCAGTTCAAGGTGTAGCGGCCTTGAAGCGGGATCTTCTTGGTGCCGGCGGGTTGCTGGATGGCCAAGGTTCCGTCGCGGACCACCACCGACTTGCGGATCCGGGTCTGCTCGATGATCCTCCCGGAGGTGTCGAGCACGTGGGCCTGAAACGACCAGTCGGCGGGCGTGGAGAGAGGGCCGTCGGCCGACAGGTGGATCTTGGCGGCTATCTGCTGGCTGCCGCCGGAGAGTCTCTTTTGATACGCCATGTCCAGCAGTACGCGGCCGTTCGGCCTGACCACCCGGCGCAGCCGCAACTCGCCCACGCGCCCCGGAGCGCCCGCCGTGGAATAGACGCCGTAGCGGAGTTGCCAGGACCCGGCCGGATCGAACGGCCCTTCCGGCAGCACGATCTTGTCCACTCCCGCCCCGATGGTGTCCAGGGGAAACTCGGCGGGGACCTTTCCGGCGGTAGTGCTCATGTTCGCTCTCCTGCAGCCCGCCGGCGCTTGCGCGGAGCCGGTCGTTTGGGTCGAGGTGATTTCGGCCGGACTGCGCTGGGCGTGGGCTCGATCGGTTGAAGTCCCGCCTGGAACTCCGCCAGCAGCTTGCGGTGATCCTCCAGCACGCCGGAGTGGCCAGGGTCCTGGTAGAGGTTTTTCATTTCCCAGGGATCGGCCTTGATGTCGAAGAGCTGCTCCACCGGATCGTGCTTGTAGTGGACGTATTTGTATTGCTCGGTCCGCAGCATCCTGCCGTCGACGTGATGCTCCGACGAGACGTATTCCCGCCAGGCGACGTCCTTTCGCTCCAGCAGCGGCCGCAGGCTGCTGCCGCGCACACCCTCGGGCGGCGTCACGGCCGCGTAGTCGCAGAGCGTGCTCATCACGTCCAGCCCGGAGACCAGGTGCACCGCGTCGCGGTGATTCTCGGCCACGCGGCCCGGGCAGCAGACCACCAGGGGCACTTTGACCGATTCCTCGTAGGGATACCACTTGGAGACGTGCAGGTGGCGGCCGCGCCCATCGCCGTGGTCGGAGGTGAACAGTATCACCGTGTTTTCGGCCTCGCCGCTGTCCTGAACGGCGTCCAACAGCCGGCCCACGTCGGCGTCGAGCATTTCGACCATTCGGGCGTAGAGGTAGAGGTAGTAGCGCCACTGTTGCGGGCTGAAACGATCGAACTTGATCCGGTCGAGCTTGGCCGGGGCCGGGGGCCGCGACGTGTGGTTGGGCGGCAGCTCGGGCAACTGGTCGCGGATGCCGGCAAACGGCAGTCCCTCGGGCACCCGCCGGCCCACGTGGTTGCCCCAGAAGCAGATGTCGTGCGGCTGCATGAAGGAGGCCACCATCAGGTATGGCCGGTCGCGGCCGCGGTTTTTCAGATAGGCCTCGCAGGTCCGCGAAACCGCCACGTCGTCCAGACTCCCCTGTCCGCCGCGAGCGGGCAGCACGGTGAACCCGTCCTGGGGCCGGGGCACGCCGCCGGGCAGGTGCCACTTGCCGCAGTAGACCGTCTCGTAGCCCGACTCGCCCAGCACGTGCCCGATCGTGGGCCGGCTGGCGTGGATCGGACGACCGTTGGTGATCACGCCGGTCTCGACGGGCATCCGGCCGGTCATCAACGAGCTGCGGGCGGGCGAACAGACCGGATTGGTGCTGTGCGATTCCAGAAAGGTCGTGCCCCGGGCGATCAACCGGTCGAGCTGTGGCGTGCTCACGTCGGGGCAGCCATGGGCCCCAAGGGCATCCAGCCCGAGCTGGTCGCAGATCACGAAGAGGAAATTCGGCGGGCGGTTCTTTGCCACGGCCGGGGCGGCCACGGCAGCCAGTGTGCCCACGGCAGACAGTGTGCCCACGGCAGACTGGGCGGCCACGGCGGCGGCCGTCTGCCCGCCCGCCAGCATTGCGCCCGCACCGAGCGCCCCGGCCCGAAAGAACCCTCGTCGACTGGTCGTTCCGCTGGAGTTGGTCGGGGGCATGGTCGAGTCCTCTGGTCTTGCAGGCCGGGTACACTCTAGCCGCGTCCTTTAATATATCCGAACGTGCAAGCGTTTCAACCGACCTCTGCGAATCTGGAAACCTGGCAGCCGGGCCGGATGGTAAACGTGTGGCAGCCACGCCCCGGGCAGACCCCCCCCGGCGCTTGACAACCGCCCTGAACGCCAGCAGAATGGACCTCGCCGGGGCGGTGAAATGGGGGTTCCGCTGTGACTCATCTTTGGCTCGCGTGAAGGAGATAGACAATGACAACGTTCCGTATCCTGTTGGCATCCGTCCCGGGGCTTCTCTGCCTGGCCGTGATGCACGGACGTGCGCCGGCCGGCGAAGTTTTAGTAAGACCCGCCAGGAGGCCCCGTGTGATCGCCACCACCGACGGCGAGATCGACGACCGCTGCTCGATGGTCCGGTTCCTGCTGTATGCCAACGAGTGGGATATCGAGGGCATCATCTATTGCAGCTCCAAGTTCCACTGGAAGGGTCACAACTGGCACGGGGTGGGATGGATCGAGGACTATATCGACCAGTACGCCAGGTTCTACGACAATCTGAAGCGGCACGCCCCGGGGTTTCCCTCGCCGGGGGAGTTGAAGAAAAAGGTGTACGTCGGCAACATCGACAACGTCGGTGAGATGGGCAAGGATATGCCCGGCTCCGACCGAATCGTGGAGGTGCTGCTGGATTCAAAGCCGGGGCCCGTCTATTTGCAGGCCTGGGGCGGCACCAACACGATCGCCCGGGCCCTGTGGAAGATCCAGCACGAACATCCCGACCAGATGAAGAAGGTCTCCAAGAAGGCGATAATCTACATCATCCTGGACCAGGATACGACGTTCCGCAAGTATATCGAGCCCAACTGGCCCGGCGTTCAGGTGCTGGGGAGCTTTCGTCAGTTCGCGTGCATCGCCTACCGCTGGGACCGGAATATACCTCAGCCGCAGAAGTCTTTCTTCGAGAAGCCCTGGATGGAGGTCAACATTCTGAAAGGGCACGGGCCGCTGTGCAGTTTGTACGAGGCCAAGAACGGTGCGTTCCGTTCCGAGGGCGACTCGCCGGCCTTCATGCACCAGATTCGCGTGGGACTCGGAAGCATGGAACACCCCGGCTACGGCGGTTGGGGTGGAAGGTTCGTTCGTGAAAAGCCCCGCAGCAACACCTGGCGGGGCGCCCGCGACGACGGCGATCTGAACAAGCCGATCTGGCGGTGGGCGGAGGGTTTTCAGAACGACTGGGCCGCCCGGGCCGATTGGTGCGTGAAATCCGTCGAGCAGGCGAACCACAACCCCAAGGCAGTCGTCAACGGCACCGCGGGAAAGAGCATCGTACGGATCAATGCCCGGCCGGGCTCGACCGTCAAGCTCAGCGCCGCCGGCTCATCGGATCCGGACGGAGACCGGCTGAGCTACCGGTGGTGGTACTACCAAGAGCCGAGCAGCTTTTCGGGCAACGTGCGGATTGACGGCGCCGGCGCCAGGGAGGCGAGCTTTCGGGTCCCGCGCAACGGCAAGCCCAACGAATTCCACATTATTCTGACGGTCAGCGACGACGGCGGCCCGAACCTGTTTGCGTACCGGCGCGTGATCGTTCGCAGTCGCGCAGCGGCGGACTAAGGACTTGTGCAAGAACAAATCCCCATTCTTTGCGTTTATTGATAGCCCCGCCCGGCAGCGCGGGGTTCCTGGAATGTGGCCGCATCCAACCCCGCGCTGCCGGGCGGGGCTATTCTCCAAGAGTGCGACGTTGTTTTTTGACAACTCCTGAACAGGCGCAGCCGTCTTCTGCGCGTCTTCGTTTCTCCAGGGCGCTCCGAGCGGATTGCTGCCTTGTTTCCGGACGGATTGTGCTAGCCGGGCAAGATCGCAGGAATGAGCTTCTTGCCCATCATGCCCAGCAGCACGGCACACACGAACGACGCCACGCTCAGGGCCAGAACGTAGACTTGTGTTTCCCCGTTATAGCCGTGAAGTGCGACCACCAGCCCGTTGGCCGCCGAAAACAACAGCAGTGCGGAGCCGGCCGCGATTTTTCGGATCAGGGCAGGCATGACCAGCCGCTTCAGCTTGATCTTGGCGTCGAACAGGCCGGCGGCAAACGCCGCCGCGGTCGTCAACGGCAATACCAGGGCCGTGAAACTCGTCACGGCGATCAGTTGCTCCCGGTAGAACGTTGGCAGCAACAACTGGGTGAGGATCAGCGGCGGGAGGATCGAGGCGAAAGACTGCGGGAAATGAACCAGGATGGGGTGCAAATCGAGGTTCAGCAGGAAGCTCCGCCTCGCCGAGATCTTCTCCTGGTACGGCTCAAACACGGAACTGCGAAGACCGCAGGCCGGACAGACTTTGCCCAGCTTCCGCTGCTTCATGAGGTACCCGCACGCCTTGCACCGTACCAGCGGCGACATGGTTGGCTCTACTCTGCTGATGAAGTGGTGGTTTGTGGGGTCTGAGTTGACCGGTAGCGGAATTCACCGGGATTCGGGCCCCAGAGGATCATCCGGGATCGCGAGTCGCCGCTCAAACCTCCTTCCACTGACCCGGTATGGGGACGGGGAAACGGCCGTTTTCATCGGGTCTGACGGGGACGGGGCCGTCGGCGGGTCGTGTTTGAGGTGTGGTTGGATTGAGTCATGTGGTCTTCCCGGGTTGAAGGTGAATAGGCCCGTGGATGCGATCCCCGGCGCCGCAGAAGCCATGGGGGGCGCGGGTGTGGTATTGAAGGAACCTAGTATCAATCGCCTTTGTACCAGAGTGGAGTTCGACACGCCAGCCGCTGTGGGCTGCGCGCGAGAAGCCACCGGAGGCGCCACAGCCGAATCGCCCCCTCGTCCGAGTGGACCGTCCGGCCGCCGTGCGACATGTCCGTCGATCGCTCTGCCGCGTGAGCCCTCCCGGTCTGCTATAATCAGGCTCCGTGGAACCATGGCCATCGCCCTGGAAACCGGAGGATTGATAATGCGACACCTATCCGCACTGTTGGCCGCCGTTGTCTGTTGCACGACTTCTCCAGCGGTTATCTGTGGCGGGGCGGAACCGGCGGACTACGAGCCGGGCAGCACACTCGTGCGCGAAAGCGGCCTTCCCGGCGGAATCTGTGTGGTAGCCGGATGCACCGGCGCCGAGGTGCCGCTCTCATTGGCTCGGAACCGTGGATTCGTGGTCCATGCCCTTTTCCAGGACGAGGCCGAGCTGAGCCGCGCCCGCGAAGCGATTCGCGCCCGCGGCGTCTACGGCCGGGTCTCGGCCGATCGTTGCGAGTTGGGGCATCTGCCGTACGCCGACAACCTGATTAACCTGGTCGTCGTCGAGCGCCACCAGCAGGCCGCGGCTGGCGGTCTAACGCTGGACGAGATCAACCGGGTGCTGGCGCCGTTGGGAGTGGCGTATCTCGGGAGTCCGGCGAAAGCTGAAGGGACCGAACCGGCCAGTACGCCCACGGCAGACAGTGCGCCCACGGCAGACAGTGTGCCCACGGCAGATTGGGTGGCCGGGCTCCGCCAGCAGGCCCAAGCCGCCGGCTTCGGCCGGGCCGAGGTTGTCCGGAAGGCGGGCACCTGGTTGAAGGTTACCAAGCCCTGGCCGGCGGAGATCGACCAGTGGTCGCATCACCTGCACGCCGCGGACGGTAATCCCGTGGCTAACGATCGCGTTGTGGGCCCCCCCAAGCATTACCAGTGGGTCGCCGGCCCGGTGTGGGCGCAGTCGCACGAAACCGACTCGAACCTCCGCTGCCTGGTCACGGCCCGCGGCCGCATCTACTACATCGTAAACGAGGCGCCGACCAGCCTGGCCGGTCCCCAGTCGCCGCCGGACAAATGGTTCCTGGCCGCCCGCGACGCCTTCAACGGCGTGCTGCTGTGGAAGGTACCTATCCGGCAATGGGGCTGGCGCCAGTGGAAGCCCTCCTGGTTCACGCCGCGGCCCGGCGTGATTCCACTCAACCTCGACAAGCGGTTGGTGGCCGCCGGAGAGAATATTTACGCCACGCTGGGCTACCGGGCGCCGGTCAGCCAACTCGACGGCCGGACGGGCGAAGTGCTCAAGACATACGCCGGCACGGCCGGTACCTCGGAGATCCTCCACCACGACGGCCGGCTGGTGCTGACGGTCCTCAAAGAGGGCCGAGCCGTGGTAAAGCTGGTCGACGCCCAAAGTGGCCGGCAACTCTGGACCTCCCAGAAGGATTACGGCGGCACCACGACCGACTATTACCGATTCTCCGCGGTGCGCGGCCGGGTCCCGCCGGCCAAGGTCGATCCCACGCTGGACATCGCGACCGACGGCGAGGTTGTGGGGCTGCTTGACGGCGATAGCGTGGTGTGCCTCGACTACGAGACCGGCCAGCAGCGATGGCGCTCCGCCTTCCCGTTGGTCGAAGCAGACTACACGGCGGGCCGGATCGACGCACACCGGAAAGTCTGGACGGGTACGATGATCATCTCGGGCGCTGTGGTTCTGCACGCCAGCCCCCATCGGCTTGCGGCGTTCTCGGCCCGGTCTGGTGAGTTGCTCTGGAAGCAGCCCAAGAAGTTCCTCCAGCACCTCTGGTACGAGTGGAAGGACGTATTCGTGATCGACGGGCTGGCGTGGACGTGGAGTGCGGAGCTTGCACGCGAGAAACTTCAAGGCGGGGGCAGCAGCACCTGGCCGGTGAGCCTCAACGGATACGACCTGCACACCGGCGAGTTGAAACGCGAGGTCCCGCTGGGCAAGATCTTCAAGACGCACCATCACCACCGCTGCTACCGCAACAAGGCCACGGTACGCTACGTGCTGGCCAGCCGGCGGGGGACCGAGTTCGTGGATCTCGCCGGCGGCAAGCACTCGATCAACAATTGGGTCCGCGGCACCTGCCACATGGGCATGGTACCGGCCAACGGCCTGCAATATGCCCCACCGCATCCCTGCAAGTGCTACATCGCTGAAATGCTCAACGCCTTCAACGCCCTGGCGCCGGCGAGCAAGAGAGAGAGAGAAGAGGGAAGAGAGAAGAGCCAAGAGCGGCTGGAGAAAGGTCCGGCCTATGCTGAAATCGCAAACCTGAAAGCTGAAATCACAAATCAAGACGATTGGCCCACGTTTCGCGCCGACGCCGCCCGCTCCGGTTCGGCCGGCACCAGACTGCCGGCGAACATGAAACTGCTCTGGCGCGTGAAGCTCGGTCAGCGGGTGGGGGCGCCGATCAGCGTGGGCCACAAGGTCTTCGTTCCGCTGGTCGACGAGCATCAGGTGGTGGCCTTAGACGCGGCGGACGGCGGCGTGCTTTGGCGGTTCAGCGCCGGGGGCCGAATTGACTCGCCGCCCAGCTACTATCGTTCGGGGCTGCTGTTCGGCTCGGCCGACGGCTGGGTCTACCGCGTGCGGGCCGCCGACGGCCGGCTCGATTGGAGATTCCGAGCCGCGCCCGAGGACCGGCGGATGGCTGCCTTCGGGCAACTCGAATCGGCCTGGCCCGTACACGGCAGCGTACTGGTTGACGGCGGTTCTGCCACGAACTCATCGGGAGTGCTGGCCTACTTCGTCGCCGGCCGGTCGTCGCACCTCGACGGCGGGCTGCGTCTGCTGGCCATCGACGCAACGACCGGCCAGCTCCGACACGAAGAGAAACTGGCCGGCCCCAGCTACACGGTCGACAACATCCAGCAGAACTACCTGCTTCCCATGGGCCTGCTGCCCGACGTTCTCCGGATGGAGGACTCCGCCCTTTTTATGCGGGCAGCCAAGTTCGACAGGCGGCTTCAGCGGCAACAGGGCAAGCCGGCGATGAAACTGCTTGGCGGAATGCTCGACGACGCCTACTTCAAGCGGATGCCCTGGTCGATGGGCCGCAGCGGCCACGCCCGGCTGATCGTCCACGACGGCCGTGCCGCCTATTGTCTGCGAATGTTCGACAGCCTCCAGGGGCTCGACCCCAAGGTCTTCTTCACCCCCGGCAAGCAAGGCTATTTGCTGTTCGCCCACGAACTGAGAAGCGGCAAGAACACCTGGCAGCGGCGGATCCCCATCCGCGGCCGAGCGATGGTCGTAACCGCCCATCGGCTCTGCGTGGCGGGGCCCCCGGACGTGGTCGACACTCTCGACCCGTGGGCCGCGTTTGAAGGCCGCAAGGGCGGCGTGCTGCGGATCGTGGACAAGGCGGACGGCCGGACCCTATCTGAGCACAAGCTGGCCATGCCGCCGGTGTTCAACGGCGCGGCTGCCGCCGGTGGCCGGCTGCTGCTCTCGCTGGAGGGCGGAAGCGTGGCGTGCTTCGGCGCAGCGACATCGGGGCAGTGACCGCAGCCGGACCGATTAGACATCGCCGCCGGGTGCAGCTAAAATGTATCTGTTGCGGAAAGCGCCAGTTTGAGGGTGGCTGGTGGCTCAGCGCAGTGAAGCCCCAGGATTTCGCGGCCTGGGGCGTCGCTTCGCTCCGCCGCCAGCCACCCCGTCGACTTTCCGCAGCAGAAACTAAAATGGCACAAAACGCGTCCCGGTGAACCTCTGCATTTTTCGGGCGTGTGGTGCCTGCCCGGGAATTCCGGCCGGCAGTTGCCAGTCGCACAACACCGATCGATTAGAGGATCTATCGCATGAACCGGTTCTTCTGCATCCTGCTCGTTTCGTTTCTGTTGAGTCCTGGCAGCCGTTGCGCCAGCGCCGCCGAGAGGCTCAACCTGCTCTTGATCACGGTGGACGACATGAGCGCCGACTCGATCGGTGCGTTCGGCTGTAAGCTGCCTGGTACGACGCCCAACATCGACCGGCTGGCCAAGCAGGGCCTGCGGCTGACCCGTGCCCACGTACAGGTAGGCCACTGCATGCCTTCGCGGAACGTGATGTGGTCGGGCCGCTATCCCCACAACAACGGAATCGAGGGGTTCTACCAGGTGAAGAATCCCGGCTATCCACACCTGGTGGATCTGATGAAGGGCGCCGGCTACTTCACGGCGATTCGCCACAAGGTGTCGCACTCGACGCCCTACCATCCGTATCCGTGGGACCTGGTGCTGGACACCTTGCCCGACGGCACCAAAGCCCACGTCAAGGACCCCGTTTCCTACGGCGTCTCCACCACCAGAGGCATCCTGGCGGCCCGCGCCGAGGGCAAGCCGTTCTGTCTGCTGATCAACGTTGCCGATCCGCACAAGCCGTTCCACGCGCAGGGCAGGCGCGGCGAGACAATTGCCGATCCTCACACTCCGTCTCGCGTCTTCACGCCCCAGGAACCGCCCACGCCCGGTTTCCTCTTCCAGGATCCGGTGGTGTCGAAGGAGCTGGCCCACTACTACTCGTCGGTGCGGCGGGCGGATGACGGCGTGGGGCACGTGCTGCAAGCGCTTCAGGATTCGGGCAAGGCCGACAATACGCTGGTGATGTTCCTTTCCGACCACGGAATGCCCTTGCCTTTCGCCAAGACGCAACTCTACCACCACAGCACGCACACGCCGCTGATCTTCCGTTGGCCGGGCGTCACCAAGGCCGGAAAAGTGGACCACCAGCACATGGTCTCGGCCGTGGATTTCCTGCCCACCCTGCTGGACGTGGTGGGTGTGGCGCATCCGGAGGGCATCGACGGGCGCTCTTTCGCGCCGCTGCTGAAAGGGAAAGTTCAGCAGCGGCGTCAAATGGTCGTCAAGGAGTACAACGAGAACGCGGGCGGCTCGCGCGATCCCATGCGAGCCGTGCAAACCAAGCGTCTCCTATATCTCTTCAACCCGTGGTCCAACGGCCGGCGGGTGATGGCCACCGCCACCACCGGCACACCCACGTATCGCCGCATGGCGGAACTGGCCGAAACGGACAAGACGATCGCGGCTCGCCACGACCTGTATCGGCACCGCGTGGTCGAGGAGCTCTACGACGTGAAGCACGACCCCGACTGCCTGGTGAATCTGATCGACGATCCCGCCCACCGGCAGGAGCTAGGGAAGTTGCGCGAAGCTCTCGAAGCGTGGATGGTCGAGACCGGGGACCACATGCTGGAGGTCTTCCGCAACCGCGACGACTCCGCCGCGCGCGAGGCCTACGTACAGCAGAAGGAACAGGAAGCCGAGCTGCGGAGGAAAAAGAAGGGCAAATCGAAGAAGTCGCGATCCAAGCCCGGCTCGAGCAGGCGATCTGACTTGATCTCGCTTCAGTTGCCCGAATTCGTTGCCGCGGGAAAGCCGGTAACGGTGAGGGTACGCCACAAAGTAGACGCCGGCCTGGGCGAGCAGCTCGTGCACGTCACACTCAAGGCCGGCCCGCAATTCAAACGCGTGGATCGCAAGGTCGTAAAGGTCTCCGGTGACGGGGTGATTGAAGTCACCTTTGACGTCCCCGCGGCCGTGCCCGGCAACATCGTGCGGTTCGCGGCTTTCATCGGGGAGGATTTCACCCGCAACCGTCAGCACCTCCAAACCGGGCCCGTGCCGGTGAGGTAGTCCGAGCCGGCTCTGGCAAAACGGCCGATCGCGGTGGGCCGAACACGAGTTCATCGTGTGCAGTTCGGAGAGCACCCCGGGAAACCCGGCGGAATCTGCGGGAATAAACCTCCGGCCGGGCGGATCTAATACTTGCGGGCGACCGATCTGCCGAAAAAATGGCAGAAAGTCGTGAACCAATTGAAGGATTCGGTCGTCTTATCTGTATATAGAGTATGGGGGGTATCCCCTTTGAGATCTCGGAGTGAGTTCCGACAGCCTACGGATTAAGGACAAGTACCGATGATGTGGTTGTGGTTGAGTCTCACCAGCGAACCAAGATGCCAAGGGCGTTTTGCCGATTATCAGGCGAATACGCTGTCCGGGCATCCTCTGCGCTTGTGACACTTGGCCCCAACCCTGGATGACCACCAGAAGCCCGGTGTCACACGCGACATCGGGCTTTTTTCGTGCCCGTAGAAACAAATGGACCGGTAGCTGAGACGGTGTAGCGCCTGGCTGAAAACCGGGAGACGGGGATTCGAGCGCCCCCTGGTCCACTGCGCAGAGACCGCGCGCCAATACGCGCCGACGAAGGTTCGAGTGCCGCCCGGCGCTCTGATGTTCCTTGACAATTCACTCAAGCGATCAGCGCCCATGATGTAGCGGCAGCCTGCCGCCGCAGCCTCGTCGTGAGGGGTGACGGGGTGACAGCGTGACAGGATGACGGGGTGAAGCGGCTTACCACATGAACGTCACCCCCTCACCTTGTCACCCCGTCACAGACGTGCCCTTGACCGAGCGGCAAAGGTGCCGGGCTTCCAACCCGGCCAGGCGGGTTCGACTCCCGCAGCGCACTCTTGCCAATCGGGGATCGGCTAATGGCAGGCCACCTGGCTTTGAACCAGGAAGTGGAGGTTCAATCCCTTCTCCCCGAGCCTTTTTCGAGATCGTGTGTCTCAATGATCCGGGGTAGTTGCTGCTGGTAGTGACGCCTGGCTCTGAACCAGGAGGACCAACGCTGCGCGTCGGTGCCCTGGTTCGATTCCAACCCCCGGAACTCATGAAATACAACGGAAGGCATCCGGCCGGATGAGGAACCTGTCTCGAAAACAGGCGGCGGCGCGAGCCGCTTGGGGGTTCGAGTCCCTCGCCTTCCGCCTGCGGTGACGGGGAATGATGAAGTATGAATGATGAATGATGAATGCAGAATGATGAATGATGAATTACCTGCCCACGTTACATGCGGTCCTTTCCTTCATCATTCATCATTCATCATTCTGCATTCATCATTTCCTTCCGTCCTCGTGGAGCAGTCAGGAGTGCTCGCCACCCTGTCAAGGTGGAGGCCGTGGGTTCAAATCCCACCGGGGACGCTAAAGAGAATGATGAAGTATGAATGATGAATGATGAATTGTCTTCAACGTGACTGTGCAAGTTCATTCATCATTCTGCATTCTGCATTCATCTCCCGTAGGGGCTGCTGATAACGGCGAAGTGGTGGAATGGTAGACACGCGACGCTCAGAACGTCGTGCCCGAAACGGGCGTGGGAGTTCGACTCTCCCCTTCGTCACTGCCGATTGTGGCTTTCAGGTTTGCCGGCGACCTAATCCGAAATCTGCAATCTGAAATCAGAAATCAAGAGCGGGTGGGCCAGTGCTCAGCAAGGCCTCATAAGCCTCGCCTGCCGGGTGCAACCCCCGGACCCGCAACTCGAACATGACCGGGTACGCAAACTGGCAAAGCGATCACGTGGGAATGCAGAATGCAGAATGCAGAATGATGAACGATAAGAACACCTGGTGGAGTCAATTCATCATTCTGCATTCATCATTCTGCATTCATCATTCTGCATTCATCATTCTGCATTCATCATTCTGCATTCTGCATTCATCATTCTCCATGGGCCTGCATGCCGTTGGAGGCGACTGACCCTTGCAAGGTCGGTGTGGTGGGTTCGACTCCCACCAGGTCCACTGGATCGTGACGGGGTGAAAGGGTGAGGGGGTGACAAATGCCGCCGCGACATGCATCACCCCCTTCACCGAAGGAAGGTAGCCGGATACGGCTCGCCGGGCCGGTTTGCTAAACCGTGCGACCTTCGGGTCATGTGGGTTCAAATCCCATGCCTTCCGCTTAGCCCCGATGGTGAAATGGACATCATCCCTCGCTTCTAACGAGGTGTTCCGGGTTCGAGTCCTGGTCGGGGTGCTGAAAGCAGTGATCAGTGGCTAGCACTCAGCGGTCAGGAAGGACTGAGAACACGCGTTCCGATCTGACCACTAGCCACTGACCACTGCCGATATGGTGTCCGTAGTGTAGCGGTTACTGCACACCTGGTTGTGAACCAGGAGGTAAGGGTTCGACTCCCTTCGGACGCCCTTTTGGGAATGATGAAGTCTGAAGGATGAATGATCAGTGGAGAGGATCATGGTTACCAAGGTACTCCAAAGACCGACACTGGTGCTGAACCGCAACTGGCAGCCGGTGAACGTGGCCACCGTGGCCCGTGCGCTGGTGCTGTTGTTCAACCGGACGGCCCAAGTTGTGGACCCGGCCGACTACCGGCTCTACACCTGGGCTGATTGGTCGAAGCTGCGCCCGCGCGACGGCGAAAGGTTCATCCGGGCGGTCCGGTTTCGGCTGCGGGTACCGGAGGTGATCGCGCTGAGGGATTACGACCGGCTGCCCACGACGGCCGTGACGTTCAGTCGGCGGAACATCTTCAAGCGCGACCGCTTCACCTGCCAGTATTGCGGCGCCCAGCCGGGCAGCGAGGAGTTGACCCTCGACCACGTCGTGCCTCGCGCGCAGGGCGGCGAGTCGCGCTGGGAGAACTGTGTGCTGGCCTGCGTGACGTGCAACAAGCGGAAGGCCGACCGCACGCCGCAGCAGGCCGGAATGCGGCTGAGGCAGCAGCCGGTCCGGCCGAGCTGGAGGCCGCTGTACGCGGCACACCAGGTGCGGACTGAAAGCTGGTCGAAGTTCGTCAGCGAGGTGTACTGGAACGTCACGCTGGAGAAGTGACCGAAACCAAACGCCCCCAGCACCGGGGGCAATACAGGAGTGTGCTCCTGGGAGAGCAAGCGGTCTCCAAAGCCGCCCCACAGGGTTCGACTCCCTGCGCTCCTGCTGGTGCCGACGTGGCCGAACAGCGAGGCGCCGGTTTCGTAAACCGGATCATGCTGGTGCGAATCCAGCCGTCGGCTCTTGGTTTAGATCCCGATGGTGTGATGGACCCCACGGGACTTTCCTAAGGAATTGTCATAGAATAACATCGCACTCTTGGAGAATAGCCCCGCCCGGGAGGGCGGGGTGGGATGTGGCGACATTCCAGGAACCCCGCCCTCCCGGGCGGAGCTATCAACAAACGCAAAAACAGGGCGTGTGCCCGGGAAGCGCCCTTCGACAAACCCCCGAGCTTTGGCCAGTTCGCTATCTCCCGCTCAACCACACTGAAGCCTGCTGTAGTCCATCACGAAGCTGTTGCTTTGCGCGGTGGATGAGGGCCCGAATGGCACCGGGCGTGCGATTCATGGCGTCCGCCGCCTCCGCCAGGCTTTTCTCTTGCAGGACGTGCAGGCAGATCGCCTCCCGCTGATCGTCGGGCAGACCCGCGATGCCGACTTGTAACGCGTGGATTGCCTCCTGCCGAGCAAACAAAACACTGGGCGTGTCACCGTGATCCGAGAGCATCTCGGCCAGATCCGCAATCGAACTGGTGTCGCCCTTGGCAGGACCATGCAGCCTGTGGTAGTCGCCGCCACGCTTCTTCCGCTGCAACGTCCTCAGAGCGTCGCGAAGCTGGTTTTCGGCGATGGTCTTCAACCACGCGTAAAATGACCGTTCCGAGGCCTGCCGCAAGGTGCCGATGTTGCGAAAGGCCTGAAAGAACGTCGCGTTGAGAACATCTTCAACCTCGAGGAGCCCCCGCACTGACGAGGGCAACTTGGCGGCGATCTGGCGAGATAGGTGGGGTGTATGAATCAGCAGCAGTTCCTGCAATGCAGGGCGGTCACCCGAAATGGCCTTGGCGATCCGCTCTTGCGTCCTGTCCCCCTCCGACATGATCTCCTCCAACTCGAGCCCGGTTAAACCCTTGCCGCCGACCGTACCATCTCATTTCAACGCATCATACCTCCTGCGGAAGAGAACTTCAACGACCATTGCCGGCGCCAAATGGGCAATCTCCCGGCTAATCGCGGAATCTGCGGCCTGGGCTGCGAAGGCTGCGCCGATCCCCTGCGGCGAACCTCCGACGAAGCCCAGCCGAGGCGAAGGAGTCTGCCGTTGGATGGTTCGGGCACACCATGACCCGCGAAACGGCCGGGTGACGCTTGCCCCAATGTTTGCCTCAGAGCGCGCGTGTTTTCACAGTGCCGCAGAGCCTCCGGCCGGTGGGTCGAGTCGCCTGGTCCACGAGAGGGGGGTGGTAAGACGCCGGCCTTCTCGACTGCATCTTGACGGGCCGTGCGCGCGCCACGCCGTTGTCGTCTTGATCTCTTGAGAGTCGAAACACGGTTTTCGGCGACCTGCGGTAAGCCATGCTGCCGAAAGGGAGTCTGCCATGATAACCAAGGAAATACGGAGGGGCCGGAGCGATGTCTATTTCATCTCAAAGTGCGTCATATCCTGCTGGACAGCCGAAAAACGACCGTAACTGTCCGCGTAGCGTTTCCAAACGAGGAGCTGAGCAGGCGGAGCGCCACAACTTCAGTGGGCGAACAGAATCTGCCAGGAATCCCGGCCAGAATCTCCGCCTGGCCATTGCCAACCTTGCCGGCGCACTGCAACAGTACTGCGAACAGCAACCGAAAGCTGTCCGAGCGTATCCTTTTGTTCCTTTACCGGAGGAGAAGGAGGCCGTGCGACGGCTGATTGCCGAAGGCAAGTCAAATCAACACTGGAACGCGGTAATCGACGTCGACATGCTGGAAAGGGGCAACACCCGCTGGATCCGGGTAGAGATGCCCTCCAAGGCAGAATTCGTGGGCCGGTTTGTCTGCCCGGACGCGTCCGGGGCGGGATTCCAAGGAGATTTCGAGCACCTGGAGATCAGAGAATCCCGAACCTGAGTATCCCATGCGATCGATACCCGTCTTGCGACGGAACAACACCTGGGTAACTCGGGTTGGTGCGCGGGATCTGTCACGTGGGGAATTGATGCCCCCCCGGTAAGGCCACCCTGGCTGCGCCTCAGAGCGTGCGCATGGCCTTGCAGCCAATACTACGGCCATCATCACAAGTGACGAGTTGGCCGGCCAGGCTGCTCCAATACTCACACGTCCAGTGGTGGAGGACTTGATCCTCGCTTCCCACCTGCTTCTTCCTTCGGCCGCGATTCGGCTGCCTTCGGCAGATACGAACCTGAGCTGACGAGTTCACCGTCGAGCTTGCAGGACGGATCGTGCGCGCAGTGGGCAGAAGATCGTGCTCGTTTTCGTGCGCTTCAGGTCTGACTGTCGTCATGGATATTGGAGGATGGCCCGTGGCTTCAAAAGCCGTGGCGAATGGGGCCAGGGAGCAAATTCGAGAACTTGAACTGCCGATTAGGAGGAACTGTCCGATGAAAACTTCTGGTGTCAGAACGCTCGATGCATTACTTGAAACCAGGCAACTCGACTGGCTGGCCGTTTCTGCCGACCGATGTCAGGATGAGTCTGCGGAACGACGCGTGATCTCAGCCCAGTTCCGGGTGGCGCACGACCCGTGGGGTTCGAGCCGCGCATACGTGGGCCCCGTGAAAATCCGCCGCAGCCTCCGTCGAGTCTTGTTTTTCCAGGAATCGGGCATCGTCTGCTAGCACCGAACGGTTTCGGGAAAAAGGGACAGGTCCAATTTGTGCGAAGCACGCTTCGGGCCGTTGGGGGCAAATTGGCCCCGCCCCCGTTTCCCCTGCCGATGGTAGTTTGCAGAATCGTGGAATTCCACCTACAATAGCTCGGCCCTCAAACTGTAAGTGCGGGAGCCCGAAAATGGAGGCTGGCTCCGTCGAGGTCCTGCTTTTTCCGGCCTTTGCGCGTTGCCGACGGTGCTTGTCCCCGTTTTCCACCCGGCGATTTCGGGTCCCGTGGAAAAAGGGGACAGGCACCCAGCCGAGATCGTTCTCTCCGCGGGTTTGTCACGTGTTGCGGCTCGGAGCCAGTCCCCATTTTCCACTCACCGCTTACAATTTGAGTTGGCCCGACGCGTAAGGTAGTTTCAGCCTAGGCGATCACACTTCCAGCCCGTGCGGAAGGCCGTTGACAACTTGCCCATCCGTCAGTCCAGGAGGAAACTCGTGTGCGGTAGATTGTCTGCGACTGTGTCTGTTCTGATTCTACTGGTTGGGGGCACGTCAGACTCGGCGGCTGCCGAGCGGCCGGGGCTGGCTCCGCTGGGCGGACCGGTCGTTATACGCTTCGACGATCCGTTGAACGGCCCTGCCCTGCCGGAGAGCCAATTCGGCGTGTTCAAGCACGAGGAACCGGGAGTCGTGCTGCGCGTCAGCCAGGAGCTGCAGAGCATTGATCGGCCGCAGAGGGCTCGCCCGGCGGGAGTGCTTCGCCTAGAATATGATCTGCCGAACTTCTACCTCGGGTGGTGGCTGAAGCTGGGCGGGAGCGACTGGAGTGCTTACCGAAACGGCCTTCTATTGCTCAGGCTACGCCTGACGGAAAGCACGGCCCCACTGTTCAAGCTGGAGTTGAAGACGGCAGAAAGGGGCATTGCCCATTTCGTCTACGTGCGGCTTACGGGGAAACACTATCGCGAGTCGAAAACCGCCGGATATGCCGACGTGGCCGTGCCGATTTCGGCCTTCAAGATTCGCGACCTGTCGCACCTGGCGGAATTGGTGATCGTATTTGAAGCAAACCGGCTCCCCAAACAACACCGCCAAGGCGAGTTGCTGATCGACTCGATCCGGTTGGTCGACGGCCGGGGGCGACCGAGGCAGCGCCAGGATGACGGACCGGCCGAAAGGAAACCACCTGCCTTGCTGGACGATCTAGGAAAACTGGCCTTCCGGTGGTTTCAGGACAATCGCCACCCTCAGACGGGCATGGTGCTCGATCGGAGCCCAAACCGCAGGCGCAGTGGGCCCGTCTCGGGTATGTCGAGCATCGCCGGCGCCGGATACCATTTGAGTCTGCTCCCGGAATGGTCTCGGCAGGGTTGGCTGACCAAGGAGGAAGCCGTACGTCAAGCTCTGCAGGCTCTGAAGTTCGCTTCGTCCACGCTGCCACATCACCACGGCCTGTTTTATCATTTCCTGGACGTGGAAAACGGCCAACGGTACGGACAATCCGAAATCTCCGTCTTGGATTCCGCCATCTTCTTCAACGGGTGCATGGTCGCGGCCGAGGCCTTCGGCGGCGAAACGGCCAGGCTGGCGGACGCGCTGATTGATCGGGCCGATTGGCCCGCCTTCCTGGTGCGGCACCCGAGGACCGGCAAGCCGCTGCTGGCGCTCGGTTGGGCTCCGGAAAAGGGGCTGCTTACTCCGGCGGACGTCCGCTCCAGCGAAATGGCCATGCCCTACTTTCTGGCCGTGGGATCACGCTCTCACCCGATTCAATCGGACTGTTGGTATCACACCGACGTGGTCCGGGGCAGTGTGGCCGGGCACCGGATTCTCAATCCGACCCACCCTCTGTTCACGGCCCTTTACGGGCTGGGGTGGCACGATCTGAAGGGGCAGGTCGATCGCGACGGCGTCGACCTGGACGCCAACGCCCGAGTTGCCTCCGTAGCCAACCGTGCGTTCTGCCGACAACTCGCCGATAAGTTCAGTACCTTTCGACCGGAAGCAGGAGGATGGTGGGCAATCAGTGCCGGGGACGCTCCCGCTGGCTACATCGCGCCCGGACCGATTCGCGACGGCGTCGACGGCACGGTCTGGCCGCTGGCGGCGCTGGCGAGTCTGCCGTGGATGCCCCAAGAGCTTCAATCCGACCTCAAACAATGGCGCAGTAGCCCGACCTGGCAGAGTGTGTGTGGCCCATACGGGTTGGTGCCGTTCAACCTGGACCGGCGTTGGGTGGGTGCCGACTTGCTGGCGATCGACTTGGGGAGTTTTGCCGTGGCGCTGGCCAACCTGCGCAATCGTACGGTCTGGGATCTCTGGATGCGACACCCGGTGGCCAAGGCCGCACAGCGTCGTTTGGGGTACACCCGACGCCGTGCCGCGAATGACGTTCGGCAGGACTGGTTAAGATAGGGGAAATAGGTATCGTTTCAGAGCAGCCGCCCTGGGGCCGTTTTGGCTGAGGTGCCTCGATCTCTTTCCGCGAGAAGCGGTATCGGTCCCCGGAAATCGGCGGCCATCTGGTTGGCCGAAACGTGGCGGAGACCACCTGCCATAACCAGCTCCGTTTCCGTAAGTGCTTCTATGCAAACGGGTTGTGGCATAGGGCCGGACAGCTTGCGGGGGACAGTTCCCCCCGATATCGACCGGCTAATGCACCATTTGACGAAAAACTCCGGCTAACGGTGTGCGCTGCCAGCATCTTTGTCGTCTTTCATTCTTGGAAGCCAAAAAAGATCGAGCTTCCGGAAAGAACAAAACTCATGAAAAACCTCCCCCAGTCCTACGTCGATTCGCCCCAGAGTGTGCAGCAGCGACCGCTGTCGGGGCGTCCCGCCCGCCGGGCTCCTGGGGGAATCGATCGTAACACCAGGCTCGGCGAGGATCGCCTGCACAGTAACCTGTGCACCGAGCGTACCCTGACAACATCACAAAGGAGGTCACCATGGCTATTGGCTTAGTAGGTACCTTTCCTGACAAGAACGTTCGATTCCCGAATGGTGAACTCAATCGCTCCAACGAACTCGGACGTTTGGGTGAGCAACCCGGCGGCGATCTACCGGTCGCGCTGCCAAAGCAGAACAAAGGCGTCTCGGACAAGGGGCGTAAGGCAGATGCTCCCTTGACGCAGTTGCGTAAAGCAGTCATCGGTTGCGTCCATCTGTTCGTGATGGCTGCGATCATCGGGCTATTCGTTTGGTGCACGATGAAGGCCGTCGGGGCCGTGCCTTGGGGGGCAAAGTCCAAGGCAGAGTTGACGCTTGTGGCCCGGGATCTGACCGGGGTCCCGGCCCCGGCCGACGGAATGCTCAATGTCCCCAACCCGTTCCCACCCGGAAGTAGTCTCACGAAGGGGCAGGTTCTCGCATGGCTCACGGTGCCGGGGCTTAAAGAGAAGATCGAGGAGACCCAACGGGCGTTGGTGTCCCTACAAAGACAGAAGCTCCTGCTGGATCCACAGGGTTCCGGACTCGACCAGGGGCAGGAGTTCCGGCAGATCGCAGGTCAGATAAGAGCCGCGAACGACAAGCTCCGCCGGCTCCGCCAGATTGAGCAAGACGCCTGCATCAGAGCCCCGCTGAGCGGCCAGCTTCCATATGGTCTCTCGGGCAGCAAGGCCGTCCAGGCCGGTGACACGATCGTCGATATCTGGCCCGAGAACGGCGATTTGGTGGTCGAGGTAAAGGCCCCACAGAAGGTCATTCACGAGTTGATTCAATCGGACTGCGTGGAGGCCGTTTTTTCGACCGCCGGCGGCAAAGTGTACGTAACGGCCCGGCCGATTCCGGACTCGGTTCGCCCACTGACCGAAGAGGCGGGCCCGCAAAAACAAAAAGAGATCTGGGGCGTTCTTCAATGTACAATCGTTTCCATCCCCGTCAGCGTAAGGACGCCCGGACTGATCGGGCGGCTTCAATAGGAGGAGCCAAGACATGAAGGCTATTTCGATTCTTACCGTGATGACAGTGGCGGCGGTTTTCGGTGGAAGTATTCTTCCCAGCGGCGTCCTGAAGAAACCGTCTGCTCATACTCGACCCGATTCGGCCGTTCGAGCAGAGGATTCTGCCCAGCCGCCAAGCTTCCCAGCCGGATCGGCCACGTCCGTGCCCCAACGGGAATTGGGCGACCAGTCTGCCGTGGGCACACCGCCGGTTGAGAAGGCCGAGTCGTCCGGCTCCCAACTTCTGGGGCTGGTGGTGTCGGAGAGCCGGACTGCTTTGCAGGCGATCACGTCGGGCGTGCTCCGGAAACTGCCGGTTGAGCAGGGAAGTCTGGTCAACACCGGAGAGCAGATTGCCGGAATCGACGACACCGAGATCGTCGCCGCCTGCAAGCGGCAGCAGTCCCAAGTCGATTCAGCCAAAGCCCTGGTCAAAGAAGCAGAATTACGGCTCCGCCACGCCCAATACACGTACGACAAGACAAGGCGGGTCTATGAGAAACGGGCGGGCAGTGAGGCCGAGCTTGTGGAGGCCAGGTTCGCAGTGCAATCGGCCGAGGTCAAGCTCGAAGCGGCGGCCGCCCAGGTGACCGCCGAAGAGCACCAGCTAGTCATCTTGCAGCGCCAAGTGGAAAAGCACCGAGTGCTGGCGCCGTTTTCGGGAACCGTGACCGAGATCCTGCGGCACCCGCATCAATACGTCGGCGAAGGCGAAACCATCCTCTGGATGGAGTCCCAGCGCCGGCAACTGAAGGTCCATGTGCCTCCCAGCCTGCTGGGGAAGCTGAAGGATCTCCGGTTCTCGTTGTCGTCCGAAACCGACGGAACGCAATTGAGCGTCGGCACGATGAAGCCGTCGCTGAACCCGGACGGCTCGCGTACCGTCCTGCTGGAACTTCCCGCGACCAGCGCGTTTCTTCCCGGCCAGATCGTTGGCGTGCTTGCCAAGCTCCCTGAAGGAACCAAGTGATGCGCCTGCCCGTTGCTCTAATGCTGTTCGGCTTGATACACGCCGGTCTGGCGGTGCTGCTGGTAGTATCCGTGGCCGACGGAAACACCGGTGTCCTGTGGAGTCTCTGGGTACTCTGTGGCATGCTCACGCTTTTCAGCATTGCCATGGAGCTGACCCTGGCGCTGGTGTGGCTATGGATGTGGCTCCGGGGCAGCTCACGCGACGAATCCTACGTGCCCTTACGGATGACCAACGCTGACCGGCACGAGCTGGCGGAGACGTCGCCTCCGGTTGCAATCCTGATACCTGCTCACAACGAAGCTACCACGCCGGAGGACGCGGAGGACCTGAAGCACCGGGTGGTTGAGATCCTGCGTAACACGCCTCAGTGGTCAGCTTTGTTCCTGCTGTTCGATTCCCCGGAAAACCAGAAAGACAACGAGTTGGCGGTGATCGAGGACGTCAAGTCGGAGTTGCGTAGAGCGGGTCGCCACGCCGACTTGAATCGAATTCGCTTCGATCAGTTCCGCAACAAGCCGAAGCACATGAGGAACAAGCCGGGGAGCATTGAGCTGTGGCTGCACGCGCATGCCGAGGAATTCCAGTACATGTTCGTGTTGGACGCCGACTCTTCCTTGGCCGCTTCCGACGAGTCTCGGCCCAAAGAGCAAGATATCCTTGCCCGGCTGGTGCTCGCCATGCAGCGCCATCCCGAATTGGCCATGATCCAGTCGACCATCCAGATCCGCAGCTATCAGACGATCTGGGGATGGTTCCAGGCCATTAACTGTGCCTTGGGTGCCCGATATCACGGCCCCCTGTTTCAGTGGTTACTCTCGGGACAAGTGCCCTCGTACGGGCACAACGTCCTGTTTCGCGTGTCGGATTTCGTCAACCATGTGAAGAATACGCTGCAATACCTCAGCCACGATATGCTCGACGCCGCCGACCTGTCCACGGCCGGACGCAAGTGCATCCATACTCATAACGTGGTGACCTACGAGCAGACCGAGGAGTCGCTCCTGGGGTTCGTGGCGCGGGAGTTGCGGTGGTCCCGGGGGAACGCACAATGGGTGAATTACTGGTTCAGCAAGCCGGGGCTGGCCCTGGGGCCGCGGACCTTTCTGGCCATCGGAATCATGGCCTATGTCTTGCCGCTGCTGGCAAGCCTGATGCCGATCCTCTCCCTCTTCTTGATCCACTCCGGGACAACGCTGATCGCCGCCACCCATCTTTGGGCGGCCTACTTGCTGGTTACGCTGGTGCTGCTTGCCCTGTTTCTGCCCAAGGCCCTGGCCGCCCGGTCCCTGGCCGAGTTCGACACAACGGCGGTTGTGGGGGCCCTCATCTCACCGGCGCTGATGCTTCTGCGAGGAACGGTCTTCCTGATCGCCGCCTTCGGAAGCAAGTGGTCGCCCCGAGGCTCGCGCACCCCGAAGCTGGATTTCGAGCACGTAGGGGGTATTCTGCGATGGTTCTGCCCCGTGGCCCTGCTGGGGATCATCCTGCAAGTCTTCTTTCTCCAAGATATTGCAGCGGGGGGGTTCGGCCTACTTCTAATCCGGGCCCACACGATTCTCTTGATCGCCAGCCCCCTGCTTGCTCTAATCTTCTCGTACCCGTTGCCAGGACTGGCCGCGGCGCAAAACGAGAAGATTTCGGACGACTCTTCACCGCCGAACTGACCGGAGAACCAATCATGAACGCCCCGCCACGCTCTACGCTACTGCCGACGACTCCGCCGCATGGTCACCTGGTTTGGGAACACTCGCGGGCTCTACTGCCCGGGCCAAGCCGAACGACCCCGCCGGACAACGTCCCGGCAAGGTTCGTGGCTTCGCTGCGCCGGCCGCTGCTGAGGGGGTTGGCGCTGGCTGCGGTGCTGGGTGTGTGTGGCCTTACGGCCCGCCCGGCGGCTGCGGAATCCCTGGCGCTGGCACAGAACGAGACGGTTCCCACCCTGTGTGCCGAGGAAGATAACGTCAACGTCGCGTTGTTGACCCCGAGCAACCAGAATATCCTCTCGTACACCATCGAGGCAAGCCATCCGGGCTACTCATATACTGTAGATCATAGCGATCCCATCTGGGACAATTGTACTTTTGGCGGAGGTACCGACTATCCCTTCGACAATCCCGGCAGATTCTCAGTTTATAACGACGGGATCACAGACGTTGTCGTGGTGCGGGAGCCGCGGTGGTGGAGGCCGCAGGGTATGACCGTGATCGGAAGGGACGGCACTGTCTCGAACGCCCACTACATTGCGGTTCACAGGAAGATCGAAGGCACCAACAGCTATCCGCAGGTGCTGGTCTTTTACCAGGACGGCAACCTTCGACTGAAACCGCAGCCGCCCGCGGGCCGAGCCGATACCCTCTTCGGGACTTCCGTGGTCGTGGGTCCGGCGTCGGTCTCGGGTCGTCCGTTTGTCGACGTGAGTTCGCTGCAGTATTTGCACGATTCCGACAGCTTCGAGATCACCTATAGTTCCGGAGAATCGGCAATCCTGCGTTTCGACGCAGTAAGCAGAGCGTTGAGCCGGGTCGAAGTGCAAGTCAACTACGCGACTGGGGCCGACGTCGCCTTTGCCACCTTTCGGTCGATGTATGTGGCCCAAGATATCTCCGACGGGGACCACATGAAGTGGGTCGACCAAACCGGCACGCCCCGCGATGACCAGATCCTCGGTTTTACCGGCGGTCTGGGTTCCGAATTCTTCCTGTATCGAGAGAACTTGTCCATTCACAACACGTCGGCCTCCGATATCCGGATAGGTGATTTCAACTTGAGCATCGTTCCGGAACCCCATACCCTCTGGCTGCTCGCCTCCGGTGGCCTGGTCGGGCTGATCGGCTCGCTCCGGAAGCGGCGCGGGGGGCTGGCCCGGTTTCGGAGTTGAATCACCGTGGCCCACGTTTCCGCACGGTGATTCAGTCGGGTGCATCACGTCCGGCGCGTGCCAGGGCCTCGCGGAGCTTTCTCTGCGTTTCTCGCTTCGCGGCCGTGTCCAAGGTGGCCAACTCCAGGACCACCCCGTACAGATCAGCCGCGCGGCCAAAGGCCAGGGCTTCGGCCGCGCGATCGGCGGCAATCATGGCGTGCCGGCCCGCCTTCTCCCTATCGCCGGCGAGCAAAAAATGGACGTAGAGCGCTTCAGGATCCGATTTCGGCGACTCTTCCAGAGCCATGGCCAGCCGCCGGTGGTAGCCTTCTTGCTGCTGGGGCGACAGATGCAAGGCGATGATCTCCCGAAGCCGGCCGTGATACGCTTCGAGTGCCTCCTCATCGCCGCTGCTTGTTGTCCGGATCAGGTGTTCCGAGTGTAGCAGCGCGACGGCCCAACGGGGATCGGAACTGGATCCGGTTGCCCGCCAGGCATCCTCCAGTCGGACCGGGTGGCCTGCGATGGCGATCACGTGGAGCAATTCGCGTGCCGCGGCCGAGAGGCGATCGAGACGCCGCAGAAGTATCTCGTCCAGTGTTTCCGGTAATGTGCCGTCGATCAGCGGGGATTGCGCTCCCTCGCAGCAGATCGAGCACTTGCCCTGAAAGTATCGAATCAGTTCGAGGATAAAGAGCGGATGGCCCTCTGATTCATGGGCCATGGATTTGGCGTGCTTGTCGGCGATGCCGCAGCGGCAAGTCGAGAGGGCCGATACCAAGTCGTAGGCTTCCTGCGAGTTGAGCGGTTTGAGGTCGAGGAACCGTTGGTCGACGTCACCGCCGCAGTCACGCGCGGCCTGGAACATCATGCGCAGACACGGACTGGTTTCCGCGTCGTCGGTTCCATAACAGCCGATCAACAGCAGCCGCAACTGGGGAGCACGAAACAGGTCGATCAGCAGCGAAGCGCTGTCCGCGTCACCCCACTGGAGGTCGTCGATGAACAGCACCATCGGCACGTCCCGCGTCATCCGCCGGATCAACTCCTTCAGCGAATCTACCGCGCAGCGGCGAACTTCGCCGTGATCGGTGGGCAGCGTCCCCAAAGTGGGCAGAGTCCCCAACTGCCTCGATTCCCTGATCGGCGAAAGCTGGCGCATCACCGGAAACAGCCGCACCAGCGACCCCACGTCGTTCGGCAGCAGTTGCTGCACCTCGGCGTCCGGCATGGTCGACAAGTGGTTCGTCAGCGCGTCCACGATGCTATCGAGTGTCTTGTAGGGTACCGATTCCCGTTCATGGCAACGGCCGCGAAGCGAGATCGCGCCCCGCCTGGACGCCAACTTGCGGAGAAAGTGCTGCACCAGGGCAGTCTTTCCCATGCCCGAGCGTCCGCGGACGTACACTATCACCGCGCGGCCGTCTTCCACCTCGGCAAACGCCTGTTCGAGTCCACGGAGCTCAACCTCCCGGCCTGCGAAAACGCGCTGGCTTTCGCGCACCAACGTGGCAGGAAGGGAGCTGACGCAGCCGGCGTCGCAACGAAGAAGTCTGAGGATTTCATCGCCGGTAGGGCGCTGATGGGGGTCGGAGTGCAACAACGCCGTACATAACTGGACCAGGTCTTCAGAAGCCACGTCGCCGTGACCGGCGGGGACCAGCCCGGCCGGAAACGGAGGCGGCCCGCTCTGCTTCTGCAGACAGATCTCTGAAAGGTTTCCGTGAAACGGCCGCCGGCCGACCAGGGTCTCGAAGAGCATCACGCCGACACTGTACCAGTCGCTGGCCGGCGTGGGAGGTTCATTGGCAAACTGCTCGGGAGGCATGTACGCCATGGTGCCGCCGACACTTCCTGAACCGGGCTGCACCTCCACGGCCGGTTCCAGTTCGGTAACCAGGCCGAAGTCGACCAACACTACGCGACCTTCCGGAGTAACCAGGACATTGGACGGCTTGACGTCGCAGTGCAGCATGTCCATCTGGTGGAGCACACGCAGCCCTTGGGCCAACTGTCCCAGGCAGTCGCGCAGCCGGGCGAATTGGGCGGGGTGAGTCAGGGGTGGCACGCCACCCGCCCAGTCTGCCCGCGGCACACCGGGCCGCGCCTCGGGGGCGTCTCTTTCCTGCGGGCCGCGCACGTGCTGAGTGAAGTGCTGGCCTTCGATCAGTTCCATCGTAAAGAACCAGCGACCATCCACACAGCGCAGCTCATCCCGGACCACAAGGTTCGGATGTGCGATGTCCGCCAGCACGCGAAATTCGCGCTTCAGGCGCGAGATTGCCACACCGCTGCTGAGATGCAACATCTTCAGTGCGACCTGCACGTGCCGTTTTCGATCCAGCGCGCGGTAAATCACCCCCATCCCACCGCGACCGAGCTCTTCCACAATCAAGTAGTCGCCCAGCACCAGCCTTTGCAAATCATCCGGGCAAGGTGCCCCGGCCTCATGCCGGTGAATGTCTCGCTGGGCCAACTTGCGGGCGAATTCGTCGATCCGCAGGGAGCCTTGCTCTCCGGCCAGATCTTCCAGCGAGGCATGCAGGTCTTCAACCGAGAATAGGCCGCTATTGGCCACGATCTGCCTCAGTTGATCCACCGTCGCGATCGGCTGCGTTTGCGTCGAGTCGCAGTCGAGTGAGAGCAACTCGTTCACCAGGGAAACCAACCGGGAATGCCTGTCGGGAAGCACATCGGTATCCATTGCACCACGGAGGCCACGTTCGGCCGGCGACTGCTGGGCCGAATCCAGGCTCGGCCCTATCCGGCTGGGCCTCCGACTCACACTGGACGAGAAACCCCGATTCATAGTAGTTCTCCAGGCTACTCAGTTCCCAACTTTAACGGCTGAATTCGAGAAGTCAAGTCCTTGTTGGCAAATCGGTGGACAAGCCGTCTGGGGGATCGAGTTCGCCGACAGACGCTCACCTGCAAGGACACTTGAGCTCGGGGGCAGGCGAGCCGTGCAGCATCCGCACCCAAGAAGAACCGGCCTCTGCGGGGCCGGACTGTGGGACCGTGGGGTAAAAACGTTGCAGTGCCATGGGGACAATCCGTATCTTACCATAGGGGTGAAACTTAGGGCCTGTTGACTAGGGGGGCAAAATGGAGTATGAAGGCTGCAAAGGGTCCAGCAACACGGTTTGGCGGACGCCACCTGGGTGATACCGATTCAAGGAGGCTCTATGATGGCTGCTTCATCACGTTCTGCGGCCCAAGTCTTGTTCCTTGTGCTTGCCGTATTGGTGGCGCCATCCAAGGCGGACCGCTTTGAGTTTTCCCACGACGCCACTCTTGCGCTGGTGGCCGTCGATCCGCCCGGTGTGATCGAGCCCGCCGTGCCAATCTACCATAACGGCGCCCTTGTCCAGGGCCATGGCCACCAGGTCATCGAGGCGTACGACCGAGTGCCGGGCACCGACAGTTATCCTCTGATCTTGGTTGATCTGGTCGCCAATACCTATTTGCGGCTGTCCTACCAGAACTCTGACGGTACGGGTGGGACTCTGGGCACTTCAGTCGTGGGGTCCCCTTCGTTTCGGACCAGCCAAGGACTCCAATTCATCCCCACGGTCGCCCGCTCCGATGTCAGCACGTTGGGTGGGCAGCGGTATGAAAACGTAATCACCTCGAATTTCGGATCGGCTGCAACCGTAACCAGCACCCGGACATTTCCGGAGCCGGTGGTCGGCCGCAGCACCGTGGATCTATCCATAGACTTCGAAGCGCAGGAGAATATCGATCTGGCCTTGGGAGGGCCGTACGCCGATAACGATCGCCTGCGAGTACTAACCGTTTCCAGCATGTTCTCGTCCTCCAGCCAGTTCGATGCCGACATCTTGCGGTACGAAGCGTCCGACGGCACGGTCAAGACGCTGCCGCTGACCGACGCCACGCCGCGAGGCCAGCATCTTTTCCCGATGCCTGACGAGATTGGGAATTGGTTTGAGCTTGTTAAAAGTCCGGGTTCCACATGGTTTCCCGACAGTCCGAGCATCCGCGTCGACATTCTCGACAAGGGTAATCTATCGCTGGGAGTTCAGGGATTCCTCGACACCTCGACCGATCCCAGTACGGATTCCCTCAGTGTGTATCTGGAAGTTTTGGGCGCGGACGATAGGCTGCCGGCGGGCACTCGGTTCGGCGTGCGTTTCCGCATAACGGCAGTCCCCGAACCCTCCGCCTTTGTGCTGTTGAGCATGGGCTCGCTTAGCCTTGTCGGCTACGCCCGGCGAAGACGCCGCCGGCGGATGAACTGCCCGCGCAGCCGAGTTGGCCCCCCGTAGGAGCTGGGGGCGATCCGGGAGAGCCATCGGGGCGGCCGGGGCGAAGAGATGGTCGCCTCTTGGAATGATGAATGCAGAATGATGAAGGATGAACGAAAGGACCGCATGTAACGGCGGCCCGTAATTCATCATTCTGCATTCATCATTTCCTTTGAGGTAGTTGCGGGCAGCACTTCACTGCATCCGGCAGAACGTGGACGCCGAAGGGCTGGGGCCGGCAGGCGATCAGCGACCCAGTCGAGCAGCCGGTTTGCGAGTGTGACGGCCGAGAATTCAGGGACTGGGCCTTTTCAAGTGGAAGTGGACCCCCTCGAAGTGCCGGCGGGCATACCTTGCTTACAAGCGGATCTTGGAGGAGGGGCTGGCTTCCGGAAGCCTATGACGGTGGGGATGGTACTCAGTTACCTCCCTGCTGCCTCCCCAGCTTCGTCACTGCAATTCGTGTTGTCAAGGCTCCCCGACGAGGGCTCGAACCTCGGACAAAGCGGTTAACAGCCGCTTGCTCTACCAACTGAGCTATCGGGGATGGCTGAGTTCTATCCTACTTTGCCGGCTGGATTATGGCAAGGCGGCCGACTCGGCTGGGCCGGGTTCCGGTCGGACGGGTCCGGAAGATTGTGGTGCCCCCCGCAACGTCCGGTTGGCCGTCGAGGGCCTGCGGGCCGTCTGCCGGCGGATGCCGGCGCGGTCAGCCCAGGATCTGCCGCCAGCGCTCGACGTTCCATTTCGCCTTCTCCTCGGGGGTCATCTTGCTGAAGTCGGGCTCCTCGGCCGGCCGGCGGGCGGGCCGCGGGGAACGGATCGTGGCCTGGGGAGGAGGACTTGTGGCGGCGTAGCTTGTCTCGCCGGAGGTCCGCTCCAGATCGTCCCGGAGCGAGCGGCGAGGTTGAATCCCCATGGTTTGCAGTTCGCCGTGGTAGGCACGCACGGCCTCTTCGGGGCCGATCTGGCCGTCGGCGACCGCCCGAAGGTACTTGACGAACGTGAGCTGGTGCTCGGCGTTGTTGATCTTCCGGCCGTAGAGCGCCGCCCGGGCGCCATACTTCTTGGCCTCCCAGAGCATGTGGAACGCGTCGTAGGTGGTGCCTGCGGAGCCGCCCAGGATGCCGACCACCACCGATCGGTCGTAGGCGGCCAGGGCCTCCATGGCAGCGGGGCCGTGATAGGCGATCTTCAGGAACAGCGGGCGGCCGCGGAGTGTGACACCGGCCAAGGTGCGGGCGATATGGTCGTTGATGAAGCGGGGGAGGTCTTCGGGGCAGTGGGGGCCGCAGGCGTTGGGGTCGAAGACCTCGAGGAAGTGGCGGAAGCCCTTGGCTTCGGCTTCCAGGCGGAACTGCTTGTATGCCTGGAGGGTCCGGCGGTCGGTTTCCACGTCGTTGTTGAAGGTGACGGAATAGAGGCCCAGGTCGGCCCCACCGCGGCGCTGGCCCGGCGGACACTCGAGCTGGCCGCACATAATGTGGTCGATGGTGGCGGTGCGGAACGGCTGTGAGGGCTGGGTGCCGTATCGGCCGCTGCCGGAAGCCAGCCAGATGTCGGTGGTGTCGTTGGCCCGGACGGCCGGGGTGACCGGGCTGTGGTCGAAGAGGCGCTCCTGGATGGTGAGGACCTCGCTGGAGCTGGCACTCATCAGCATGATGTCGACCAGGCCCTGGCCCACGATCTCGCGCATAAGCTGGCGGTACTCGTCGAGAGTCCGGAAGCCGGCCTCGGCGGCATGGTGTTCGGGGCTGCGGCCGGGTGCCGAGAGGCCGAAGGCCATGTCGGCGTCCTTGGCGTCGGCGAGGATGAAGTCGTTGCAGGAGCGATCGGCGAGGATTCTGGCGATCTTTCGGTCCAGGGTCTTTTCCATGCGGCGGTTTCCAGTGGCTGGATGCGATTATCCGGTTGCAACGACTGTTCAGCGGCCCGTTGAAAAAGGTCGGATCTCCTGCAATTGTGTGCCACTGTTTTTCAACGGGCTGTTAGCGGCGCGGCGGTGAGGGCGTGGCTGCCCGCCGATGCAATTATACGACACCGGGAGGGCCGGCCGGCAAGGGGGGCGACCGCGGATGGCGGCTGGACGGGCGGGGCTAGCGGGGCAGGGTCGGTTGGATCCGGCGGAAGGCGCTTTGGAGGGCCTTGGCGTACTTGCGTTTGACCAGTTCGCGGCGTTTCTTGGGGGGGTGGTGGGCGAACTGGGCTTCGTCGGTGGTCACGACTTGGAGGTCGGAGGTGGGGGGGGCGAAGGCGTTGTAGAAGCGTCGCGTATCGTGCCAGACGATCAGGCCCAGGTCGGTTAATCGGTAGCGGCACTCGCGAACCGTTCGGCCGTGGTCGGGCCGGTTGCAGGGCCGGGAATCGACGTAGGCGGCGTACTGGATGCGGCTCATCAGTCGAGAGACGGTGGCCGCCGCTCGGGGGCCACCCCAGCGCTGAAGCTCTGTGCGAAGTTGCCGGGCGGTCTTTTCGCCGTCGAACAGCAGACTCAGGAGGGCAAACTGAAGCGGGGTGATCTCCGGCAGCCTCATTTGGGACCTCGAAGCAGACGTGACGGATCACTGGGGAGGGATAGTGCCAGTCTACGCGATCCGTGGGTCCGATTCAGCGCGGCTTTTTGGCCACTGGGTCCGGTCCGTCGTGGGGGCCGGTGGCGGAGAGAATCGAAAAGTGGACCGCCTTTGTGTTTCAGGGAGGTCTTGGCCGGTGGGTCGGGTGGCCAATAAGTCGCCTTGAGACTTGGACTTGCGTCGATTAGAATGCTCGTAAGCTCACGACCCTAATTCAGATGGGTGTTCACAAATGGAGGACGTTCTTGGGCTTAAGTTGTTGCGAACGAGGAGGTTGCGTAGATTGTCGCGGGCGGGGTCTGGGCGCAGTTTGCGGTGCAACGACTTACGGCTGCGGGCGGTGGACGCTCGTCGATGGAAATCGTTTTTGGTTGATATCTTAGGAGGCCCTGGGGCTCGATCGGGTTGTCGTAAGTCGAATTAGCGCGAGGCTAATCAGCGCGGGACACCGCGCTGATTAGCCAGGCGCTGATCTGGTGCCGAGAGGGGGGGGCTGCGGTGGCGCCGTGCAGGAAGGAGTTTCCGCCCGCCGAGCCTGCAAATTCGATACGACCGGCCGGGAGTCGCTGTGGACGTGAATTCTTTCGACCGGGTCGTTGTCCGGTCCCCCGGAGTGGCCTAACCTCTTATTGTGGCAGGGAATACCCGGTTTGTTGTGGCAGGGAATATCAGGTCTCGAGAAGCAAGGGAGGTGTCCGGTGTCGAAAGGGCTCGATCGCATTCTTCACGGAGCCGTACGGACCTTGGTTTGCAGGAACACTACTCTCCACCAGAGGCTGTACGAGGCCAGCAAGGAGTTTTCGGCCGCGCTGGAGCGGCGCGAGCAGTGGCCGGCGGACCTGCTGCGGGAGGCCGAGCGGATTGAAGCGAAGCTGACTGCCGAGGGCAAGATGGAGGAGACGATCTGTGCCATGGATACGCCCGTTGCGGCGGAAGTGGCCGAAGAGATCGTGCAGCTTGCCACTGAGATCTACGCGGCCAACAATCGGAGGCTCGATACTGGGGGCCACCGGACGGTGCCTCGCAGCAAGGCCAGAGCCGCGGCGGGGATGTTACGGTGAGCTGGGAGTTTGCCTGAGGGCGGCCGAGCCGGTGACTGCGGGGATTCAGCTTGGTAAGCCCCGAGGGTCGCGGCGCGAGGAATGGCCCCGCGTGGCCGCGGCGGCTAAACGGCTCTGCTGCGGGAATCACGCGCCGATGCTCAGTCCAGTCGAAAATCGGCGGGCTTCAGCTTGCGATCGGCCCAGTAGTTTCCGCGTTTGCCCGAGTAAGCCGTGGGCTTGTACTGGCCGACCAGGTCGACGTTGGTGCCGGCGGCGGGAATGGCGTCTTCCATCTTCAGACACCAATAGGCGGCGTTGACGATCAATCGGCGGGAGCCAGCGGGGATCAGATCGGTCGACGCGCCGAGGGTGGAGGTGAAGGCCCGGCCCGGTTTGCCGCCGGGAATCTGATAGGTTTTGGTCCAGGCGATGGGCATCATGGGATCGTTCTTCGGGCCCTCCACCGGCGGGCCGTCGTCGGGACGCATGCCGAAACAGGGATCGTCGGCGTCGAAGGGGCCCTTGCGTTTGATGACCTGGCCGAGGACGACCGGGCGGCTGTCGCCGGGCAGCGGGAGCCGAACTCCGTAGACGTCGGAGGGGCCCCAGACGTCGCCGTCGCGGATTCCGCGAGTGATGGGGTGTTTCCGCGCCCTGCGAGGAATCAGCCCGCGGGTGCTCTCCTGCTTGTGGCCGCCGTGATGGCTGATCCATTTCTCGCCGAGGACCAGCCGGCCGAATCCGTCGGTCCACTCTTTCAACTCGCCGCGGTAGCCGTTTCCGTAGTGAGACCACTTGCCCGGCTTCCTGAATTGGAAGGCGTGGGTGGCCGTGCGAAGGCCGATTACCGGACGGCCGGAGCGGAGATAATCGTCGATCTGCTGCATCTGCTCGTCGGGCAAGGCCCGAAAGCGGGTGCAGATGATCATCAGGTCGGCGGTCTTCAAGGCTTGCAGCCCCGGGATGTTGTTCTGGTTGTTGGGATCGATAACCCCGGTCTCCGGGTCGATGGCGAAGAGCACGGTAGACTTGAAGCCGTGGCGTTGGGAGAGGATCTTGCCGAGCTGCGGCAGGGCCTCTTCGGATCGGTATTCCTCGTCGCCGGATATCAACACGACGTGCTTGCCGCGGCCGGGACCGTCCTTGCCCTGGTAGACGACCCAGGGATCTTCGGCGGTGGCCTTGCCGGCCAAGAGGCAGGTTAGCCCCAGGGCGGTGAGGGTGGATAGGATTAGTGCGGGTTTGATCTTGCGCATGTTCGTCTCCCTTCGAAGTGATTTGCTGCGGCGTAGGACCTGCCGGGTCTTGCCCGGCTCCGCCGCCGGGCTGGTATGGGACCATGCTAACTCAGATTGCCACCGGCCGCAAGTTTCGGCCCGAGTTCGCCTAAAAGGGGGAGATTCTGTGGCGGATCAGATGGCAGATCAGGCGACCGCGGCCGGCTACCAGTCGGGGCCTTCCAGGTCCAGCGGACCGGGGGGAAACCGCTCGTGGCCCAGCTCGATCAATTCCAACGTCAAGGTCGGGTCGGATTGAGACATGGGGCAGCGTTATCTCGGGGCGCGACCACCGGTCGCGGCTTTATGAGCCGGACATGGTCGTGGAATGTTTCACGGTCCGGCCGGCCGATCTACCAGTTGGAACGAGCCGGCGATCCGGCGTGGAATTCGAGCGGGCTGGCCGGTGGCGTAGTCGATGAAGGCCCACTTGGTTTCGGCGGTGGCCAACAGCTCCTCGTCGTCGAGGCGCACGATGCGGTAGCGGCGGATCGAGGTCACCTTCTTCATGGTGGCGACCCAGGTCCGCACCACGATCCGGTCGCCGGCGGAGGCCGGCTGGTGATACTGGATGGTGTGCGAGCGGACGACCCAGCCGGAGCCGAACTCCCGGTACCTTTCGCCGGGCCATCCCTGCGCGGTCGAATGGGCCACGGCCGCCGCCTGCATCCACTCGACGTAGGCCACGTTGTTGGCGTGGGCCAGGGCGTCGATCTCGGCGTCGGAGACGGTGTGGAGGTGCTCGTAGATTTCGGGCATGGTCTGGTACTGCGGTTCGCGGCCGGGCCTTTGACTCTCGCTATCAACAAAACAATGGTGACCGTCCGCTGCGGGGACGTCCTAAACAGGGTTGCGTGATTCCGGGAGAAGAACCGTTTGGCCGCCGGGGCTCAATGCGTCGAATTCCCGGAATCGTGCAAGTCCATCTAGTCTAGCAGGAAGGGGCCGTCGGTATGGTCCTCGTGGCGGATCTCGTCGACCGGCTCTTGGCGTCCCTGGCCGGCGTAGAGGCGGTTTGGACAGTTCAATACCAGGCCGGGGACGTGGCTGATGTTCTTGTAGGCGTGGACCACGCCGGGCGGGACGATCACCGACTGATGGTTCAACTCGCCCACCACGAGCGTCTGCCGGAAGTTCAGCGTGGGCGAATGCGGGCGGATGTCCCAGAGATAGAGCTTGAAATCGCCCGGCCCCACGAAGGCGAACAGATCGGTCTGGTGGCGGTGTTCGTGCGGGCCCCGGGCCACGCCGGGAAGGGTCTGGCTGAGGTAGGCCATGGAGGGATGCAGCGCGGAGTCCAACTGGTCCTGGCGGAAAAGCTCGATCAGCCAGCCGCGATCGTCGTCGAAACGCTTCAGCGGCCGGATGAGCACGCCATCGATTATCCCTTCACGGAACATCCGCGGCTCCCGGGAGGGGTTGAAGGAATGCAGAATGATGAATGCAGAATGCAGAATGCCACGTTGTTACGGCGATGCGTGAATTCATCATTCTGCATTCTGCATTCCCTCAACTCTCCCCCAACAACTCGAGCAAGTACTGACCGTAGGTGTTCTTTTGGTCGTGGGCCAGGGCGCGAAGTTGCTCGGCGGTGATGAATCCTTTGTGCCAGGCGACCTCTTCGATGCAGGCGATTTTGAGTCCCTGACGCTGCTCGATCATCTCGACGAAGTTGGCGGCCTGCAACAGCGACTGGTGCGTTCCCGTGTCGAGCCAGGCGAAGCCGCGGCCGAGGATTTCGACGTTCAACTGTCCCCGCTCCATGTAGGCCCGGTTCAGATCGGTGATCTCCAATTCCCCCCGGTCCGAGGGCCGGATGCCGGCCGCGATCTCGACCGCCTGGTTGTCGTAGAAGTAGAGCCCGGTGACGGCGTAGTTGGATCTTGGCCGGGCCGGCTTTTCCTGGATGGAGAGGGCCTTTCCCTGGGGGTCGATCTCCACCACGCCGTATCGCTGCGGATCCCTGACCCGGTAGGCGAAGACGGTGGCACCGGAGCCTCGGGCGGCGACCTGCTGGAGAGTTCCTTGGAATCCCTGGCCATAGAAGATATTGTCGCCGAGGATCAGGGCCAGGCCGTCGGGGCCGATGAACTCCCGGCCGATGATCAGCGCCTGCGCCAGTCCTTCGGGCTTGGGCTGCACGGCGTATTGGATCGAGATCCCCAGCCGGCTGCCGTCTCCCAGCAGGCGGCGGTAGGAGCCGATATCCTCGGGCGTGGAGATCAGCAGGATCCGGCTGATGCCGGCCAGCATCAGCGTGGAGAGCGGATAGTAGATCATCGGTTTGTCGTAGACGGGCAGCAATTGCTTGCTGACGGCCCGGGTGACCGGGTGGAGCCGCGTGCCTGCTCCGCCGGCGAGGACGATCCCTTTCCTGGAGTGGCCCGGCGTATCCATCGATTCTCCGCGTTGAAGGTCCCCGGCCAGGCAGGGGCTTGGCCCCAATACCGTTCAGTCAAATGTCAATTCAAGGATGATCGAGTGGCACCGGCGTCTCGCCGGTGAGGCATAAGTAAGAGCGTTGCCATGAGTTCTATCTGGACTTTTGCAAAACGCAGATTCGAACTCCCCTCTCCCTCTGGGAGAGGGGCAGGGGGTGAAGGCATAGGAAAGGCGTTTCTCGGTGAATCGCCCTCACCCTAACCCTCTCCCAGAGGGAGAGGGGACCAATTTGCAAAAGTCCAGTTCTATCACACCGGCGAGACGCCGGTGCCACTGTGTTTGTGTTACGCCGCGGTGCGCGGCTCCGGCGGAGGAGTCTTGACGCTGCTGAGCCCGAGCCGTTCGCGGCGGTACGTTCCGGTGGTGATTCGCTCGATCCAGGCGGTGTTGTCCAGATACCACTGTACGGTGCGCTGCAGGCCGGACTCGAAATCCTCGCGGGGTTTCCAGCCCAAACGGTCTTGGATCTTGGCGGCGTCGACGGCGTAGCGGCGGTCGTGGCCGGGGCGGTCGGCGACAAAGGTGATCAGCCGGGAGCAGGGCAGGTGCGGCAGCTCTGGTCGCAGGCGGTCGACGATCGCACAGATCGACCGGACCACCTCGAGATTTGTCCGTTGGCAATCGCCGCCGATGTTGTAGACCTCGCCGGGCGTTCCCTGCTGGAGCACCGTGCGCAGCGCCCGGCAATGGTCTTCCACGTAGAGCCAGTCGCGGACGTGCTGTCCGTCGCCGTAGACCGGCAGGGGTTTGCCCTCGACGGCGCTGAGGATCATCAGGGGGATCAGCTTTTCGGGAAACTGATATGGCCCGTAGTTGTTCGAGCAGTTGGTGGTCAGCACCGGCAGGCCGTAGGTATGATGGTAGGCCCGGACGAAGTGGTCGGCGGCGGCCTTGGAGGCGGCATAGGGCGAGTTGGGTCTGTAGGGGCTCTGCTCGCTGAAGCTATCCTCTCGCTCCTGACCCCTGGCCCCCAGCGATCCGTAGACCTCGTCGGTCGAGACGTGGAGGAAGCGGAACCGGGACTGTCGGGGCTTTGGCAGGTTGGCCCAGTAGGTTCGGGCGGCCTGGAGCAGTCGGAACGTACCGGTGACGTTGGTTTCGACGAAGGCGCCGGGCGAGTCGATGGAACGGTCGACGTGGGATTCGGCGGCAAAGTTGACCACGGCCCGGGCGCGATATTGTTCCAGGAGCCGGCTCAACAGCGGTCCGTCGCAGAGGTCGCCGTGGACGAAGAGGTATCGGGGGTGGTCGGCCAGATCGGCCAGCGAATCGAGGTTGCCGGCGTAGGTCAACTTGTCGAGGTTGACCAGGGGCGTGTTTTCGTGGGCCAGCCAGTGGCGGACAAAGTTACTGCCGATGAACCCGGCTCCGCCGGTAACGAGAATGCTTTCCATAGCTTTCGGAAGTTGTTGCCGATACGAGAGTTGCGGCGTTTTGGGCAACGCCGTTGGGCGCGCAAACGCGTGCCGACGGCGCGGCCGATCAGGGGGCGGGATGGTAACCGCGGCGTCGGGGCGATGTCAACCCCGGCTGGGCCGGATGGCCCGGAGGGTTTTGCCCCCTGGCCGAAGTGGCTCGCAGAAGGGGGGACAGCCGGCCGGTTGTCTTTTGACGGGCCCCGTCAACCTTGGCAAATGGGGTTTGAGGTATCGGTTTCAGCCGGCGTTTTCCGCCTGAAGGCGGCACCACGAACGGGTCGGCCCCACATATATTATATATTGGGATTCAGAGCCTCGGTCGCAGGGCCTGGAGCCGGACCTCGAGGTCGTGTTTTTCGTCTTCCCTTTCGACGGTCACGGTGACCTTGTCGCCGACCTTGTGCTTTCTCAAGGCCGAGACCAGGGTCTTGAGGCCGGTCACGGTGTCATCGTTCACCGCCACGATCACGTCTCCCAGTCGGATGCGTCTGTTTCGAGCGAAGACGGTCGGCCGGATTCCTGCCTTTTCGGCTGCGCTGCCTTCTCTGACGGTCAGGACCAGGGCGCCCTCGATGCCGAGCTGCCGGGTGATGTGAGGCTGCGCGATCGTCACGCCCAGTCCGGGGCGGACTACTCTGCCGTTGGCAATAAGTTCGGGGACGGTCTGGTTGATGGTGTCGACGGGGACCGCGAAGCCGACGCCGGCGTAGACTCCGGAGGGACTGACGATGGCGGTGTTCATACCGATCAGCCGGCCGGCGCTGTCGAGCAGTGGTCCGCCGGAATTGCCGGGGTTGATAGCCGCGTCGGTCTGGATTGCGCCCTCGATGGGATGTCCCGTCAAGGACTTGATCTGGCGCCCCAGCCCGCTGATCACACCGGTGGTGAGCGAGCGGTCGAGACCGAAGGGGTTTCCGATTGCGAAGACCTTCTGTCCGACTTCCAGGTCGTGGGAGGTGCCGATCGGCATGGGGGTGAGTTGGGAGGGTCGTGAGTTGATGCGCAGCACGGCCAGGTCTTCTTCCGGTGAGCTGCCGACCAGCACGGCGTCCCAGGTGGTGTTGTCGCTGAGTGTGACCTGTGCCCGGTCCACGTTGCGGATGACGTGGAAGTTGGTAATCACGTGTCCGCGCTCGTCCCAGACGATGCCCGACCCGGCGCCGCGGGGGATCTCCTGCAGGTTGAGGGTGAAGGAATCGCGGCGGACCACCTGGGTGGTGATGTAGACGACCGAGGCAGAGGCGCCGCGAAACAGCTCGATGGTCGATTTCTCGTCGTCGGCCAGGTTGCCCCGGGGGGTAATCGGCCGGGGCTGGGCCCCGTTGCGCGTGAACAGGGCGGGACCGAAGGTCCAGATGCTCTGCACCAGCAGCAGCGCCACCAGGGCGATCAACAGAGCCAGCAGCACGTTCGAGACCGGATTTCTTCCGATGGTTCGCATTTCGAGGTCCCCGGGAAAGTTCGACGGGCAGAGCGGAGTCGTTTGGCGGCGCGTTCCGGCCACCATTAATAGTATTCCTGGTGGGACCGGCCGGGTCAACCGGAGGCTCGCAACATCCGGGACAATCGGCACGATCATACGGGGCGCAGTCGATTGCGTGCTATCATTTTTCGGGGATTGTCAGTTGCCGGTTGGCCTTGTAGTGGAGGACGTTTCATGAGCAAGTTTCATGAGTTGGTGTCGGCTTCGCTGGCCGACGGAAAGATCGACGACCCGGAAGTGGCCCTGATCCGGGAGCATCTGTATCGGGACGGGCGTCTGGACATGGAGGACGTGAAGCTGCTGGTCGAGCTGTATTGCGGTGCGGCCGATTACTGCGACGCGTTCGACGACCTATTCTTCTCGGTGCTCGAGGAGGTATTCCTTGCCGACGGCGAGATTCAGCCCAGCGAGCAGTTCTACTTGCTGAAGATGCTCTACTCGGATCGGAAGATCCGGGACCGCGAGAAGGACTTTCTAATGAGGCTGAAGGAAAAGGCCACGCACGTCGCGCCCGAGTTCGAGGCACTCTGCCAGGAGGCGTTCGAGGCGCACCCGACTGCCTGGAGCGTGGGAGGCAGGTAATACTACTGCGCGATGTTATTCCGCGAAGATGCCCTAAGTGCTGTTCGACAATGGGTTATGGTACCGTCACTCTTCGCGGTTTAGCGGGCGGGCTTGCCCGCCGTGTCGTTGGGCATACTTCCGCTGTAAGTCCACGGCGGGCAAGCCCGCCCGCTAAACGGCGAACTGCCGAAGCGTGCCGCAACATAGCGCAGTAGTGGTAAGGGGTCGCCCGGAAGAACCTCCAAGAACACGATGGATGGGAGGCTGGAACTCTTTTGCTACGGCCGGGGTCGCTGCCGCGCGGGCGGGAATTGCCACGAAAGGCAGCGTAGGCTAGAATCGGGGCTTCCTGGCGTGAAAGTTCCATGGCACGGGCGGCGTGACACTTCAGAGGACTATCCGATGAGAGCTGCGGCATGGTCGACGGTGATTGTTCTGGCGGCGGGGCTGCAACTGGCACTTCCCGCCGGAATCTTGGCCGCGGACGGCTGGACGGCCTTGTTCGACGGGAAGACGCTGGCGGGATGGAAGGTTGCCGAGAATCCGGATTCGATCCGCGTGCGGGACGGGGCGATCGTATGCGACGGTCCCCGGGCGCACGTGTTCTACACCGGCGACGTGCAAAAGGCCGACTTCACGAACTTCGAGCTGAAGGCCCAGGTGATGACCCGGCCCGGGGCGAACTCGGGGATCTATTTCCATACCGCGTACCGGGAAAGCGGCTATCCGACCAACGGCTACGAGGTCCAGATCAACAACAGCCAGCCCAGGCGCGGGAGCTACTACGAATTCAGGAAGACCGGCAGTCTGTACGGCGTTCGAAACCTGTACAAGAGCATCGCCAAGGACAACGAGTGGTTTCGGCTGCACGTGATCGTGACCGGCAAGCGGATCAGGATTTCGGTGAACGAAACGCCGGTGGTCGACTACACGGAGCCGGTCCGTCCGGTTCGCAGCCGGGGGCGGAGGGGGCCGTTTCTGTCGCATGGGACGTTTGCCATTGAGTGCCACGATCCGCAGAGCAGAGTGTCGTTCAAGAGTATTCAAGTGAAGCCCCTGCCGGATGACGTCTCGGTTGCTGCCGCGGAGCAGTCGGTTGTAGATCGGCGCTACTCGGAGATCATGCGTTTGCAGATGAGCAACTTCCCGCTGGTCGACTATCACGTGCATCTGAAGGGTGGCCTGACGCTGGACGAGGCGCTGGCGAATTCCAGGCGAGTGGGGATCAACTACGGAATCGCCCCGAATTGCGGCCTGGGGTTCCCGATCACCGCCGACGCGGGAATCTACAAGTTTCTGGAGAGCATGAAGGGCCGGCCGGCTTTCGTGGGGATGCAGGCGGAGGGGCGCGAGTGGGTGGATATGTTCTCCAAAGAGGCCATCGGGCAGTTCGACTACGTTTTTACGGACGCCATGACCTTTACCGACTCCAGAGGCAAGCGGACTCGTCTCTGGATTCGCGAAGAGGTGGAGATCGACGACGAGCAGGCGTTCATGGATATGTACGTGGGCAAGATCCTGTCGGTATTGAACCACGAGCCGATCGACATCTACGTGAACCCCACGTTTCTGCCGGCGGTTATCGCCGGGAAGTACGATCAACTGTGGACGGAAGAGCGCATGGGCAAGGTGATCGCCGCGGCGGTGAAGAACCACGTGGCCATCGAGATCAACGCCCGGTACCGGCTTCCCAGTCCGAAGTTCATCAAGCGGGCGAAGAAGGCGGGAGTGAAATTCGCCTTGGGGACGAACAACGGGGGCAAGAATCTGGGGAGGCTGGAGTATTGTCTGGACATGATCCGGGAGTGCGGTTTGACGTCCCGGGATATGTTTATGCCCAAGCGGCGCTGAGCCGAAAAGGGGACAGTTCAGATTTGTGCGCAGCACCGTCCGGGCCGCTGGGGGCGGCAACTCCGGAGAATCACGCCGCGAGGGCTAAACGGATCTCCTCCCGGAATCACGCAACCTTTTTTAGCCTTCCGTCGGGTCGTTGTTTTCGTATGATTGTGGGCAAGCAGCTCCTACCTCTACCGTTGGATTGGGATCACGGCCATGTCCGCGGATATCTCTGAACTGGTTGCCGGTCTGGAACACTCCGCCCGGGCGGAGCGGGGCAAGGCGGCGGAGGAACTATCTCGCCTGGGAGCCGGGGCCCGCGGGGCCGCCGTGCCGCTGGTTCGAGCGTGCGGCGATGAGTCGGAAGAGGTACGCGAGTGGGCGGTGGCCGCGCTGGAGGAGTTGGGGCCGCCCTCGCCGGCGGACGCCGACGCCCTGAGTTCGTTGCTGGGGGAGAAAAACACCGACGTGGGCTACTGGGCCGCGACCCTGCTGGGGCGGCTGGCGGGAGAGGCCGCGCCGGCGGTGGCCGCCCTGGCAGCCACCTTGTCGAGTTCTGCGGCCATGGCGGTGCGCCAGCGGGCCGCCTGGGCGTTGGGCAAGATCGGCCCCCCGGCGGCCGCGGCACTCGGGGCGTTGAACAGTTCGGCCGGCGACGAGGATGCCCGGCTGGCACGGCTCGCACGGCGGGCAATCGAGCAGATCGGCTGCTAGCGGCTCGTTGAAAAAGTTGGATTCCGACAATCTGGGTGCCACTGCTGGCTTGTCCAGCAGTGTTTTTCCCGGAGAAGACGTTCCGCACTGCTGGACAAGCCAGCAGTGCCACCCTTCTTCAACGGGCTGCTAGCACCGGACGGTTTTTCCCTGCTGGAACTGGTATGGATGCCGGTGCGGCGTTCGGGTATGCTCCCGGCCCAATTCTGATCGGCAGATTTCTCTGGCCGACGCACCCTGGCAAACGCATGGAGGCGTACTATGTCGCGGTTTCTTCTCTTGGCAGTACTGGCCGCCGGGCTCGGTCTGACCGGCTGCAACGTGGAACAGGCCCTGGACGACCTGGCCGGCAAGGCCCCCGCTGGGGTCTCGATCAGAGGCCAGGCAATTCTACCGAAGGTGGTCGACGGCGAGACGATCAAGATAGCGTCGTTCAACATCCAGGTCTTCGGCACCTCGAAAATGAAGAAGCCGAAGGTGATGGACGTGCTGGCAAAGGTGATCAGGCGGTTCGACGTGGTGGCCGTGCAGGAGGTCCGGTCGAAGGACCAGGGCGTGGTGCCGAAGTTCGTGGAGATGATCAACGCCGAGGGCGCCCACTACGACTACGTGATCGGTCCCCGGCTGGGCCGGACCTCGAGCAAGGAGCAGTACGTCTTTATCTTCGACGCCAGCAGAATCGAAGTCGATCGCAGCTCGGTCTATACGGTCCCGGACCCCGACGACTATCTGCACCGTGAGCCGCTGGTGACGCGGTTCCGCGTGCGAGGGATTCCGACCGAGCAGGCCTTTACCTTCAGCCTGGTCAATATCCACACCGATCCCGACGAGACCGACCAGGAGCTGGACGCCCTGGACGACGCGTTCGTCTCCGTTCAGCGCAACGCCAGCGGAGAGGACGACGTGATCCTGCTGGGCGACCTGAACGTCGACGAGTATCACCTGGGTGAGCTGGGCCAACTGCCGAACGTTGTGCACGCGATCGCGGGCGTTACGACCAACACCCGGGGCACGAAATCGTACGACAACATTCTCTTCGACCGGCAGGCCACGCTGGAGTTCACGGGTTCCTGGGGCGTAATGGATCTGGCGGCCGAGTTTGGCCTTACCGTTGACGAGGTCCTGGAGGTGTCGGACCATCTGCCGGTCTGGGCCGAGTTTGCCGTCCGCGAAGGGGGAGCCGCAGGTACGGTGGCCGCGCGGCCGGGGACGACGACGCCGCGGTAGGTGGATCGCGTGGCCGGACCTCTCTGGCACGTGCCCCTCACCCCCGGCCCCTCTCCCCGCAAGCGAGGCGAGGGGAGGAGGTTCTTGGATAGGCAGTAAATCGTCGTGCGAAAATGTGGGGCGATGCGGATGGCGGACGGGCGCGGGTCCGTTTAGAATATGGGTTGCAGGTTTGTCCGCAGCCCTTCTACACGGAGACGCCATCTGCCATGAGACACCTTCACGGAACCGTACTGATCGCGCTGGCCGCCGCAGTGGTGCTTTCCGCCGGTAAACCCGCGGCCCGGGCCGCGGACCCCAGGCCCAACATAGTGGTGATCCTGGTCGACGACATGGGCTTCTCCGACCTGGGCTGCTACGGCGGCGAGATCGTCACGCCCAACCTCGATCGGCTGGCAGCCCGCGGGTTGCGGTTCACGCAGTTCTACAACACCGCCAAGTGTTCGCCCACGCGTGCCACGCTGCTGACGGGTTTGTATCACCCCGAGGTCGGCGTGGCGGCCTTGCGCGACTGCATGACCCTTGGCGAGGCGATGCGCCGGGCCGGCTACTTCACGATCATGACGGGCAAGTGGCACCTGGGCAGCCAGCCGGTCGACCGGGGGTTCGATCGGTACTTCGGCCACCTCAGCGGGGCGACCAACTTCTTCACCGGCGACAACACCTTCCGCCTGGGCCGCGAACCCTTCCGCGTGCCCGCCACCGGTTTCTACACCACCGACGCCATGACGGACTACGCGATCCGGTTCCTGAATGAAGCGGCCGCAGCGAAGCGGCCGTTTCTGCTCTACGTCGCCTTCAATGCGCCGCACTACCCGCTCCAGGCGCCCAAGGAAGAGGTTCAGAAGTACCGCGGAAAGTACATGATCGGTTGGGACAAGCTCCGGCGGCAGCGCCACCGGCGGCAGTTGGAGATGGGGTTGCTCGAGGCGGACTGGAAGCTCAGCCCGCGGCCGGACGACGTGCCCGCGTGGGATTCGCTGAGCGAGGAAGCACAGCAGAAGGAAGACCTGCGGATGGCCACCTACGCCGGGATGATCGATCGGGTCGATCAGAACATCGGCCGGCTGGTGGGGAAGCTCGACGAGATGGGGGTAACGGACAATACGCTGATCATGTTCCTCTCGGACAACGGGGCGTGTCCGTTCGAGCGCAGCAAGCGGACGCACCTGCCGCCGTGGGACCCGCAGTCGTACTGGACGTACGACAAATCGTGGGCCCACGCCTGCAACACGCCGTTCCGCTGGTATAAACAGAACCAGCACGAGGGCGGGATCTCCACGCCGCTGATCGTGCACTGGCCCGGCGGGCTGAAGGTCAGGGCCGGTTCGATTACGCACCAGCCGGGGCACTTGATCGACATTATGGCCACTTGCCTGGAGGCGGCCGGCTCGGAGTATCCGCAGAAGCTCGGCGACCGGACGCTGAAACCGCTGCGCGGCAAGAGCCTGGTGCCGATTTTCCGGGGCCAGCAGCGCCAGGGCCACGAGGTGATCTACTTCCAGTTCTCCAACAACCGGGCGGTGCGCCGCGGCAAGTGGAAGCTGGTCTCGGCCCGGGGCGGACCCTGGGAGCTGTACGACCTGCAGGCCGACCGCACGGAACTGAACGACCTGGCCGGTGCCCAACCGCAATTGACGGCCGAACTGGGCAAGCTCTGGGAGAGTTGGGCCGCGGAGGTGGGGGTGGGTGCTCGGAGACGCGGAAAGGGCAAGGCCGCCGAGCGGACCGGCAAGAACAAGAAGCGGCGGAAGGTGGCGCCTTGAGCACTCGTGCTTCGCGGATTTGCAGCGGCAATGCGCGGGTGCCATGACGGCCCGGGTGGCACCGATAGCCGAGCTATCTGCCACCCGCGTCGACCGCGCCCAGGTTATCGCCCCACCTCGTTGTGCCTCCCGTGGCTGACGCCACCCCGATTGCAGAGCAATCGCGGCCACCCACGAGTTCAATCGGTGGCACCCGGGAGCTATCGGTGCTACCCGCTGCCACGCCCGAACAGAATGGCGCCTCCAACTCAACGGCGGGCAAGCCCGCCCGCTAAACCTAACTTCTCCCAGGGATCTGAGTGCAACGCGTTGGCGTGACACGAGTTAAGCGTGAATGGATTTGCGCGGATTCTGGCTACAGGGGGGCTTTCAGTAGCGCGAGAGCCCGCTGCT
>SDBV01000450.1_pt1 | contig 59349 bp, 61 predicted proteins | sample 2277081 | NCBI WGS metagenome assembly SDBV01 (sample SAMN10402039, study PRJNA504765) | marine sediment metagenome | isolation source: marine sediment core GS10_PC15, 223 cmbsf | place: Arctic Ocean: Southern Knipovich Ridge | collected 2010
GAGAAATGTATTGATATCTGTAATGGTATTGAACTGGGATCCAAGGTCTTCCAAAAGGGGGTTGTTCTCGAAGGAGATCCGTCAGAGGAACTACTGGAGTATTCAAAAGGAACAGATTTACTCGTACTTGGACAGAGAGGTGAAAACGCTTCTTTTAAGAGAGAATTGATTGGATCCACCTCGGAAGAGCTGATACGCAGGGCTGAAGTTCCTGTCCTGATCTGCCCTCAGGAAGAAGGAAGTCTTGGTAAATCCCTTTTAGTTCACGAGGGAAGTAGCTCCTCAGAGAGTGCTTTTGAATTTTATATTAATAATTTTAGTGTGGTTAATAGCGAATTGATAGTGCTTATTACTGAGCATTTTGATGATATAAAGAAAAGTATAGTAGATAAATTAAAAATTCTGGAAGATAAAGGGGTAAAGGTTGTACTTGAGAATTGTAACGGTTCAGCAGCAAAGAAGGCTCTTGAACTAATGGATACACGTTCTATAAAAACCATCATTCTTGGTTCTCATGGTAAACATAAATTAACCGAATACCTCCTTGGCAGTGTTACTATACATATAATTAGAAAAAGTACTCTTCCTGTGTTTATCGTTCATTAAAATCACTTGTAAAATAGTCCTATCTTGATTATTCTTAGTATGAATTGGTTTAGGGAGGAAAGATGGCAGAAAGCAATGACAGCAAATTACAGTTGGTTACATTCCAGCTGGGCTCAGAGAGTTATGGTATTGATATAATGATTGTAGATGGTATTGTCAGAGTTGAAGAGACCCGTGCTATTCCAAATGCCCCAAACTATGTTGATGGTATTTATAATCTTAGAGGTGAAATAATTCCAATTATTAATCTCCATAAGCGTTTTCAGATTCGTCGTGCAGAGTTAAGCGAAGAGGATATGCTTCTGAGCGGATTTATTATCATTAAGATCAGTGGAATGAAAATTGGTGTTATAATTGATAAGATTTCAAGAGTTATTAGCGTAGATTTGAATACGATGCAGCTTCCACCCCAAATGCTGTCCGGGATAGGAGCTGAGTATATACAGGGTGTATTTACAAGGGATGAAGGTTATTTAATTTTACTTGATATTGAAAAACTTTTTGATCCAAGGGAGCTGCAACAGCTTGGGAAATTAAGTAGTTAAGCAAATGATTCCAATTTATAAACCATCAATCAAACGTAAAGAAATGGATGCATTGCTTTCAACTCTGGTCTCCGATTATATAGACTCTAAAAATGATAATAGTGAGTTTCTTAAGGCTATTACAAACTTTCTGCATCTTGAAGGTGGTGCTCTTTTAAGGGATTATTCTACAGCAATTTCTGTCTCACTGGATGCCCTTGAGTTAAAATCCGGAAGTAAGGTTTTGATGTCGCCTCTTTCACCTTCTTCTTATCTGAAGGAATTGGAAAAACGGTCAATGACAGCCATCTATGCTGATGTAGATCTGGCAAGTGGGTGTATTAGTACTGAGGAAATAGAAAGACTTCTTGATTCTGGAATTGATGCTGTTATTCTATATTCTCCAAATGGGGTAAGCCCTGAATATAGTTTGTTATCAGATATTGATGTCCCGATAATTGAGGATATTACTACTTCTATAGGTTGTCGAATTGATAAAGAGGAGAGGGATTGGACGGCAGACATAATTATTCTTAGAATGGAGCTCATGGATATAATAACTTCAGGTGAAGGTACAGCCGTTCTTGCGGGCGATAAGAAAAACCTGTCTGGTCTTCGTCATACTCTCTCGGATCTTCCTGTAACTTCTTATCTTCTTAATATGCATGCTGCTATGGGACTTATTCAACTTGATTCCATTGAACACTTTCTTGAAAGAAGAAGAGAGATTGGTGGTGTTTTTGAATCTTCGATACTGAAAGGAAATCATAAGGTATTTCATTCACCGGAAGATGTTGAACGTAATTATCCGACCTTTCATGTTATCCTTAACAGTCCACTAAAAGAAGTTAGTCGGTATGCAAGAAAGAATGGTGTTATGACAGGGTTGGCTTTTTCTGATTCCTCTTTGGCTCTTGAACCGGATGATTCAAGGAAATGCCCTAATGCCAGCTCTTTGCTCCTTCGGACTGTTGTTTTTCCTTTATATCCAAGCCTGGGCAGTCGTAATACTGAAACAATTGCCAGATTGCTCTCTACACTCCCATGATAAAAGGCCATAATAAAAAGGTAGTAGTATGAATCGAAATATATCAAAAGTTATAATAGTTGTTAATCTCCAGAAAAATGGTGCTGCCCTTCTTATAGATGAGATAAGCAGCTATTTAAAAGACTTAGGAATAGAGGTTGTTGTTTTCTCATATTCAGGGAAAACTGAGATACCGGAGTTGGAGACTGCAGACCTTGTTTTTTCTCTTGGCGGAGATGGTACGGTTTTATTCTGTTCCAGAATAGTTGAGAGCATGAGTATACCTATTTTAGCTGTAAATATAGGTGATTTTGGGTTTATCACTGAAATTTCAAAGCAGGAATGGAAATCTGCCTTTACTAAGTATCAGAACGGTCAGTTAAATCTTTCCAGGAGGGTAATGATAAAGGTTATGGTTGAACGGGATGGTGTTCATGTTGCTTTTCATAAAGGCCTGAATGATGCAGTAATCAGTTCAAATGGTATTTCAAATATCATTAAACTAAATCTTCAAATTAATGAGACAAATCTTGGTAAATACAGAGCAGATGGTATTATTGTTGCAACACCCACCGGATCTACAGCTTATAGTATTTCGGCTGGTGGCCCTATATTGGATCCTGAGATGGAGGCTTTGATAATCAACCCTATTTGCCCTTTTACACTCTCTAACAGGCCTATTGTAGTGTCTGGTAATGAGGTGATTCATATTACTGTAGAAGAGGGGCAAAGGGCAGATGTTATTCTATCTGTTGATGGTCAGGATGCATATCCTCTTAAAGCTGGAGATCAAATAATAGTAGAACGGTCACAGACTAAGGCTCTTTTAATTCGTTCTGATAAACGTAACTTTTATGATATTCTGCGATCCAAGTTGAACTGGTCTGGAGGAGCAAATGCTTGAAGAGCTTTCTATAACAAATTATGCTCTCATTGAGGAACTTGTTGTAACTTTTGATGCCAGATTTAATATCCTTTCAGGGGAGACTGGAGCCGGTAAATCAATAATTATCGGAGCTCTTGGACTAATTCTTGGTACAAAGGCTGATGCATCATCTATCCGGACTGGCTGCAATGAAACGCAGGTCTCTTGTGTAATCAGAATCCCAGATGAAAATGAAGCTGCCTCGTGGCTTACTGAACATTCTATAGAACCTGAAGATGGTCGGATTATTATAAGAAGAGTCTTACGTCAAAGTGGCCGGGGCTCTATTTTTATACAGTCAGTATCAGCCAGCCGAAAAGATCTTGAAGAACTCACCGCTTTCATTTTTGATCTGCATGGTCAGCACTCTCATCAGTCATTACTAAGTATTGATAATCAGCGGAAACTTCTGGATCGATATGCCGGAGTTGAGGAAGCTGTTATAAATTTAAGAAATAATTTTACAGAGTTGTCAGAAATGAAGGCTAACCTGAATTCCATGATCAGCACCGAAAGTGAAATAGCCCGTGAAAGAGAACTTCTTGTTCATAGTAGTAAGGAGATTGAGAAAGCTGACTTACAGGTTGATGAAGAAGAATCCCTTATAAAGGAACGTACAATTCTGGTGCAGCATGAAAAGCTATTGGATTATTTCGATGATTGTAGAAATTCTCTTTCCGAAAATCCAGGTGGTGCTCTATCTGTTCTGAGGACTGCAAGATCAGCAATGGATAGTTTATCAGCAACTGTTGCAGACCTTAAGCCTATGGCTTCCCGGCTTGACGATGCCTTTTATGAGATTGAGGATGTATTTGAATCTCTGCGTCAGTTTCAGGATGCTATTGATTTTACTCCTGGAAGACTTGAGGAGTGCGAGGATAGGCTGCAGCTTATTCACGGACTTCAGAAAAAATATGGAGATACAATCAGAGACGTACTTGATTATAGGGAAAAAGCTAATAATAGAATTATTGTTATGGAGAACAGTAAAAATAACAGAACTGCTCTGGAAGAGGATATATTTCTTCTGGAAAAAACAGTTCTCAGTAATGCTGGTGAGATTTCAAGAAAGCGAACTGAATTTGGAGAAAAGCTTCAGTCAGAAATAATAACCAATTTAGCACCTATGGGTTTGCAGAAAGCTATGTTTAAGATAGATGTTTCGTTTAGAGAGAATAATAATGGTAAACCATCCTGTGGTCCAAATGGACTTGATAGGGTAGAGTTTTTAATTTCTCCAAATGAAGGAGAACCTATGAAACCTCTCAGAAATATAGCATCCGGAGGAGAGCTTTCCAGGATCATGTTGAGTATAAAATCAGTTCTGGCTGAATCGGACAGTGTTCTTTCCCTGATCTTCGACGAGATTGATACAGGGATAGGTGGTGAGGTTGCCTTATCAGTGGGAAAGCATCTGGCAGAAATTGGTAAACACCGGCAGATTCTTTGTATAACACACCTTGCGTCAATAGCAGTTCATGCCGATAAGCATATTAAGGTAGAGAAAAGAGTTGTTGATGGTAGAACCTTTACTACAATAGAAAGTATCAATGAGGTTGACAGAGTTTCTGAGATTGCCAGAATGCTTTCAGGTGATAGTTCCGGTACAGCTTCTCTTGAGCATGCCAGAGAATTGTTGGAGAAATATGGGCATTAATGCTATTTCCCGAATGGTACGCTACTAGAAATAGCAAAAAATGCCAATTCCAGGAGTTGAAGGAGTTTTGGTGGGTAAGATTAGTAGTGCAGCCAGAAGCAAATATGCTGAACGGATAAAAGAGTATAAAACTCAAATAGAAGATATTCTATCTAAAGAAAAAAGTGTATTGAGTATTTTGAATAAGGATAATGCAGATTCGTCTTATAAACGTCTGGTCCTTGCAGATGACAGTCTAAACATGGTTTCTTACTATTTGCTCATGAATCAGCTTTCTCTTACTTTTTTGGGAGTTAAAAATGAAGGAATGCTGAACGATGCACGTAAGAGGTGTTATCAGGCTATTATCTATCTTGAACAAGTTGTGACAGATTATATTGATGCCCCTTTCTCAGAGTATGAGGATAATCTGGAGAAAATTGATGACTTTGATGATAATCAGCGGCTTGATCTACTCAAAAAGCTTGGGTTTTCCATAGCCTCTGTTAAGGATGGGTATGGAGATAATAACAAATGGAAGTGGTCGTTTGTTGAGGTGGAGGGGAGATTCGGAACGATTGCAAAAAACCTGATAAATCTAAAAACTTTTGTTGCTGGAATGGATCCCCGGGTGGAAGGTTATGAGACAAGGTTAAAACATCTTTCTATGGTAAAGGACCTTCTAAATGATTCTGCGAAGCGCTACCGGGAAAAATATGAACTTTCGACATTCCGAATTGACGATTTTAAAAAAGCGATACAATATCTCTCTGCATTGAGACGCCTTCTTGCTATGTTGGGCGAAGCAGGTTCAAACGAAGAGTTGAAAAAAAAGATTGAGATTTGGAAAGCAAAGATGGACGCAGATCAGCGAAAAAAAGAATCGTCTCATCGGAAATAATTTCTTGAGCAATATAAATCAGCTTAAATCAGGAGACTTATAATTTGAAAATAATAAAGAGGTTCTTTATTATTCTAATTCTTATTACATATTTCTTTATATTCGGGCGGCATTTACCTTCTGAAATAACATATGTCCCTTTATGGGTAGAAGATTTGAAAAGAGCAGATTTGTTTGATAGAAACTCTGAACAGGATCCTGAATCTTTTAGATTGAATGGGAAATTCGGTTACCTTTACGGTAATGGTAAAATTACATATCTGGATGATCTACTGTATGGAGTTGCAATTGATGAAACTGGATTTATTAGTTATTCCAGGCAAAATGATGTGTTGGTCATTAGAGATACTGAAGGTCTGTTTCTAAATACCATAGAACTTGCCGGATATCCCTTTTTTTCAGGTAATAGAAGATTTATAATATCCTACGATAATAATAGAATAAGTGAAATTAATACAATTGGTACCATTATCTGGCAAAAAACATTCAGCTCTTCAATTACTTCTGTTTCTGCGGCTGAGTCTCTTTTATTTATAGGGACGGTTAATGGAGAATTTCGCTTGATGGATTTAACAGGGAAAGTTGTTTTTATTCATGCCGGCACAACAAGTAGAATAAATGTTGTTTATGGTGGAACTGTTTCCGAAAATGGGAATTACATATTGACTGTTTCTGGTATCGACCCTCAGCTCATTATGTTTTGGGGTAGAAATGGTGATGGCTATCGTATCGAATCCACATGGAGTATTGATCGGGAATTACGTCGACATGCTGTTACAGGTTTTTCGGAGGATGGTTTGTTTGCCTTTGTGGAAGCTGAAGATGAGTTATTGCTTATTGAGTTGAAGAAAAAAAAATTGAATTCAATCAAGATAACCGGAAGGCTTCAATATATAGATTTTCCTGGAGAAGCAGAGCTTATTCATTCTATCGGAAAGGATGAAGATGGGCTCTATCTGATGACAGTAGAAACAGATGGGGATCAGTTGTTTTATACCAGATTAACAGGAACTGATATAATGTTTAAAAGAGATCATAAAAGAATTATTTTAGGTTTGGATAGTAAACTTATAGGTTTTGATTTGGAGTCTATGTGATGAAAAGGATTCTGTTTTATTTGATTTTAACCCTTTCTTTCGTTTCTGTTTACGGATTTCAGTGGCCTGTAGAAGATGTTGTTATTATCTCAACCTTCGGAGAGAGTGAATTTAATCAGTTTGTAAAAGGTATTGATATTGGCGGTAAATCCCAGGATGTTAAACCTATAGATGCAGGAGAATTGGTGTTTTATTCACGTCCGGGAGCAAGCCCTCTGGATCTTCCTTCCGGCCTTGGGGTATATGTAATTTATCAACATAATAATGGTATTCGCTCATTGTACGGTCATCTGGAAGATGGATCAGTAAATACTGACCAGCAGCTTGTTAATTTATATGACACTATAGGGAGAATGGGAGCTACTGGAAGTGCGATTGGGACTATGTTACATCTTCAGGTAATAGATACTGAATTTGAAAAATATATTAATCCCCTTCTTTCATTACCTTTTCTAATTGATGGGAGTAAACCCTTAATAAATGAAGTGTATCTAATTAATGAAGAAGGTATGAATGTTCTTACACCCAATGAACTAATTAAATCTGGTGTATTTGGTTTAAGTGCTGATATACGTGACTTAAGTGAAAGTGCTGGCTATTACTGTCCTGTCTCTCCATTCTCTATCTCATTATTTATAAATGGGGAAAATCTTGCGAATATTAATTTCGAGTCACTCAAAATTAGCGATGGAGAGATGGTTCTTCAGGAATCAGAGGGAATTACTCATGGTAGACTTTATAGAGGTGACTGGGAATTTTATCTGGGAGATTTTGAACTGAATCCAGGAGATGTTATGATAGAGATTTCTGTAAAGGATTTTGCAGGGAATGAGGGTGTTAAAATTTTTCCTCTTAAAATCACGGAGTGACATTGAAGACTTATTCCAGTTTGCCGAATGACGAGCGTAAAAACGATATTAGTTGTAATTTATGTGGGAGCACAGATAGAAAGCTGTACTGGGATTGTGGCGAATATACATTTTCCAGGTGTAGCGATTGTAGTTTGATATTTCAGTATCCACAGCCTGTACAGGCAGATCTTTCCTTCAGGTATGATAATAAATACTTTGAATATGAGATTGATAATGAGGAAATATTCTTTGGTTTAATGTTAAAAACCCTTAAAGATATCGATTTTAATAAACAAACTACAGATATGATGAAGGATGGTCCTGAAATTCTCGATGTGGGGTGTGCAACAGGGATGCTTTTGAAACATATGGAGAGCCTTGGCTGGCAGGGTAGGGGTGTTGAATTATGCACATCTTCTGCTGCATATGGCAGGCAGGAAAGGAAGCTGTCTATTTTTAATGGTACTCTTACGGAAGCCGGATATTCAGATAATCAATTCTCTGTTATTCACTCCTCTCACCTCATAGAACATCTGACAAACCCTTCCGATTATATTTCTGAGGCTTTCCGTATACTAAAGCCTGGCGGGTTGCTTATAACTACTACTCCCAATACAAGTAGTTTTCAAAGATGGCTATTGGGACGAAACTGGAGATCTGCAATTGCGGATCATATGTTTCTCTTTTCTGTCAGAACCCTTTCATCTCTTCTTTTATCGGAGGGGTTTGAAATTGTCACCACTAAAACCTGGGGAGGAATTGCAGTTGGGATGGCTCCCGGATTTATTAAAAAACCTCTCGATTTTCTCGCCAAGAAATTTGGATTTGGAGATGTAGTAGTTATTCTGGCAAGGAAAAAAGATTGATTTTATCCTTTAGGTCGTCAACATTAATTGAAAGAATATCACTCATCGCTATAAGTTGATTCAGGATTTGATGAGATTTTTTATCAGGAGTATACCTTGGATCATCCAGACTCTTTCTCCATTCTTCAACATGGTGGAATACAAGGTTTTGAGGGATAGTTACTTCCGGCTCTATTCCTCCAATTCTTGCATTTTCGTACAGTCTGAAGATATACTGTATTGAAAAATCATTTATCAGAGGTTGAGGTTTGTCGAACTGAACAGCCAGATAGCGTGAAAGTCTGTGGGATATTTCGTCTTTATCTATACTTATATTGAATATTTCGACAAATCTTAAAAGGTCCTCCATAGTTTTAAGGTCGGTCTCGGAAATATACTTTTGAGGATCTGAGAGGATTTGTTTCAACTGTGTTGTCACAGAAATCTCAGCTGTTTTCACTATTGTTCCCGAGATCGGTATTTTCAGTGTTTTGGCATATCTGAAAGCCCTTTTTATCTTAGGGAAATTCTCCGAGCTGACCATACTGCACATTTCTTCTGTATGAATTATAAAGACATCGACGATTTTCCTTCTCAGGTCTTCTGGAAGGGTTTCGAGGTTTTCCATAAACTTTTCAGAAGAACGTGAATCATATGTACTGACAGTAATAGAGAAATTTTCACTGGACTCATCAGGAATCGTAAACAGGTAGCTGTATTCCTTACCAGTAGTTCTATCTGTAAGATCTATCTTACTTTCTGTATGAATACCTTCTTTTAGGACAGTATTTTCAGCACTCAATAAAGTGAAGTTGCCGTAAGTTGAAGTAGTTTTGTTTTGGGAAGAGATATTCTGTATCAGAAAATCTATAGCTGCTTCCAGACCGACAGGATATTCCGGCTTCAGAGATAGGAATATATCTTTACCTGTCCCTTTTGTGCTTATATTACTATTAGCTTTTTGCAGCTCTATAAGAAAATCTTCTGTAAGGTCAATGTGGGTGAACTGACTGTATATCTCGATGGCTTTGAGGGCATACTTCATGTTTTGTACCGGTTCAATACCGGAAAGCTCTGAAAAAAACCAGCCGCAGGAAGTGAAGGTGTACATACGGAATTTCTGACCCTCCAGTAGTTTGAAGAGCCTGATTTTATCTTTTTTACTGTGCTTCCGATCTTTAAGAAATCTGCCGGCAAAAATCTCCATGGACTCTTTTCCTGTTAGAATATCTATATATTCCTTTAAAATAATCTCCGGATGCTCATCCGAAATCTTCCGGATTTCTTTTTTGTAAATTGAGACAAGTTTTTCGCTCAAGGCTTCATATGCCCATCTTAGAGGTGTTCTCCATTTCTGGTTCCACCCCTCCGTTCCTCCTGTATGACAGCCGCAATCCTTATACCACCTTGAAACACCGTGAAAGCAGCTCCAGGAGGTGCCTTTTTTATCTTCTCCCTGTTTCAGTCTGACTTTGTAAACAGGGGGATGCCGTTCCAGATAATATCCATAGTTTGTTAGAGAAAACTTACTATCGTTATTTATTTTCCTGACCAGTGCCGCAAGGCACATATCTCCAAAGGGTTCATGATGGCCATATATTTCACCATCTGTAGCAGTATGTATGAGATGGGATGATTCCCGTGAGCTGTGCAGTCTTTTAAGTCTGGTATACAGGGTATTTGCATTCCTCAGATAATGACCAAAACTGATGCCCTGGGCAAGAAGATTATTATAGAAGAAAACGGTGATTGACCCCTTTTCTCTCTCTATTCGGTAGGAACGCCAGGATGGAACGGGCTGATCATCGAGTAGCTGCCATTCTTCTGAATCATCAGTTTGAATTGCTTCTGCCTGCCAGGGGGAGAGAATAATGAATTTGATCCCTTTCTCAATTAAAAGATCGATGATTTCATAGTTTACCGCAGCTTCAGGAAGCCATATTCCTTCGGATTCTCTCTTGAAATGGGATTTGAAATCTTCAAGACCCCATACAATCTGTAATTCCGCATCAGGGGGGGTGTCCAGTGGAAGAATTGTATGATTGTACCCCTGGGCTATGGCATTACCGTGCCCTCCGTTCTTTTTCATACTGATTCGGTCAGCCTCAAGGATTCGCATGTAGACGTTGGGGGCATGTTCTTTGAGCCATCCCATCAAAGTGGGGCCGAAATTGAATGAAATATATTCGTAATTGTTAACAATGTCTTCTATTCTACCCTGACTATCCAAATACCTTGAGAAGGAATTCGCAGCATAACACTCTTTGGTTATTCTGCAGTTCCAATCATGGAAGGGTGTTGCAGATTTCTGTAACGGGACTATCCCTGTCCAGGGATTTTCTCTTGGGGGCTGATAAAAATGCCCATGCAATACCATGAAATTCTTCATATCTTCGAGTTTCTTATAAATTCTCTTCTCTGTAAAGAGATGGAAGAAGATTCTTGAGGATTCAACTTGGAGGGTTGACATAGTTCAGGGATTTAAGGAAGAATGATTGTATGATGCAGCGAGGATGTAATGACTAGAGACCGCCTATCTACCTATTCTATATTTGACCTTTATAAGATGGCAGAAAATGAAGGTATAAAATACGATTATTCTGATGGTAACAGAGAAGAGCTTATAGAAAAGATATTAGATGCTCTTGAAGAAAACGAAAATGAGAGGAATAGCGCAAATAATGATGCAATGCGGCTTAAAGGTAAAAAATATGATATCATCCAGGATTATGAACTGGAAGCTCAGGAAAAGCAGGTGTATTCAATACCTGAAAGGTATAACGATACCCGCATAGTTCTATTGCTGAGAGATCCTCTCTGGGCCTATACATACTGGGATATAAATGAGAATAAGGTTTCGGAGTTGAAAAATGAGATCTTTTTTGAAGGTTTTTATCTGAGGGTGTTTGAGCTGAAAGAAAAGAAAAATTCTAATGAAGATTCATATTCCAAAGATAATATATTAGACTACTATGATATACCAGTTGATGAGAATGATGATAGCTGGTATATAAATCTGGGGAAAACAGGCAGGCATTTTGGGATAAAATTATGCAGTCTTGTTCATGGTAAGGAAATTGTATTAAGCAAATCTAATATCATTAAGAGTCCCCGGGGATTTGTTGCTGAAAATATTGATGATTTGTCAAATGATTCAGGCATAATGACGCTTTTGCTGTCGGGGCTATGGGATTATAATGATGATGGGGAAAATGTTCTTCCTCAAAGGATTATCTCAATAATGGAGAACCAGGATCTGTCCTTCTAAGTTGTCAGATCTTTACTTAAGGAATAATTATGTCAAAGGGTTATTTGGGATTTGTACTTCATGCGCATCTCCCTTTTGTAAGACATCCGGAATATGAGAGGTTTTTGGAAGAAGATTGGCTTTTTGAAGCCATATCAGAAACATATCTTCCATTACTTAGAATGTTTAATCGCCTTCTCTCGGATAGAATTAAATTTAAACTGACATTCTCAATATCACCAACTCTTTCTGCAATGCTGACTGATGATCTGTTGATGAAAAGATATATAAAATATGTTGAAAACAGGATAGAGCTGGGAGAAAAAGAGCTTAAGCGTACTAAGGATAACCCTGAACTCTATAAAACTGTAAAAATGTATCTGGATCTCTTTCAGGAAGATCTTAAGGATTTTACTGGGGTATACCGGAATAATATTCTTTGGGGGTTCAGAAATCTGGAAAAAGAGGGCGTCCTCGAAATAATCACTACAGCTTCTACCCATGCCTTTTTGCCTCTGTTTGAAGAATATCCTCAGGCTATAGAAGCCCAGATACAAAATGCAGTTATATCTCATGGTCGTAATTTTGGCACAAAGCCAAGAGGGTTCTGGCTGCCTGAATGTGGTTATTTTCCCGGACTTGAGAAATATCTTAAAGCAAATAATATTGAATACTTCTTTGTTGCTGAGCATGGTATTCTTCTTAGTGATAAAAAGCCTCAAAATGGAGTTCATGGTCCTCTTCAGTTGCCAAATGGTACCTTTTCATTTGGAAGAGATTTTTCTCTGACCGAGGCTGTGTGGTCTGCTGATTCCGGATATCCCGGTGATCCTGTTTACCGGGAATTTTACAGAGATATCGGTTATGATCTTCCTATGGATTATATCCGTCATCACATCCAAGGACCAGATGTAAGGGTGAATACAGGTTATAAGTACTATGCAGTAACCGGTGATACTGATGATAAAAAACTCTACAATGCTGAAGCTGCAAGTGTAAAACTGGAGGAGCATGCAGAGGATTTTATCCAGAAACATCTTAATCAGATTGATAAGCTTGAAGGTCTTATGGACAGAGCCCCTTTTATTATAACTCCATATGATGCTGAGCTCTTTGGGCACTGGTGGTTTGAAGGTATTGCATGGATGGAGTCGGTTATAAGAAAGAGTTATCAGCGGCGGGATGAACTTGAAATGATTACACCAATAGAATATTTAGAGAAGTATCCCCAGAGTCAAATTGGAGTTCCCTCGTTCTCCAGTTGGGGTAATAAAGGTTATTCTGAGGTGTGGATTGACGGTAAAAATGACTGGATTTACCGGCATATTCATAAAGCCGTTGACCGTATGACTGAACTGGTTTATCGTTATCCGGATGAAAACGGTCTGAAGCTTAGAGTGCTTAACCAGGCTGCAAGGGAAGTTCTCTTAAGTATGGCATCAGACTGGCCCTTTATCATGAAAACCGGAACAACAGTACCATATGCTGTTAAACGAATCAGAGAACATATACATAATTTCAATTACATATATGACAATCTCCGAAGGAATACTGTAGATACAGGCTGGCTGACGAAAGTGGAGCGTAAAAATAATGTGTTCCCGGATCTGGACTATACTATCTTTGGGTTGCCGGAATAAAAACGTTGCAGTATGTGTTGTGTATCGATATTGCGTAGGGGCACGGCGCGCCGTGCCCCTACCGGGCCAAACCCAACAATTCCTTACCCACAATAAGTTCCAGAAAATAATATTTTGTTATTTCTCCACGCTCTTCTGTGGTTGAAATTCTGAATACTCTGTAGATTATCATCTTTGGAGATGGAATTGGCAGACCAATTGGATTGCCGTTTAAATCGACTATTTGATTGATAGTAAGACTATGTTCAATTTCCTTTTCATCCCCTTCCGGATATTTCAGTTTGTAAGTGTATATCGTCATCTTAAATAACCATTTTATCATTTATCTCAAATTTATACAGCTGAATCTTTTACTACTATACATATGTTAAGTGGATATTATCGGCATCTTTATGTTTTCTCTTTAATAAAAATTCTCTCAGGTTGACAATTGAATTTTATAGGGTAGTATATATGCATGAGTGGGGGAAAGTGGGTAAATTTATCAGAAAGTGGTGATTAGATGATAAATGGTGAGTACCGGAATTCTTTGGATGATAAGGGACGATTTTTAATCCCATCCAGAATCCGTAGTGAAATTATAGGAAATGTTCTCATACTTACCAGAGCTGTCGAGAAGTGCCTTTGGGTTTTTACTCCAGATGAGTGGGAGAAAATTTCACAGTTGATTATGGGATCTTCATCTATGTTTAATTCGAGAACCCGACTTCTGCAGAGAAGGATAATCGCTCCCGCTCAGGAATGTGAGATTGATAAATCAGGACGAATTACAATTCCACCAAGTTTAAGGCAATCAGCAGATCTTGAGTCAAAAAAGGAAGCTATTATCCTTGGAGTTCAGAGCTATATGGAACTCTGGGATGTTGATGCATATAACAATTATCTTCTTGAAAGTGAGGATGATTTTCTTGAAGCAGCTGAGGATCTGGATAAACTACTAAGATCAAATGTGCAGCAGTAAGCAACCGAATAAAGGTTTAGAAAAGGGTCGTTCATGGATATATCGCATAGATCAGTTTTAAAGAAGGAAGTACTTGATTTACTGGCTCCCAGAGGAGACGGTGAGTTGCTGGTCGATTGCACTCTGGGTGAGGGTGGTCATAGTGAGTATTTTCTGTCTTCTTTTCCTGATCTTAAAGTTGTAGGTCTGGATGCAGATGAGAATATTCAGGCTATTGCCAGAAAGCGTCTTGCGGACTATGGAGAACGTATTAGGTTTTTTAACGTCTGGTTTAATACGTTCTTTCGAGAGTATCCACTGGGAGATGAACGACCTGATTCTATCCTTTTTGATCTTGGAATATCACTTTATCATTATGAGAAATCAGGAAGAGGTTTTTCTTTCCGCAAAGATGAGGTTCTGGATATGCGACTGGAACCAGGTCTGGAGATATCAGCTGCAGACATAGTAAATAACTATCCGGAAGAAAAGCTTGCAGATCTGATCTATGAATTTGGTGAAGAGCGGTACTCAAGGAGAATCGCCAGGGCGATTTTGAAAACCAGATATTCAGAACCAATTATCACTACTAAACAGCTTGCTGATATAATCTGGCATTCTGTTCCCGGCAACTACAGGTATGGAAGACTCCACCCCGGCACAAGAACGTTTCAGGCTCTTAGGATCGCAGTAAACGGTGAATTAGCCAGATTGCAGTCTGCTCTTTCCAGTGCTTTATCAGTTTTAAAGCCAGGGGGAAGAATGGGGGTTATATCGTTCCATTCCCTGGAGGATAGAATAGTAAAACACTACTTTCTGGAGAAGAATAAATCATGTACCTGTCCTCCTGAGTGGCCGATATGTAAATGTGGAGGTCGGCCGGTTGTGCGTATTCTTACAAAGAAAGCTATAAGACCTTCAGAATCAGAAATTCAGGAAAATTCTCCATCCCGAAGTGCAAAATTCAGGGTTGTGGAGAAGTTAATGGATGAGGAGTTATAAATGATACGAAAAATTCTACTCATTCTAATTGTAGTAACTATTCCTGGTGTAATATTCCTGACTGTTAGACAGGTTTATCAGTATAATCAAATAGATGGTGAAGTTCATTCATTGATCATGAGTCAGAGAGAGCTGTTTGAGCAGAATAAAAGGATGGTTGCGAATCTATCTATCCTCAGCTCACCGGGCAGAATTGATGAACTTGCTGAAAATACATTGGAGCTTCAGAAAAATGCAACAGAGACAGTAAGAATTAAGATTGATACTGGAAGAGAGAGCTTAGATGACTGATATTATACAAAAACTCTTTACTGTATCTGATGCCGCTCTTAGAGCTTGTGGTCTTTTTGTTTCAAATGGGGATTTGGATCCTGATATTCTATCAGTTTCTATAGACTCAAGGACTCTTAGGAAAGGTGCTCTGTTTATAGCGTTGAAGGGCGAATTTACTGATGGACATAATTACATCTCTATGGCTTTTGGGTCAGGAGCTTCGGCAGTCATGATTTCTGATGAATATTACACTGACCACAGTAAGGAAATATCTGACTTCGGAGATGAAAGGTGTTTTATTGTCGTAAAAGATACCCTTCGTGGTTTTCATATGCTTGCAGCCAGCTGGGTAGCCGGTTTTGATGGACTAATCAGGATTGCAGTAACGGGAAGTAATGGTAAAAGTACTACAAAAGAGATGATAGGAGCGATACTCAGAGAGGAAGGGAGTACAGTTATAAATGAAGGAAATCTTAATTCAGAAACCGGCCTTCCCTTATCTGTCCTCAGCATAGATACTCATCACAAATATGGTGTTTTTGAGATGGGAATCAATCATCCTGGAGAAATGAAAGCACTGGTTACTATCCTGGACCCTGATTATGCACTAATTACAAATATTGGAACTGCACATATAGGATTTCTTGGGAGTCAGAAAGATATTGCTAAAGAAAAAACTGATATTTTCTCTCTGTTTGGAGAGAATAATACGGCTTTTGCTTTTGAGGATGATGACTGGGCTTCATACATCGAAGAACGTTGTCCGGGAAAGACTGTTTTTTATGGTCTTAAGTCGACTGAAGGTATTCAGGGTGCGACTAATTTAGGGCTTAAGGGCTGGGAGATTCTGTACAAGGATCTTAAAATTAATCTTAGACTGATAGGACAGCATAATTTGACAAATGCAATAGCTGCCATAAGCCTGGCCGGAGTTCTGTCGATCTCTCCTGAACAGATAAAAAATGGGCTTGAGAAAATAGTGGCACTGAAGGGCAGGAGTCAGATTCTAGAGGGTCGGTACACAGTTATAGAAGATTCTTATAATGCGAACAGTGAGTCTATGGAGGAGATGTTCCGCTTTGTTTCACAGATTAATTGGCCGGGACGTATAATTCTTGTCCTTGGATCTATGAAAGAACTTGGGACTCTATCTGAAACAAAACACAGTCATGTCGGTCATCAGGCAGTTGCCCTGAAGCCGGAAATGATTTTTTTCTTCGGTGAAGAGATGAAGAGTGCATATGAAGCTGCTCTGGATGATCGGTACCCAGGCGGCCTGGTATACACCCTGGAATATTCTGAACTTGAAAAAAAGGTTCGGGGTTCCCTGGAAGACGGTGACCTTCTTATCCTGAAGGGCTCCCGATCCATGAATCTGGATAGACTCGCACAAATATTAGCAGAATTAAAGGAGAGGGCAGATGTTTAGAGAGATTTTTCTTCCTCTTGTAGATAAATTTACATTCTTTAATATATTTCAGTATATTACTTTTAGAGCTGCTTATGCGGCAGTAACTGCTCTACTGATCTGCTTTATTTTCGGTCCCAAATTAATTAGATTATTAAAAAAGAAAAAGGCCGGACAGGAAATAAGGGGGGATGGTCCTCAAACTCATCTGGTAAAATCCGGGACTCCTACAATGGGTGGAATCCTTATATTGATAGCTGTAGTAATCTCTGTTCTTCTCTGGCAGGATCTTTGGAACTACTATACCTGGCTTTCACTGTTTTCGCTTATTGGATTCGGTGCTATTGGGTTTGTAGATGATTATCTTAAAGTTTTCAGAAAAAGTTCTGCAGGTCTGCAGGCAAGATTCAAGTTTTCGGCTCAAGTTGTTGTTTCTCTAATAATTGTGTTGATTATTTATTTTAAAGATACTGAATATGCCACTTTGCTATATGTGCCCTTTTTTAAGTATCCTGTTCTGGATCTGTCTGTAATGTATATTCCTTTTGCAGTAATTCTCCTTGTTGGATTTTCAAATGCTGTTAATTTGACAGATGGCCTGGATGGTTTAGCTTCGGGACTTCTGATTCTTGTTGGACTTGCTATGGGTATTATCACATATCTTACAGGTAGGGCTGATTATGCCGAATACTTGCAAATTCCATATATTCGGGATAGTGGAGAATTAATGATTCTCAGCTTTGCCCTTGTCGGTGCCTGTATAGGATTTTTATGGTATAACTCTCATCCTGCAGAAGTGTTTATGGGAGATACCGGCAGTCTTTCTTTAGGAGGGACCATTGGGGTTCTCGCTCTTATGACTAAAAAGGAGATTCTGGTAATAATAATAGGCGGTGTTTTTGTACTTGAGGCTGTTTCTGTAATAATTCAGGTTGTATCGTTTAAATTGACAGGGAAAAGAGTGTTTAAAATGGCACCCCTTCATCATCATTTTGAATTGAAAGGATGGGCAGAGAGTAAGGTAGTAATTCGCTTCTGGATAATCGGGGGCCTCTTTACAATCTTAAGTCTTTCTACCCTGAAGATACAATAATGAACTATAATTTTTCGGCAGAGAAAATTGAACATAAATCGGGAGATTTCATGCTTGCTCTCCTGATAATTTTACTGGCAGGCATCGGTATTTCTACATTATTTTCTGCTTCTTATTATTATGGTGATTATAAATTTGGAGATTCAGAATATTTTTTTACAAGACAATTGGGGTTTATGATTGTAGGTGCCTTTCTTTCATTTGTAGTATCACGAATTTCTCTTTCTTTTATTACCAGTATGATTCCTCTTTTACTTTTAATAAGTTTTATCCTTATGTTGGCTACCTTTGTTCCAGGAATAGGTCGTGAGATGATGGGGGGACGAAGGTGGATTATTATTGCTGGTAGATCTTTTCAGCCATCTGAATTTGTAAAGCTGACGGTTATCCTCTATCTTGCAAGTATATTTGGTAAAAAACATGATAAGATACATGATTTTTTTAATACTATTTTGCCGCCTTTATTGATTGTGTTTGTTTTTACAGCCCTAATTATAGCTCAAAATGATTTTTCGACCGCAGTATTTGTGATGACTATCGGGCTTGCTTTATTTTATATTGCAGGTGTTAAATACGGGTATTTCCTTTTTATATTCACAGCCCTTGTTCCTTTAGGTGGAATGCTGCTATTTTCCAGGGAGCACAGAGTGCGGAGGCTTATAGCTTTTCTTGATCCTGCCAGTGATCCCGTTAATGCAGGTTATCAGGTCCTATCTGCCAGACAGGCTCTGTCTAATGGTGGGTTCTGGGGTGCAGGTATTGGCCTTGGTTCACGAAAATTGGGAGGCCTTCCCGAAGCTCATTCTGATTTTATTTTTGCAGTTCTTGGTGAAGAAACTGGAATTCTGGGTGTTTTGTTTATTATTATTCTTTTTCTTGCTCTTGCGGTACGAGGGTATGGCCTGGCATTGAAATTCAGGGAAAATAACCTTTTTGCATATTTCCTGGCATTTGGGCTTACGACAAGCATTCTTTATCAGGCTTTAGTTAATATGGCAGTGGTATCAGGTATGATTCCTGTAACAGGAATTACGCTTCCATTTTTTTCTCATGGCGGGTCTTCTGTGATAGTTACTTTTATAATGTGTGGTCTTTTGCTCAATCTATCAAGAAATAAAACAAATATCATGGGAGATGCAAATTGAGTAGTTTAATTCTTTCCACAGAAGCATATTCCAGTCATGGAAAAAGAAGTAAAAACCAGCCCGGTGTTAAAAAAATAGAGCGGGTTTTTACCGGCTTTATTATTCTTCTATTGGGGATAATAATACTTGAACTTGTGTTCCATTTTCTGATTGCTCCATCGGTTCGGATTGATAGGATTGTGATCATCACTGAATCGAATTTTGCATATTCAGATGATTATCTTCTCGGGCAGGCAGGCATAAGTCAATTTGATACTTTTTTTGATATTAAAACTTCTCTTATCGAAAAACGGTTAATGCTTATTCCTGCAATACGGTCAGTTTCTGTAAAGAAGGTGTTTCCTTCGGTTGTAAAAATTGATATTGATAGTCGTGTACCTGTAGGATTATCTTTGATTTCTACTGATGCTGGTATTGTTCCGGCAGTGATAGATAATGAAGGTGTTGTATTTATGACTGGGTTTGATCTGGTATCAATGGATCTGCCGATTATTTCAGGTCTCGATTTTCCTGAGATTAAGGGTGGTATGAGGGTACCTAAGGAGTTGTGCTCATTTTTAGAGGATATGGATACAATTAAGAGGTCGTCACCCGGTCTTTACAGCTTGATCTCGGAAATAAAATTTGTTAGAAAAGGTAGTATTGATTATGAAGTACTTCTTTATCCTCGAAATCAGAAAACAAGGATTAGAATTGGTTCCAGTCTTGATGAAGAAATGTTAAAATATATGATAATGGTTCTTGAAGTTATTTCAGACCAGCCTGGTATGGAAGGAGTTCAGGAAATAGACTTTAGAACAGGTGATGTAGTTTACCGGGTTCAGGGGGAATAAATTGTCGCAGGATGATTTAATAGTAGGTCTGGATATAGGATCAACTAAAGTATGTACAGTTATCGGTGAAATCAATGAGAGAGGTTCTGTTGAAATTATCGGTGTTGGGGTCAGTCCCTCTGAGGGCCTTCGCAGAGGTGTTGTTGTGAATATTGAGTCAACACTCAGGTCTATTTCTGATGCAATTGAGGCTGCTGAGATGATGTCGGGCCGGGAAGTGCATAATGTATTAACCGGTATAGCAGGGGCTCATATTGAGGGTATCAATTCAAGAGGTGTCGTTGCTGTAACTGGTAAAGGCAGGGAAATTAATCAGGAAGATATATTGAGGGTAATTGAAGCATCCAAGGCAATAGTAATACCAATGGATCGGGAAGTTATACATGTAATTCCCCAGGAATACATAGTTGATGATCAGGGAGGTATTAAAGATCCTCTTGATATGATCGGTATCAGACTCGAGTCAGAAGTTCACATAATTACCGGTTCGGTTACATCAGCTCAAAATTTGCTTAAATGCGTAAATAGATCGGGCTTAAGGGTTCAGGATATTGTTTTGCAGTCCTTAGCCTCATCGGAAGCTGTTTTATCCAACAGTGAAAAGGAACTTGGAGTTCTTTTAATAGATCTTGGTGGAGGGACAACCGATATTTTACTTCATATAGGTGGTGCTCCGTATCATACTGATGTTGTAACGATTGGAGGAGATCAGGTTACAAGTGATCTTTCAATAATGCTGAAAACACCATCCGATTTTGCTGAAAAGATTAAACTCGAATCGGGTTGTTGTTATCTCCCTTTGGTTGACAGGGATGAAGAAGTTATTATTCCTGGTGTTGGCGGATGGCCGGCAGCTTCAGTACCAAGAACAGAGTTGTGTAAGATTATAGAACCCAGGATGATCGAAATATTTACAATGGTAAGAAGTCAGCTTGAAAGAAAGGATTACCTTAAACATCTTAGGGGAGGGGTAGTATTAACAGGAGGTGGAGCAGGAATGCCGGGTGCTGTTGAACTGGCCAGTCAGATTTTTGATGTTCCTGCCAGGGTTGGGATGCCTCCAAGACTTGGAGGATTATCAGATACTTATATGAAGCCTGATTTTGCAACAGCCATTGGATTGGTTGTGTATGGAATGAATCAGTTTTTATCAGAAGATGTTAAAATTCCTTTACCCCGGAAGGGTAATGAAGGTTTTACAGTGAAATTGAAAAACTGGATGAAAGAGTTTTTCTAATTATAAAATTATTTTATCAGATGCTCGGGAGGGAGCTATGCAGATTGAAGTAATTGAAGAAACTATCGATGCTACTCATTATAATCAAACAGAAATCAAGGTCATAGGGGTTGGCGGCGGGGGAAGCAATGCCGTGAATCGTATGATCGAGAGTGGTCTGGGCAATATAAATTTTATTGCCGTAAATACAGACCTGCAGGCTCTAAAACTCTCAAATGCTGATTGTAAGATACCCATAGGTTCTAAACTTACCGGCGGCTTAGGTGCTGGTGGAGTACCGGATGTAGGAGAACAGGCAGCTCTGGAAAACAAGGCTGATCTTCAGAATATACTCAAAGGATCTGATATGGTTTTTATTACTGCCGGTATGGGTGGTGGTACAGGTACAGGTGCAGCTCCTATTGTTGCTGAAGTTGCAAAAGAAACAGGTGCTCTAACAGTTGCTGTTGTGACAAAACCCTTTGATTTTGAAGGGAAGAAGAAGATGAAACTGGCAGAGGAAGGGATAAAGAAGCTCCGTGAAGCAGTAGATACCCTTATTATAATACCTAATCAGTATCTTCTGAAAATTGTTGAAAAACGTACACCCATTAGAGAAGCTTTTCTTATGGCGGATGATGTTCTCAGGCAGGGTGTTCAGGGTATTTCCGAACTGATCACAATAACAGGGGAAATAAATATCGATTTTGCAGATGTGCGTACAATTATGAGTGGTCAGGGTGATGCACTTATGGGAATTGGTGTAGGAACTGGTGATAACAGGGCTGTTGATGCTGCTACAAATGCAATTAATAATCCTCTTCTTGAGGATGCAAGAATGGAAGGAGCTAAGGGTATCCTTATAAATATTACAGGTGGTGAAGACTTTTCACTCTCAGAATATGATGAGGTTATTAAGATTGTAACTGCAAATGCTGATGAGAATGCTTTAATAATCCCAGGGCAGACTATCGATGTAAACATGGCCGATCAGGTACAGGTAACTGTTGTTGCGACTGGTTTTAGCAGTGATCAGGCCATAAGTGTTTCTGAGGAATTGGAACAGCCTCAGGATGATGTGATCAAGTACAAAGACTGGCTTAATATGCAGAAGGGTCTCTCAAGAGGGGGCAGCCCGGGGGAGTATTTGTCCGGGAGGAACAGGGCTGAAGTTGATCTTGGCATACCTACGATCTTACGTGAAAAAAAGGCAGCTGGTCAGGAAGGTTAAATGAATATCCAGACTATCAGAAGCCATACTCTCAGAAGGGAGTATGATGATTATCTTTTTCTCGAGTTAAGGCTTTCACAGCTTACGCGTGAAACCTATGGTCGGGAAATTGATCGATTTTTTATCTTTCTGTTAGAAAACAATCTCATGCCCGAAGTAATTAAAGCAGCAGATCTGATAACCTACCTTTCTCTTTTGAATGGGAAAGGGTTGGGTCCTGTTACTATTGCCAAGAGTTTGAGCTGTCTAAGGTCTTTTTTTAGATTTATAAATTATGAGGGTTATCGTCAGGATAATCCGACTGATAAGATAGAGTTTCAAAAAATAAAATCCAAATTACCGGATGTACTTTCCCCTGAGGAAATAGATCGTTTCCTTGTTTCTATTTCCGCTGATACTCTTTTGGGAATACGGGACAGATCATTATTTGAACTTATTTACTCCTGTGGTCTTAGAATCTCTGAAGCAGTTAACCTTACTGTAGGAAATCTGTTTTTTGATGATGCTATTATTCGGGTTCATGGCAAGAGAGACAAAGAAAGACTGGTGCCTTTTGGTTCCAAAGCAGAACTCTGGTTAAGGAAATACTTAAATGAAGTTAGACCTAAGCTGATAAAGCATGGAATTAGGGATGATCATATTTTTTTGAGTATCCGGGGGAGGGGCATTTCAAGAAAGGGTGTATGGAAACGGTTTAAAGAAATTACAGAGAAGTCTGGTGTAAATGCGAAGGTTCATACACTCCGTCATTCTTTTGCAACTCACCTTATTCATGGAGGAGCAGATCTCAGAATAGTACAGGAGCTTCTTGGGCATTCAGATATAACAACTACTCAAATTTATACCCATATACAGAATAGTGATCTTCAGAAAAATCATGACAATTATCATCCTTTGAATGAAAATGATGCTGAATCAGATTTTCCTATCTCACAGTATATTAATGAGGGGGCAGTGTGATGAAAAAAATAATATTCATTGTTATTTTAGTTACTATAACTGCCTTGTTGCTTTCTTCGTGTAATGAGACCAGGAAAAAAATTCTTGAAAGGATCCTAAGGACAGAATCAGGTGATTATGAAAATGAGAAGGTCTCCAGAGAGAGGATAAAGGAGCTGGAAGAAGGGATAAAGGAATATACAGATGATGTTGAAAGGGTAGTAAAGGCAAATGCGGAAATAGGGATCTATTACAGAATGCTTGCTCTGGAGTATATAGATCTTGAAATGTATCACTATGCTCTTAATAATCTGGAAAAAGCTATGGAGTTTTATCCTACCCATTCTGTATTAAGTTTTTATGCGGGTCTTGCAAAAGCCAATATTGCCAGGGCTGAGATATCAGAGATAAAACGTTTGTCTTTGTTCCAGGAAGCAGAGAGCTATTATATTACAGCTGTCAGAATCCGTAAAGGTTATGCCAATGCGATGTATGCATTAGCAGTTATCTATATGTTTGATCTGAATAGACCTGAAGAAGCTGCCCCCCTTTTGGAAGAGATTCTTTCCCTGGATCCTCATAATTGGGAGGCAAAAATTCTATATGCAAGATTCAAGGTTGTTTCCGGAGATATTGATGCTGCCATAGATCTTTATAATGAGATTTCAGAAGATGCCTGGGATGATGAAATGAAAGAACAGGCAGGGAGGAATCGTGATTCCCTCCTGGAGGGGCAGTCATGATGTTGGATATGCTGCAGGTTTTTATAAGTAGAATTTCCCGATTAAGTACTAAGGAGAGGATTCTTCTTTCTGAGCTTTTTTCTGAAATTGATGATCTGATGAATCTGCAGCTTACTGATCTGGAACAGATTTTACGAAGAAAATTTATAGGTATGAACTATGACCCTCTGCAGATTAGAGCTGAGCTGGATACCATCCTTGATGATCTTCATCATTCTGATATAAAAGTAGTTTTCTACTGGGATAATGCTTATCCTCCACTGTTAAGAGAAATATATAATCCTCCTTTCCTTCTCTATAAAAAAGGAGGATTGTTGAATAATGAAACCCCTTCAATTGCTGTAGTTGGTACAAGACAGTCGACTGTAATATCTTCTACAGCTGCATATAATCTCGGTCTGGAGATTGCCGGCATGAATATTTATCTGGTTTCAGGTCTTGCAGCAGGAATAGATAAGGCCGCCCATGCAGGTGCTGTCAAAGGAAGGGGACAGGCTATTGCAGTTTTGGGCAATGGTATAGATTACATTTATCCTGCAGAGAATGTGGTTCTTGGTCGGGAGATCCTCGAAATGGGAGGAGTTATACTAAGTGAATATCCACCAGGAACTCCTCCGTTAAAATACAATTTTCCTGCCCGTAATAGAATAATTAGTGGTTTAAGCAGGGCTGTAGTTGTTGTAGAAGCCCCTGAGAGATCCGGAGCCTTGATTACAGCCGAGTTTGCTTTGGATCAGGGTAGAGATGTTTTTGTACATCGTTGTTCGCTGAACAGCAGAAAGGGAGCAGGTTGCAGGAGGCTTTTATTTGAGGGTGCTGATATTATAGATTCTGCTGAAGACATTGTTAGTTTAAAGGAGGCGGTTTAGGATGGATAATACATTTGAAGTTCATAAAATGAACTATCTAAACTATATTGTTTCAATTCGTAATCTTTCGAATAATTCTATACGTGCCTATAGGCATGATCTGGAAATGTTTGGTGAATTTTTAGACTCTGAAAAATTAAGCTTTGATAATCTTAAAACTCAAAATGTAAGAAGATTTGTTGGAAGCCTTGGCAGTCAGAATCTAAAAGAATCTTCTATTAATAGGGTAATATCTTCTTTAAAGAGCTTCTACAAGTATTGTGTTAGATACGATATTATTGAGATAAATCCATTCTCTCATGTACGCAGTATCAGTGGACACAGGAAAATACCTGATGTTCTATCTTTTGCTGAGATTGATAAAATGGTGAAAATGACTGATAATACTTTTGCAGGTATTAGGGACAGGATGATACTGGAGCTTTTATATTCGACCGGATGCAGGGTTTCTGAGTTGACAGGGATGAATGTAGAGGATGTTAATCTAAAGAAGAGAATGGTTCTTGTTCATGGAAAGGGCGGTAAATCAAGATGGGTATTCCTTACCAGAGGGGCCTCTGATGACGTTTCCTTATATTTACCTCTTAGGAAAAAGCATGTGAATGGATCTGCTTCTGCAAAAGTAAGTAGTCTGGTATTAAACAGGAATGGAAATGGAATATCTGAAAGAGGAATTCGTTTTATTATAGAAAAATATATAAGGGCAATTGGAGTAGATAAGCATGTAAGTCCACATACTTTCAGGCATACATTTGCTACTCATTTACTCAATAATGGTGCTGGTATCAGGGTTGTTCAGGAGATGCTTGGTCATTCATCGATTTCAACTACACAGATTTACACCCATGTTGGTATAGACAGACTTAAGGATGTTTATAGAGAGGCTCATCCACATGGGAGATAGCAAGAGAGGAAAATATGGAAATTAGAGGAACAACAATAATAGCAGTTAGAAAAAATAACTCTGTAGCAATGGCTGGAGATGGTCAGGTAACCTTTGGAACTACTGTAATGAAGGGTACAGCCAAGAAAGTACGTAGAATGTATGATGGAAGAGTGATTGTAGGTTTTGCAGGTGCTACTGCCGATGCTTTTACCTTATTTGAAAGATTTGAGGGTAAGGTAAAGGAGTATAATGGAGATATTACCAGAGCAGCAGTAGAGTTGGCCAAAGAATGGCGGACAGATCGTGTTCTCAGGAAACTGGAAGCTATGCTTCTTGTTGCCGATAATACCAAGACCCTGTTGATTTCGGGAACAGGTGATGTAGTGGAGCCGGATGAAGGTGCTATCGCAATCGGTTCGGGTGGTAACTATGCTTATGCAGCAGCTCTTGCCTATCTGGATTCATCGGAATTATCAGTAAAAGAAATTGCAGAGAAGAGTATAAAAATAGCCTCTGATATATGTATCTACACAAACAGCAACATTGTTCTGGAGGAGATTGAATGAAAACTGACCTGGATAAGCTTACACCAAAAGAGATAGTAATGAAACTTGATAAATATATAATTGGTCAGGATAAAGCTAAAAAGGCTGTGGCTATTGCACTCCGAAACAGGATGCGCAGAAGACTTTTACCTGAATCACTGATAGATGAAGTAACACCAAAAAATATCATAATGATCGGTCCTACCGGAGTAGGTAAGACAGAAATAGCGCGGAGACTCTCTAAGTTGTGTGGAGCCCCTTTCTTAAAGGTTGAGGCAACAAAATTTACCGAAGTTGGTTATGTAGGAAGGGACGTTGAGTCAATGATCAGGGACTTAATGAGTATTGGGATTACAATGGTAAAGAAAGAACTGTCAGAGGATGTAAAGGAAGAAGCCGAAAAAAGAACTGAGGAAGTTATTCTTGACCTGCTTCTTCCGGGGGTAGGTAAAAAGCGCCCTGCTCCTGCAAAAGCTGATGCAGTGACAGGAATGCCTTCTTTGCCTAAAGGGGCAGAGTCAATTTTATCAGAGCCCATTTTATCAGAGACAGTTGTATCCGATGAGCTGGAACACCCAGCTAAATCGACAACCAGAGAGAAATTCAGAAAAATGCTTAGAGAGGGCAGCCTGGATGATAAGACAATAGAAGTTAATATCACCGGGAATGCCTTTCCTGCTATAGAGATTTTTTCAGGTACGAATTTTGAGGAGATGGACCTTAACTTAGGAAATCTGGGCTCAATTTTTGGAGGTAAAAAAAAGAAAAAACAGGTCAGTGTAAGACGGGCAAAGGAGATTATTCTCTCAGAGGAAATGAGTAAGCTGGTAGATACTGACAGAGCCACTGATATTGCAAAAGAGCGTGTTGAGGAGATGGGTATAATATTTATAGACGAGATCGATAAAGTTGCTTCCAGGGAGGGCCGGTCAGGCGCTGATATCTCCAGAGAAGGGGTTCAGAGGGATATTCTTCCCATAATAGAAGGTAGTAAGATCAACACAAAATATGGAATTGTGGATACTTCCCACATCCTGTTCATCGCTGCAGGGGCTTTTCATATGAGTAAACCTTCAGATCTTATTCCTGAACTTCAGGGTCGTTTTCCAATACGAGTTGAACTTGACGATCTGGACAGTAATGACTTTCATCAAATACTCACTCAGACAGAGAATTCTCTGACAATTCAGTATACCGAACTTCTTAAGACAGAAGGAGTAGATATTAGTTTTACCAATGAAGCAACTATAAGACTCAGTGAGATAGCTGCAGAGGTTAATTCAAATACTGAGAATATTGGTGCCAGAAGACTTCACACGGTAATGGAACTGCTTCTTGAAGATGTATCATTCAATGCTCCCGATCTTAAGGGGCAGAAAATCCCGATTACAGCAGAATATGTGGATGATAAGTTGGTGGATATAGTTAAAAACCACGATTTGTCGAGGTACATTTTGTAATGATAGATAGAAAATCAGCCGATAATATAAAATACATGGGATTAGTTTAAAGGAAGGATGATGTGTTTTTGAATAATAGTTTTGGGAAAACGGTAGATATACTCCACAGAACAATGGATGCTGCAACTTTGCGGCAACAAGTTCTTGCCAATAATATTGCCAATGCAGATACTCCCAATTTTAAGCGGAGCTCACTGAATTTTGAGTCTGAACTAAAACGTGCGTTGGAATCAGAAAATGTGCGCAAGCCGTCTGCTGCTCTTACCCATGAGAAACATATTTCTTTTGACCGAATACAGGATTACAGGGATGTAAGACCACATCGTTTTTTGGATTATTTATCTCAAACTGATAACAATGGAAATAATGTAAATGCTGAGCAGGAGAGTATGCTTCTTCTTCAAAATCAATTGAGATATAACCTTCTAACGAGATCAATTTCAAATCAATTTACCCAGCTCAATATAGTATTAAGGTAGGTGAAAAATGGGAATATTTAGCAGTATAAACATAGCAGCATCGGGGTTGAGTGCACAGCGAACAAGGCTTGATGTAATTTCAAATAATATCGCAAATGTAGATACTACAAGGACGACAGAAGGTGGACCTTTTCGGCGCAGCAGGGTGATTTTCAGACCTAAGGTCCAGGAGCCGTACTGGCGTTCTCCCTTCTTGCCGCAAAAAATGGACAATGGTCTTGGAAAGGGTGTGAGAATAGTTGAGATCGATAAGGATCTGGATGCAGATCCCAGGCTTGTATACGATCCTACTCATCCGGATGTAATAAAGACCGGCCCTCAGAAGGGTTACGTTGAGATGCCGAATGTTAATATTGTTGAAGAGATGGTTGATATGATATCAGCATCAAGATCATATGAAGCAAATGTGGCTGTCATAAACGGCAGTAAATCAATGTTTATGAAAGCTCTGGAAATCGGGAGGTAGTAGATGAATTTCCTGGATTTAAGTCAGGTGACTGGAAATAAGGTAGACATTCTCCGTACAAACCCGGCACATATACAGGGCAGGGTCCATGCTGGAGAACAGTCAAATGAAGATAGGGTATCATCATTCAGTAATATGGTTATTGATGCTCTTAATGAGGTTAACAGTCTGGCTGCGGAAAGTACAGCACTGACAGAACAGTATATCATTAATCCTGACAGTATAGATGTACATGATGTGACAATAGCTATGGGCAAAGCAAATCTTGCATTATCCATGACTAAGGCAGTGGTAGACAATGCAATAAAAGCTTATCGGGAGATAATTAATATAAGGTAGATTATCTCTTGTACGTATTCTTTTTGGGAGGGGAGAATGAACGAATGGTTTAAAAAATTTAGTGATCAGATAAAAACACTTTGGGGTAAATGGTCCCTGGTACAGAAGATAATTCTTTTTGCCATAATTGGCGTTACTCTGACAGGTCTTGTCCTGTTGGCTGGTTTCAGCTCTTCACCTAATATGGTTCTTCTAATAACATCGCCTATAGCGGATCTCCAAAAACTGGATGCCATTTCAATGCGCCTGGATGGGGAAGGTATAGAACATAAGATTACCGAAGAAGGCCGTATATATGTTGCAGACAGGAAGACAGCACAGCGAATGGTTGCGATATTGATGAGGGAGGACCTGATACCTACAGAGACATCACCATGGGATGTTTTTAAGATGGATCGTTGGAGTCTTACAGATTTCGAACGGAATATCAATCTCAGACAAGCTATAACTGTAAGTCTTGAAGATCATATCGAAGCTCTCGATGATGTTGATTCAGCAAAGGTAACACTGGTACTGCCGGAAGATAAACTCTTTGCAGAAGATCAAAATCCTGTTACTGCATCTGTAATTATTACACCCCGTCCAGGTTCAGATATTGTATCAAACAGGAAGAAGATTGAGGGGATCGTAAAGCTTGTTCAGTTTGCTGTAGAAGGACTTGTGGATGATAATATCGTTATTTCAGATTATAGGGGGACTGTTCTTAATAATTTCGGAGATCTGGCTGATTTTGACAGGCTTGAATTATCCGGAAGACAGCTTAAACAAAAACAAATTCTTGAAAGTTCATACAAAGAGCAAATATTCAATGAGCTGGCACAGATATTCGGGAAAGATAGAATGAGTATTACCAAGGTTGAGATTGATCTTGATTTCACCAAAGAAACAGTAACGACAGAGGAACACTTTCCTATAGCAACAAAGATAGATAATCCGAATACACCTTATGATGAATCAGATTTTGTACTTTCCATTCCAAGATCCTCCGAAAATATTTCTGAAGAATTCAGAGGTACAGGATTCAATCCTGAAGGACCTCCGGGACAGGAAGGACAAACTCCACCAGCATACCAGGATTTGGATAATCTGGTAGGGGAGTATACAAAAACATCTTCTATTGTAAATCAGGAAATTAACACAAGGAATATTTATGAGGAGAAAAGTCCCTGGGAGATAAAACGGATAACAGTTGGAGCCGCTATAGATGGTATATGGAAACGAATCTACAGCGAAAAGGGAGAGGTTCAGTTTGAAAATGGGGGTGTGATTAAAAGAGAATATACCCCTGTCAGTGACGAAGAGATTAAAAAAGCACAGAGCCTTATTGAACATGCAATTGGATTTAACAAGGCCAGAGGAGATTCTGTTATAGTTCAGCATCTTCAGTTTAACAGAGCAGAACAGTTTGACCGTGAGGATGAGGAGTTTCGAAATCAAAAAAGGGTTCAGCAAGCAATACTATACTCAATAATTGGTGTCGCTGTTATAATTGTAGCTTTTATAATATTCCGTATTATCTCCAGAGAGATGGAAAGAAGAAGACGACTGAGGGAAGAGGAGCTTGCAAGACAGCATCAGATGATGCGTGAAGCAGCCTTGAAGAGTGCTGAAGAAGAAGAGATGGATGTCGCCATGTCTGTAGAAGAAAGGGCAAGAATGGAGATGCAGGAAAATGCTATCAATATGGCCAGGGAACATCCGGAAGATGTTGCACAGCTTATTAGAACATGGCTGGTAGAGGAGTAGAAAATGGCAAGGGCAGATGATGCAGGCACTAAAAAAGCAATAAAAAAGGAACTGACCGGCCGTCAGAAAGCCGCTATATTCCTTGTAACTCTTGGATCGGAAATCTCTTCAGAAATCTTTAAACATCTTAGAGAAGATGAAATTGAAACATTAACTTTTGAAATAGCAAGACTGGATAATGTAGAACCTGAAGAGCGGGACAGGGTGCTCATGGAGTTTAAAGAGCTGATGATGGCTCAGGATTTTATTACCTCCGGAGGTATTGATTATGCAAGGGAGCTCCTGGAGAAAGCATTAGGTTCCCAGAAAGCAGTTGATATAATTAATAGGCTGACAAGCAGTCTGCAGGTAAGGCCTTTTGACTTTATAAGAAGAACTGATCCTGCTCATCTGTTGAACTTTATTCAGCAGGAGCATCCTCAGACTATAGCTTTGATCCTGGCTTATCTCGAGCCTGCAAAGGCATCTATTATTCTTGGCAGTCTGCCGAATGAGGTTCAGTCTGATGTTGCCAAGAGAATCGCAACCATGGATCGAACTTCACCGGAGGTTTTGCGTGAGGTAGAGAGAGTTCTTGAAAAGAAACTTTCCACTCTTTCCAGTGAAGACTTTACTGCAGCCGGTGGTGTTGAGAACATAGTAGAAATCCTTAACCTTGTTGATCGTTCAACTGAGAAGCTGATAATCGAATCTCTTGAAGAAGAGGACCCGGAATTAGCTGAAGAAATAAAGAAAAGAATGTTTGTATTTGAGGATATTGTTCTTCTTGATGATAGAGCTATTCAGAAGGTGCTTAGAGAGGTTGATACAGCGGAACTTGCCAAAGCTCTTAGAGGAGTTGAAGGAGAAGTGCAGGACAAGATATTTAAAAATATGTCTAAACGTGCAGCAGCTCTTCTTAAAGAGGAAATGGAATACATGGGACCGATCAGGCTTAAGGATGTTGAAGAAACACAGCAGAAGATTGTTTCTATTATCAGAAAACTTGAAGATAGTGGTGAAATTGTCGTTGCACGGTCCGGTGAAGATGAGATGGTAGTTTAGATTAAATAAGAGGGGGAAGAGGTTTGGCAAAGAATGTATTTAGAGCAATGGAAATTGTTAATGTAAATAACAGGGTGATTCTAAATTCTCCCTTTCCCGAAATAGAGGAAGTTGAAGAAGCTCCGGTTGTAGAAGAGTATATGGGACCTACTGCTGACGATCTAAGAAAAGAAGCAGAGTTTTTTAAGTCAAACTGGGAGAAAGAAAAAGAGGACATGATTAAGGCTGCTGAATCCAAGGTTGAGCAGATACTGAGAGATGCCGATCAGCGTGCCTTCGAGGACGTTAAGCAAAAAACTGACGAGGTTCAGGTTCTTAAAAAAAATGCAGAAGATGAGGCTGCCGGTTTAGTAGAGGAAGCGAAGCAATCTGCAGAAGAGATGACAGCCAGAGTAGAAGCAGACGTTGCAGAGATTAGAAAGAAGGCCGAAGAAGAAGGCTATGAGAAAGGAAAGGATGAAGGTTATGCCGAGGGTCAGGCTGAGGTAGTAAGGCTTATTGAGCAGCTTCATTCGATTATTGATAAGACTATTGAGAAACGTAACGATATAATTGATGAATCAGAAACTCAAGTAATAAACCTTGTGATAATGATAGCCAGAAAGGTTGTAAAGGTTATTTCTGAGAATCAGAAAAATGTTGTAGTTAATAATGTAATACAGGCCCTTAGGAAATTGAAAAGTAGAGGGGAAGTCCTTATAAAAGTTAATCTTTCAGATGTGGAGCTTACATCGGAACACATTAAAGATTTTATGCGAATGGTTGAGAATATACGTTCAGTTACGGTTGTGGAAGATTCTACAGTCGATAAAGGCGGCTGTATAATTGAAACCGATTTCGGTGAGATAGATGCAAGGATTTCTTCACAGCTTCATGAGATAGAGGAAAAAATACTTGATCTTGTCCCTATTAAAGCAAAGGGTGTCAACTGATGTTTGAAAAGTATGAGGTAATTCTGAATAAGATCGACCCAATTAAATATAGTGGAGTTGTTCAGAAAGTGCAGGGTTTGATTATTGAAAGCCTCGGCCCTCAGGTAGTTGTTGGAGAGCTTTGCCATATTTTTGTGCCCAGAGGGAAGGGGATGGTTCGTGCTGAGGTTGTTGGATTTCATAATGAGATAGTTCAGCTAATGCCTTTTGATGATATGGAAGGGATTGAACCGGGATGTACAGTAGTTGCAATGGGCGAATATCTAACTATCCCCGTATCAGATAAACTGTTGGGGCGTGTCCTTGATAGTATGGGGCATCCCATTGATGATAAAGGATCCATAGGCTCAGCAAATTCCTTTCCAGTTAGAAATCCTCCTCCTGATGTTTTAAAGAGAAAACCAATTGATGAGAGACTTATAACAGGTGTAAGAGCAATTGATTCGTTGACACCAGTTGGTAAGGGGCAGCGAATTGGTATTTTTTCAGGAAGTGGTGTTGGAAAATCTACGCTCCTGGGGATGATTGCCAGGAATACCAAAGCTGATATTAATGTTATAGCCCTGATCGGAGAACGTGGAAGAGAGGTAAAAGAGTTTTTGGAATCAGATCTTGGTGAAGAAGGTCTTTCCAGGTCTGTTGTTATAGTATCAACCAGTGATACACCTCCTCTATCCAGGGTCAGGGGAGCATTTGTTGCAACAGCTGTTGCGGAATACTTTAGAGACCAGGGTAAAAATGTAATGCTTCTCTTCGATTCAATAACAAGATTCGCCAGAGCCCAGAGAGAGATTGGCCTTGCCGTAGGGGAACCACCTGCTACAAGAGGCTTTACACCTTCTGTATTTTCAATACTTCCTAAACTTCTGGAGCGTTGCGGAACATCAGAAAAAGGTACCATTACAGGATTTTATGCAATTCTGGTGGATGGTGATGATATGGATGAACCTGTGTCCGACAATGTCAGGGGTATTCTGGATGGTCATATAATACTTAGCCGAAAGCTTGCACAAAGCTATCATTATCCTGCAATAGATGTTTTACAATCTTTATCCCGACTTGGGAATAAAATAACAAGCCCTGCAGAGCAAGAGGCTATGGGTAGGATAAGGCGACTTCTTGCGAGCTATACTGATGCAGAAGATTTGATTAATGTTGGTGCCTATGCTGAAGGGAGCAATAAAGATATCGATGAAGCTATCCTGAAAATTGAACAGATACGAAGTTTCCTCCGACAGAGAATTGAAGAGAAAGCCGATATCACAGAAACTCTTATAAGGGCTGCAGAAATTTCAGGAATAGAGATACCTTTAGAGGGGCTTATAGATGAGGCGGTTTAGATTTAATCTGGAGAAGCTCCTTGAACTCAGGAAATATGATGAACGAAACTGGGAAATTAAACTGGGACAGATTGTGAGTGAATGTACTGCTATGGAACACAAAATACGGGGTATTAAATCTGACAAGTCCAAAGCTTTTTTTAAGTATAATCTGGTATCCTCCGGAATGGAAATGCTTCAAATATCCGAAGTATATCTTCAGAGACTGAATTTTGAAATTAACATGTCAAAACTAAAACTGGAAGGATATATTTCTGAAAAACAGAAGATACAACGCATGTTTATTGAGGTATCAAACAAGAGAAAAATACTGGATAAGCTGAAGGATAAGGAAGAAGATGCTTATTATAAAGAGCAGGCAGCAGCAGAAATAAAAGAGATTGATGATATGAGTATCGGTATAGCTCTCCGAAACCGTATTAGAAAAGTGGAATCTGCTTAAGGGAGGCAATTTTGGCAGGATCAACCCGTTCGGGGTTACGAATAATTTTACTCATTTTGCTTATCGTAGTTCTTTTCCTCGGGGGACTTCTATGGTTTGATTTTCTGGGGATAGTTGATGTTCGGTATAGGTTTGCACCTGTTCTTAAATTGGTAGGTCTCGATACACTGGAAAAGTTGGATAATCATGATGATATTTTGCTTCTGGATCGTGAGCGGCTTGATAAACAGATTCAGGCATTGGATATAAGGGCAGAAGAACTGGATAAACGTGAAGATAATATCGTTCTAAGAGAATCTGAAGTGCAGCAGAAGCTGGAAACTCTTACAGAACAGGAAAAATCACTGGAAGATAGAGAAAAATCGTTTAATGATCGTTTAAAAGAGTACGAAGATAGAAGTAGGAACTTACGGCAAGCATCTGCATATTTCACCGGAATGCCACCGGGTGATGCAGTGGACAGATTTCTTGAGATGGGAGATCAGGATATCATCGATATCTTTCGCTCTACTGAAGTTCTTGCACAGGAAGCCGGTACTGATTCTATAGTTTCATACTGGTTTTCTTTGATGCCGGCAGATAGAGCTGCTGAGCTTAATCGTAAGATGTTGAAAAAACCATAATTTTATCGGGGGGATAATTGCTTCCAGTACAGATGGCAGATAACAGTTTTGACTCGAATGGATCAGGAATTGTCAAACCTGTAAAATTTGAAAATTTGCAGGATAGGAAAAAATTTACTGATATATATGAATCTGTAACGTCTATTCATGAGAAGGAGAAGAATATAGATTCAACTGAGGGTAAGTTGATAAAGAAGAAAAGCTTTAAAGAACCTTCTGAACTTGTAGAATTAGAAAATGAAAAACTAATCAGTTTGAAAAAAATTAAATATTCGAATTTAAGCAAGAAAATTAAAAATGCAAATTCCAGAGCCCTCAGGGAGAAACTTACAGAGCTCTCACTTGTGGGGAAGCCCGTAAGAACTATGAAAGGCAATATTCCGGATATGGAAAATATAATATCGGATAATTCTGACGAATCGATAATTGCAGATCAAGTAGATCAAAGTACAATTGGAGATGATATTGTCAAATCCAACGGCATTCATATAGCTGTAAATTCTTCAGAATCGTTGATTTCAGAACAATCTAAATCATCTATTGTAGTCAAGTCACTTAAAGAAGAAAAGAGTGGAAAACCTGAAGGAAGGAATACAGAAAAATCTACTGCAAAAAAAGAATCTGTAAGGAAACAGGCCAGGATATCAGTTCTGGATCTTAGAGAGCCAGGATCAAGAGCTGCAAAAACAAGGCAGACTGGATCTACTGTAGCAATGGAAAGACAGAAGCTTCCGACAGAGCAGTTAGAACAGATGCGTCCTGATAATGTTGAAAATACAAAACCAATTGTAGTTGAGCTGACACATCTAAAAGATAATTTTTCAGGAGAATCAAAGACACTGACAACTACAACCGGTTCTGCTTTGATGAAACAGCTGGAAGACAGTATTAACAACAAGATTGTTAAACAATCAAGTGTGATACTGAAAGATTCTAATTCCGGAGAGATAAAACTTATTCTTAAGCCTGAAGCACTTGGTAAAGTGAGAATACGACTCAGTCTGAATGATAACCGTATAGCAGGTCAGATTATCGTTGAGAATGCAGCTGTTAAAGAAATATTTGAGCAAAATCTTCAAAGTCTGGAAAGGGCTTTTAAAGAAAATGGATTTGATACTACCTCTCTTAATGTCTCAGTTGGCGGACATGGTACAGGTTCCGGAGATAGAGAGGGTAGGGATATTAAAAAACAGATTGAAACGATCGAAGAGATTATACCGACTCTTATATCAGAATCGGAAAATCTTATTGATCTTATAGCTTAGCGGAGGTAGAGATGGATTTTACAAGTGTGCTTTCAAATTCAGAGCAGGCAAGGGTTGGTATGCAGGTAGATACCTTCAATAAGGCTTTAAATGGTGGAAAGGTGAATAACGGAGCCATGGATAAGGATGATTTTTTAAAAATCCTTATTACTCAGCTTAGCTACCAGGATCCGACTGCTCCCATGGAAGATAAAGAATTTATTGCACAGATGGCTCAGTTTTCGTCCCTGGAGCAGATGACGAATATGAGTAATGGGTTTAAAGAACTTTCTGGAATTCTTGGTCAGAGTAATGCCCTGGGGCTCCTTGGAAAGTGGGTGGAGATTGTAGATGGAGAAAATGTTATTAGTGGAAAAGTGGAAGAGGTTTCAGGAAGGGATTTCCCTCAGATTCTGGTAAACGGGAAATACTATGATTATACGAGCGTAGAGAAAGTAAGCGAACAGGAGGCAGCCTTATGATGCGATCACTATATTCAGGAGTTTCAGGACTTCAGAATCATCAGATCCGAATGGACGTTATCGGAAATAATATTTCAAATATCAATACAATCGGTTTCAAAAAAGGAAGGGTAAATTTTCAGGATATGCTCTCCCAGACTATGTCAGGTGCAGCAAGGCCTACAGTTGAACTGGGCGGTGTTAATCCTAAACAGGTTGGACTTGGTATGACTGTAGCATCAATTGATACAATTCATACGCAAGGTTCTATGCAGACAACTGGAGTTATGACTGATCTTGCAATACAGGGAAATGGTTTCTTTGTAATGAGCTCGGGTGCGAAAAACTTCTATACCAGGGCAGGAGCTTTCGGTTTGGATCAGAATGGGACTCTGATAAATCCTGCAAATGGTCTGAAAGTTCAGGGGTGGGCTGCAGAAACTATCGATGGACAGAATTTTGTAAATGCTGCTGCCGATGTTGGAGATCTGATTATTCCAGTAGGTAGTAAGGATCCTGCTGCGGCGACTTCGGAGGTTGAATTAGCCTGTAATCTGGATAAAAGAACAAATGACATTGATGCCGGTGCAGGACCCATTGAAACAAGAGAAGGTACCTGGAGTATTGATAAAGCTGTTTATGATTCATTTGGAAATACTCATACACTCAGAGTTAATTTTACAAAAATTCCAGGTGTTGAAAACCAGTGGCAGGGTCAGGTTGTGATAGATCCTGACGGTGAGATTACGACAAATACTCTCGTAGATGTCGGTGAAATTAACAGTGTTGAAGATACGTTTATAGTTGAGTTCAGTAATCTTGGTGTACTGACCGGTGCAGTTGATACACAGGGTGAACGGATTGAGACAGGTGCTCTTCAGGTAAATATAGGTTTTGATGTTCTTACAGCAGCAGATGAGGGGGAAGGGCAGGTAAGACAGAATTTCCTTCTGAATCTTGGAGATGTTGGAAGCGTTGTTAACTCAGTAACTCAATTTGCAGAAAAGAGTTCAACCAAGGCATTTCGCCAGAATGGTTACCCCATGGGATACCTTGAAAATTTCAAGATAGATCAGTCAGGCCAGATAACTGGCGTTTATTCCAATGGAACAAACAGACTTCTTGGACAGGTGGCACTGGCCAGTTTTACAAATCCCGGAGGTCTTGAGAAAGCCGGAGAGAGCACATATGTAATATCAAATAATTCAGGAGATCCGAATATCAGTCAGTCCGGTGTGGCCGGTAAAGGTAAAATGATCGCTGGAGCCCTTGAAATGAGTAATGTCGATCTTGCTGAGCAGTTTACCGATATGATTGTGACACAGAGAGGTTTTCAGGCGAACTCTAAAACTATAACCACTTCTGATCAGATGCTTCAGGAATTACTGACACTTAAACGATAGTCGGATGGGTTAATATGAAAGGTATGATATGATAGAAGTAACGAGATTGAACGGGGTTGGATACCATATAAACCCTCATCAGATAGAGTATATCGAATGCAATCCGGATACTACACTTATCATGCTTTCCGGTAAAAGGCTGATAATCAAGGAGGATTATCAGTCAATCTTTCAACGTATCATAGAATACAGAAGGTTGATCGGTGCCTTTAAGAATGAGGAGTAGACTTTAAATGGATATATCAACGATTATTGGACTAGGTCTTGGTTTTGGACTAATTGTCCTGGCAATGGCTACGGGAGGGAGCGGTCTCGGAATCTATGTCGACCTGGGCTCTTTTTTAATGGTAATCGGCGGCTCCTTTATGGCAATGATGGTTTCCAATCCACTGTCAAGAGTTCTTGGTGTCTCTAAAATTATGAACCATGTATTTAAAATGCCTAACTATGAACTTGAAAAAACTATCTCTACACTCGTAAATTTTTCAGAACGTGCCCGAAGAGAAGGATTGCTGGCCCTTGAAGATGATATAGAAGATGTAGGCGATGAGTTCCTGAAAGATGGAATTCAGATGGTTGTGGATGGTACTGATCCGGAGATAATAAAGACCATTCTTTACAGCGATCTGGCGCAGCTTGAGGAACGGCATTCATTCGGCATTAAGTTTTTTTCAGACTGGGGTGGTCTTGCACCGGCATTTGGTATGATTGGAACACTGGCTGGGCTGATAGCAATGCTTGCAAACCTGGATGACCCGGATGCAATTGGTTCCGGTATGGCTCTTGCATTGATAACGACAATGTACGGAGCAATTTTTGCTAATGTTGTGCTTATTCCATTTAAGAATAAACTGGAAGACAGAGATAAAGAAGAGCGTTTGACGAGAGAAATAATGATCGAGGGTATATTATCCATACAGGCAGGAGATAATCCGAATATTCTTAAATATAAACTTGTTTCGTTTCTTGATCCTGGAAAACGTAAGTCTATGATAGAGGAGATGGCTGGTGAATAGGCTGGTCGAAAGCAAGCTTTCTGCTCGCCCATGCAACCTGGGAGAATCTAATGGCTGACAGAGCAAAGAAGTGTACGAAATGTCCGGAAGGGATACCGGCATATTTGCTCACCTATGGTGACATGGTAACTCTGCTTCTGACTTTCTTTATACTCCTTTACTCTCCTCCCGTAGAGGAGGGTTCAAGGATTAAACTTATTCTTGCCGCATTCAGCGGCCTTGGTATCCAGACTGGTGGAAATACTCTTCAGGCAGGTAAGCTTGCTGAACTGGGTAATAATATTATGTCCCTGCCTTCAATGGAAATGGCCAGGGCAATGGATACTGCTCGGAAGAGAGCTATCAGTACTTTTCAACCGGAAATAAAGACAAAGAAAATAAGGATAAAAGAGGACGAAAGGGGACTTGTTATAAGTCTTGCGGCAGATTCCTTTTTTGAACCGGGAACAGCAGATATAGATATTGAACAGGCCAGGGCAACTCTTCAAAAAGCAGCACTTCTACTAAATTCGGAAGGTTTGTCTGATAGAATCTACAGGATAGAGGGCCATACGGATTCTACTCCTACAGGTCCTGATAGCCCCTGGCCTAGTAATTGGGAGCTTTCTACAGCAAGATCTACTAATGTTTTGCATTATCTGGTTGATTTTGGTGTTAATGAGGACCAGTTTCAAGTGGCTGGTTTTGCGGACACTGTTCCTCTGGCATCAGAAGAGACTGAGGAGGGACGGGCGTATAATAGAAGGGTTGATATAATAATTCTGACTGATGGACACTTGTAGGCATATTTTGTTTGCATAATTCCGTCAATTTTGATAAAATTCCATGTGTGGAATTCAGGAGTTGTTGATGAGCGATGAAGAAGTTTTTGCTGAAGAAGAAATAGCCGGAGGCGAAGGACAGGAACTCGGTGGGAAAACTGGTTTTATTCCTGCTGTAGTACTTCGACTTCTAAAATGGGTAGCACTGGGATTAGGTGCAGTGATTTTTATTGTTACTATTGTTGTTGTCACTGTAAGTATTCTAAATAAAGGGCCCCAGAATGTGGTGTATCCTTCGGATTCTTTAGAGTATAGTGAATTGCCGGATATACTCCAATGGTATGATTTAAAAGAAATACGTGTCAGAACTGCTGATGAGCAGCCTATTACGGTTATAATTCATCCCAAGCTGGGTTACGAAATGGAGAACACGGCAATTCAGACTGATCTGATTGCCAGAAATGAGATAATTGTTGACAGAATTCGTAGTTTTTTTGCTAATAAAAAAGCATCTGAGTTGACAGCAGATAAGGAAAAACAGATTAAGAATGAACTAAAACAGGCAATTAATAAGCTTGTAGAGAAACAGTCTGTTCAGGAAATTATTTTTCTTGAATATAATACAATAGAATTTTAGCGGGAGAATAGATGAACGAAGTACTTTCGCAGGATGAAATTGATCAACTTTTAACAGCAATTTCAACCGGTGAGATCGAAACAGAAGCAGTAAGCCAGACTCAGGAACAACGCAAGATAAAGATCTATGATTTTAAGCGGCCTGATAAATTCTCGAAAGAACAAATTAGAACTGTCTCTATTATGCATGAAACGTTTGCCCGTCTTACAACAACAGCTATGTCAGCTCAGCTTCGTAGTTTGGTAAATGTTCATGTTGCCTCTGTTGATCAGCTTACTTACGAAGAGTTTATACGTTCAATTCCAAATCCAACAACACTTGGAATAATAAATATGGATCCTCTTAAAGGTTCCGCAGTTTTAGAAATTGATCCGGCAATTACCTTTTCTATAATCGATAGACTATTCGGTGGCAAGGGCGAAGGTACCAAGGTTAATCGTGACCTTTCGGATATTGAGCAGTCTGTTATGGAAAATATTATAGTAAGAATTCTGGGTAACCTGAGAGAAGCCTGGAATCAGGTTATAGACTTGCGGCCGCGTTTGGGCCAGATAGAAACAAATCCACAGTTTGCACAGATAGTCCCACCTACAGAAATGGTAGTTCTTGTCACCCTGGAAACAAAAGTAGGTGAGGTTGAAGGAATGATGAATTTCTGTATCCCCTACCTTACTATTGAACCTATTATTTCCAAGTTATCTGCTCAATATATGTATTCATCTGTAAGAAGCGGCGGTACTACGGAGAATCTTAATATACTAAAAGAACGACTGTCAATGATAGGTATTACGGTCATTGCAGAAATTGGCATTATGAATCTTACTGTTAGAGATGTACTCTCATTACGGATAGGTGATGTTATCAGACTGCCTGATGTCAGGATTGGTGATCCTATGGTGTTAAAGATAGGTACCAGAGATAAGTTTATGTGTCAGCCGGGTATAGTTGGAAACAAGCTGGCAGTACAGATTACGGAAAAACTTGAAGAAGTCACCAAAAGTGAATTTGAAGAGCTTTCGGCTGAAGGAGAATAGAAATGAGTGATGGATCCCTGTCTCAAGACGAGATTGATGCTTTATTGCAGGGTAGTAGTATGGACTTTGATGAAGCTCCTGCTGTTGATGAATCAGGTCTTTCTGCAAAGGCAAAGATGGACTTTACCAGCTTTCTTAATGATACAGTAGCCTCAAAAGAAGCAAATCTTGGAGGTATGGTAGGTGATTCATTGAGCTTGAAAGCTCCTTCTGTTGAAGTAGTTAAAAGCTCTGACCTTGCTGCAGGATTTGAGGGTAGTCTGGTAGAAATAAAGATGGACTATACTGATGGCGTTAAGGGTGCTCACTCTTATATTTTTAATGAAAAATTTGCAAGTGTGATAGCTGGTAAGATGATGGGTCAGAGTGAAGTAGAACTGAATGAAGCGGCTCTCTCTGCTTTGGAAGAAGCAGCGAACACTATAGCGGGATCTTCAGCTACATCAATAGGTGAGCTTGTTGGAGTAACAGTTATGAATGCTCCCGGTAAAACTGCAGTGATGTCGGGGAGTGAACTTGCTTTCTCATCAGAGTATGTCTTAAAGGCTACTTTTCCAATTGAGGTTGAAGGAAGTGAACCCTCAACTCTAATTGAACTATTTGATATAAATGTTGTTCGGGAGATTGCTTCTCATATAGGAGGATCGTCAGAGCCTGACCCTATGGCCGCAATGGGTTTAGGTGATGGGTCTGATATGATGGGTATGCCTGGTATGCAGACGCCCATGGGAGGTCAGGGATCTAACCAGGCAAATGTACAATCTGTACAGTTTCCAAATCTGATTCCCCAGCTTTCTGCGGGTGAGCAGGGAAACATCGGTCTGCTGATGGATGTCTATATGGAGATGACCGTTGAGTTGGGACGTACTAAAAGGTTAATCAAAGATATTCTTGGAATGGGCGAGGGAACTATCATCGAATTGGATAAATTAGCCGGTGAACCTGTTGATATTCTGGTAAATCATAAACTAATTGCAAAAGGTGAAGTTGTAGTAATTGATGAGAACTTCGGTGTGCGTGTTACTGAGATTATATCACCTATGGACAGGGTTAGTGAAATAACTTAAGCCTATTGGGATCACACAATCGGGAGGGGATGTGATTACAAAGAAAGTATCTGGATTTCTAATATTACTATTTCTTATTTTGGCAGTATTCGTTTTCGCGCAAGAACAAGAAAATGATTCGAATATAACAGATCAGGTTGATGAAGCAACTCTTACTATTCTGGATGCAGAAAATCAGGAAACTGTAGAACGCGGAACGACCTTAAATACCTTTTCTGTCTGGGATTTTGTTAGAATGCTTCTGGTACTGGGCGGTGTTTTAGCATTTATATATTTTATATTCTTTCTGCTTAAGAGGGCTGGGAACCCTAAAATTGTTTCAGACAGTACTATCAATGTTATTTCTACACAGAACCTTGAGTCCGGCAGGTCTCTTCATCTTATTGAGATTGGACCTCAGGTATTTCTAATAGGTTCAGGTGAGAGTTCAGTTCAGCTGATTTCTGAAATAACAGATAAGGAGACTCTGGATACCATTAAACTGGATCAGTCAGTTGGAAATGATCATACTAAAACATTTACTGATACATTTATGGGACTCTTTAAAAGAGAAAGTGATCAAAAAAATCAACCCGATTCGGGTCAGATCAGCTTTCTTCAGAAGCAGAGGGAAAGATTAAAAAATATGTAGCACAGTGCTGCAATAAAATTTAAGATAGTTTTATCCTTGGGAGGGGAGATGAAAAGGACTATTGTACTATTCGGCATCATTGTGATGTTGCTGACGGGGCATGTCTTGTCTGTATCCGGTCAGGAAGCCACTGATCCTGGAGAGGTTCCGGATCAGAGAACCATAGAAGCAATAAATACACAGATTGACAATGGAATAAATATTCCTTTTATTGATCTGGCGGTTCGGGCACCCAATGATAATCAGGAGGTTGCTTTAAGCATACAGCTCCTGATTTTTCTGGCCATACTGACCCTTTCACCCTCAATCCTTATTCTAATGACTCCTTTTTTAAGAATTGCAATTGTATTTGATTTCATAAAACGGGCACTATCACTCCAGCAGGTTCCTCCTAATCAGGTTTTAATGGGTATTGCTCTTTTTCTTACCCTGTTTATCATGTGGCCTACTATTCAGGAGATAAATGATAACGCTTTTAGACCTTTTTCTGATGGCGAGATAGGATTACAGGAGATGTATGATAATTCTGCCGGACCGATGAGACTTTTTATGTACCGTCAGATGCAGGGTAATCATGAAAATATTCAGCTTTTCATGAGACTAAGAGGTTTATCCAAACCGGCTAATTTTTCTGAAGTTCCAACATATATTCTTATACCTGCTTATGTACTTAACGAACTTACTATTGCATTTAAGATTGGGATTCTTCTTTTTATTCCATTTATAGTTATAGATATGGTTGTAGCATCAACTCTTATGTCCATGGGTATGATAATGCTTCCACCAGTTATGATTTCAATGCCGTTTAAGATAATCCTCTTTGTCCTTGTAGATGGATGGGGGCTTATAACCCAACAATTAATTGCGAGTTTCGGGTAGGAGCCAATTTTTATGAGAGGTAGTATATGAGTATAGGTTTTGCATCAATGATTATGAGAGGGGGGATATTTCAGATATTGATTATTGCCTCTCCGATTCTCCTTATTGGAATGAGTGTAGGTCTTGTCATTTCTATATTTCAGGCTACAACTTCTATTCAGGAGCAGACTTTAACGTTTGTGCCCAAAATTATTGCTATTTTTCTTACATTGGCTATTTTTGGACCCTGGATGTTTTCATCGATGAGGGAATTCGCATTAAATATATTCAGTCTAATACCGGAAATGGTCGGATGATCACTGTAATGAAGGATTGCTTTTTTCAGAGGAGCCTAAAGGATCAGATGGAAGGATTAAATGGAAACTGATTTTATAATACAAAATTTACAAATTTTCCTCCTGGTATTTGTCAGGATTTTTGCATTGATTTCTATATCACCACTTCTTTCCTCTGCAGGAATTCCCGGAATAGCGAAAGTTGGATTGGCTCTGTTTACAGGAATTGTAGTTTTCCCATGGGTTGCTGAACAAGGATATTTGATTCCTCAGTCCGGAATTGCTTTTGCTATATTGATGGTCGGTGAAATCCTCATCGGGCTTATCCTTGGTTTTATGTTGACGGTTATTTATGCCGCATTTCTATTATCAGGGCAATTATATTCAATGCAGATGGGTTTTGGTGCTTCTCAGGTTTATGACCCCCTTGCTCAGATTCAGATACCTCTAATGGGACAGTTTATAAATCTAATAGCAATGTTTGTTTTTGTAGTAGTTGGAGGGTTTCAAAAGATTTTTCTTATGGGAGTATTAAGATCCTTTGAAACTATCAAAGCTGTGGATCTTTTATATTTGAGAGACCCTCTCATAGAAATGATTCTTCGTAGTATTACTATTCTTTTTGAGCAGGCTTTAATTATTGCATTCCCAATTCTTGGAGTACTGTTGTTAATTTCAGTTTCTATGGGTCTTCTTGCAAAAGCAGCACCTCAGATGAATCTCCTGATGCTTGGATTTCCCATAAAAATAGCCATGGCTTTTTTTATGTTATTCCTGGCTATGCCCTTCCTTATGGAGGCATTTAATAGGGTCATAGATTCGAGTTTTTATGAGCTTATGGATTTTCTCAGCAATATGTCCGGAGGGCGGGTATGATAATAAAAAATACCTTAACTCCCTGGTGGCTGGAAAATTATACCCCTCTTTATGAATCTAAGTATGCAATTGATATTCAGTGGTTTGCAGCTGAGGATGAAGGACGAACAGAAGATCCCACAGAGCAAAAAATAAGAAAGTCAAGAGAAGATGGTAAGGTTGCAAAAAGTTCAGAGTTTAACTCTGCTATTGTACTTTTATTTCCAATCATTACCATTGGTATTCTAAGCCCTTATATGCTAAAGAATATGAGTGAGATGATGCATTATTTTCTTACCATTTCTATTGAGTCAGCGATTATCGGAGAAGCAAGGATAGTGAGGGCCTTTTTGCTATACTTTGTTAAGCTTGTAGGGCCTGTGGCTATTGTTGCATTTGCAGCAGCCTTTCTGTCGAATGTTTTACAGGTAGGCTTTTTATTTTCAACTAAACCAATTACACCGGATCTGAATAAAATAACTCCTAATCTTGTAAAGTTTGTGCAGAAGTCATTTCTTTCCACAGAGTCTCTGTTTAATCTCGGAAAATCACTATTCAAGATTGCAATCATATCTTTAATAGCATATATAAATATCAGCAGAGAGCTTGAACATATCATGGGATTCCTGTCTGCTTCCTTTGCCTACTCTTTTAAGGCAATTGCTGTTATTTCATTTAAAATACTGATAGAAGCTGCCCTCGCTATGCTTATTTTAGCTATACCTGATTATTTCTTTCAAAAGAAACAACACATCGAATCTTTGAAAATGACTAAACAGGAAGTCAAGGAAGAAAGGAAAACTACAGAAGGTGATCCTTTGGTGCGAAACAGGCTCCGCGAACGGATGAGAGAAATTATGACTCAGAATATGCTTCAAAAGGTACCGGAAGCTGATGTTGTTATCACTAACCCTACACATTTTGCCATTGGTATGGAGTGGGCACGGGAATCAATGATAGCACCTGTAGTAATTGCCAAGGGGCAGGATAATATGGCTCAGCGCATCAAGAGTATTGCCAGGGATAATGATGTCCCAATAATAGAAAATAAACCACTGGCAAGAGGTTTATATGCTGAGGTAGAAATTGGTGAAATAATACCAGAGAAATATTACCAGGTTATGGCTATTGTTTTTGCTGAAGTATACCAGATTGATGAGAAAAAGCAGGAGGTATCATGATTGTAATTATGATAGGAGGATATCGTTTTGTCTGATGCTTCAGGAATATCAGAATCGAAACCCATAGGCAGCAGGAGTGATATTCTTGTTGCAATTGGTGTAATCGTTATTATAGCTATGTTGATTATACCACTTCCAACGGTTCTACTTGATTTGTTTATGTCAATTAATTTGATGGTGAGTCTTATCATGATTCTGTTAGTTCTCTATACCACCAAGCCCCTCGATTTTTCAGTCTTCCCTACTTTGCTTCTTATTACCACTGTTTTTGGATTGGCACTAAATGTTAGTTCAACAAGATTAATACTATCGCAGGGAGCTGAGTTTGACGGAAAAATGGTAAGAGCCTTTGCATCTTTTGTTGTTGGAACAGAAGGAACTGAAGGTCTTGTAATAGGTTTTATCATTTTTATCATTCTTATTGCTGTACAGTATATTGTAATTACCAAAGGCGCAACAAGAGTTGCTGAGGTTGCCGCCAGATTTACTCTGGATGCACTGCCTGGTAAACAGATGACAATAGATAACGCCTATAATTCCGGAGCTCTTACCGAAGAGGAAGCAACAAACCGGAAAAATGAGCTTCAGAATGAAGTTGATTTTTATGGTGCCATGGATGGTGCATCAAAATTTATTTCAGGAAATGTAAAAGTAGGAATACTTATTACAATAATAAATGTGATAGGTGGAATAATCGTTGGAACTACTATCCATGGTGAGTCGATGAGCTTAGCCCTGGCTACCTATGTTTCGTTGAGTGTTGGTGATGGCTTAATAACTCAGTTTCCCGCTCTTTTAATATCGACAGCAACAGGCTTAATCGTAACAAGAGCTATCTCTGATGGAACTTTTGGAATGGAGATGACAAAGCAGTTTACTCAACAATCCAGGGTTTACTGGGTTGGAGCTGTATTCCTGTTACTTCTGGGTATTCTTCCTGGTTTTCCATGGTATTTGCTTATACCAATGAGTCTTATTACAGCCTATCTTGCATTCAGACTGGCCGGCAATGAAGCTAAGAAATATGCAGGAGAAGTCCCTTCTGAAGTGGTAGATACCGGCCAGGAAGCTCCTGTTGAAGTATCTCCCGTAGTGCCTCTTGATCCGTTATCATTGGAACTTGGGTATGGCCTTATTCCTCTGGTTGATAAAGAACAGGGAGCAGAGCTGTTGGACCGTATTACAAGAATTCGGAGGGAGTCTGCTTTAGAACTTGGTTTGGTAGTTCCAAGAATAAGAATAATTGACAACATGAGACTTGAGCCCAGTGAGTACAGTATTAAGATAACAGGTGTTTCTGTAGGTAAGGGGGTCATTCGTATTGCTCATTTTCTTGCAATAAACCCAGGCACCGTGGAAGAGGAGATTCAGGGAGAGAAAACCATAGATCCTGCCTTTGGTCTGCCTGCCCTATGGATAAGTGAAGATCAGCGGGAACTTGCAGAAAGAAGGGGTTATACGGTTGTTGATTCGCCTTCGATCATTGCAACTCATCTGACAGAAGTAATAAAGAAACATTCTTTTGAGATGCTTGGAAGACAGGAAGTTAAAAAGATTCTGGATGCTCTTAGAATTGATTACTCAGCTGTTGTTGATGAAGTTTCAAAAGCTCTTTCTCTTGGAGAAGTTCAAAAAGTCCTGCAAGGGCTGCTGATAGAACAAGTTTCTATAAGGAATATGATACCAATTCTTGAAACTCTGGCCGATTATGGTGTAGTTTCAAAGGAAATAAGTTTTCTGATTGAAAAAGTTAGACAGACTCTTGGACGACAGATATGTCTTCAATATGCAAGTGACGGTAAAGTTCTTAAGGTGTTGACAATTGCTCCTGATCTGGAGCAATTAATTATAGAATCAAGACTTGATACTGCCGGTGGCCCGGTAGCGGCTCTTGATCCGGCTGATCACAGACAGTGGATTAACGCTGCCACAAATGCCGTTCATAATGCACAGACAGCGGGTTATTTGCCTATAATACTCTGCTCAGAAGCAGCTAGAATTCTTGTTAAGAAAAGTACTGTCAGAGATTTACCTGAACTTGTTGTATTGTCTGTGCCCGAGATAGTTTCTGAAATTATAACAGAAGGTGTTGGTGAAATCTTACTTGAACAAAAAATGGAAAGTACTGCAGGATAGAGGGAGAGGAAATGGAATACTTTACAGAAACGGCTTCTACTTATCGGGAAGCAATGGACAAAATAGATGCAAAGTATGGTGAAAGGGCAAAAATCCTCACCCGCCGATCAATTCGTGTTGGCGGAGTTCTTGGAATGTTTACCAGAGAAGGTATCGAGATGAGCGGATATCTTTCTGATGATCACCGTAAGAGAAAGAAAATGAATTTGGAAGAAGAAAAAAGGAAGATAATAGAAACTGCTAAAAATGATAAAACAATACAAAATGTACTGAATGAAGTTCAGTCATTAAAGGAACATTTTGATTCTACTATTAGTGGAGTGGAAAAGAAACATAGTTCTATAGAAGCAATAGAAAATATTCTTTCAGATAATGAATTTTCCTTTTCGTATATTCAAACAATTTCTGACCGATTAAAACGCAGTCTAACTATAGATGAACTGGAGAATATGAATTTGGTAAAAAGTAAAGTTTCAGAATGGATAGAAGAAAGTATAAGTATCAACAAAGAAGAGGATTTTAATATCTCAAAAGTTGTGATACTTGTTGGACCCACAGGGGTAGGAAAAACAACAACAATAGCAAAACTTGCTGCAAACCATAGCTTCGGTTCACAAAGTAAGTATTCTAAATCTGTAAGAATGATAACAATTGATAATTATAGAATAGGAGCCAGGAAGCAGATAGAAACCTATGGTGAGATCATGGGTATTCCTGTTGCTTGTGTGGAAAGCTATAAAGAGCTGGAACAGAAAATAAATTTATTTCAGGATGCTGATCTGATCTTAGTGGATACTATAGGTAAAAGTCCAAAGGATTATATGAAACTGGCAGAGATGCGTGAGATGCTTGATGCATGCGGAAACAGTTCGGAAGTATATCTTGCAATGAGCGCAACTACTAAAATTTCTGATGTGAAAGAAATATTAAGACAATTTGAACCATTCAATTATAAATCTATAATATTAACAAAACTTGATGAAACTATGCGTATAGGTAATATAATTAGTGTACTTTCAGAAAATAATAAGTCTTTAACTTATCTAACTAATGGTCAGGTAGTGCCTCAGGATATTGAGAAAGTTACGGCGAAAAGACTTATGCGCACAGTTGAGGGTTTAAATACCGGGTATTTGATATCGGGGAGTGTATCATGACTGATCAGGCTGAACAGCTTAGGGAAATAATGAGATCAAGAAATGAAAACAGTAGTGTCAACTCCAAAACCAGGGTAATTGCAGTATCCAGCGGCAAAGGTGGAGTAGGAAAAACCAATATGTCAATTAATATTGCAATTGCCTACGCTCAGCTTGGTAAGAAAGTCCTTGTTATGGATGCTGATCTTGGTCTTGCAAATGTTAATGTTGCTATGGGAATAATTCCGAAGTATAATCTGTATCATTTAATTCGTCAAAAGAAAAAAATGAAAGATATCATTATCAATACTGATTTTGGTATTCAGATAATCGCTGGAGCTTCGGGTTTTTCAAAAATAGCAAATCTGTCTGATGAAGAGAGGGAGAACTTTATAGAAGAAATCGCTAAAATGGATGCTGTAGATGTAATAATCATCGATACCAGTGCAGGGGTGTCAAGTAATGTGCTTGATTTTATAGCTGCAGCTGATGATGCAATTATTGTAACAACTCCGGAGCCCACAGCGATTACAGATGCGTATGGAATTATTAAGATAATTGCTACAGAAATAGATAATATGAATCTTGGCTTAAAACTTATTGTAAATAGGGTTAAAAGTGTTACTGAAGGGAAAAAAGTTGCAGAACGTGTTATTAATATCGCAAGTCAGTTTCTCAATTTGAAGGTTGATTATCTTGGATATGTGTATGATGATCCACAGGTTTCTCAAGCTATACTTAAACAAAAACCCTTTATGATTATAGACCCGGATAGCAAAGCCTCTATATGTATCAAGCACATTGTCAGCAGGCTCGAAAAAGTGGAGTATAAAGAGGGTGGAGGATTAAAAACATTCCTCCGCCGCCTTGTAGGAAGGTAAAAAGTGGTTACGATAAACTTAACTTGACGGCTTCTGGCTATTGTCGTAATCTATATACGGAGAATAGGGTAATGAAAGACTGGAAAATGATTGTTTTAAGCGCAACTCTCGCATTTATGCTCTCTTTTATATTCGGTATTTTTGGAAGTGTAAGTTTAGGTATTCTGTTGATTCGAGCATTCTCAGGAGCAATTATTTTTGCTGCCATGGCTTTTGGCGCGACCATTCTTCTTCGCAGATATCTACCTGAATTATATGAATTACAGGCAGATATAATGTCTGAGATCGAAGGTGATTCATCTGAAGTACATGTTAAGCAGAGTATACCTGGTCACTCTGATAGTTTATCTGTTTCCAAACCACGGATAGATATTTCCATAGATGATGAAGATGAAAGCTTTACGGTCGAAATGAAGCCTGAGAACGATACTGGTTCTACAGGCAGCTTTGAAAAGAGAAATGATCTTGTAGATGAGATTTCTGAATCAGATGATACAGTATCATCAACTGAAAACGAGCAGGTTCCTGCGAATATTGATGTACTCCCTGATATGGGTGTATTTTCAAATTCTTTTGAAGGTGAATTAGATGAATATGTTGACGCGGCCGGTAAAGCTGGAGCAGTTACTCTGGATATAATGGGTGAAGAGCAGGATCCTGAACTTGTAGTAAGGGCTGTTAGAACCATGGTTAAAAAGGATCAGGAAGGATAATGATGGCTGATGAACTTTTACAGGATAAATCCGAAGAAGAACTCTGGGTGCTTTTTAAACATAACAGAGATCCAAAAATAAGGGATATGTTTGTTAAGCAGTATGCTCCACTGGTAAAGTATGTAGCGGGAAAAGTTGCAATGGGCATGCCTCATAATGTTGAATTCGATGATCTTGTCGGATTCGGTGTTTTTGGCCTGTTTGATGCAATTAAGAAATTCGACCCTGATAAACATGTAAAGTTTAAAACATATGCTGTTACTCGAATTAGAGGCGCTATTTTTGATGAACTTCGTTCAATAGATTGGGTTCCCAGATCTGTAAGACAGAAAACAAGAGAAATTGAAGATACTATACACAGACTTGAATCGTCCCTTGGAAGAGCTGCAAGTGATCAGGAGCTTGCTAATGAGCTGAGAATGACAACCAAGGAATTCCAGAAGACAATGATGAAAATTAGCGGGACATCAATTCTATCTCTCAACGACGTATGGTACACAAGTGATGACAATGACAAGGTTTCGATTGTGGACAGCATAGAATCTCCTTCCAGTCTGAACCCTGATATTATTGTAGAAAAAGATGAAATAAAAAGAGTAATTATACAGGCTATAACTGAACTACCCGAAAAAGAAAAAAAGGTTCTTGTTCTCTATTATTATGAGGATCTTACACTTAAAGAAATTGGAAAGATACTGGAAGTAACTGAATCAAGAATTAGTCAGCTTCATACTAAAGCCATAATGCGCTTGAGAGCTAAGCTGACTAATATTAAAAAGGGTATTTTCTGATAGGAGTTACCCGGTGGTAAATATTAATAGTATACGTGAATATATGCGTACTCAGGCAGAAGAAGATCGAAAACGAAAGTGGATTCAGGTTGAGGGAGTGGATCTTGATGATGCTCTCAGGCAGGCAGCCATTGAATTGGGTTTGTCTGTTAAAAAACTTGAATATGAGATTAGAAATCCAGGTAAAAAGGGGTCTTTTGGATTCGGGAAGAGTAAATGTGTAATTATTGCATATCCCATAGTTCTTGAGACAAAAGAAGATCTGGAAGTTGATGAGTTTGATCTAAATATTTCAAGAATTGATGAAAGGCAAATGGACAAGGATGGAGAAATTATTGTGCGACTTACCTCTGCTGGTGCACTAATTTCAATTGTCTCTCCTGTAGGCAGGGGTAAAAAAGTCGTAGAAAAACAGGCTCTTGCTAAACTAAATTTACGTAATGTTAAAGATATTGATGAACGATTATTGTCAGAAGTTGTGAAGAATGCAGATGGTAATCCTGTTAAAGTAGGAGAGTTTATATATAATCCCGCAGCAGATCCTGTTATTTCTGTTGAAATTACGGATTTTGAAATGAAGGCTTTTATAACGATAAGGGCTCCTGGAAAAGGTGGAACAGATATTGATTTTGATAACATAATAAATTTTCTTAAGAATAATAATATTATACATGGGATGGATGAAGATCGTATAAGAAAATTTGAAAATTATCCTGTATATGAAACAACTATACTTATTGCTGAAGGGACAAAACCGGTAAATGGCAATGATGCAACTATTATTTATAATTTTAATACAAACCGGTCTGCAATAAAACTTAAAGAGAAAAATGGTAAAGTTGATTTTAAGGAACAGAATCTCATTAAAAATGTTGTCGAAGGACAGGCTCTGGCTAGAAAAGTTCCCTTGGAAGAGGGTAAATCCGGACGAACTGTTACTGGAAGACTTCTTCCTGCAAAGGATGGAAAAGATATCGTTTTTGAAGTAGGTAAGAATGTCAAACTTTCAGATGATGGGAAGACAGCTATAGCAGAAATCAATGGACAGGTGATGACTCTTGCAGGAAAGCTTACTGTAGAGCCAATATACGTAGTTCCTGGTGATGTGAACCTAAAGACAGGTGGTAATGTAACATTCCTTGGAACTGTGATTGTAAAAGGGAGCGTGGCTGACGGTTTCAAAGTAAAGGCTGCTGGAAATATCGAGGTATTGGGTAACGTCGGAAAAGCTGAGATGGATGCAGAAGGTGATATAATTGTTCATCAGGGCATAAATGGAAAGAACGGTGGGTTTGTTCGAGCTGGAAAAGGTGTATGGGCAAAGTTTCTTGAAAACGCCAGTGTAGAGGCTGGTGAAATAGTTCTTGCGAGCGATGGTATAATTAATTGTAAAGTAGAAGCGAATAAGAAAATTATCTGTCAGGGGAAACGTGCTACCATAGTAGGTGGAGTATTAAGGGCGGCAGAGGAGATTCATGCAAAGACACTTGGCTCAGTTGCCGGTTCAGAAACTGTACTGGAAGTTGGTTATGATCCTAAGAGTAAGAAACGTCTTGTGGAACTTAATGAGGCAATGGAGGCACTAATTAAGGAGCTTGATGAAATACAGCTTAACATAAACACCATACAAAATCTTGTTAAGTTGAAGAAGAAGATTTCTGATGAGAAAAAAACTTATCTAAACCAGCTTTTGGAAAAACAATCTGAAATAGAAAAACAAAAGGATGTCCTGATTGAGGAAACTGAAGAGATTGAAGCCTATCTTTCTTCTCTTTCGGTAAAAGGTCATATTTCTTCTTCTTTTAAGGTCTTTCCTGGTGTTAAAATACATATAAAGGATGCATTCCTGGAAGTAAAGAATGAGTTTAAGGCTGTTACATTTATTAATGAAAATGGACTTGTAAAGATTACTAAGTATCAGGAGCTTGAGGAGGATTATTCTAAAAAGAAATAATGCCTATTCAACCAATTGATTTACAGACTTTATTTGCTCACATTAACCAGGTAGGTAAAGACCAGGCAGCTCTAAAAGAAGGTATTCTGGCTCAACAGGCAGCCCAGGCTAATGAATTGATAAAGGAAAAGAAACATCAGGATGAAAGTGTAAACAAGGCTGAAAAGGCCAATGAGGATAAACAAAAAATACATGATGATCATAAGAAAGGGAGTCCAGGAGAAGCAAGTGTTGAACCTGAAAAAGATAATGGAAAACCTGATGAAGAACAGAAAAAAATCAGTGTGTTTACAGATCCTGATCTTGGAAAAAATATAGATATTTCAGGTTAATTGAATGCAGTATACAGTGATTGTTGGTTTTTCAGCAGTATTTATTATAGTCATATTTATTCTGATTAATATGTTTCGGAAAATCAAAAAACTTCAGAAATCAAATGTTATAATAGAATTACAAAGTGAAGTTAATGAGTTAATACTCGAACTGAATCAGACAACTGATAGAAATATAAATATTCTGGAAGAAAAAATAAGCGACTTAACCAGACTTCTGAATGATGTCGATAAAAGAATCAAGATTCTTAGAACTGAATCAGAGAGAAATAAACCGGAACCTTTAGTTTATAACCAACTTGGCAGAATTCAGGATAATAAACCTCTGGCAGAAAGTTCCATAAAAAAACCGGAAGTGGGAAAAAACAAAAAAGATAGAATAATTGAACTTCATAATAATGGTTTTACAACTACTGTAATTGCATCCAGGGTAGGGTCGACGGTAGGAGAGGTAGAGCTGATTATTTCTTTGATTGAGGGTAGATAATATATGGATAAAAATAAACTTTTTAATACTTTCTTAAGAGATGGGGAAAGTTTTACAGCGGAACTTGGGAGTATTCTTTTAAAACTTGAAAAACATCCGGATGATAAAGATCTGTTAAATCATGCATTTAGAAATGTACACAGTTTAAAATCAGAAGCATCTTTTCTCAAACAGAAAGATATAATAGGTATTACACACAGTATGGAATCAGTATTTGAACGATTCCGAAATAGTGACAAACTTATCGGTTCGACTACAATAGATAATCTGTTGCTTTCTGTTGACAGTATTAAAGAGATACTTGATTATCTTAAACTTGAAAAGGACAATATAAAAACAAATATATCTTCTGATCCTGCGACATCTCAAGGGATTTTGCTTGAAGGAACTCCCTCCCTGTCTGAGTTTGAAAAAAACTTACTTACTGAAGCTAAAGAAAGAGGAGAAAAATTTTATCGTCTGATTTTTGAACTGGAAGACTCAACACCTTTAAAATATCCTAAAGCATATCTGCTAATCAGTAATCTTGAACAGAAGGTAAATGTAATAAGAACAATTCCTTCTTTTGGAAAGGATGATGACCAACTTTATCGGCGAATGAGTATCTATTTTACCTGTAGTATTAAGGAAAGTGAGATCTATAATTCGGTAAATGTAGATCAGGTAGAGAGTATTAAGCTCGTATCACTTTTGTATGAATCCTTTCTGGATGAAATAGATGCACTGCCAATAAAAAATGTACTCCATTCAAATGAGTTGCCAGTAAAGATTTCCACCAGAAAACTTGATCAGTTTGCAAGTTATGTGGATGAATTAAAGATACAAATTTACCGACTTAAAAGAATGAAGAGTACTTCCGGCTCAAGAGTTGATAATAGTATCAATCTACAGATAGACGGCCTTTCAGAGTTGTCCTCAGGTCTTGAGCAGCTTTTAAAAGATATCAGTTTGATAACTCTGGAAGATTCTTTTCGTAATATGGGAAGATATATTCGGGATCTTGCCAAAGATCTGGATAAAGAAGCTGTCCTTGAGCTTGAGGGCTGTGATATAAAGGTTGAACGTAGGGCTGGTGAAATAATATCTGAGATTATTCTGCATATTATTAGAAATGCCCTGGACCATGGTATTGAAAGCCCTGCAGAAAGAACATCCCTGGGTAAGACCAGTTCAGGTAAGATTAAGATTTCTGCAGGTAGAGTAGATGATAAACTTAATATAACAATTTCTGATGATGGTAGAGGAATAGATACGGATAAAATTCGTGAAATAGCAGTATTTAAAGGATTGATAAAGGAAGATGCTAAGGATCTTGATCTTCTTTCGATTCTAACTCATCCGGGAATTAGTACAAAAGATGATGCTGATACAATCTCCGGGCGCGGCGTTGGATTGGATCTTGTTTATCAAAAAATAGGACAGTTTGAAAATGGAGAACTAAAGATAAGTACCAGTAAAGGGAAGGGGTCTTCATTTTCTATTTCTATTCCCGGAGGTTTTACTTTATCAACATTTCAACTTGTTAGATGTGGTAGTAATGTACTTGCCGTTCCTTGCAAGAGTATTGAATCCACTATTCGCACAGATAGAGGATTTTATGATTCCAATGATGATGGATTTCTCTTTTTTAACGGGAATCCTGTATTTACAATAGATGGTCGTTCACTGTCAACTGACAAGACACCCCAGGAAGAGTTTGGACTTGTTCTAAAGCATCTGGACAGCCAGGGTATTTTCCTCGTTGATGAAATCCTTTTTACAAAAGATATACCGGAAGAACGTTTAACGCTGATTATTGAAGAAAATCAGTACCTTTATAAGGTATCAACTAATAAGAAACATGCTGATTTTTTGTATCTTAATCCTGCTATTGTGACGATGTAGGGCGCGTTTATATTCTGTAACCTTCCTTCACCATCTTTATATCAACTTTACTGCTGTCTTCGATAAGGAATATTTTCCCAAGGCTTAAAATCATTACCTTGTCAGCAATATCCAGAGCTTTTGATGCGTTCTGTTCAGCCAGCATAACCCCTACACCCTTTTTTTCATGAATTTCTTTAATTTTATGAAAGAAATTGTCTACATATTTCGGGGATAACCCGGCAGTCGGCTCATCCAGAAGAATCAGTGCAGGATCCTGCATTAATGCCCGGGCTACTGCAACCATTTGACCCTCACCGCCGCTCAGGCTCCCTGCTTTCTGATTTATTCTGTCCGCGATATCAGGAAAGAGTTCGAACATTTCCTCCATTTTTTCCTGCTTTGATCTACTGCCGATCAAGCCGCCAAGTGATAAATTCTCTTTTACAGTCAGGTCGGGAAATACATTCTGCTCCTGAGGAACATAGGCAATCCCTTTTTTCGCCAATTCATAGGGGGAAATATCCGATACATTTTCATCCTTAAAATACATTTCACCTGCAGATAAGGGCAGTACTTTGGCAATGGTCTTCATTAGAGTGCTTTTACCGGCACCATTTGCTCCGAGGATAGTATAAATTTCATGCTTTACATCAAAGGTTAAGCCATGCAGAACTGTGATTTCTCCGTATCCACTCTTTATATCTATAACCTTAAACATGACCTTCCCCCATATATTTAACGGCAACCGTTCTGTGTTTTCTTATCTCATCGGGACTTCCCTGGAGCATTATCTTTCCTTCCGCCATAAAGTGAACGCGTTCAGAGACTTCCCAGATAAGATCCAGGTCGTGTTCTACTATAAGGATCGACATTCTCTCTTCTGCAGCCTTTTTTTTCATTAATTCCATAACTTTTCTTGTTAAATCTTCAGGGAGACCAGCTGTCGGTTCGTCCATAAGCAGATATTTCGGTTTTAGAAGAAGACATCGTATTATATCCAGAAGCTTTTTTTCGCCCGCGGAAAGAGCATGTCCGTTGGGATTCTCAAAATGAAAATAATCAAGATATTCCTCAATGTCTGCCTCTGTCTCTTCACGAAGTTTTTTTTCAGTGAAAATTTTATAGAATCCCTCATGTGTCGAATTGGCAAGAGCTAAAAGCATCGAATCCCTGATACTTAAACTTTCAAAATCCTGTATAATCTGATTGGTCCGGATAATGCCTAAACGTGCAATTTCCTCAAGGCTTGCTTTGGAAATATCCAGTTCTGCGTTACCGGGATAATACATTACCTGTCCTGAATCCGATTTTAGTTTTCTGGTAATCAAACTCATAAGAGTTGTTTTTCCCGCACCGTTGGGGCCAATCAGGCCCTCAATACTGGAGCTTCCAAGAATCATATCATCTATATCCAATACGGTTCTTCCACTGAAGCTTTTTTTAACATTTTTCAAGTGAAGCGTTTTTCCTGCCACTTTTAACCTCGTTCCTTTGATTCCTGATTACCACCAGCAAGTACGGCAGTTGTTTTATTTCCCAATATTCCTGCAGGTCTGAACATCAGCACAAGCAGCAGTGTCAATCCGTAGAGCATCAATTTGACGGTCGGCACTATCTGTGCGTAGGAGGGGGGAATAGGTACATACATTTCTATAATCAGATCAAACACTCCCAGGGTTATTATTGCTCCGATTAAACCTCCGAAGACTCTTTTTTTACCACCCAGAATCAAAGCAATCCAGACAGTAAAGGTAACCCCGGGATCGAGCATTCTGGGAACCAGAAAGTGATTGATAGAAGCATTCAGCGCACCGAACAGGCCTATGAGAGCCGAGGTTAAGGAAAAGAAAATCAGTTTCTGACGGTATGTCGATTTACCCAGGCCCCTGGCCAGGATTTCATTGTCCTGAATCGCCCGTAGAAGTCTTCCGTATGGAGACGATTCCAGTTTAAGGGTATACAAAAAAAGGACAGCTGTTACGATTAGAAGAATAGCAAAAAACAGTATATCTGAATATCTTCCTATTTTAAAGGGAAAAGGAACTGTTCCTAAACCAACAACACCGTTAGTAAGCCATTTTTCTGTTGTCGTAAGATTTTTGATTATTGTTGCAAAAGCCAGAGTAGCCACCAGAATCGATTGACCATCCAGTTTTAGTACCATGGCGCCAAGGCCCAGAGCTACAACTCCGGATAGAACTGTAGCCAGAAGCAGTGCCACCAAATAGGGCATATGCAGATGTAACAGGAAAACAGCGAATCCGTACATACCAATACCCCAGAAACCGACGATTCCGAAGTTGACTATTCCTGTAA